>Ga0179593_1272242_pt1 | contig 22106 bp, 26 predicted proteins | sample CZODoug2_1_08_16_FD_185931 | JGI IMG/M metagenome (GOLD analysis project Ga0179593, IMG submission 185931) | Vadose zone soil fungal communities from Angelo Coast Range Reserve, California, USA - CZODoug2_1_08_16fungal (PacBio error correction) | ecosystem: Environmental > Terrestrial > Soil >...
AGCGAGCTGGGACCCTGCCGAGCCGGAAAAACACAAAAAAAGAGCCGCACGGACACAGAGCGGCAAGAGATACAAAAGGGAGTCATCAGCAGGACAACACACTGAACGCGCAAAGTCAGGGTAAAGAAAAGGGTCATACCGACTGAACAAGAAAATATACCAGGGCAAGGGGGGAGCCGAAGAAGAGGCTCTCTATGAAAAAGCAGAAGCCTCGGGTTATCCAATCAAGAGCAAGCAGGGGGGACAAGCTATAGAACTCAAAGTCGAAGGGGGGATAAGTGCGCGACTTTTTGAACACTATCCTAAGTACCCCTTACAGGGTGGCATTTTAGGGGGGGCAACTCTCGCGCGACGCAGAAAAAAAAATGCGCAGATGTGTCAGCCAAGGCCCAGTAAAAAAACGAGCAAGGCCAACCTCATAATGACGAAAGCCAAAAAAAACAACCAAAAAGGTGGTAACGCTGGGGGGTGTAAATAGCTGACGAAGGCTGGGAGCAAAAAGTATAAGCGCAGGAACCAAAAAACGAGACCAAGATGGAATAGGGTCGAGAAAAAAGAAAAGGAAGAGAAACAGGTCCGCTACATTGAGGAAATAAGGAGCACTCTCAAAAAACCGCATCACACAAAGATAGAGAAACCAAGAAAAAGAACCGAAGAACCTAGAAAGAAACTGACAAAATAGGGACAAAAAAAATCAAGTCTACACAAGGACCCGCTGAGCAGCAGAATACTCTCAGGGATTGTCAACCTGCCGGATTAATTCACTGACAGATAAGTGGGCTTGAAAACTCAAGCGAAAAAGAAATGCGAAAACCGATGTACAACTTTCGGGGAGGGTGCGGGGGCCCTGGGTATTGGAAAAAAGGGGGTTGATCCCAAACAGAAAAAACCCAAAAACACGCGGGGGGGGGGAAAAGGACATCTGGGGATACCTAAAATGAAGATAAGGAGCTTACATGGACTCAAAAGGATGAGGCTCGAAACTGCGCACTTCGGGGCAACTGGGAGGAATCGGACAAAGGAGGCTGAGGTAAGCAGTGTATAGGACCGTCGAAGGGGGGGTGGTGGCGCATTGTATTGAACTTACGACAGGCTCGCTTCCTGACGCAAACAATGCTGTCCGAACGGTTTGGAACTTGAAAGAGGGTAGAGAAAGATGAGTCGTCGCGCATTTTAGGGGAGGGGCCCTCAACAGCGGCAGCAACAGAAACGTGCATCTTAACAAGCAGAAGGAGGAAGGGGAAATCGCCTTCTGCTGAGGCTGATACTTATGGTTGGAAAAGGAAAAGAAGGCCAACAGAGAAACAAAGTCCGCGGGGGGACAGGCGTGAACGTGAGGGAAAAGGACAAAAGTGGCACTACGGAATCTCCGTCCTTGTCTCGGTCTCTGAAAAGGGGTGGGAAAAAAAAAGGAAAGTTGCAAAAAGAGGGTCCGTAAGCAACGAAAAAAGGGTACGAGCCCGCGCTAGCCGCACATCTTGGCACTGCGGAACGAGTCGTGTCAACGTACGGATCAATTCCCGAAAAAACGGGGTTTCTCTTTCCGGCCAAAAAGAAAAAAGCACAACACTTGGCGACACTATGGGCATATCCAAAAGGACTTGACGGGGCAGCAATAGCGTCACTTAAGGAAATTCTGGCGTCCCAAAGAAAACTAGATTGGAGGAAAAACATGTGGGGGGGGGGGAAAGGGGGGGGAAAGGAGGGAAACGACGCGGACATGAAGAGCTGTAAGACGGAGCTTCTTTGCAAAACGCAAGTGACCTCTCCCGACGAGACACTACATAGGGGAGTGTTTGGGTTCCAGGAGTTTTCAAGAGGGAAAAGCGGCCGGGAAGGAGGAGAAAGCCAACGCTCGCCAAAAAAAGGGATGGGGTTTGGCAAACCTAAGCGCGGCTTTGACGCCCTAAAAAAGATAAAAAAAACTAATGGGAAACAAAAAGACATACGTGGACACTAATTCAAGGGAGGCTTGAGAAAGGTTGCCGTCGATAGCCGGAAAGGAAGATACAAGAGCAAGAGCGGGGGGAAAACGAGCCATTAACGAAAAAACATAGGTAAAAAACTTAAAAGGTAGGGAAGGAGAAGGTTCGCTTTGTGGGAAGGGGGTCCCACGCGGGGAGCTTGGCTACGCAACGAATGCTGAATTTCAGGGGAGGGAAGCACTCGTGGGGAACAGGGCCGTGCGTATTGGGAACAAAAAAAAAAAAAATGGGGGGACTGCTGGGGCGAAGGAAGGTTTGGTCCCGGTGGGGATTTTCATACTTCCACGCTGCTCAGAAGACGAGGAGGACATGGAAACGATCATTACAGCTTGAGGGGCCCTGAGAAAGAAAGATAACACACCGAAGGGAAGATCTCTCTCGGGGGTCTGAAATTTCCCGGCAGAAAACCGCGGCTACGGGGAAAGAAAATACTCACTGGGGCAGGGAAAATGTGGGGAAACATAACCGTCGGGGAAACCCTTTCTCCACCGCCCACATCTGGGGCTGTCATTCCCAGACGCCATAAGACCTGAGAAAGGGGGAAAAAACAGGGACGCGGAAAAACGCGATGCAACAGCAAGGAAGGGAAGCATCCCCTCTATTTCCTCTTCTATAGGGGAGGGCGCTTTGTGCCGGAGGGCCTGAATATCTGAGCTGGACCTGGCAGAATGAGAGAGGGTGGCGAGGGGGCGGCCAACGTGCCTCCATGAGGGGGCTGTTCTCAGCAATTACACGGCAAAAAGCAAAGGGTCGGGAATTACGGGCCCCCCCGATCTCCAGCCGAGAGAAGCGAAAAAATCTGGGATAGTAGAAAACAAAAGGAAAAAGAGATCCTATATTTAGGGGGGAATGAAAGAAGTGGCCTGGGGCAGGGAAGAATTCAAGGCAGATTTTAAAGGTTGGGATTCGCACTCAGTGTGGAATTATTCGACTGAATTTTCTCCTCCCAGGGGCCAGCAAATACTTCGCAAGGGCTGTCACCATACAACAAGGAAAGGGAAGGGGGACTACCGGCATCAGCACGCTCGGCTAATAATAAAGAGGGGAGAAACGGAGCCGTTCCCTGAAAGAGAGATTGGGAAGAGGAAGGTAGGGATAAAGCCCGGTCTTCTTCGGAGAAAGAGGAGTTACAATGAGACCAGAAAAAGGGGGGGGGGGGGAGGCGGCTGAAATGTTAAAGACCAGCAGAAATAAGAATGGTCTTATTCCACATCAGGGTGCTTATGGGAAAAGAGAAGAAGACGGACCGGCCTTACAATCAACACGCGAAGTCAAGAAGGTTTTTCGGAGGGAAGAAGAACGAACCGAGAAAGGGCAAGGTGTTATCGGGAAGACCTGAAAGCGTTGAGCGAGATTGGAATCTTCGGGGGGACAAAAACGACCACACCACGGAAGGAGCAAACAGGGGAACAGAAAAAAAAGCAGAAAGGCGCGCCAAAGGGGGAGGGCGATCAAACGGGTTGCGAGAGCCATAAATCTTGCAACCAGCCCTACCAAACCGGAAAAAGGTCGGTTAGAGACTAGGAGCGTCCGTTGTGCGTAAGGGAGGGAGGAGAAAGAACTAGTATGGCGGTGTTCGCTGGCCGGAAAGAAACCGAAGGTACGAAATATCTAATGAGCCCGGGAAGGGGGGGGGGATGAATTATTGAAGCAGAGACCCATAGGTCTTCCATGGCAGGAAAGTTGCTGAAAGCACGCGGCTGTGGGTCTTCCAACCATTACCAGGGGAGAGAGTCTGAGTCAGAGAGAAAATCTCGCAAACGAAACGCGGGTTAAAAGCACAGATAAGAAAAAAGTAGTTCTCTTCCGGGAGCCGAAGGGAAAAGGGAAACCAGGTAACTGCTATTGGGAACAAGATCTGCTAAAGTAGTCTACTCGAGGAACCCAGGGGGGTTTCCCCAAGACTAGGGGGGCGGTTTCCTTTGTTGGGACAATGGTCAGCTTAGAAGCGGAACTGACGTGCTGGCAAGCACACTAAGGGGGGGTATCCAAAAATGCGCAAGGGTAGGGAAGTATCTCGCTTTGGTTCCAGGAAAAAAAAACGAGAAACTATTTTTCCTTATTGAACGGAGGCAGGGGGGAAGCACGAACGACTCGCCCACCGGCAAGGTCACAGAGTGCGTAAAAGTCGTCGGAACTTTAACAAGGGTCTACGGAATGGACCCGCTTTAGGGAGTCTTTAGCGGCACATACGGGAGACAGTGTTGCCCAGAGGAACAGAAAAGGCGCACTCGCGGAAAAAAAAAGACAAAGGGAAGTTGCGCGACTCGAAAAAAAGTATAAAGAGGAGGGAGAATTCGAATGAGAGGGGTGACCGCTTCACACCAAGTGTGAGGGATCGACCGCTCTGGGTAGTCACACGGCAGCAACCGGGGATCAGTATCGGAGAGTCGCAGATTTTGCACGATTCACTGAATCCTAAGTTTCAAAAAGGGGGGGGAGCCGCAAAATTTGGGGTTAACGCGAAGGAACGGTCGGGGTAAGTGGGTCAATCTTCCAAGGGACGCCAAAACCATACCAACAGCCGCTATCAACGATCTGCTAGTCACAGGAAGAAGAAAAAAGGGGGGGGTAGATAAAAGGGAAAAAAGTTGCGGCGGCAACGGGGTCTAGCCTAAAGCTGCAAATTAAGACGAATGCCGCGCAAGGCAGAAAAGAAAGAAAAGAAGCGGTCAAAGGGGAGTGAATGGTCGTGGGGTGAAGAAAGAATATTGAAAAGAAAAGGACACGTCACCAGAAAGAATATTGGAAAGCGGTTTAGCTTATTTTTCTTTGACGAAGTAGACACCAAAATGAGTAGAAATTCCTTCGAAAATACGAAGGGAGAAAGAAGTAAGAGAGCGGGGAGTGTCAGTTTTGAGGGTGGGGAAGGGCAGGAGGGGGAGAGGGAGGGGGAAGGAGGGGGTGCAAATTAGGGACTGAGGGAGGTTTCATTTGCAGGAGACATATCAGAGAATTTCGAGGAATTAGGTGCGGGTGACGCGCATGAATCTTGGGTCAGACGGGTGTGGGGGAACGGAGCTTCTACTTTTGGGTTAAGCCTCTATGGTAAGTGGGAACCAAACCAGAGGAAAGAAAAAGAGGGTTTGGGGGCGGCAGGAGTACTGTGGATGAGGGTTTTGTATTACGGCAGTGCTGCTAAAAACCCCCTCAACGACTCGTTCTACTCTCCTGAGGGGAGAAAGAGAATCAAGGGGGGGATTACTTACAGAGTGCAGGCCAAGGACGGGCACGATCCACTAAGAAAGGGGGTAAAGTGGAGCGGGCCGGGGGACAAAGAGCGGAGGATCTAACAAGATGCGGTCTGGAGCCAAAATTGCACAAAAGGCGTAGTTTTGTTCAGTCAGGTGAAAAAAAACTGTGGGTAAAAGGGGCGGCCGTGACGGTGCCTGGTGACGAGAGGGGGACCATTGAAAGCGGCGCCAGGAGTGTCCGAGAGGTTGGGATCCTGGTTGGAGGAGGGAAGCATATTGCATCTAGTGAGAACGATAAAACTAGAAGAAGCATTCGTCAAAGCGGACAAAACGAGCAGATACGGCTGGAAGAATAGGAGACCGAGGAGATCGAATGGGGCCGAAAGGGACGAAAAGCACTGGAAGCGAGAACGGAAGGGGCTGAAAGAAACAGTTTGGACAGTAACCGTAGGGGGACGTTCACTGGTTACGTTGGGGGAGACTAGGGAGGAGAGAAAGGATCATATCATCCTAGGAATAAGAAAAGTTTCATATTGAAGACGCAGGCCGACTGGAGAGTGTCAGGTGGGATTAAAACAAAAAACACGAGGAAAGGAAATAAACTGGAATGGGAGAGATCAAATCGGGAGACTTCTTCGTCAGCGTTTGGGACAGCACTGGCAATAATCCCCAAAAAAAAGACCCATTGAAAAATCCCCAAAAAAAAAAACTGGGGATTTTCTGGGGTTTTGGAAAAAAAAATAAATAACTAGTGGGGATACAAAACGGGAAAAAGCTCAGAAAAAATGAGAGCCCCTATATGATTTGCGACCCAAAAATGGAGATTCAACATTTACGAGACAGGGGAGGAATGATAACTATAGGAAAGAATCACCGCCAAGAATCAAAATCAACTCAATCGCAGAAGAAGAACTGGGACCCAAAAAGAGCACTACTCCATATAACGCGAAGGCACTAAGACTTCTAATTTGCGCCGAGATGAATTTTAATCAGTTTGGGCTATAGGGCAAGGCTAAAACTATGACACGACACTAGTCTTTCTTTTAGGGGGGGAAAGGGGGGGGATGAGAGGGGATCGAACAAACATAAAAACAGAGCGCATATGGACCCGTCAAAAAGGGATGCTGCCAGAAAAGGGAAGTTCAGGCTTCGGAAAGTGGAAGCAAATGCAGGAGGCCCGAAAACGTGACCGTTTCTTCACTTGAGCGCGGAAATTCAGCGGCAGGTGAAAAAGAAAACTGGGGGGGGAAACGGAAGGAGAGGAGGGGTGAATGGGAAAATCTCTCAAAGAGTCAATTCCAGAGAACGGAACAGACTTGGCGCAAAGTTCGGGGAGAAAAGAGAAAATCGCGCAAGATAGATATAGCGAAGGTGTGGGAATTCTGAGGGAAGAATAAAAAGCTTAAACTAAACACTAGAGTAAAAAGAAAGAAGGTAATTAAGTTACTGCGCCTAGAACGGGATTGATACTTATTGTTTCCTCTTCTTCACGGTCAAGCAAAAAAAGGAGGAGGCGTGAAAGAAGGGGAGGGCCTAGACGGAGTGAACCTGGATCTAAGTAGAGTCAAAGGGCGAAAAGCGGTAAGAGCTTGCACGACTAACTACTAGGGGGTTAGTAACTCTTGAGGAACATGGATATGGGTACTGAAGGTGGGAAGAGGCGGTGGCAGGAAAGCGTCAATTCCCTCCAAGCGTTTCTCGGGACGCCCAAGCCGATCCATACTCCTTTGGACTGACTCATTGAAAAAACTGGAAGATAGAAGGGAACTGAGAGGGAAAAGAGGAACACCGCTCATTCATAATCATATGATTAAAGGTCAAGGAAAAAAAGATTTCTTGCAAAAGGGTGGGTGTCAGAGATTTTGAACCGAGGACGGTTGAACTCTTACTTTGAATGGAAAGACGGAGGGGGGGGACAGAGAACGGCGAAAAACTACAGGGATCGGGGCGCGTGGTTTAACTGGGGAACCTTTTTCCGTTAGGGAACGAGGGGAGAGGAGGGGACACGACGAGGAAGACCTCGGGAAAGTTTCTAACCAGGGGGCGAGGAGTTACTCAAGAAAACGTACAGGGAAAGCCATACATAGACTGCAATACGTCTGAAAAAAGCAGGGACAGAGATGAATTCTTTAAAGGTGAAGAGAAGGGGAACCTCAGCAGGAGAAAAAAAGATCGCTTATTAAACGACAAGTACAACCGCTATCCGATCCTTACATGGAACCGACATTTCGTATGGTGTGGAGAGGTCCACAGTAGGGAGATCGCAACGATAGGATTGAGGTGCGCACGGAGGAGGAAGAGGGGAAGTGGATTGATGGGAGGCAACCAATCGCCCAGGTGATGAATTTGTGGCTACAATGGTTGGGTCTTTGTTGATTTTCCGAAGAATCCAGTGGAGACCTCCTCATAAGCGGGAAGGGGAAAGATAAACATCAAGGTGCGAGGGGAGAAGCGTTAAGAGCGAACTCGAACAAAATGACATCGTCGCGCGGAGAATTTACGCCCGCGTCAAGGCGTCTCCTATGCCATACTAAACGGTGAGGGAGAATATGGATTGCGCGACGGAATAAAAGGAGAAAAAAATTCCCAGAAGAGGGGCATATGGATGGATCAGGGAAGGCGCAAAGAAGACGGTTGCTTTTGTCCGAAATCAAGACACAGGGCTTCATAGAAGGGACTCCTATGGTCGCAGCACCTAACAGTTAGCGTCTATCGGGAGAGGAAGAGGGGGGGAGGAGGGACCGTTATACCAAGGAAAGTGTTGAAAGAAAGGCGGACAGGGAGGGGCGACTCACCTGGAAACGGGGGGACAGAGACACATCTACTCGGAAAGCTTTTAATGCTGATCCAAAATGAACAACGATGAAAAGAGGTACGCGAAGCAGCAGGAAAAGTACGAGGAAGAGGAGAAAAAAGAGAGGGATAAAAAACACGGGAGTAGGCAAAAGAGAAGGATTGGGCGCGGATTGTGGGGAAGGCGGGGGGTCGGACGAAATTAAAGGCGACGATGTCCGTCCGGCGTTGGGGGGGAGGAGAAATCCAATGGGAAGAGAGGGGGAGGGGGCTCCGTTTTCTCTCGGCAGAACAGCATTGCTCTAAGGAGCAACTAAAGAAATTCGGGCATATACCAGACAAAGCAAAAATTTAAAAGAAAAAAAACAAAATCGAGTGGGAAGGAGGAAAGAGTCGCAGGAAGCGTCTTGGACTGCCGGTTTCTATATAGGGATACTTCTCATCGGATGACGGCCAATGCCAATAAGTTGCGGCTTCTTGAAATTGGTTTGATCCTTCTTGGGATAGGGAGAGAAATCCATATTCTGGGGCAAAACAGGGTGGCGTAGGGTAAGAGACCCAGCGTCTTGGACGTAATTTCCTGACCACAGATGTACATGTGAGAGTGGAGTCCTCTTAAAGACAGCGCCCGAGTGAATGGAGGAGTCATCCAGGTCCTCATCGGCTGCTGGGAAATCCTAGGAAAAATCCAAAAGACCCGTCGTCGCCCAAAAAACAAAAAATCATTGACTCAATAACCCATCAAGACGGAACCCGCGGGGGACAAACTTGGACGAAGCAGACGTTTTCTAAAGAAGATAAAGCGGGTACCATCAACACAACAATACAAATGCAGGGCAGAGGACGGGGGACGCTTGAGGGAAGGGCCGGTCCAGGGGGTTACCTAGAGTGGAGGGAGTCTCTTCCAGGCAGAAGCTCCTAACGGTTATAAAATCAGCGGGTGAATGCGCGTGTCGAACAAGAGCTGAGACCCAGGGGCTTTTCCATTTACTTGTCCATGGAGGGGCAACCCCAGCGGTGCAACAGGCAAAGATGGACTCAGGAAATAGAGTCACGGGTGCTCAGAACGACGCGTAAACCACGAGAGGGTCAACGTCGGGGTGGTCGTTTCGCCCCGATGGTCCAAATGCAAGAGGAGTCTGAATGATGTGCAAATTATTCTCTTCCCGAAAGCGAATCAGTTAACCAAAGTGTTGGAACAACTCAAGATCGTTTCGTTGGACCTTTGGTTAAAGGGGTCCAAGGCGAAGAGCATAACGTACGGAAGACGCGAACAAGAATCCAGGACTTGATATCAGTTGTCAAAAGAGGTCGACAGAGACATGGCTGCTGGGGCCTGAAAGAAGAAAAAAAGATGGTCCGGAAGTGAGAATAATGGCTTTGCACTGAACTCGTCCCAAAAGGAGCAAGTTACAAGGCGGCAGGCGTAACGGGGACTTTAAAGGGACCGAACGGACAGCTCTCCGTGAAGGCGCTTTAAGGAAAAGACTGAGTCGCTCGCACAGCACAGCCTCGGAGTTCAAACAAGCCAGTCGAAGCCGCAGCGTGGAAGATGGTGGTCGACGGAAAAGAGGGCTTCAAAATAATGCAGGAAGCCCGGGAAGAGCTACGTGAAAGGAGTTTCCCTGAAACAATTTCGGGTATCGGCGGCCAAAAACTAGTGGAGGTCTGAAAATAAAAAAGGGAGGGATCCGATCAGGAGGCGAGGTGAAGGAATTTAAGAAGTGAAAAAAAAACTTTTCTGCCAAAAAGGTGAATCGGCGACTGGAAGCCATAGAGGAGGAGTATCAAAGTCAAAATGCACCAAAGCCAACGAGCGCCTACGGATAAACAAGGCTGAGTCCCAGGCAGACAAGAAATGGTGGGAGGAGCTAAAAGGGGGACCTGCACGGGTTCAAGCAGATTTGGGATGGAAGACGCCTATCGAAAGTGAGAAATCCTTGAAGGCAAGTCATATGTCACCCGCAAAGTTGAGATGTTGGAGGGGGGAGAAGGGAACAAGTACGGCCAACGAAAATAAGAGTGTCCAAGTTTCATTGGTTAGCGGTGTAGCTACAGCAACAAGGGGCCAATGAAATAGAGGCGAAAAGTAGGAGCGCGAAGGGGGAACAGATAGTCAGGTTGGGTTGGCTATTTTTTGCCGGGGAGGTGATTCGGGGGGTCGGGAAGGGGGAAGGAGCTTCGGAAGTAGGGGGTGGGGCGGCGCGAGGGTTAATCCGACATTCTCGCGACCAAGGTGCATGCCAGTGTTAGGTAGCAGTCACAGAAAAATTTGGGGAGCGCTTTGAGGACCTGAGATGAAATGCTTTCAAAAACTCAGGGCCATAGGTAGTTGCGACAAAAAACCGCGAAAAAATTTTTTTTGTGGGGAGGGTCGAGCATTCTTGAGGCAGGGGGGGGGAGGTCGAGTGGGTTGGGGGGATACTTCAGGTCACTTACCAAAGATGAAGGAGACTTCTACCAGCGCAGAAAGCGCGAGGTGAATAAAAATGCCACTATGAGTCGGAGGGTATCCGTCAAAAACCAGGGACGAGCACGATCCAATTACGAAGTCGGAGGGAGGAAAGTGAGGGGGGGAAAAAAGGAGGGGATCAAGGAAGCGGATAGATCCTATCCCCAGGGAAGTGGGGCTGCGCAACAGGGGCACGGCGATGCTAGTGGTTCCAGACAAGGCGGCAAACCTGGGTATTTTCAAATTAGCTTCAAGGGTGCGCTCCAGGGTGCAAAGAGCAAGTGACGTTAGGGAGAGGGACGAGGCGTGCATCCGGATCAGAGCGGGAAAGAGTGGACAAGATTGAATCAATCTATCAGCTCGACAAAAAAAGAAGGAAAGAAAGGGGGGGAATGAATAATTTAGGAAAGAAGGCACTCTCTCCGGGGTACGTCACTCAGCGCCCTCGAACTTGAAATTTGGCCGCATCAGCAAAGAACAAAAAGGAAACTGGGAGGCGGAACTGGAAGCGTAATACACATGTTTGCCGGAACCTTTAAACCCAACGGTAGCATCGGAAGGTTCAGGAGTTTGAGGCCGGGACCTCAGGCGAGAATTCTCAATCCCATCTGTGGAACCGGCCGAGACAAAGAAATTTCAACTGGGTAGAATCCGCCTTGAAAAGGGAATCGCAAAGGCGCAGTGGTAACTGCACTATGCAACCATAAATAGCTGATACCGGGTGCAATTTGGAGCGATTCCCCTATCTCTAGGTCTACGGTACTATTCAGTTATCAAAACTTGGGGTAAGAAAAACCAGCACCCCGAATAACCAAAAAACGCGAGAACGGCATAATGAATAAACAAAGCATAATTCCACCACAAAATCTGTTGAGGAGAGTTTTGGGGTCAAAATAACATGGCCGAAAAGCAAGCGGTAATCGAAGGTCCCTAAAAGGCCCCAGGGGGGATCGGGGGGCGCGGACCGAAAACTAACAGCCCAGGCCTTCAATTAAACATGAGCGCACAAACCACGATCTCACAGTCGCAAACCTCAAATGAAACGAAACGAAGCACGCCAACCCCCCCTCACGAAGGAACGAACCTCAGAGGGAGCTCCTACTCTGCATTTTTAAATGCGTATGGGTTTGGGACTCACTTTTGGGGCTAGGAAAAAAAAAACTAACTAGCGGAAACCGCTGTACACTACTGGGGACTGTAGGGGGGGGAGGGGGAAAAGGGTGGGGGGGCATCTGGATAAAAAAAGACCCGCGGACGAAAGCCGATCAAAGGAGGTCTTGCAGGTGCAAAAAAACTAGCAGCGGGTCTTCCTTTGACGACTGCGGGCTCGAAAAAATTCCGGCACTGGCGTCGTGCACGTACGCTTAGAACCAATTTCGGGCTACATAAATAGCATCGCGTGAAGGACGGCGCGAAGGCTTTGCTCGTGGGGGAGGTTTAACTTACGAATCGCTCGAGTTCAGCGGACGGAACAGGGCAAAGTTGGAACTTCGGTATATCGCATCGGAAATGAGCTTAAAAACAAACAGGGTGGTCGGCGGAAGGGCCACCGAAAAAAAGAGGGCAAGGGAATACCCCGAAACTTGGGAGGGAAAAGGATGACAGTACGGCGAACCGGGAAGGAGAGTGAATACTTATTTGGGAGCTCCTTCCAAATAGAGCTGCCTGACTGGACGCCGAGGCGCGGGAATGCGTACAAATCTGTCGCGCGGAAAATAACATCACGCAAAAGAGGGCCAGTCGCCAAGAGGAACGTGCGACGATAATGCACGCAAAGCTAGACTTAACCGGTGGGAAAAATTCGTTGTCAGGTAGACATTCCGGATCATGCCCTGAAAAAAACTTTTTGCGAGTTCCAGGCCACAAAGAAAGGAGGAATGGCGAAAACGCGCAGGTGACAAAAGGGATATCCCGGGAATTGACTTGGAGGAGGACAGCAAAGGATTCAGCGAACAAGGTATGAGAATCAGAGGATGACCAGGACAAACAAAACGAGTGCGGGCAAAAAAGGGGTGTGGGGCATCGAGGATTTATGGAAAGGCAAGAGTACATTGGTCCCTAGCTGGGTGGCGATTGAGTTGGCCCTTGGAACATGGAAAAAAAAAATAAAGAAACAGAGGGATCGGGTAACGAACGAGGGGGGTCGGCGTTCAAGAGAGACAGAGCGCTTAAACGAGAAACCGATTCACGGGCGCCCATCTGGAGGGGCGCCCGCCCAGGGAAAAACCAATAACTAAGGGCACTAAAGGGGGGGGCCTTCAGAAAGTCGGCACGCCAAGGGCGCTGATGAATTTAAGGAAAAAGGATGGACCTGACTGGCAAAGGGAAAACTGGATACAAAAACAAGCAACGAAGGCAAGGAGAGGCAAGGAACGAAGCCTCAAAACGACCGCGATACCGACATTTCGACTGGGGGTTTGGTCATGGATGGACACTATTGGAGGAAAAAGGAACACGGGATTCTTATTGAATTTCGGCGGCGACGGCACGGGGGGACGTGTCAGTGGGGTTCTTGCGGGGCACCACAAACAGGGCTGCTTTAGAAACGTGTTTGTTCTTTGTGGTAATTGCCGAGACTTCCAATCTGGCGGCCGTCAGGAAGAAAAAAGACGAGCTAACTCTAGCAGCATTGCAGGGAGCGGCGGGAGATGAATCTAGGAAAAAAACACCTGAACTCGCGAAAAGTCGAAATGTAGACGGACAGTCCGCGGACCGTGCAACTAAAAAAAAGGGGCCAAACAAAATTTCAAGTTCTAAAATGGGGGCTAAAGTAGACGCAGGAAAAACCCAGGGAAATTCATTGAAACCTCTCCGATTGTGGCAGTCGCAAGCGCAGCATAATACGTCGAGAAACTTTTTGGTCCAGGTCAACATACACTCTCGGTAACGGAGGGAAAATCCGCCGGGTCGACATGCCACCGATTATTTGTTCGCTTCTGATCTTTCGGAGTCAAAAAAAAAGGCATGACAAGGAGATTCCAGAGCTGGCACGTGGCAGGCCCGAAGAAAATGCAATCAAGCATTAGGAACCAGGGGGGAACCGGCACACGACTCCGCACAGCTTGAGGGGGTGAGCAGGCCCAATTACGCATGCTGACAAAGAGGGAATTGACCCGAAAAGCCCCGGCTTGAAAAAACGAAGGACAATCGCGACCCAAGAATAGGAGGAGAGACTCCACACAACACAGGGAGGTGGGACCGAGGGGAAATTTTTCACGGTGCGAGCCTTGCCGGCGGGTACGAATAAAAGCGGCGATTGTCAGCTCAGTTGGGAAAAAAAAACAGGGAATCGGCATCCGTGGGAGACGGGTGGGGCTCCGACCAGGTAAAGGAAATAATTCACGATACATGGCGAAAAAGAACGTCTTCCTGTCAAGGGATCAAGTGCCGGAAACGCTACGGGGAAGGATCAAAATGGAGGTGTGTCCTGCTACATCGGCGCAGGGCGGAATCGAGCATGGGGAATCGGAAGTCTGAGGGACGTAGATCGAAAGTTCTTCCTAGACCTGCGGAAGAACAGCAAGCCAGAATCCACTGTTGGAGTTGCTCGGGGAAAAAAGGGGGTTTAAAACGAAGTAGTCGGCTACCACCATCTTGAAGTATAAAGCACAGTTTGGCGTTGGATCGATCCGCGTTCCAAGGAGGGGATCATTTCCAAAAACGGTCGAAGATGTCCAGAGGGGGGGGAGTTCGCTCGACGAGCAAGGCATGATGACAGGTTCATGGCGGCCGACGTTCCAAAACCAGGCTCGCCATCGGGAAGGCTTCACAAAGACCAAAAAGGCAGTCGCCCCAGCTCAACATCGGGCGCTGGGGAAAAAAGAAACCCACAAGCACTCCCGCGTGCCACCGGGGGGGGGAAGAATCGAAAAAGGAAAAGCGGGTGGAGGAGCAAGGTTAACACGAACACCCACCTAAAATGGCGGGGGGGAAAAAAATATTGCAAACTTATACGAATTGAGAGAGATTTGGCAGGAAGTCTGGAGAGCGGAGTGTTACTAGGGGTGACAGGCGTTGCCATCGGAAACGGTAATAACAAATCAGAAATTTAATAAAAGTAGCCGACGGGGGGGAAAAGGCGCTAAAAAATTGGTGGTCGTTTCATGTACTGTATGGATGAAAAAAATCAGAGCAGGGGGGAGCAAATTTAATGGAGTGAACCACTTATAGACACAGCAGCTCGAATAAACGCTGTAAAACACGAGAGACAAGACTATCAACTGTAGGGGAATCGTTAGCCAGTCGCGGGGAAGGGTCCTGAAAGAAAACACGTCCGGACCAGAGGGAAAGGCGGCGAAAAGTGCCAGAAAATCAATCGCCCCAAATTGGGTGAAACAAAGGAATCTGTCGGGGGGTGACTCCTGGGGGTGTGCCAATTCATTAGAGCGGCCCTATGCGGGAAAAAAGAAAGACGGGCTTAACGGCCATTAAGGGTATCAATGGTGTCAAATGCAGCTGGAAGGAGGATGCGGGCGACGTGCTTTGGATCGAGAAAAAGGCGGGGGGTCAGGGAATTGAGAAAATCATTTCAAGGTAACTTGGAAAAAAAAGGGGACGAAGTCCCATCGGGGAGGCAAGGTAACAATAAAGTGAGGAGAGATCAAAAACGGGAATCGATGGGAACCCTTGCGAAAGAAAGATGGCCCGCGTGATGGGGGCGAGGGGTTCCGGAGAGGCAGCTTTCGTCCTTGAAACTCGAAAGAAGCAGACTCTTAGTAAAAGACAGTAGAATCCGCAGCGTCCGTTTGCTAGCGAGCGGCAAATAAGTTCAACAAAAAACACGGAAAGGTAACGGTAATCCCTTCCTCTTGTTACAAAAAACTCTTTCCCAAGTTCGGGGGTAAGGGGGGGGCGACCGACTTGGGAAGGAGTCAAAACAAAAAAAAAGGCGCGATAGTCATAAAAACGTTGCCAAACGATGGGGACAGCCAATTTTTCAGGCGCGAAGCGAGCAAGAGAGAAAGTCTCACATCTCCATGCGACCAAATACAAAAATCAAAAAGGGTCCTGTTCCCACGCTCGGTCAAAGGAAATGTCAGCAGATTGGGGGAGTAAAAACACTACGAAAGAGCCCGGTCGGGTCGGCCTAAGGCAGTTTGCGGACGAAGAAAGACCTGCATCGGAAAAAACGCCATCCGTGAAAGAAAAATCCAGGGGCGGGGCCAGGTGAGCTTTGCGGGAATGGGGGGGAAAACATCTTGCAAAATAACAGTGCAACGCAAAAAAAGAGGGTCCCCATCGGGTCGAAAAATTAGATCTGTATTCGACTATAGCCAAAAGGGAAGTCGAGGAGATAGAACGAGAAAAGGGGGGGAAAACCGAGATATAGTCGCGATGGGGGGTTGTGGGACGGGTGGGGGCAAGTCGGCTTCGGGATTTGCGGGGGGTGAGGGGGGAGGAGTAAAAATTCAAAAAAGTGAGAGAGGGGAGATGCGGTAAAAAAAAAGAGAGAGGGGATGAAAAAGGATGCAAAGGCTTAAGAAAAAGGAAATGGGGGGAGCCCAGGGAACGGGGCTCTCTTGGTTGGGGAGGACCTGCTCTTTTACGTATCAAGAAATCCTCTGGCAAGATTGGGGGGGGGGGGGCAAAACGGTACACATAGGGGGGAAAGCATTCATATGCAAAAGGGAAAAGGCGGAAGGTTGTTTGGGGGAAGGCAGTCATTTGGCTGAACACTTCGGGGGAAACAGAAAATCAGAGACGCGAGCGATGATAACGGCAATGCAAAGGAGTGTATCGGCAAGAGTCCTCCCACAAAGAGCTCTATAAGCCGGCGATTCTGAAAAATAGTGGAATAAAGGGGGGAAAAAGCCGGGAAAAAAGAGAGTCTCTTCTTATAAAGAAAATGACTGGCAAAACGGTTTGCAAACAACAGGAAGGGCTAGGTTTCAGTCACGTACGAAAACAGGGGGGTAACGTCCAGTTCTCCTGCAAACCTGTGGGGATCGGTCAAGGGCTGTGTTGACTGATAATAGGCCCAAATTGAGACTAAAAGAAAAGAGAGGGAAGGCGAGCGTGTTAAGCTTGGCAGAGGGGGGAACAAGATTGCATGGGAATCTCGAAAAAAAGAGTGAGGAAATAGAGAATGACAAATTGCTTGACCCAAGCAGCAGACACCACGCTCGAAAAAGGAAACAAAAGGAAAAGTCAGGCGGACCGTCTGAAACAGCAAACGGAAAAAAAACAACTACGAGCAGAAGGGAGAACTAAAGAAAGTTTTGGCCGCACGGGAGGAAAAAAAAATAGCATCACCGTGAAAAATGTGACGGGGCGCCGCCCGCATCGTGAGTCGAGGGACTCAAGAAAAAGGAATTGGTGATCACCGAGTCCAATTTTCCAAGAACGAAACTCAACCGAAGAAGAAGGCGTCTGGAACACCAGGAAAAAGGCCACTCTATGGGGAGGGGGGCGCGACCCCGCGCGCGACGGCGCCGGATAGGAAAAAGCAGGAAAAATCGTTGGTCACCATCACTAAGTACAAACTAGGCCACAGATAATGATGGGAAGTCACCACACAAAATCTGTTGGGAAAGTGGTGTTTCAATACCTGTGCCAAGAAAACTGGAAGTGCAAAAAGGAGGGCCAGAAGAAAAAAAGATGGTCATCGAGGGGGGAACCAAAAAAGGAGCCAGTTCCGCGACAGGAAAAAAAGGCAATTACAGAGGAAAGCACCCTCATAAACTAGAGCAAAAACGCCAATCAAGCCCGAACGCAACCCGAATCAAGGCAGGGACACCTGACAAAAATCGCCGCCCGAGAAAGTCAAGATAAAAAGAAGAGAAACAAAGCGGCTCGGGGAGTTTAAACTGAGAATAAATTTCGTCACTTTGGGGGATATAGTCAGAAAAGACTTAGAAACAATGGACAACTTGAAAAGGGGGATGGGGGAACTTGGGCATGGTGAGGGGGATCTGCTTCGGACCAAACAGAAAAGGCAAAATGAAAACCAAAGACCGCATCAGGGGCTTGCCAACCATTGCGAAAAGGCAAGAGTCCCTTGACAGAAAGGGGAGTGGGCTCGAAACCGGCCGTGCCTTCAGTCGGGAAATTAGCGCGGACACCAGGTTGACAGGGAATGCATTGAATCAGCAAGCAAACGTGTCTCTACCGGCAACGGCGGGTTGGCGGGGGGCAGTGAGATTGGAATTAAGGGCGCTTGAGGAGGGCCGAACCATGGATGGGCAAGCAAGGTTTGGAAAGCGGGGGGAAATCGTAATCGGGCAAGGGATCAAGCACAAGGTTTTAGGATGGCAGTGGGGACGCCTCCACAAAGCAAAAAGTAAAAAAACAACGATTAAGAAACAAGGGGAGGGGTAAGTTAGGCGCCTCCGGGCGGAGGAAATGATACTTATTTTTAAGAATGAAGAAAATCAGCTCTTCAGAAAACGACTTTCTTGGTGGGGAAAAAGCCGGGATTAAGAGGAAAACAGGGAAAATTGAAAAGTAAACTGGAACGCTCAAAAGAAGTACGGGCGAGAAGGGACGTCGAAGGGAAACTCGGTTAAAGACGCGTGCCACATGGGAGTAGGGGAAAAGGGCAAAACCGGTGGGAAATAGTGGAAATGAAAGTGGCACAGCATTAGTCAAGAATAACGGGTTAAAAAGTTCCGCAAAAGAAAAAGCGCAATCCAGGTCGAAAAGGGGGGCGCATGTGACAACGGGGGCCCGAATTGACCGGGAAGGTTGAGAGGGCAGGCACGTAGGGGATATGGAAAAAAACTCGGATCAAGAAAAAAGGGGGTGCGGGCAAAACAAATGTGTGGGGGAACGAATATGGTCGGACGCGACGGGGTCAAAAAAAGAAGTTACTAGAGGGGGAGACGGGGGGCATTTGGGGGACATCGGGCAAATAAAAATGGGTTGCACCTCTGGTTACCGTTTTTGAGTTAGAAGGCAGCGCGGGCGTGGAGGGAGAAAAATTCAACTGGACGAACCAAACATCTGGGAAATGGGTGGAGCAAACATGAAAAAAAATGACCCGTACATGCGAAAGACAGGGAGGGGAAACGCGCATTCAGCTTTAAAAACTTATACAGGGGGCCGGCGATGACCGTTGAACACAGGGGGGAAATCGAAGCAAGACCTCAAGGAGCGCGTATTCCCGAACAGGCAATACGCAAAGTCGAGAAGAAAGGGTAACCCGCTAGGATACCGACATTTGAAGGGGGTGGGGGGAAAGTGGGGAAGAAAACCGTCTAAAAGGGATGAAAAATGAAAATTTCGTGCTGCACAGACTAGGAAAGAGGGGCAGTGCTGAGTTGTCTTGCGCAACAAGCCCAACGAGGGAGGAGGGAGGGGAAGTTGTGGGTCTGGGGGGGTGAGTGGGAAAAGACATAGGGAAAAGCCGCATTATTAACGCTCAAGAAGATCATTAAATTGCAGGACTAGGCGAACTGGCTTAGAACGAGCTACAGAAAACCCTATAAACGCGCAAGGCTTAAAAGAAGCAAAAACTCCGAGAATACGCCAAATGGGGGGCTTGAAGAAAGAAATGTTGCTCCAATCCAGGGCGGGGAAAACCCCTTTTGTGGGGGGGAAAAAAGCACCAAAATTCGGGGTCTCTGGCTCTATTGTCAAGCCGAGAGGCGAAGGAAACCGAAAAGAATTTTGAAAACACCGAGGAAAGAGAACAGGCGGGGTCGCCTGCAAACTAAAATTTTAACGCTTCTATTTCAGCTGCGACGAGGGGAAAAAAAGGGTTATAGCCATGGATCTTTCGCTTTTGTCAAAATGCGATAAAAACGAAATTATGGGGCTACACCTGGGGCGAAAAAGACCACGAAATCATTAGTGGCATGAAAAACAATTACGACCTGCAAAGAGGAGCCGGAATTCGTCCCTCCGTCAAAACTTCAGAAAAGAAAAGAGCGAAATCTAAGCTCTCAAACAAAAAGATGATAAATAGATATCAAAGGGGGACGATTGGGGAACTGCGGAAGCCAGAAAGGCGAATTCCTGCGACGATGGGGGAACGACACTTTGGATGCGCACTACAAGCTAAGGGAGACGAGGGGGGGGTCCTGGTGCTAAGGAAAGGGGTCAGCAAACAGCATCATTCGAAAGCCATGTAGGCAACCAGAGTGCCGGCCATAAGGCAATTAAACGCAAAGAAGAAAGGTGGGACGAGGCGGCCGGAGAAGCGGGGGGGGAAGAAGGACGTGGGGGGGAGGAAAGACAGTCGTAGCACGGTCTACTGCACTCCTTTCGGGGGGAAAAAAGGATAAAGAAAGGAATGGTTTGGAGTGCAAGGGGGTTGACGAAAGCCAGAAAAATGTCACTGGATTCCAGCACTTTGAGGGAGAAGAGGGAGCAACGACGCGGCTTACGAGACATTGAACCGCCCGCGCGCAATGGAGGGGGGGGGTTCGTTCTAACGAGCTAAATCAGCGCCTCGAGGAAAGAAATGGAAGGGATCGAGTCTCCGGGAAGGAGACAGAGGCGGATCAAGCAATTGGAATGTCTTCGGAAAAACCAACAAGAAAAAACAAACGGACAGTCGAAAAAAAGAAAAAAAGGAGGAAATGAACGCCACACCAAGAAACGGCCGAGGAACCGATTTGTAGGGAGAGCAAAGAAAGAAAAGTAAGAGTGAGAATGCCAGATCGTGGAACAAAGGCCCACCCAACGCTAAAAAAGTCAAGTAAAAAACTGTAAGGGCGAATGGATAGAGGGGGGGGGTGCCTGTAATAACGGAGCGTTGAATGGAGGGGTAGAGCTTGCCTTGCAGGCGGGAATCGGGGGGGAAGGCAAAAACTGATAAATCAGCGCTTTAAAAAGATTCGGCCAACTTATTTGAAAAAGCGCAAAGCCAAAGGAGGGGCGTTGTCCATTGTCGGGTCATTGCGTCAAGCCGCGCAATGACACCGTCAAAAAAAAAGGAAGCCATATAATGGTGAGAAGAGGTCCCTAACTCTCTAAAAAGGAAAAAGCGGGAACCACGAGCGCAAACTCCAGAGGGGGGGGCTCTTTGACGCAACGGTCCGTGCAAGAAAGCCAACGTCTGAAGCTATGTGACAAAGGGGGTACAGAAGAAAAAAAAAAGTCGGTCAGACAATAAATAGAAACCACAAGGTGGTGGACCCCATCTAGGGGAGGGGGACCGTGGGGGCCCGGGTCAATAGGCAAAAAAGCCAGAAGCGATATCGGAATGCCCCTAAAACCGCTCACACGGGCAAATCGGTAGTCTAAACGGGGGGAAATAAGCAATGAAAAGATGATCTCGGGGAGGGGTCAGGAACGAACTGAGTGGCCAGGGAAGGCGAAGGTCCTGTCTCACGACGAGAGGAACAAACGGGCAAAGGGACACGGGACTTGCATAGCTTCGGACAGTCCCAGTGGGGGGAAAATGGAGGCTCTGGGAGCGTTGGGAGGGCAAAAACAGCTTCTCCATGGTGCCAGCGCCACGCCGTCACGCGCAGACGGCGTAAAAAAGCAAAGGAAACTCAGATTGAGAAAACGGGCGCACGGAAAAAGTAATCGAACCAAAGAGAGGAGAAACTGTTCCCCTTCGACGTGAAGGAGGACCAAGGGGACGGGGTTGGGGGAGAGGTCCCCGCTAGACGGCAAACGCCGGCGCGATCGAATCATAAGAAGAGATGGCCGATTTTCACGCAGTTCCAAAAAGAGGGCAAAAGCAAATTTGTTCCGTCGCGAAGGGAGAGAGAGGAGGTCAAATTAGAAAAGCGCCCAAAAACGGACGGTCCGGATGCCAACAGCAGGAAGGTCACAGTGCACAAGGGGGGGGTTGTCCGCCTAAAAAAAAACGAAGCCGGCACTTGTCGGTCATGGGAGCGGATGGAAGAATGCAGAGGCGGAACGTCGCATAAGGGGAAAAAAAGAATGAAGGCATGGAGGGTTTTGAAATGTTTGGAAAAAAAAAAGAACGCGCTGCCATAAAAAGGGCCCAACGCACCCGAACTAAGAGTGAACAGCGGTGGTTGAAAAGGTTAGGTGAGCGACAGATACCAAAATGGGAGGAGAATATACGCCGGCGAAAACACGGGGGGAGTAGGACCGAGAAAAGATAGGAGAAATTTTTTTGTCGAGGGGGGGGCCAGGGGTCGGCTTCAGGATGGGCGGATTGGATGAAAGATCGCGATGCGGGGGGGGCGAAATGTAATTGGATGCCCTGCTCGCGGAACCGGTGTTGGGGAAACATTTTCGGACTATCCCCATGAAATCAGGGTGGGGGGCGAGAGGGGAGGGGAGAAGTCTACGTCTTGGAAAGAGCCATAGGTTTGGGACAAAGGGAAATCAAACAGGAGGGGTGGGGGGTGATTGCCAAAAGATTCAAAGGGGGGCAAGGAGAAGTGGGGGTTTTATGAAGGCTGAAGGGGCGGGACACGCTGACAGCTGAGGAGTGGAAAATGAACCCTGAAGTCGCAGAGTGACGCCAACAGACGCAAACGATCCAGTCTAAGGAGATTCTGGGGGGACGAAATAGTGGGAAGATTTGAGCGGCGGGGATCCAGAGGCTGCTGCGTCGCAAATGAACGGTCAAAGGCAAAAAAAGAGGTTTCAAAAAAAAAAGTGGGTGTTTCCATCCTACGCAAAACTGGGTATGAAAGTCGCATTCATTTGGAGAGTCCAGTGGCAAGGCCCTGGCTGATAGGCACCAGAAGATAGCGAGGCAAGGAGGCGTGCATCCGTATCGCGAAGGGGTGGAAAGGAGCGGGACAAGGA
>Ga0179593_1648554_pt1 | contig 22105 bp, 42 predicted proteins | sample CZODoug2_1_08_16_FD_185931 | JGI IMG/M metagenome (GOLD analysis project Ga0179593, IMG submission 185931) | Vadose zone soil fungal communities from Angelo Coast Range Reserve, California, USA - CZODoug2_1_08_16fungal (PacBio error correction) | ecosystem: Environmental > Terrestrial > Soil >...
TAGGAGGCCGAAGAAAGACCCTACAAAGAGACTCCCACGCCGAGGGTGAAGCGAGTAGGAAAGGGTCCTAAGATTTCCATCTCAACCAGGGGTCGTGAAAAAGTCCAATAGGGAAGGGCCATCCAGAGGAAAATGGCCAAAACAGAGGGAGCACTTAGTCAAACGGTCCAAAAAAACTATCGGATTGGGAATGGATAAAGGTAACGACCAGGAAAAGGAAATCCCGGAAACTCAGGTGAGAAAAAGCAACACTTATGAAAATTTCAACGGGAGAACCAAAGCCGGAGAAGGGGGATGTAACAATAGCAGAGTTTATCAAAAAAATCCTGAAGTCTGAAAGTAAAAAAACCTGGGCCTAGAGGGGATGCAAGGAACCTCATGTAGGAAGACTGAGGAAAATTCTAACCGTAACCTAGGGGGCCGGGGATGCGTTGCAAAATCCTGGAAAAGACAAGGAGAAACCAAAGGAAAAAAGGAATGGAGACCCAAAAATCGGGAGCCACGCAACTTTGCACATGTAAAAAAGAAAATGAAAATCAGGACCTAAAGGCAAGGTCCGGGGAAGAGAGGAGCCAGGAGGAATATTGGACCGGGAGACAAATTCGAAGGAAGACTCCATAACTGGTTAGCAGGGTTCGAAGGAAACAAGGTCCAATAGTCTCAAGGATTAACGAGGGTCCATGAAAATAGCCTCTAAGTCAGAGGGGGGCGGGAAATCCGGTGGAAAGAATAGCTGCTGTCTGGGAGAAAACCGGCGCGAAAGTTGTTAAAAGTGGATTCGGAAAAAACTCAAAAGATCCCCATGACTTCTAGAAAGACGGAACGGGCGCGGAAAGTTGAATCTCAAGGATGAAGGGGGATGTAAGTCCTGACAGGTGCATGGAAGATGGATGAAGGGTAGAAGAATCCAAAAAAGTGAAAAAAGCCTCCCGTGGCAAAAAGGGGGGAAGTTCAGGGAAACGGGGTAAAAGGTGAGTCTATAGTCACTAAGGGGACACTAGGAGACGGTCTTGGGAAGGTAGGGGGAAAGACAAAAATAACAGGAATCTCTAACGAACACCCCCAAAAGGAAGGAGCTATGGGGAAGGAAAAAATCGGGAGAAAATCAAACTCAAAGAAGGAAGATGAAAACTGCGTGGCCATAAGACATCGCAAATTTCGACAAAACTCAAAAGAAAACTAAAAACTGTTGGGGGGAGCGGTAAGACCGTTGACGGGGGGGAGGAAAGAGATAGAGGGGGAAAGGAGCGGAGGTCAAAAGGGAGGCCTAAGGCATCAAGGAGTGGGAAGTAGAGAGAATGAGAAAGACTGGGGATTTTGGGGGGAACTAGAAAAATGGAAAGGGCTTCTGCCAAAAAAAATTTGGGAGCACACGACGAAGGGGAGAAAACGTTCTCGAGGGGGAAAAGGATGTTTTGAAAAGAAAGGGATCGGGGGGCCGGGAAAGAAGTAATCATGTGGAAGCTTGAAGGGGGGATAGAGGACGGAAAAAAGGATTCCGGGGAGTCTGAAACCTTTCAAAGAAGCCTTGTAAAGGGAGGAGGGTGAAGCATTAAAAAAAGGTGAAAATCTGAGCTTGATGGGGGATCCCCGAGGAAGAAGCGAGCTCCTGGAAAGAGGAGGGACGAAAAGCGAAGGAGAAAAAATGGGGGTCCTGGGGGCTTGGAGGGGCGTTCTTAAAAAAAAGGGAAAAAACCTCATGCAGAGATTCTTAAGGGACAACGGACATGGGAGGGGTCTAGAGGAAATCAAAGAATGGGGAAAAGAAAGACTTGAAAAAGGAAAGCGTGAAGCTCTTTAGAGTCGGATTGGAAAAAATTACCAAGGGACTCCATAATTAAAAAACAGGGGTGGATTTGGCTTGTCTGAAGAGAATCGGGGAGACCGGTTGTGGGGAAGTCTGGTTCAAGGTAAAAAGTCGTCAAAACTAATCAGGAAAACGAAGGGGGGAAATAACAAAAGGGAAGTCAAAAAAAGTGGGGGGACAGGAAAAAAATATAGGGGATCTCTTGAAAAAAACCTTCTTAGGAAAAAGGTACTATCTGGGGGGAGCGGCTGAGGGGGAAAATGGAGGGGTCAGAAAAGAAAAGGGGGGAATGCGCGTGAAAAGTCGTGACATATTATGCAGAGAAGATATGGGGAATCCCCAAAAAAAAAAAAGAGTGGATCCGAGCTCTAAGACAAAATGACACAAAAGCCACTTGGGAGGGGGAGTTGAAAAGAGAAAAGCCCGGGACCCCCCTGTAAAGTGGTTTGAAAGAAGGGGGAAAAAAAAACCAGGTCAGGAAAAAATTGGAGAAGAGGGGGGAGGGGGCTGGAGAGGGAAAGAAAGAGTATGGAAGAAGGCGCCAGAAAGCATAGTAAGTGAAGGGAGGGCTAGAAAGGGGGCAGGACAAATGTCCCTAGAAGTTTCGCCCGAAAAGCACCGAAAAAAGGGGGGTAAGAGGCTGGAGGAGAAGAAAGGTTCAAAAACCCGGAAGGGGGATATTGGAAATAAGAGTTGGGAATTCTCTTGCCGAGAGCGGAGGGGGAGGAATAAATCCTAAAGTGATGGGAGAAAAGGTTCTTAGAAAAGGCCTGTTTAGAGGAGATCAGAGTGGCAAAAAAGGAAAGCCGGGGAGAGTAAGGGGAGGTTTCTGGAATCACAAAAACTGAGGGGGCAGTTCGGCTGGGGACAGTGAGGGGGTAAGGTTGGCAAAAGGAGAGAGAGCAACAACAAAAAGGACCAAAGAGAAAATATGACAAGGAGTCAAAATAAAAGAGTGGTGGAAGAAAGACCGCAGTATAAGGTCAACGAAGTTCCAGAGGGGCCAAAAGAAGAAGACTTTTATGAAAAAAAAGGGCCATAAGACCGAAAAGAACCTCTAGAAGATTCAGAAATGAAAGGCGTAAGAAAGAGAAGAGTCAGTAAAGACATCGTCATGGGAAAAGAATGCCGTGGGGTCCTATGAAGGGGAATTAACAAAAACAAAAAACCATCAAGAGGAAACAGAAGAGCTGTACTGAAAAAAAAAAATTCTCCTAAAAAGAAGATTGCGATCAGCCGAGAAGGAAAAGGGGAGGGCGAAAGCTCCGAAAAAGGAGGGATTTCTCAAAGCTTCCGAAAGAAAGGAAGAAGCCTTCCAAGGTAAAAGCCAGTTGAAGAAGAGACAGGGATGGGAAAAGAGATCAAAGAAGGGAAAAAGCGGGGAAGTGCCCAATTTGAAAAAGCCGTCATCTTGGGCGAGAGACTCATTTAAGCTGGAAAAAAGAAAGATCTGGAAATGTCACAAGGAAGAAAAACTAGGAAAAGGAAGTCCGCAAGGAAGACTATTCGGAAAAAATTTACAAGAAAAGAACCAGAAATCAGGAAACGGAAAGATCTTCTTTATTAACAAAAAAAAAAATCACGAAAGACGCTCAGGAAATAATGTCTAAGAAAACTCGAAAAATTCCATTGGGGGAACCTCTGAGGGAAAGAGGAGACGCACTTGGAAAGAGATGCAGAGGAGTTTTTCAAAAAAGTTTATCAAACCCGAGAGAGAAGAAAAGAAAGACAGCCTTATATGCAAAAAAAACACCCTAAAAAAAAGCCGGCAGGACGAAGTAAGTAAAAAAAGAAAAAAAAAAGAAAGATCCAAGAAAAGCTCTGGGCCCAGAGAGACACAAGAATGTAAGAGGGGGATAAAAGGCAAGAAGGACTACAAAGACGCTTGTGAAAGGAGCTAATCACTGAGCACAGGAAAACATGTATCGAATAAAAATTTTAAGTCGAAAATTCTAAGGAAAAAAGACCATCTAGGAAAGAAGGATCACTGAGAAAAATGCGCAGAGAGGGGAAAAAAGAAAGCTTATAAGATGACAGCCGTTTAAAAAAACCGTATTGGGAGAAAAAGGGAAAATCAATTTCAAAGGGGGTATAGGCAGGGGAAGTACCTAAAATAACACAGGAAGCTCTCCATAAGAGAAACGTCTCGAAAGGTAACCATTAAAAGAAAGCCTATTCAGAGGAAAAACTTCGTGATTTGGATGAACAAATGGGAATAGGAGTTCGAAGGGGATCTCAATAGAAAAGCCAGAAAGTCCTATCGAAGAAAGGATACTCAAGGAAATCAAGAGGGGGGGGCCGTCCTAAATCGATCTATAAAGGACATCTAAAAGAAAATGGCTCAGTGAAGCCAGGTCTTTAAGTAATATTTATCTTTCTCAGGGAAGCAAGAGACAGGAAGAGACGTCTTGAGAAAAATCTGTGGGGGGTCGAAAGGTAAGAAAAAACACATGAGGAAAAAATAGGGGGGGAGCCCAGGGGTATTGACCAGGGGCGCTAATTGGAAAAAAAAGGAAATAATTTCAAAAAGGCATAAATCCTCCTGATAGAGGGGTCCGGGGGGGGCTGAAGAGGGGAAGTTTTCGGGACGGGGAAAGGGGGACGAAGGAGAACAAAAGGGGGGGGGGGGGGGGGGGGGGACCAAGGAAGGATCGGACAAGCGAAAAAGGTAAGGGGGATAACCGCCCATGGGATGGGACCAGAGAAAAGCATCGTGCGAGAGTTTCGCTAAAAGAAAAGCGCGGGAGGGGAAGTGTAGGGAACCGGAGGACAGAGAGGGACCTTGGAAAAGCCCGTGATTTCAAAGGGGGAAGAACCTAGGAAAATGGCTCCCTGGGTATTCCAGGGCATGGGGAGAGGGAGGGGGCTTCCTCTAGGGGGAGAAGAAAAGGGTCGGAGGCGGGGGAATAGAAAGGGTTGGAAGAGAAGTTGAAGGAATGTCGGGGAGAAAGTCCGTGGGAAAAGAATCGTCCGGGGAGGGGAGGGGGGCTTCGCAGGAATGAAGAGAGGAAGGTGGAGAGGGGGGAGAAATCATCTGAAGGAAGTAGAGAGCACTGAAAAAAGGGCTTGAAGAGAGTGAGGGGAAACAGAAATTAATCGTGTCGGGAGAACTTGCACTATGGTCTTTTGAGAAGAGGAGTAGGCGGAGTCACAAAGCGAGCATTGCAAATCTCTTGAAAACCGCTCTATGGAAGGAAGGGGGGGGGGAAGAAAGTGAACTTCAGACAATCTTGGAGGAAAAGAGGGGATATTGAAAGAATGCTGAACGGGGAAGAGGAAGCCATTCTGTGAAGGTCTCTGAGCTTAGGGGGAGGGGGATGAAGAAAAAAGTGGGAGCTTGAGCGGAGAGGCCTTGGCGATGTACTAGAAGGGAAGGGAAGAGAATAGGGCGATTATCACCTCTGCAAATTTGGGGGGGGACTCGGAAAAAGGGAACTTCAAAGGGAAGCGAATTCCCGGGAGCGAGAGATTAGTAAGAGATTGCAGAAAGGGGTCTCTCCACAGGAGAAGTCGTCCGGGGGAAGGGAAGGAAGTTCAAAGGGGTCTAGAAAGGGGGGGAAAAAATATTATTATAGGAGAGGAGGCGTCGGAAGTACTTTTCAGGGGGAGGATCAATTTGTTGTTTTTCAAGTTGAGAAGGGGAAAAAGGGAAATTTTTCTCTCTTCAGGGGGGGGAAGGAAACGGGGAAAGAAGGCTTTCTTAAGAAATTACCTTAGATGAGGAAGTGACGGGGGAATTCTCTTGGGAAGAGAGAGATACCGGGGAAAAGGACTCAAGGTGAACAGAGAAAATCTAGATAAAAAAAAAAGGGGTGAGGGGGAAACGCCGGCGTTTTCTGAGGGAAAAAGTTCATTGGAAAAAAAAAAGTGTTTCTAGGGAATAGGGGGGAACCTTTAAGTTCGATAAGGGAATTTTATAAGTCTCAAAAGAGGAGGGAAAAACTTCAAAAAAAAAAAAGAGACCTAGGATCAGGGAGAAGCCTCTAAGGATAAAACCTGTTCCAAAAAGACGTCCCCAGAGGCCGGATGTTTCAGACGAGGTCAAGAAGAACAATCTAAGGAAAAAAAACTTATCTCGAAGAAAAAAAAGGGGTCTCTTAGAAAAAAATCCTGAGGGAACACTTCGCCAAAAGGAGGGGGAAACTTCGGGGTTAACAAAAAACTTAAAAGGGGTCATCGGGGGGGAATTTCAAAAGGGAGACTTCTGAATGCTTTCCAGTAGAAAATGGGGAGGGGACAAGAAAAGGAGAAAACATGATAAAGCGAACGGGAAAAACATCCAGGAATTAGAAGGGAGGAAACTGAGATCAAAGAATATTGTCGGAAAGTAAAGGAACAATCCGGAGCACTCAACAGATTAATTGGTGCGCCAAGGGAGAAATGCCGAAATGTTCAACGAAAAGGATCTGAAAATTTCAACTCAGTGCGCGGAAAGGAGTCATAAAAAAAAAGTTCAAAACGTCGAATCAAAGAAACCAAGAACTTAAGGAAAATCCGGGGAGGACTAACAGGAGAGGAGTCATTATAAGATGAAGAGGGAGTCAGAACACTGAACGGGGACGAAAAAAATTTCGGAAAAGAAGGAAAAATCCCGGCTCCTCAAAACCGAGAACGCGACCTAAAGGACGATCTCGAAAGGAGTAGAAAAAACCGAAGAGCCATCGACGTGCCATTCCCACCACTGGAACATCAGGGGAAAAACCGGAAACGGTTCAGAAAGAAGGGGAAGGACGCCTCGGAGACCGGACACAAAAAAGGAAACCTTCAGAGCACATTTCCAAAGGGGGGGGGGGGGGGGGGGGAACCCAAAGCCACGGGTAAGGAGAAAGAAGCGAAGAGGGTCCCCAGTATAAGGAACAAACACAAAGTCAACATCAGCAAAACGGGTGGGAAAAAATGCAGATTAGAACTATTGGAGAAATCCTGCAGAACCTGGAAGGTGCAAAGGAAAACAAGTGAGAAAAACGCAAAAGTTTCAAACATCGAGGGAAAAGGAAGAAGCCGGAAAGTCCGATCGGAAGAGTAAAAGGAAGGGTATTTTGAAACACTAAATGTAAACTCCAGGAGGACTCAGGGGTACTCAGAGGGACTGGAAAAAGAGAACTGAAAAGGAAAGAAGCCGAATCGGTCGAAATTAATACAAATAAAGAAGAACCCTCGGGAGTAACGGCCGCATAATGTGAGGTGCGAAAAACCGGAATCCTGTCTCGAGATGTGAGGACTTTGGCCTGGAAAAAAAAAAAAAGACGGGGTCCCCTAGAAAAACGCCAAAAAAGAGGTCATCCCGTTTGCAGAAAGGGTCTTCGTGAAAGGAGGAGTGGTCCGGGAGGGATCGATGGAGCATAGGGAAACGAATGCGATCTGGGTACAAAACATCGTGTATGGGGACGTCACACACCGAGGAGAAAAGAGATAGATAAAGAGAGGGTCTGGGGATGGGGGACGAAAAATGGAATCGTTCGTGCCAGGAGGTTACAGGAAAGAAACACTCCAGGGAACTCTTCTTTGTAAGCCGGGCTAGTCGGAGAAAGGGACTTTGGAGGGCCTCAGAACTGGCGGAAAAGGGAAAATACACTATAGAGAGAGGGGAGGAGTCAGGCGGGGCCTGAGAAGGGAGGATAAAAAAAGGGGGAGGGGGGGATACCGAAAGAAGGAGCCAACTGCAAAGAGCATTGGGGTTTCTTAGATCAAAGGAAAATTTAAAAGGGGGGGGGGGGGGGGGGGTGGGGGGGGGGGGGGGGTGGGGGGGGGTGGTGGGGGGGGGGGTTTGGGGGGGGGGGGGGTGGGGAAGTGTGGGGGGGGGGGGCGGGTGTGGTGGGGGGAGGTGGGCGGGGGGAGGGGTGGGGAGGAGGGGGAGTGGTGGGGGGGGGGGGGGGTTCGAGAGCAAAAGAAGAGGAGGATTAGAGGGAGAATCCTTGTAAAGGGCATCGGGAAAGAGGGTGTATCAAGGGGAATCACTAGCCTTTATTTTGGGGAAGAGGGAAAAAAAACTTCTGTGCCATGAATCTGCGCTGGAGGGGAGGCACCTGCGGGAAAGACCATGGGGGGGGGAATTCCCTAAAGTTCTATAAGGGGGGGGGGTAGAAGAGAAAGTCCCATGGGAAGTACGGGGGGGGACATCAATCAGGGAGGAAGGAAGTGTCTGAATGGTCTCGGAGAAAGAGGACTGCATAAACCTAAAGCTGCTAAAGCGTAAATAGCTCTGGAAAAAAAAGAAAGAAAGAGCTTGGGGTTGTTGACGGAGGGGAGAAAATTGTAAAAAAAAAGCGGAATTTCGGGGTCTTGATTAAAAGTTAGGGGGAAGGGGGGCCTTTAAAAAGGAGGACGGGGGGCTTGGAAAAGTAGGTGCGTCTGAAAAAAGGGAAAATGCAGACGAGGGCCTGGGAGTGTATCGGGAAAAGTGAGATTGGAATAGCCGGAGAGAGTTGCGGGCAAAGTAGCAGGGATGAACGGTGAAGTCAAAAAATAGAAACTTGGTTAGAGAGATATCAGGACGCTTTAAGGAGACCTTAAAGAGGGGGGGGAATGCCGGGGGGAGGAGTGCACGAGGAAAAAATGCGGGGGGAGAAAAACGAGAAAAAGGAAAATGGAAACATTAAAGAGCCTGTTGCCCAAAGGGGAATCGGAGAAAGGATTGGCTTAAAGAAGGTTAACAATCCTAAGGAATCTTGAAAAGGAACGACATAGCAAGGGGAGAAAAGTTCCCTGTAACCGGCGCCAAGGGGAACGACAGGATTGTTTCAAGGGAGGAGTGGGAAGAAGGGAAAAAGGGCGGGGGGGCGTTTAACAAAAAGAACTCGCACGGGAACAGGAGGGGGGACGTGGGGTCACGGGAGGCGTTAAAGAAAGTGGCCGGGCAAGCTTCTCTCGGGACGCTTCTCAAAAGGGGGGAGAGTGCCGAAGGGGGAACACCCAAGGGGAAAAAGAATCTTACCGCGAGGACGGAAAGGAAGGAGAAAGGCAAGGGAATGCAAAAGAAGTTCGGAGCAATGCGTGAAAGTCAATGAAAAAAGAGGTGGATCTGGGTAGGAGAAGGGGAATTTCCCTGGTTGGGACAGGTGGGAGCACTCTCTAGAGGAGAGAGGCCCAAAAAGAGCCCTAAGATCAAGTCATCCAGAACAATTCACAGGAAAGGGCACCGCCGGGAAAAAAGGGAGGGTCGTGGTGGATGCAAAAGCTCAGAGAGATCGGTTGAACGAAAGGCCGAGAGGAAAAAAAGTTCGAAAAGAGGAAAGTTTTAAAAGCATCCTGGTCAAAGGAAAGCAGAGAGGATTTCTAAAAATGACAACAAAAGCCGGGGCGAAAGCCTCGAGGAGGGGGGGGGGTGGGAGAAAGGGGGAACCACCGAGAACCAGAACGAAAGGTCTTGCAAGCTCTCCGTAACAGCAAAGGGGGAAAAGGGAGACCAATAAAAGCGAAAAGAAATGATACCCGAAAAGAGGAAGAAAAAGAACTCCAAAAAGCCTACAGAAAAAGCACTATGGGGAAAGAGGAGCTTCAACCGCAGGGAATCTAAGGAGTGAGACCCCAACTCTTGAGAGTATCATCGGCTCTTTCACCCAAAGCATCCAGACCAGTTAAAAAAAAAGAAACAAACAAAACTTAAAAAGAAGATGACAGCAGAAACGATCAGAGATTCCACCAAAAAGGGGATGTCCAAGGATCCCGGCGAAAAAGAAACAGGGGACTAAGGGAAAAAGAAAAAAAAGTTCTCGGACAAATAAGATATCTGAGAAAAAGACGGGCATTCTAAGGTACAGAGCAATCTGAAAGCGGCAAGGGGGGGAAGGACAACGGTACCAGGTAAAGACCTCGGAAAAAAAGAGACCACAAGAAAAAAATTCCCAGAAGGCCCAGTTGGAAACACAAAAGGAACGTCACTCCTCAGGAAGAGGGACGAGTGGACAGAGCAAACCAGAAGAGGGCCCACAAATTAGAACTAGGAAAAACCGGAGAAGAAAAATGTCAAACCGGGTCTGGGGGACACGAACATGGGATGAACCAGGGGAAAGGCCAGTGAGTGCCAAAAAGGTACACTTCTCAGAGCATGTAAATAAGGGATCGAAAAGGAGAGGGAATACCAAAAGAAAATTAAAAAGGGGGTAAAAGGGTAAAGAATCCAAGGGACCTTCTCCGGGGAGCTACAAGTAAAAAAGGGAAGGGAATAGAATGGGAAGGATAAAAATAAAAGGAAAAAAAAACTAAAAGGCCGCGAGAAGACTAAAAGGAAACATCTAATGATTAAGAGAAAAGACCCGAGAGGAAAACCACTAGAGAGATTTGGAAGACTACATAAAGCCGTAGAATAGAAAAAGAAGAGAACTCTCTCAAAAAATGGATGAAGTTGAAGGGAAGAAAAGGAAGCTTCCAACAAGGACAATCCAAAAGACCCTAAGAACTTGTAAAACATAAAGTCGTTATATTAGTAAGATTTTGAGATGTGACCTCTAGGGGAAAAGTAAAAGTACTGGGGGTGGCTCCCGAAAGTCCTGGACTCAAACGATCCAAAGAAAACATAAGAGTGTACGGGGGGGGGAGAAAAAGAACTCAATCCGGGAATAGCCGAAGACATCGGAAGGACTACGAACTCCAAAGAATTTTGAAACGTTGCGAGAAAAAGGTATTGCTCATGATATCTTCAAGGATATCTAGAATCCACAAATTACGACAAAAATTCTGAGGGCTGAAGGAAATAATAGGGGGAGGGGGCTTGCTGAGAAGGCCCACCTCACGAAAAAGGGGGGGTCAGAAAAGGAAAAAAAAGGGGCGGAATGGATACACTTTTTTCAGAGATGCTAGGGAAGTTGGGGGGAAAGAAAAAAGGGAGACGTCTGAATCGGGAAAACTGGAAAGGAAGAAAGGTAGGGGGAAAAAAAAAGCCGGGGGGTTTGCTTAACCATAGAAAAAAAAAAATCCGGAGGTTGCTTAAAGAAAAGAAACTAGGGCGGCCGGCGACCAGGGGACGAGCGTTGGGGGAAAGAATAAAGGGTCTTGACCTCCATGGAGGTCGGGGGAAGGCGGCGATGGGGGTCACATGGAAGCGGCAAAGGGGAGGGTAGACTGGGTCCCATAGAATCTCGGCTGGGGAAGGAGCATTCATTGAATGGAAAAGGCAGGAAGGGGTACTTAATGGGGGGAAGAAAAAAGGGTCGTGAGGCTGTGGAGGGTGGTATGTCTGAGTGAAACGTGATGGAATTGCCCAGGGAGGAAAAAAGGGAGTCAAGGATTCCGGGGGAATGAGAAAGGGAAGAAAATATACGCAACCGTTTGGTGAGAGAACATTGAATCTCTCAAGAAATAGGAAAGGGGAGGGGGCTTCATGAAATAGTATCTGGTTTCAGAGACGGGTTCAATGGTTGCGAAACATCATGGACTTACTGGAATACGCGGACTGAAGGGGATCCGTGAATAAAAGAGGTTCTGGAAAAAGGGGAGAGCCTGGGGGGGGGGGACGTATGGAGGGGAAGCAAAAGAGGCATAATGGAAGGAGCTCGGGAAAAGGACAGGTAAGGCTGCGGGAAACAGAAACTTCAGAACTCCAGGGAGGATTGGCGAAGACTTATCAGTAAGACTTGAACAGGAGGGGATTTCCCAGAAAAAGAGGAAGGTAGTGAGCAGGGATGTGATGGGAAAAAAATGGTCAACAAGGGGAAGAAAAGGTTATTTTGTTGGACTACCTTCACAAATCCTGGGCTTTAGTAAGAAAGAAAGGGGGGATGACTATGAGGGGAGGAAAGGGAGGGAAAGAAGGACTGGTTTGGGGCCTTTGCGAGAAAGGGGGGGAGGGCCTCATTAGAGAAGAGTCAAAGCGCTGGGGAGTCTGTAAGAAGGGATAGGTTATGCCACCATCACGGACACTAGACGATCATGGGGTGGAAAAAATCTTGATGAAATTGGATCATGTGAGAGGGAAAAGAAGGAGGGGGAAATCTTGGGGGGCCCTATTTTAAGAGGGCGCCTTTGGGGGGAGTAGGAGGAAGGACCTCGGTATCCCCAGGGCGCCCAATTCAAAAAAGATCGGGAAGTCTCCAGAAAAACAATTCATACTTTTCCGAAAAAGCTAGGGAGGGCTCTACGCAAAAAAAGAAGAAAAAGCCGATCAAGGGGGGAAGAAACCCAGGAGAAATCCTGGAGGAAAAAAGGCAGGCAAAGATCGTCAGAGAAAAAAGAAATCTCAAGGTCAAAAAGGGACTGCCGGGAGGATCTCAAGACAAAGCTATGACCCAGCGGTCAAAAAAGAAGGGGAAGGTAAAACAGAAAAAGATCTTGAGGAAAGTCCTGCGGGAAAAGGGACTCAACGAAGGGAAACCGAGAAAGGACCATTCAATCGCGCCGGGGACGTGAAGACTATAAACAGGCTGGAGCCCTTAACGAGGGGAGACCCTTTCAAGAGGGGCTATCCGGGAAAAAAAAAAGCTGGGACGCCTAATTTCACCCTGCGCTCAAGAAGAGTGCAGGCCCCGTCCGCAAGAGTCCCGAGTCCCGAAGAAGAGAACGGGAAGTCAAAACCCTTCCAAAAAGAAGCACAACCAATCCGCATCCGAATAGGAAAAGAAGGACCATCCAAGAGGAGGAATCGAAAGGGGGTATTTGAATTCACCGAACGACAAGAAAATTTATTAAAAAAAGAGGAAAGGCAGGCCTACAAGATCGATAAGAAAGAGGGCGGCACGAAGGGGGGAATATTTAGAGAATTCTTCCAAATGGATTACATAAAAGAAAAGGGGTTCCCAGATTCCCTCAAAAGCGCCGGGTCCCTGGAAAAGGCTCAAAAAAAAAAAATCGCCTGAAGGGGAAGGAAAAAGGGAAGAGCTCAAAAAGGAAAAAAGTAACAGAGAGAGAAAATTCAGGGAGAACTCCGAGCGGCAAAAAAAACACCACACGCGGGAGTCCTAGAAGAAAGAAGGGAAGAGGGCAAACAGACAAAAAAAAGGAAACAGCACGATGGAAGGTCCAGGCAATCAAAAGCTGTAGAGGACCAAACCGAAAAGATTGGAAAGAGGAAACTTCAGCGTGAAAAGAGATAAGAAAGAGAGTTTTAAAGAAGGGGGTTTTAGAAGGGAAAAAGACGAAAAAACTTGACGCCCAGAAAAGATGCAGGAGTTACCTCCTCACAATTCCTCGGGGTAGAAAAACAAGAAAAGTATCAGGGCAGAGATAAATCACCAAGGGATGACCACGAGGGAGGTTCTAGACCCTAAAACGCCTTACAGAAATCCCTCTCGATCGGAATTGAAAGTTTAGAATAGAATAGGAGGGAAAGAACCCGTTGCAAAGCCCTGAAAGATTCTTGAGGGGAAGGGTACAGCGTTAGCCTTGGGAGGGAATCTATAAAAGATTAGTCGCAGGATGTTTGTGGGAAGGGGATGGTAGATTTACTTCAAACGAACGGGGAAATATCGGAAGAGTATGGTAGGGGGAAAAAGAAACTAAAGAACGGGAGGAGGGCTCGTAGTCTGAAAGGAAAAAACTTCTAACTTTCTCAAAGTTGGGGACAATCTTTAGAGAAAGTGACCTGATAGATGGCCCTCCAGAGGGAAACGCTTAAACTTCAAATCATGAGCATCGGGGCAATGTTTTAGGGGGGAAAGTCCCACTCGAAGGCTGCTGGCAAAAAGGGGCATCCAAGAAGAGGGCCTCTGAGAAGGGAAGTTGGTCGATGAAAAGGAGAAAAAAAAAAAAAAAAAAAAAAAAAAGTGAGGTGTTGGGAAACTGCTCTTTTCGGTACTGCAAGGGTGAGCGGAGAGGGGAATGCGGTCATAGGGGAAGGGAGGGTTCCAGTGATTTGACAAAGGAGGAGAAATCGGAGGGATTTAAAGGCCAATTGAAAAAGTTCCATCTCAAAAGGTGGGGCGAAAAGGAGGGGAAGAATGCGAAGAGGGGCCTCTTGGGGCAAAGAGGGCGAAGACTCTGAGGAGTTTCAGGTCCGCAGGGGGTCTAAGAATTTCAAAAACTTCTATGGAAGGGGAATTCATGGGAGAGGGGAAGGAAGGAAGTTTAGTGCAGGGTAATAAAGCTGGGAGGAGCCGAGAAAAAACTGAAGTGAGAGGTATCTGACGCCATTTTTAGGGGAAATGAAAAGAAAGTTTGATGGTGGTCAGGGGGGGGAGGAAGGAAGGGTGGGATAACCTTTGGGGGGGCGCTTGGGGAGTTAGAATAATTTACCCTTTAAAAACTGGCGCCGGGAGGGGAAGGGGATAATACGTATCCAAAAAGCTTAAAAAAAAGGTTGGAGGTGAGGGGAAGAAAAAAATGCGGCCACGAGATTCGTAGGAATCGGAAAGAGAGACGCTCAAAACGGAGAGGGGGGTTAAGGGTTGATGAGAAAAAGCTGCAGAGAGAAAAAACTTTACGGGAAGGGAACTTGTATGCCGGTTACTCAGGGAAACACGATGAGAAAAAACGAGTGGGGGGGGGAATAGGAATCAGCAGAAAGAGACCCAGGCACGAGAAAGGTGTAGCTAGAGATGTATTCGTAGCGCGGCTTTCTTGCGAACGCTTGAAAGGAAGAGTGAGAAAGGGGCTAGGGGGCTGAGGGGGACGTATGGTGAGGGGAAGGTAAGCCCTACAGGGAAAAGTCTTGGCAGGAACGAGTGGGAAAAGAATTATAGGGGCCAGTTGTTGTATCCGACTCTTCAAGGAAAGAAAGGAGCTGAGAAAAAAAAGGGGGGTCTTTAGTAAAATGACCTTGGGAGGGGAGGACTGGGGGAAAGGAAAGACTGTCTCTCATGGAGAAGGGCCGCATGAAAGGAGGTCGGAAGAAAGAATCGAAAAGGGTAAGAGCAATCCACCAAGAAGGAACAAAAAGGATCGTGGGGGAAAAGGCGGAGTGGAAAAAGAGGGAACAATCTTCGGGAGTGTTGATCGGAGAGTCCCTGAGGAAAAAAAGGGGAAGTTTCTCCAGGGGACAACTGGAGAGGGCGCCAACTTGGGAAAAAATCGAAATCGGGGGAGAAAGAGGGTCTACAGCATCAATTGACGCAGAAGGAAACGCAAAGGGGTCCTGATGGGAAAAAGGTGCAGGCGAAAAAACCGAATCTAACGGCGTCAGGAAGTCTCTAAGAGGTCTATGCAGAACGAGGACACTCAAGGCGGCAATAGAAAGTCCCTCGAGCAAGGGGGTCAGAGGATTCCGGGGAGCCTCGAAAAAAAAGGCGTTTCCTGATAAAAAAGAATCTAAGGAAAACGTAATCAAAGAAAAATGACCAACGAAACAAATTATCAAGGGCTAACATAAAGGAACGCCAAAGGAAGGAGAGAAAAGAAAGGACTAAGTCGGGGACGACCAAGAAAAGAAACCAGAAAGGAAGGGCAATTCCTCCCCAGGAATCCAAGTGTGGGGAGAAAAAAGGGGACGTACTACGCCACTTCAAGAGCTGGAGGGAGAGATGCCGGGGGGGGAAAGAATTTCAAGGGGAACCTTCATCCACTCCTTGAACAAGAAGGGGGAAGAAGGAAAGCAACACTATGGGACGAAAAGGAAAAAAAAAAAAATTCGGATAGGACAATGTATAGCCTGAAAAAGCCTGTTAGAGGGTCGTCGCGAAGTCCTAGAAAGCAGAGCCTCGGCCGAAGGAAAATAAAAGGGGGGGATCTCAGACATCTAGGTACTAAGCTCACGGAGGAAGGAGATCGAAAGAGATACACAGGGTCCATCGCCCCGCCCAAAAAAGAAAAAAAGGGGGGTTCAAGGAATAAGCGGAGTCCGAAAAAAAACCAAGCCAAAACTCCTTGAAGAGAAACCTTAAACCGAGGGCGCACACCACGACAACCGAAAAAAGAAAGAGGACGAGAAAGGGGGTCCACTAGCAAGGGGAGGGAAACCCACAGGAGATAAAAAATTTCCGTCGAGAAAAAGGGGGTTAAAAACGAAAGATTGAGGGGAGAAAAATTGCTAAGCAAAGGAGAGGCTGGGGGGGCAAACGAAATCCTGCCGACAAGCAGGCCAAAAAGGAAGTCTCTAGAAGAAAAACCGAAGAAATTTTGCCAAAAAAAACATTCCTCGAGGAATCTAGAAAGGAGGAACACTGGAAGATGGTTAAATCGGTGCCTTGGAAAAAGCAGGAAAAAAATCGCCCGAAGGGGCCAAAGAGGGGAGGAAAAGACCGAAAAACTTGGCTGCAGAGCAGACTCCTTCAACGAAGACCGCGAAGCAAGGAAAAAAAGCGAAGAACCCTCGATCTCCAAAGATGAAGGGTTCATATTGGGGGGAAATAAACATGCCGCCATCTCTCCAGAGGAGAGAAAGACTTAAATCGTTGATCCTGCTACCTCTCGAAAAGTGAGGCCAAGAGAAAATCCCCCCAGAAAAAAGAGCGCAAAAACGAATGAACGGTTACAAAAGGTAGAAAGAGGACATCCTTGGTCTTTCTATAGGCAAAATCTCCAAATTTATGGATGGAGGACCTTAGACGAACATCTGTGTTGACGCGGAAGCGCGAGAAAAAAAGGGCTTCAGAAGTGGCGTACAACGTCTGGGGGGCGTTCCTGCCATACAATCGAGCACTTAGAAAAAATAAATGAAAGGGGGGGATGCTACCAAAAACTTGATCAAGAGGGTTTGAAAGCGGTCAGGGAAAAGGTCTAGAGTGGGGGATCAGCTGGAGAGATGTAAAAGGGGGCGGCAAGGAAAAGCCCAAGGGGCTTTCGTGAAATTGAAGAGTGGGAGGTCTCAACTAAGGCTGAGAACGTCAAGCCATTTGGAAGAGGGGGGACTTGAAGGAAGAAAGGGTGTGAGAGTGTTCGAGAATCGGGGATTTGGGGAGCCGAGACTAGTAAGGAGAGAGGGAATTAGTCACCTGGTCCGCCTTGAAAGGGAAAGGGGCTCTGACAAGCTTGTAATCAACCAGGATTCCTATAAAAAGGAGCTGCGGACTGCTGCGCAAGAAGGACTTGGAAAGTGGTAAAGGCGGGGAAAGTTTGAAGTAGCACGGTCTGGAGGACTTGTGAAAAGAGGGGGCACAAGTGGGTGAAAGCGTCCTTCAGAAACCATGAGGGGAAGGGATCAAGAAAAAAGGGGGAGAGAAAACTTCCGGAAGGGGGAGGGGCTCTGTGAAGGGAGGGTGGGTGAGCGGGAGGGTCATTGAAACCTTGGCGATGGACGGCGAAGTGAGGTGTCTGGGGAAGAAAAACGACGGACTTTGGGCTTGATGGGATGGGAAAACCAAGGGAGGGAGGGGAATTCCGCGGAGGATCCTGATCCTCCACGGAATTTAAAAAAGGGGATCGTGAGGGCGGCCGAATCCAGTCTCAGAAAAAGATAGGGAAAAGCTGGGGAAGGTCTAATCAGAGCGGGGGTGGGAACCTTGCGGCAGCCTCCTGGCGACTTAGGAGATCCTAGGAGGAGGGCGATGCCCGGGAAAATAATTGCAGCCCGATAAACCGGAAAAGCGTTGGGAAGGAAAGTGCCGGGGCAGATAAAAAAAAAAAAACTCTCTTAAGAGAGGGTATGCTTATGAGAATCTCCCAAAAAAGAGTCTTCCATTGGGGGAGGGCCGGTGAAAGACTGGGAAGGCGACGACTAGCAGTAGGAAAAAAACTGTGGGTCAAATAAGCTGAGGGAAAAAAGAGAGGTCGAGGACCGGATGGAGAACCTCATCAGTATGGTTTATCGCCTCGGGAAAAGGCTGACGGGGGGAAAGGAAGTCTTGCGGGGTAAATGCGAACCTTCTGAAGAGAGTCCAAGGGAATGAGTTTGAAAAGGGAAGATCGGAGGCGCGAGATTCGTAAAATTCAGAGGAAGAATGCCAGAGCACCACGCGATTTTTTCGGAGGGGACGGGCAAGGAGGAAAAAAAAGGAGGGGAGGAAACAGAGGGGGACTGCGGTTCGGGGGGGAAATTGAGGGAAAAAAAGCGTTATCATAGAGGGGAAAGGATTAAAGAAAGAAAAAGGGAAAAAGTACATGATAGCCATTCTACAAAAAAGGCAAAGGGAAAAAAGGAAACTTTCTCCGACAAGAGTGAAGGAATGGAAGCAGAAAAAAAAGCTAGAAAAGGGGGGGTATCGGAAAGAGAAAGACTGCAAGAGAATAACCTCTCAAAGGTCCTCTGAGGAATAAGGGAACTTCCGAGACCAAACAGTCTAGAAGAAGGGGAAGACAACTTTGAGGCTGCATTAAAACTGTGGGTAAAGCAGAGAAAAAAAGAGGGCATGCTTCAAAAAAAAAAGCAATCGATGCAGGAAAACAACATAACGCTGGAGTACCAAAATCTAGGCAAATGATCCGGAACGGGCAATACACCCAGAAAAAGAAAGGTCAAGTACGAGAAAGAGACGATAAAAAGTGACCAATGAGAGAAAAACAATAACCAAAAAGGGAAAAAAAATCCCGAAGGCCATTGGGATCCAGCCCCCTACAAGGAAAATAGAAGACAAAATAGCTGGGCCAAGGCGCGTGCATGAAAATGGAAAAAAGATTTTAATCCTGAGGAAACCACAGAACTTCTATACGAGGCTTCCGAAAGAGGGCTTACTCGTCAGCGACAATGAAAAAAGGGGGACTTCATGAGTAGAAATGTCAAAACGGTAGCGCAGATTTATGAAGAGACGCAAAAGAGACTTGAAGGATAGTCATGCGAAGAAAGAAGGGGTCCAATAGAAAAAGAAGCGCTAAATACCCAGAAGGAGAAGTTATAGGGGAGGAAAACGGAGTCAAGGAAAAAGGAGCGTGACGAAAAGGTGCAATCGACCTCAGATTTAAAGGGGCCAAAAAGTCAAGGAAACCTCAGGGCGAGGCCGGAAAAGAGAAAACAGCCCAAAAAAATCACCGAAAGGGGGCAGGGGGGGTTCCCATGAAAGAAACCCGACACAGAAATCTCTAAGGATCCAGAGAAGCAAATCTGGACGAAAACTTGATTTGCCCAAGTATATCATCAAAGGGGGAAAAGGTACGGTGAAAGAGTGCTCCAGAAGGAAATGCTGGTGTATCAAGAGAACACTCATTCATAAAGGACAAACGCGGAAAAAACGAGGGTCCCCCAGAAAAAGAAAAAAGCCCGCAGAGAAATCATGACATGACAATCCCAAAATGAAAAAGGTGAGAAAATCTTAAGGGGGGAAAATCTTTCCTCTCCCCTGGACCGGATAAGGTTCGACAAAGGAAGTAAAGAAATTATAGAGAAAATTTGGGAGATTAAGCAAACCTCGCGTCTGGAAGAACTATCCCATTAGAGGTATGCTTGTGAAAGAAAACTCAAGGGGTGAGGGGTCTTGGAAAGCTGGGCCTCAGGGGTTGGGCAAACGGAAAATTCTGCTCCAATGAGAAGCTGCCGCAGATGGTTTCCTTCCAGGGAGAGGCCAGAAAAGTATCGGGAGACAAGCAAGAAACTGCCGAAGGGGCCTAGGAAGAACATACAGGGAGGAGTAAACCGTGTGGTTTCCTCTGAGAAAAGGAGCTATTTAAAGGGGAAAGAGGAGGAAAGGGTATTTAGGGTTCTTTTTGGAAGACCTAAGGATTGCTTCTCTAAGAAGACTCTCAACCACACAGGGCTGGGAAAATAGATATAAAGAAAGGGGAGGGCCTCGAAGGGTCATGTGGGAGCAAGAACGAGGGTCACTATGGGGGACTCCGAACATTTACTTTAACTACTCCAGAAAAAAAAGAGGTCTGGATCATAGAGGGGTGTAAAAAGGTCAGAAAAAGGCGATAAGAAAGACATAATTCAACTTCTAAAGATACGGGGGGAGGTAGGCTTTCGGCGAGGAATGCTGAGTGGAAAGAAAGAGAAAGAAAAAGGTTTGTAAGAAAACACTCTCTTGGAAAAGGGAACGGGGGGTCTAGCTGGGTAAGTGTCATTGGACTAAATTGGAAAAGGAGAGCACCTCGTCTTCGAGGCACATCCTTTGGGGGGGGAAAAAATTTGCGAAAGACTTGGCGTCATTTCTGGAAAAGATTCCCGAGGAAGGGTTCCAGGCCCGGGGGCAAGCTCAAGACGTGTTCCTCTTCACAGCTGGGAGGAGGTGGGTGAAAAACCTTCGGAGCGAAAAAAAGTCCAAGTAAGGCGCGGGAGAAGATCAAAGAGGTGTCTTGCCTCTGAAGAAGAGGGAAGGCTTAAGATCCACGAAGAGTCCAGGAAGAATAAGTCAAGGGGTGGATATATCATCAGCGTGCTGAAAGTAGAAATGGATAACTTCCCAAGGTGATCTGACAGACCTTTTCAGGGAAAGTGCAGAAGAACGAAAGGGGGGGGCAGGAGACGATATTAAACCGTAAAATGGAGGAAAGGGGCGGGGGCCAGAGGGGGACCAATAAAACCTTTTTAAAAAAGCACGCCAGGAAACCTAGGGGGAGAGAGGTGACCATTTTAAGAGGAAATCGTTCTTAGGAGGATTCTGAGAGGGAAAAAGAAAACGGCAGCTACGAAGTCTCAGAGGTTGAGGGAAGAAGTTATGAATAGGGAGAAATTAGACGCAGTTAAGAGGGCGGTGGGGAGGGAGTAGGGGGAAGCGTTTCCATAGGCGCCGATGATGGGAGTGCACTCGTGGAATCTGACAATTGCCAAAAATAGGAACAAATACACCGGGGAAAGAGCCTCTTGAAGGGAGGAGGGTAGGAGGGGAAAGGCGTTCGAATCATTTCTGGGAGAAATGTAAAAAGAAATACAGTAGGACAGGGATCTGAACTCAGAACTTCGCTCTGCGATGAGAAGGCAGGAAGATCGGAGGAAAAGGGAAAAAGGAAGGATCTTGAAATAATCCACAAGAAATAACAACATGAGTGAGAAGAAAATCAAAATGCGGGGAGAAGCCACTAAGATGACGAAGGGTACGGGTAGCGTTCCTAAAATTTTCCGCGGAGGAAGAGGTATGTAGGAAAGTGGACTATAAAGAGGAATCAGGAATCCACCAGATGGGGTGAGGCGATCCAAGACGCCGCTATGGAAATCCGGAAAAATTTGAGCAAGTGATTACCAGAAGGGGGAGAAGGGGGGCAAAAAGGGGTGGTTTCGCCCTGGGGGACACAAACGGGATATTGAGAGAGATGATCACAAGTTTCAGAAAGAGGGAGAAACCATTGAAAAGAGAAAATCATTTAGGGGGTTCCCGAAGGAAAACCGATTTAACGAGAAATCAACAAATCGGACGAGGGAAGGCATGATCGGGCCTCAAAAAATCTCATCTTAAGAGAATGGAATCGAATAACAAAAAAGAAGGAAAACGAATCAAAGGGCAGTAATCGATTGTAGAAAAAAGAAAATGGGCGTTGGAGAGACCAGACTGGTCATCGCCAAAGGAAAAAGGGTTCAGTGAGGAAATTACCCCAGCCTCCAAGGTCTCCTGAAAAAAGGAAAAAAAGCTTTGGGGGGACCGACACGGTCCTGAGAATGATCCGAAAAAGACGCGAACCTCCAAAAAAGTTCAAGACGTCGAAGCAAAAGTAAAATACTCTCCAAAAAACCAATAAAGTTTATCACGAAAAGGGAAAGACAAAGCCATGCGCTGGCTAGAAAACTCCCTAAAAGGAAAAACTGGAATTCATTCTTCGAGGAACTTCCTCTCGGCAAGAAAAGAAAAAAAAAACTTGCGCTAAAAAAGACGGGAAAACATCCTTAGTCAATGCTCCGAGGAATAACTCCGGAGGGTAAGCTTCAAGCCAGCAGGAAAGGCAAGAAATCGTGAGAAAAAAGATCTTCTAGGTAAAGATAAAAATAGCCCGAGGGCGCATGAAACGAAAGAGAAGGACTATGGGAAAAGGAGCTGAAACAAGAGTGTGAGATCTTAGGTACCCGAAAACAATGGGGCCCGAAGAAAGGAACCGGCAAGAAAACTTACAAGGGAAGCCTAAAGAACCACTGAAACCATCATTGTTTGAGAAGGAATTTATGAAAGTTCGTAAAAAGCTTCATCAAGGGGAAATCCTTCCGAAAAGAGATCGTACTACAGAACGTCCATCCGATGAGTACTGGGGAAACTCATGGGGGGGCCTAGAAAGGGGACTCTGCCTCAATCGGAGCGATGGATTGTTCCCACCGCCCGCAAAGAAGAGTGCAAGGGAAAAAGGTGGGGGATACTCGTAAAAGACTTCGTAGAGGGTCGTATCTAGACTCGAAAATAAATCATCCGCGAAGGAATATATGGAAATGCTGGCAAGGGGAGCCGGACGGGGGGAATATCAAAAAGGGGAAAAATCTTTCAGCGGGAAACATCAATCAAAGGGAGCCGGACGCTGACGAAAAACCACGCCGGGGGGGATAGCAAAAATCCGAAGAAATCCGAGAAGCAAAAACCACCCCATAATTATCCCACCCCTCGCCGAGAACCTCGTAGGGGAAACTCTGGCAGGAGGCGTTGAAGGCGG
>Ga0179593_1344910_pt1 | contig 22104 bp, 28 predicted proteins | sample CZODoug2_1_08_16_FD_185931 | JGI IMG/M metagenome (GOLD analysis project Ga0179593, IMG submission 185931) | Vadose zone soil fungal communities from Angelo Coast Range Reserve, California, USA - CZODoug2_1_08_16fungal (PacBio error correction) | ecosystem: Environmental > Terrestrial > Soil >...
AGGGGTTGTATGGGGATTCAAAAAAGAGCAAATGAGAGTTTTTCAGTAGAAAAAATTGGGTACCGGTATACGGCCGTGGGGTCTAAGGAGGCTGACTTTTAGTATTCATGCGCAGGGAAGGGGGGGAAATCTGGCCAGGCTCTCAGTCGTGGGAGGAGACAAGGGAGGCTTTGAAAGACCCGCTGGAGCTGCGACGCAATCATGACGTGCCTTCCGGGTCAAGGTCCGAGGGGTGGGACGAGCCACACGAACCGGAGTATTGGAGAAAGAAACCGCGTTCAGGGGGGGGGCGCAGCGAAGAACTTTTCAGTAGGAGGGCAACGCTTCAAATGGCACGAGATAGGTCAAGGGAAAAGTTTGACTCGGGTCTCAGGGGGTGTATTTACGTATATCGGTATAGGCCAAGGCTGGCGGAGAGGTAGTCAGGACAGGGGAGGGAAAAAAGTGCTTGGGATCAAAAAAAGGTATTGGGATTGAAAAGGCATATTCTACTCAGAGAAGAAAAAAGGGGGGAAAAAATACTGCTGCAACTCTTAAAGGGAAGGGGAGGGGTCTTGACACAGTTGTCGATCCATGAGAGGGAAAGCTACCCCTGGCGGCGGAGAAGGCAAAAGGAGACGATGAGAGCTAGGAAATTGCAACTCAAATAGCGTGCAGGACGAGCCGGGGAATGACAAAAATCCTACCGAAGGGAGGGAAGCAGTGCAATTTTGAAGCGTTGGTCGGACCATCGTGCAAAGAGACGGGATGCCATTGTCGAAGTGTGAGGGGAAAGGGAGACCTTATTGGGGTTAAACTTCAAGAAAGAGGAGGGGTTGGTCACTCGATAGATTGAAGGGTTTTCTTGAAGAGTAGGGGGATGGGGGCCATCGCCAGCATACTTAGAGGGGGGAAAAAATCTAACGAAGCTTTGCCTCCACAAAGTTTCGTTGATGTTGGGGAAGAGTCTCGCATACCCCTCACAGAAAGGGGGAAGGAAACTTGAACCCGCGGAACCGGGGTCTTCACCGAAAAGGAACTCGAATCCCAGGTTTTCAAAAAGAAGAAAAGGAGAGACTTACATGAGATCATCTTAGAGGGATGAAGCCATCCACGATGATCAGGAAATAAGTTGCTGTTCCCAACATTTTAACCCAAAAAATGATACCAAGAGGGTATTAATGTTCGAGTGGGGGGGAGGAAGGTCGAAACGGTGAAGAGCAAGGTATTAGGGCAAAGACGTGTTGTTTGGAGGTAATGTATTCGGAAAAAAGTTTGGTGGGAGAAAGTAGGTCGGGAAGGCGATATCCGCCGGGCAGAAAGGTATCGACGGGGGGGTACGAGGAGACTGTCCGCGTTGGGGGGAGAGGGGCGATGAACCGCACAAAGGGGGGGAAATCAGGATAGGAAGCGGGTTGACCTGGGTGGCACGAGTGCAGTATAGATAGCGGCCAGGTGAAGAGACTGGTAAAATTACTCTCTCCAAACAAAAAAAGAAAAGTAGGAGATAAATTGGGGCACCTACGGGGGATATGTGAACAAAGGGAGAGATGTCTAAATGAAAACTACTTCTGCAAAAAAAGGGAAGAAAGGATAATTTTAAATTTGATCCGCGGGTTGGCTGGGCATCCTGAAAGGGCCATAGCTTAAAAAAGAGGGGTTAGTACAGGAGACAAGGGAATCACGGGGTTTGAAACAGCTACCCTTTTGAAGTCCATCGGCTCATATATCAACGTGCCGGCAATCAATACTCAAAACGTAATTAAAGGAGGGAAAGAAACGCCGTCAAAAGGGCACTGGCACTTCTACAGCGGGAAAGAAGAAGAAAAGCAATTGACTAAGATAGTTGCACTTTGGAAAAGGGAAAAACTCAGGGACAAAAAAACTCTTGAACTCAGAATAAGGGGGAAGAAGACGGACGCGTAAACAAGGGGACGTTCTCGGGGGGGGGGGGGGGGGGGGGGGGGGGGGGGGGGGGGGGGGGGGGGGGGAGGGGGGGGGGGGGGGGGGGGGGGGGGGGGGGGGGGGGGGGGGGGGGGGGGGGGGGGGGGGGGGGGGGGGGGGGTGGGGGGGGGGGGGGGGGGGTGGGGGGGGGGGGGGGGGTCTAGACTGGCCTGGCTAACCTGGAAGGAAACTGGTGGGCGGTTAAGACCAAGGCGGAGCAGAGGACAAGGGGGGGGAATGGTTCTGCCAGGAAAAAAAAAAAAAAAAAAAAAAAAAAAAAAAAAAAAAAAAAAAAAAAAAAAAAAAAAAAAAAAAAAAAAAAAAAAAAAAAAAAAAAAAAAAAAAAAAAAAAAAAAAAAAAAAAAAAAAAAAAAAAAAAAAAAAAAAAAAAAAAAAAAAAAAAAAAAAAAGAGAACAAACCACAACGCAACCCCCAAACAACAAAAAAAAACCACAACACAAACAACCAAACCAAAACCCCCCAAACCCCCGACACAAAGCACAAAAACCACATAAAAAAAAAAAGAAACACACCCAAAAACAAGAAAAAAAAAAAAAAAAAAAAAAAAACAATCCTCCGGCAAGAACGGGGCTAGAAGAAAAGAAGAATCTGGTGAGACGTACAACTAAAGAGGAAGGGGATGGTATATTTCGACATCGGGGGGACGCCTGAACGATATCAGGACTCTCCTCCAAGGGAGGGGAGTACAAATCCACACATTCAATATAAACATGAAAGGGGATGAAAAAACGTGGGGTCACTAGTGGGGAATAAAAACACCCAAAAAAAGAACCATCATCATTTCTCGTTAGATGGTGATCGAACTACCAAAGAGTGCTCAGGGCTGACTCTTTCAAAGGGGGGGGGTGGTGAGTTGGGGGCAACACTAAAAAGAGAGTTCGTGAAGATTTTGGAAAAATTGCTCTCGCGGCACTAGGGGATATCAGCTTAATGGGAGAAGGGGGAGTTTAAACTCGGCCAGAGTTCCCTGGAAAGGGAACATTTCGAAAAGCAGTTTTTTACTTAGAGGGAGGCAACGACTTCAGGTAATCCGCCTCCTAAATTTTGGCGGCGGGAGCTTAAAAAAAATTGAGCCCGTCTCATGAAAACGAGAGTCCCAGAGACACGATGGGCAAGGATCCTCCGAGGGCAAGGGAAACAACTGCTCCAGTGAAATAGAGAACAACTATCCTTCCGGTAAAGATAGGGTGGCCCACAAAAGGAGGTCCTCTCAAAGGGAATCCGTCAACGAAACCTATTTTTTGATGGAAGTGCTACGGGCTTCGCAAACGCGCGGGCGGAGGGAGTAAAATCGGCCATACCTATAAAAAATAAATACGGCTCCTTCTCGGGATGAAAGGAGAAGAGCATCATAAATTCACTACGGCTCAGGGGGAAAACTCGGCGCACCCTCGGCGTAAAAAGACTCCTCATGCAATCCACTAACGTCAGAAAAAAGGACTAAGCATTCGACTGCCCCACCGCCAAAGGGGACTGGCCTACTCCGAGGGCGAACCAATAAAAAAAGTACTCCTCTAACAAGGAATCATCCACTTCGGTATGGTGAGAAAGATGGGCCGACCTTAGGGGGTAAGAATACTCTGCCTCGGCAAAACACACCGCGAAAAAAAAAGAAATCGGACTCATCAGTGGGTCCACGATTTGCGCCAAAACGCGCCAACAATCCTTTAACTAAAAGGGCCTCCCACCTAAGGGGAGGACTCGAGGTGTTGGGGAAATTAACCTGCACTGCGGAAAAAAAAAGTAATCAGACCGGTCACTACAACAGTGGGAGAGGGAAAATCCATCACCAAATAAGAAAATGAGCGGCTGTCCAAGTTCACTGGCCCACTCCACGAAAAGGAACCGACTTTCTACGTGTCCCGCTACCTAATGAAAGAGAGAGGTCCAAAGGCGTATAAGAAGTCCCGGGCAATGGCCGAACGACGTCGAGCGCATAAGCACAGTACATCTCACCTTTTACAAAACATCTCTCCCCAAGGGGGGCGAGGAAGTAGAAAAAAAACTAAGAGAAAAACGAACCCTCAATAAAGAAGCAAAACTCGAAGCTTGCCGAAAGACACATCTCAAGCAATACTTTCCCCTCCTATAAGGAGAAGGAGAAGTCCCAAATAGCCCGCCAGCATGCGAGGGGATGCCTACGCGACACCGTCGAGAAACGACCACCGGCCAGAAAAGGGGGGGGGGAGAGTCCATATCCTAAAAAAGGCAGATACCTACAGGAAGGAAAAAGGAAAAGCCCAGCCTCCCAACAGAAAATGGCAGCTAAGGCAAGGCATGACCAGCCCTAAAAAGATGACGATCTGGAGAGTCGAGTTTCTTTGCATCAGGGAAAAATACCTACAATACAAAGAGATCCGCTCTTCTTGAGACAGAAAATTTACATAGCGAAAAAGAGGGCTGGGACCCAAAAACCAAAGAAAAGGATCCGTTACACATTCCCTCACTAACGCCTACACCCTCCAACAATCAAAAGGATAAGACTATCAGCGAAATCCTAAACCGAGAAGATGGAGACTGCACTCAGGAGGAACACCTCTAAGAAAATGGGAAATCCGAGGCATCGGACCGAGCCGCTGCACCTGGTCAGATTAAATTCTTCCCGAGTTGGGAGGAAATAAAAACGTACAAATTTGGGAAAAATAGAGAGAGAAAGAGGGGGGGAAAAAGGGATTCGTGCGCTAAATTTAGGTTGCAAGAGAGAGAGGTTAGAAGAGAGCCGGAATGCGCGGAAATACCATTGGCGGGGATAAGGGTGGAAGGTATGTCAAATCTGTCCGCTTTGATGAAGGGAGGGGGTGATGAGGCAGGTGATTAGAGGTCGGAGTGGGGCTCGATGAGGATTGGGGGAAAAAGGAGGAAAGCGGAGTTTTTAGGGCAAGAGGAAGAGTTCTTGGTTATGCAGTTAAAGGAGGCGCGGGGGGGGAGAAATATCGGCCAAGGAAACCAGTGTCTTTATAAGGCGATCTTCCGATAAAGAAAGGAGGAAAGGAAGCGGAGGGATCGCGGAGGGGGTGGGTACTATCGAAAGGTTCTGGGGGGGAGGTTGGGTTGGAATTGTCCCTCAGGGGAGGAGGGCTTGGGCGGAGACGGGAAACAAGACAGACAGAAGTGGTCTGAAAACTGCAACCTCCAAAGGGAGGGGAGAGTAATAAAGGGGCGGCTCGTTTATCGGGGATAAGGAATTTAGTCGGCGGTGGTCCTTGCGTTGGGTTGAGGATGCCGAGGTACTCTTGAGGTGATGGGGAAATCTAATTGCTGCTATTAGGGGGTTCTCGTCTCCTACGGAGGCGGGAAGTGCGACGCAGACGGAGCTGCGTTTGGGGGGGAAGGGCTCCAGGTCTTGTTATTAGATAAAGTGGGCGCAGAAAGTGAAGAAAGTGTCGGGATTCCGGGGTGCATGAAGAAGAGGTATCAAGGGACTCCAGCGGGGGGTTGGGGGAAAACTAAGGAAGCCTGGGGTGAAGTCCAAAGGAATGTTGATCTGGTCTGAGAAGGTGCAGGGTACTACAAAATAATAAACTCGTGGGGGGGAAAGGGGTTCTAGACAACTGTGGGTAGGCTCATGCTAAGGTTGTGTCAGTATAAAGGGGGACTTGTTCGGGGAGCTTTCCGAGAGGAGGGGGTTCGTGCGTGAGTTCAAATGAATGGACATGCGTAAGCGTGGGGTGTGCGAGGTGAACCACAGTGGAAGGAAAAGAGAGTTGATGTGTCGGAAGTGCCTTGTTGGGAACAAGAGCTCGACCATAAAAGCATCAGACTCTAAGGCGTTAGGAAAGAGTGTTCTGGGGTGAAAGGGGGATGTAGGATGGAGTCGACAAATTCTGTAAAAGCTCATGAGCGAGGGTGTTGTCAAGGGGGGGAGCCCGGAATGGAGTTTGGTTTTGTAGACGGAAAAGGTTTTTTAGCGGAGTCTTGGGTTTCGTAAGGGAGAGTGCGCGGGTCGCGAGCTTAAAAAGGCAGGGAGGTCGATGGACTAGTATTCACATCCGAAGGCGAACCGGGAGTCATCTCAAGGGCCTTCTCGAAGGGGAAGGTAGACGCCACTCCTGAACTTAAAAAGGGAAGAAGGTGGGACATCACCGAAGAAAAATATTGGGGGGCGCTCAACGGTCCATCCAAAGGTGGCTTCGTTGCGGGGGGACTCTTCTATGGAAATGAGATAGTGACGGAGAGTTACTGAGGCGCAGTGGGTTTTGGGCGAAGCGCTGTAGGGGCCATGGGAAGGAGGTCGCGGCTCGTAGCTTGAAAGATGACTGAAACCAAGGGGAACTGGGCAAGAAAAAAAACTGCTTATTTACAGGGAATGAAAGAAGGAAAAGTGACTACGATTCGGAGGCGCTCTCCGGCTCATTTAAGAAAGTGGACCGAGGGACGATCTCAGAGTTGGAGAAAGCCATTGGTTGATCACGAGCGCAGGCACAGAGACATTCCATTAAGGGAAGAAATAGGACACGATATCTGAGGAGCGGTTGCTAGAAGAAAATGGGGCGTGTAGTTAGATCAAAAAAAATAAAAAGGGCAGGGAAACTTAATGAACGCGGGGGCAGTTTGAAAGGTGGGGTTGGGAAAGGCAATAAAGGACGAGGTAATTATAAGGTGATAGAGGGGAAGCGTAAAGGGGGGGGAGGCGGTATACGTCCCAGGGACAAAGAGGAGGGTTCCCATCATAGAGTGGAGTGAAAGGCGACTGGGAGTCGATGTCGAAGGAGAGCCACGAATTTAGGGGGATTAGTGTCCCTAAAAGAAAGAGACTGACGGATCGGATGAAGGACCCGTTCCGTGGTCAGAAGGGGGGAGATCTTAAAGTGCTCTTACGAAACCGTTGCATTCTATGCGCCGGGGAGGAAAATAAGCTTCTGGCAATCACAGGGGGGGTAAAAGGGGGAGAAACATCTATAAACGAATAACGGACTAGAAGTCCATCCTCACGATGATAATTCACGAGGGCCGGTGGAAAAAAAGGTACCCCTGCCAAGGACCGGTGCAAAAGGAAGGGGGGCTAAGGGGAAGTGATGTGGCGAGGAAGCACGGTTGAACTATTGGAAAAGGGGGAGACGCCTAGGTTGTGATATGGGTGGAAGGGAAGTGGGTTGGTGGCCCAGAGATTAGAAAAAAAGGGGGGTAGCGGAAAGTCCCATAAGACCGTGGCTAACGAAAGGGGAGAACGATCTTGTAGGCGTGGGGGCTCTGGCCGGATGAAAAAAAAGTAGGCCTAAACATGAAAAAACTGGGTGAGCCGGGGGGGGGGAAGGGAATTCCATGGGAGCCAAAGGCCATCCTCAAACGTAACTGTGATCAAAAATCGAAAACAACAAAAAAGAGGGAAAGAGAGAGATATCAGGTTACAGGAGCCTGGCTTGGAAGAGAATGATTCTAAGACAACTCGGACAAGACTGAAGACCCGCTCTGAAAGTTCCGTGCTAAGAGAAGGTTGGGGCATATTCTGCCTAAGACTAAAGAAGGACATATCGATGATCCCCCGTCAGCCACTGGGGAGGAGTTCAGCGACCCTTTTTGATCCATCGATATGGGCTCCGACAAAAAGAAAGAGAAATAAGAAAGAGATTATACTTAATACCTGGAAAAGGAAAGGGAAAGGGCGCCATTCAGAATTCGAAAACTCACCGGCACTGGAGTAACTAGTTTGCCCTGAAAAGGTAATGAGGATGGAAAAGCCTTCAGCGTGAAAGAAGAGAGGATGGAAGATCGCATCCGTCCCGCTTTGAAAAATGCCGTCGCGCTGTTCTCTCCCCTGTCACACGGGGGATACTGATGGAAAATAGGTAGGCTGAGTACAGAAAAAAAGTGTCTCCTCAAATTCTACGATAAAGGAAGTGTGGGTACAAAAAATGCACTAGGGAAATCCCGAAGCAAAAAGATCTCGGATCAAGGGGAGAAGAAAGTCAATAGTATCGGAGGGATATTTAATGGAAAAGCGCCTCGAAGAAAACATGTACTATATCGAGAAACGAAAGCTTACTACTGAATGCCAACGCCATCAATCGGCCTCTTAACAAAGGATCAACATTAATTACCGAGGGCTGGGCGAGAAAAAACCCAAAAGGCAAAGCTTGATCAGACTGCGGGACGGAGGGGATCGAACTAAAAAAAAAAAAAAGCGTTGAAACCTCAGGCCGCTTCTGGGGGAATTTTGCACAATCGTCAACAGGCTTGGGGGCATTTGACTAGAAAAGGGACGCCTCAACAAACCAAGCGCTCTGAGTGGAGGAATTTAAAAATCGCAATTCATGGTCCATTAAGGAGGAATGTCGTCCTCAGTTTTGTAAATCTCGAGTAGCCTTGGAAAGGAAAACGCCCTTTGGTTTAGCTGCCTTCTCCATCAATTGTTGGTATCCAGTACTACTCGCCGATCCGAAATAAACCATCGATGCCTAGCAAGAAAAAAAAACCAGATCCTCAACACTGAGAACCAACGCAGAAAACTAGATTACTACAAATCAGGATGGAACGCCCGAAAGCTCTGAGGTATACGTTCCAATCTGGGACTGCCATAGCGGTGATGTCGAAAATACGGAAAAAGATCTCCTAAAGTCGCCTCGCGGACGCGGAGGTCGGCCAGAAAGAGGAATGAATGCGTCGAAGGGGGAAATATGAAAGCCTCCTCGTATCAAAAAAAGAAGGGCAAATCTATAAAAGAAAAGCTATGGGGTCGAAGAAACAGACGCAGAATAGACCCACAACAGTCTAATCAGAAACCGGTACAGAAAGTGGGGGGAAGGAAACCTTTTAAAAACCACCGAAGGTGCAGTCCTACCGAGTCGCTGTCCGAACGAAAAAAGAAGACAGATCAAAGCAATTTCATCACGCATAATGACTTTAGTTGAAGGGGCCTCGAATAGATGGTCTCATGAGAAAATACCTCTTAAAGAAGGCAACCCGTCTAAACTAACAGCGCACTATATTTGTAAAAGATTGGGAGAAAGACAACGCGACAGGAACCTGGGGCAAGCGGAAAAAGGGAAGAAAAAAAAGAGGCTGGAATCAGGTGCTAATAAAACGTGTGACCAGGCCCGAACAAAAAAGGAGGGTGGAAAAAAGAAATACAAATAACCATCCACCACTGAAATTCTCGTAGGGAAAAACAGGTGGCAAAAGAAAGGAAAGTAGACGTAAAAAAAGGCTACTGGCTAAAAGGGAGTAAGATATGTGAAGAGCCGCCAGGACAAGGGGGGAAGGAGGTCGACTAACTATACAATGAGGAAAAGGAAAAGATACCGGGTGGTAGCGAATCCTACGAGGACCGCTATTTAAACACCCAACCCAAGCACAGGAAGAGGGTCACAAAAAACAAAAACAACTATTATAAGGGAATCAACCTCATACTTAGAAAATAAGCTCGTAAGACAGTAACGGAAGGGATTCCATCCCCAAAGAAGACCCCTCCTCAGATCTAAAGGATGAGGCAACCTGCCTAGAAGAAAGGACCGATCGTCTCGTCCTAAAGACTATCGCAAAAGTTGCAGGCAACCACCGGAAAGGGGGTCAAAGGGTCTGTGGGAAAGGGAAGCCGTACATATACGCGACAATGAAGAGAAAAGACAACCCAAGCCTCCCACATACGAAGAAAGAACTATCATAAAAAAGGGCCACTACGAAATCGGGCCCGCTCTGAGAAGTGGAATAGGCCTAAGAAGATCATCAAGACGACACTGTGGGAGCGAAGAGTAGTGTCAGGGGGAAATGGAGCATGCATCGCCATCCTAAGAAAAGGAGCAAACTGAGGGAACGGAACAAAAAAAAAATCCACAAGGCCTTTCCTCGCCGTATAATAACCAAGACGAACAATCAAGAGGAGATAAAGCTCGGAACCCACAGAAAAACGAAAGAGAAAGCCTCGGCCAGATCACACCTGAACCGCAATCCGGATCCGAGAATACAATCAAGAGGCCTGGAGGACCGAATGTCTCAGCTGGAGAGAGATCCCAACACGTGGGAGGATGAACCTGAGCATGGAAACGGGGCCTACTTGATGCATGAGGAGAAGGGAGGGGGCGGCGGATTAATCCTTGTCAGAGCGGATCCCGAGAAGAGGCATCCAGTGTGAAGAGTTGGGATCACGGAGAAAACCTTTCCGGGTTAAGACGTTAGAAAGAGAGAAGTGATGATCGAGGGTCTTGCCTTTTAGAGGGGTACAGCCGGGGGAGAGAAAAAAAAAAAGGCTGTTTGGATTGGTCTTTTTGGGAAAAAATTCATAGGGGGCGAGTTGATTGTACATGATGGCTCATGTCGACACCCGAAGAGCCAAAGGGAAAAACATGGTCCTCGTGGGGGCTTCGGATGATCTTCAGAAAGGAAAAATAACTGGCTATATATGAATAGAGTAGGTGTAGCTTGGTCATGCTATGAAAAAGAGCTCGGAAAAGGGAGGAGTTCAGAATTGGGGGGGGAGGGGCGGGGTGGTTTGATGGAAGGGTTCGAACTAATGGGGGGTAAGGAAGGGGTATGCTGCAACCTAAAGGGGAACAGGCGCGGTTTCACTGAACCCAGACATGCTTTTAATCGGACAGAACAGCATGGCCTGGGACTCTAGGTTCACGCAGGGGTAAAGATGTAGTGGAGAGTTCACAGCTGCGTGGGCTGGGGGGAGGCTTGTCTGGGGGAGGTTTGTGGAGGGGACATCAAGTTGGAGACTAAAGTGGTTAGGGTCTCCTCTGAAAGGGGGGGGGGAGAGGTGAAGGAAAAAACCTTGGGGGGAAGACTGTTGTTACCAGTTGGCTACAGGAAAAGGTGGTAAAGGAAAGGCTAGAGGAAATGGTATCGCAAAGGGGAGGTTCTGGGGGGTCGAAGCCGTTGTGTCAAAAGGGGACTAATAAAAAAGAGGTATCGGGACGCCATTTGAAATCGCCGGTTAAAAAAGGGGAGTTGTTAAAACATTTCCCACTTGGGGAAAAGACAGGAGCCCTCGTTTGTATGTATTGGGTAGTATGGACTCAGAGATGTTGTCCGGAGGTAAGAGAGAAATGCAAGTCAAAAAGCAACTGAGAAAGCCTCGTGTTTATGACTTAGAGTCGTGGCAAGTTCATGGCCTGCGACTCTTGTTGTCTTTACGCAACTTAATGTGACAACAAAGTAGAGTTTTTCGGGGGAGGTTTCGCCGTTTTGGTGAAAAGGGGGCAGAGGGGGTATATCATACGGGCGCGGTTACCTTAAACATCTTGTATCGATTGACTCGAGGGGTGAGGGAGAAGGGTTTGGGGAGTACGAGGCAGAATAAAAACAGGCAATGGGGCCAACCGGGGCCAACGGAGATGGATTAGGGGTGTCTTAGAAAAGTGCAGTGGATGGGCGAGGAACAGGCCGATGCGCGTTACAGGATGGGGTGACGCTTAAAAATGGACAATAGCAGTCGTTGGGCTGATGGTGCGTGAGAAGATAGCAATCCATCCCAATGGGGAAAACGTATGGAGATGGGGAGGGAAGGAGCGGAAGGGAAGCGAAACGGATGGTGAGCCTCCCAAGAAGAGGAATCAAGCGACGTCCGGAGACTTCAGCCGGAGCCTTTTTTTCGTGTGGGGGAAATCTCTCAAGGGAAAATAGCGTTGAGCGAAGTTGGGGGAAATAGTTCTAGGGGGGAGTTGCTTAGAGGGGCCCATCTGGACTGATGCGGATCGGCGAAAAATCACCTGGTAGCACCTTATGAGCAGTAGAAAAAAAACCAAGTGAGGCAGAGGGGGGGGGAACTTATGGGCACAGAAAGAACGAACGGATAAGAGAACTGCTTCTCCGCGATAATTTCTGTGTGGCGAGGGTACCTGGGCGATCAAGCTGTAACTCGGGGAGGCCAGGTTGGTTGGGGGCTGCGAGCAAATGGAATCAGCTATTATTCAATTGAATAGAACTCAAAATAGCACAAGGAACAGTGATTTCCAAGAAAAAAATTCTGGGGTGAGATCACAAGGGAACGGTAAAGGGGGGGGGGGGGTGAAAGGACCAATGATTGGGCAGGGGTGGGTGGGGTTTGGAAAGGAGCCATCGTGCCAGAATAGGGGGTATCAGGTCGAATATTGATAAATACGAGGCCCGATTGGGGGAGAAGGGACGTACCCATCATCTTATGAGACGAGGTCCAGTGTTCTGAAGCCTTGGGGGAGTGGTCCGAAGTCGCCACAAGGTGCTTGGTAGAGAGAACGCATAAGGAGGCGATGAAGACATATGCCATTTAGTAGGGAACTGGTTGGAGGAAGGATTGAGGCATGTCCCCGATGTTGACGAAGATTGTAAAGGAGGAAGTGAGGAACCAAAGCTCTCTACCTCACTGTTGGATCCACAGTATAAACAAATCTAGAACTCATTGAAAGAGGCCATAGTACTAGGAAGGAGACATCCTAAACAGATGAAGAAATGGCCTTTATGGGGTGGGGCGATGACCAGTTTAAACGGTGCCAAAGGGGGGAAAGACTAAGGGGCCGGAAAATGGAGTCCGGGTACGAGTTAGAATGGTTAAAGGGTTCCATTTATTAGAAAATAGAGACGTTTTGTGTCTTTCAAAATGGATGCCGGGAAAATTGTTGGCGACCTCTCGAGACGGTCGAAAAGGGTCTGAAGGGGGGGAAGCAGCATAAGGCTCGAATGTGACGGCAACGTCACGGGGTTTAGTTGGACTGAGGGCAACACAGAAGGAATCAAAAAAAGGATAGAAGATTGTGTAAGTTGGGCACAGAGGTGTCAGGGACAAGTCCAAAAAACAGGCCAAAGGAAAGGAATCACTGTTGGAAAAGTCCTAGCACCAAACAGGATTGAGAAGAGAGAGTCGTGGAACACACGGCAACACAAACTGGCCGACGAAACGCTAAGAAAAGGCTGCCCCAACGAAGCTTCTATCCGGGCAGTTCTCAGATTTGGAGGGGGATACACAGACACCGGAAAGAGCGGTCTGAGGGGAACTCAAGGCCACGTCTTAAGGACTAACAAAACCTGTTAGCCATCGGTATGGGGACAAACAAAGGCCTCAGAAAGGAAAAGAACCTTCTGAGGGGATAAAACTGGAACCCTGTGCCCGTGCACCTTCCTCTACAGCGTACGAATAGGAGAATCAGGTGCCCTGAACCAAGGATGAAAGAAAGACCATCGCTATCTAAGGATGGCGCTATAAGGGACTCAGTACCCGAGTTTCCAGGCTACCGGGCCCTGGTCTAAACTGGGGGGGGAAAGATTGTAGTGGGGAAAGCGAAAGCCTGCGGAAGAAAATCTTTAGACAGCATCGGAGACAAGCAGGTACGACAAGCAAGGAAGAGAGGGCCAAAGAGAAGAAGAATAAAGGTGAAGGACAGGGAAGTCAGGTGAAAGAGAAAGGGAATATTCGAACATCGACAAAGGAGAAAAAAAGGAAACTCTAAAAAATAGCTTGGCCTGGGAAGCTTGACCACCAATGGGGAAAAAAGAGGTATAAAAAAACAAAACGAAATGGAATGACTTGCTTGAAAGAAGGGGTCTAGACCCCAAAACAAACCTCCGTAGGATTCAATGGCACCTGCGGTACTGTTGATCAGGAAAGACTATGAGAGAAAATGAAAAGAAGCAGCTACGTTGGAGATTTGAAAAATTTGACACCTGTACATCGTTCAGGCTTTGGTTGACGCTCTGAAGAGGAAAAAATGGGGAACAGGAAGGCTGGATTTTGGAGGGAGTACGGGAAAGACGCCACCATGAAGGGCCAGAAGCGCGGCAAAATTCTGCAGGGGTGTTCGTAACGATCCGGGCACATAAGAAAAAAACTCCAAGGGGCGCGGCGCGAAGCAACACGGGTGGGTAAACTTGAACGCGCGAAGAATAAGAGAAATAGAGTTGAAATAAGCCGAACGAAAATGACACCAACTACGAGTTCAACAGAATCCGGGGGGGACTAATATTGAATGGCCCAAGATAGAACAGAGGCTCTGTCGAAAAACGGGCGGGCCCATATGTGGCCCTGGAGTGTGAAGACTTTACTTAGGAAGAAAGGCTTCTGCCGGGGAAGGCTACTTCGTCAGGCGGGGGACGCCGCGAGATTTTAGGTACACTGGCGAGGATGTAAAACCGAAAAGAAAGAAAAAAGAAAAACTAAAGAGGGAGGAAGGCCGAGAAAAAAGAAACATGGACGCCAAAGCTCTAAAGGATAATGTCACGCCTTAGAAATAAAGTACCAACACCGCCGGTGGAAAAACGTCTAAAGGGATTTAGACAAACTCCTCGTCTGGGAGACGACTCAGAACCATACGAGCTACAGACAGAACTCTAGTGAAAAAGTCGATGTCGGGGAAATGGGGATCGACTACCAGGGCCAGAACACCCGTCAAAAACGACCCGCGCATCCAGTGGGGGGGGGATACGGTCGAAGAAAAACTCGAAAGGGGAATGACTTAACCAGGGAAATAACCTCGCAAGGGGTCAAAAAGTTGGGAAAGATGGGCAGGACCTGAAGGGTCGGTCGAAGAAGCCAAAAAGTGGCGAAAGGCAACTACGGGAATAAAGACCTTACCTCGGCGGGGGAAAACGGCAGGCAATCCAGAAAAGTAAAGGGCTTTCCGAACCCAAAATGCTAAAGGATTGCCATGGTCAGACGCCGCCAGCAAAAGAAATGGAACTCGAAATATTTGGGAGGGGGGAGCCGCGGTCTATCTGCAGAACACACAAGTCTAACCTTAAAAAAAAACAAGCACAAAAGGGGCAGCGAGACACAACAAAGGAGACCGAGCTCCGCAAAAAAAAAAAGATACTCAGAGTGCAACAAAAAGATCTTCCTCCACAATACGACAAGGAAGCAGAAACAGAAGAAAAATCATAAACTGAAATGTAAGAGACGACGGGAAAAGAGCCGAATGAAAAAAGAAAAAATGGTCCTACTCTAAAAAGAAGGGTCTAGGTTGACAGTCCTACCACCTCTCAAGTAAACGGGGTCGAGTTGCCGCAATCCCAAATCCCAGAAAGGAAAGGAGTAAGTATAAAAAACATCAAAAAAAAACTTGACCCGAGGGGACTATTCAGACATGGACCATCCGACTCGCAGCACGAAGCCTTCAAAGGTAGAAAAAGAAAAAGAATCCGAAGAAAGCATATAAATAAAGGAAAGAAGGATAGAAGAATCATGTCGACCAGGGCGTCTCAGACGGGTACATAGACGAGCAAACCGGAGGTAAGAAAGCCCCATCAAAACATAGAGGATCAAAAAAAAGTCAAAGGAAGACGACGAAGCACATTAGCTCGCGTATAATCGATCAAGCCTCCCGACAGAAGGAGACGACGGAAAAGGAACCGGAAAACGGGCAATGGATCTGAAACCGCGGAGACTCCAAGCACCCGCGAAGGATTGAAATGCAGGTCGCCGGAAGATAGGCCCACGTGGATCTCTAAAAGAAAAACAAATAGAGGGAAAATAGTGATACCGAGGGGGGCCGGGGGATGGGCGGAGGGAATTTCAGGAAAAAGCGGACGCTGTCTTCTGGGAGGGATAGGAAAGCCCGTCCTAGGAAAAGAAAAGGGGAAAATGGTTATAGGGTGTCCAGGACGGCCGCCATGAGGGTGATATGTGGCGTGAATCGGATACTGAAATGAAGAAAGGGGTTCGCAGGGGGGGCGGGAGGAAGTTTAAAAGGAGCGCTTTGATGGGGGGGGAGGTTGGGGGGGGTCGGCCCAGTCCGCGCATGCATTGAGGATGCAGACCAGAAGAAAGGCCCTGAAAAAAAAGAAAGTAGGAAGGGGGGGGATGCTCTGGAGGGGGGAAAGATGACCTTGATAACTGCGATCGGGGAGCGCAGTCGTTCGAGATCTCTATTATTGAATGATTAATGACATAGCTGCCCGAGGAAAAGGTAATGGTTTGGGTTATTATGGGGGGAAAAGGGGTTTCTTAGGAATCTTGTTGAATCAAGGTGTGCGGCAGGCGAACATAGAACTTGCAGGAGGTTGGGAGCAAGCCAAAAGGTCGAGGAGTAATCTAATAAATTGCGGAGGTATGGGAATAGAGGTGACCTTGATCGTTATTAGGCCATTCGGGGAGTGGGCTGGGGGGAAGATGTCGGGGGAAGGTCTGTGTAGGCGTCTATTTGGAGGCAGAAGTTAGGGGGGGGGGGTAGCTGAGGGGTCGACAGGGAGGTTTGTGTCGGACGCTGACTACATTTGGAGCGGCAGGGGGGGGTTGGACTTAGGAGTACACCTTCGGGATTAATACATTTAAGAAAAAGCCATGGACCAGAAAAAGGAGGGCGGGTGCTAATGCCGTGAAGGGTCGAAAAAATTACGGATCTTTCTAGGGGGTCGAAGTCAACTTGGGGAGAGAAGCCGGCTGTTTATATGGCTGCCCGGAATGGCAGACTGAAAAGCTGGGGCTATAAAGGAGGGAGAATTCCGGAGGGGGGGTGATAGAGAAGGGGGGATCCGTCGTGCGGTCAGACAACATGAAGCGGAATAAGCTATTGGAGACTTGGGACACGAGGGGTGAAGGGTGCATGAGGGCGAGAGTTGGGTGGGGACGTTCAATGACCACGTAGAGGGAGACTGAAGGGGGGCCGGTGTGTGGGAATTTTGACGAGAGATCGACTGATAAGGGTCGCTGCCTCGACTTCACGGGGGGGGGCAGTGATGAAAATGAAGGGAGAGGAGTGAAAAGGGGGGACTACATAAGGCACCGGTCGCGGATCCATGGGCGCGGTGGGGGGACTGTCTCCGGGATTGAGGGATTTACTGCTGGGGGAGAGAATAGGAATTTGCGGTTCAAAAACTGGGTTTCAGGATCGCGGGGCAGTCCCCTCGATTTTGACTGATGGACGAGGAGGCTTTAGAGGAAGGGAAGACTGGGGAAAAGAAAAGAACTCAAAGGAGATTAGGGCCGATGTTGACGACGAAAGATCAGATAGGCGGACAGAAGCCTTTGTATACATCACCAAGAGAGCAGAAGGGAGAGAAGGATAGACCCTATGACCTTGGTCGGGGGTGGGCACCGAGGGGAGAGAAACCACGGATAGGATAGAAGGGAAGGAATCGTTCGGTGTTGTATGTGCGGATCTAGAGGGGACACATCTGTGTAAAGGAGCTGGCTCTGATAAGTCTTAAAAATTGATGGGGAATCATTAAGCATCCACAAGGGAGGAGGAGGAAGGAAAGGGGAAAGGAATCTGAGAGAAGAATAAACAGAGACGAAGAAAGCGGAGAGCTACTGGACCCTGTCCAGGTAGGGGGAAAGGATGGAGAGAAAAATTCAAGCTTAATGAAGGTGGGCCCGGGTTGCGTAGGCGCGAAAGCGCTTTGAAAAGACAGGGAAAATATCTAATAGGAAAGCAATAGCAAAAAAAAACGGCTGGACTGAACGAAAAAACGCGTTGGGAAAAGGGTCGGCCAACCTCCAGGGGACCGCAAAAGGGGGGAAGAAAATCAGGAGTTGAGGTGGGTAGGAGAGAGTTCAAGGGAAAGGGGGGGGGAAGATTGCGAATATGTGGGTAGTAAAAGGGAAAATTGGGTGAGGGGAGAAAGTCACACCGACAAGATGTTTATAAGGGGAGTGAATGTAGTTCTGAGAGGGATAAGTATAAAGTTAAATCGCCAAATTCATTCAGGTCCTTCCGAACCGGGATAAAGAGGGAGGGGCTGAGTAAGCCTAGCAAGTACGGGAGGGAGAAGGGGGGGAGGGATCAGTGATACATACCATCCAAACCGATCGCTTCGAATGCCAGATCCGTTCAAAGGAAAACAGACCTCAAGTTTGGGAAAAACCAGGAGAAAAGAGAACTGCATTCATAAAACGTACTAGTCAGGGATCCATAAAAGGTATGTCAGATCGGGATCCGGCGACAAATTAAAAATGTAGGAAAGAAAGATAAAACAGATGATTAAGGGGGACGCGTGGGGCGAGCAAGAAGTTACGAAGTGTTGGAAAGGGCAGGATCACGCTAAACGAAGGGGGTGGAGGTGTGGAGGAAAACTGTTGTGTGTGAGTATCCCAAGATCGGGATAGGGGTGTAGCTGAATCCCACGACTGCATAAAAATGATAAAGGGGGGGACGAAGCACGATGATGTAGGGGGGACAAGGTGAGAGGAGAAAAACATATAGGAAATACCATGAATAGAAAGGGGTGGGTCGCCGGGGAGGATAATTCAAAAGGGGGGAGCAAGGAAAGACCGGTGGAAAGGACTGGTCTCGAGAACCCAACTATAGGGAAAAGGAGAGAGAACCGCAGGCTCTCGGGTGAGACTGGCCGTGGAATGATAACACCAAGAGGCCCCATAAAAAGGTGATAAAAAGGGGAGGGGCCTGATGTTTGTCCTCGGCCAGATACTACCAAAAGATCGTGGGGGAAAGAAGGAGAGAACTTTCTGCTGAGAGGGAGAACCGGAGAAGTCCAGAGGAGTCAAGGGACCACCACTTGAACGCAAAAAAAAAACGCCTAAGGGGGGAAGAAAGAAAAGTGTCAACATGCGCTAAAAATTAAGACACGAGCAACTCTCAGAAAGAGAATTAAGATTGTTGTTTTCCATTGGCACCGGTTTTGGTCAAGGGAAGACGTAAAATCGTCACGATGGAAGTCGGACACGGAAAAAAAGGGGGCGGGTCCTGCCGGGGGTGAAAGCTGGTTACTCGACGGATGGATGATTCAGAGAGGGGTTGAACTGGTCAGAGGAGGAGAAATCTTCCTGAATGGTAAAGTCACGCAGAATCTCGACAGCACGACGCCATCAAAAAAAAAAAATATGGGGCAATAAACAAGATACGCGCTGTGCAGGGGGGAAGTAAAAGAAAGGTATGGGGCGATTGGGTTAAGTTCGAATGACCATTCAGAAAGAAAAAAATTGATCCGAGAAAAAAGGGGTGGCTGGTAAAGTCAACCGGCAACCATGGGGGAAAGAGAGGAAAACATAATCGCATACCGAGTCTGAAGATTTTGAATACGAAACTCTCACCAGCACCCTCGTCATGCGGTCACTCCATTCGTCTGAAAGGGGGGGGGTCGTAGAAAAAAACGTCGGAGGTTTCGCGAAGAGAAGCATTGCAAAAGTGGGAGTATTGTGGAGGGGTGACTCCTCTTAAAAAAAACTGAATATCCCCGAAGGGTTTTCATGAGGCGAAAACCGAAAACAAACGTGAAAAGGAAGCTGTGGATCGTAAGGATGGACAACACCAAGGAATTCCGAGTAAGAGGCATCAAGTATAGAAGTGGTTATTGAGAGGAGCTCAGAAGTTCTAAGACAAGCCCGGTGGGGGGGGAGATGCTATGCGCCAGCAAAAGATGGGGGGTGGGGAGAAAGGCGAGGTACCTACTCTCAATCAGAAGTGATCGATGGTCACTATACAAGATCCTCAGTACACCACGACTAGTTCACAAAAGATACCTACTAGATAGTGAAACGCCCGAAAAATCCAGAGGAGAAAGAAAGCCAATATTACCAAATTCGGGATTTCATCAAATCTTGAAACGGCGATCCTCCGAATCGCAGGCCGCGAATTCGGCAAAAGAACAGAGGAAGGCGAGAAATGGGGCGGTAAAAGCGAAAAGGATGAAAGCCTCAAACTCGAAGAGAAAGAATACTGAAGCGGAAGGGGCATCCAAGAACCCTCGTGAGACGCCAAAAGTCAAAGCCCAATCCAAGGAACCTTAGAAGACATACCTGAAAAGACATAGGGAGCGGCGCCCCCCACTCTATATGCAAAGTCAGAATCTGGGGAAGGAGAAAGCCAGGAAAAGAGAGCCTGTCTAAGACGGTAAGGGTTAGGAGGGACGGTATGTCGAGCCATCTAAAGTTTTGCAAAAAGAAAAAGGGTAAAAACAACGGCTCCGCTAAAGGCACTAGGAGAACACAAAAAGTGAAGTAAGGCACGAAACGCAAAGTAAGAACTAAAAGCTTGCACAGCAGGTTGCTTAAAGACCTGCAGTCGTACCACGGGTCGGAAAGAAAACCTTAAGGGGGGGGGGGAAACCATACAGTGGGGGAGGACAAAAAGCACTAAAAACGGGGATAAAGAATAAAGTGCATGAAGGGAATCAACATTCCCGGCGGAAAGTCAACACGGAAATTTGGGTCAACTGCAAGAATGACCTAAAGAAAACTGGATTACCGAAGTAAGAAAGTCTATGAGGGAAAGAGAACTACACCCTAAAAAAAGCGCCCTGTAAAAAAACCAACCCAAAGGGATCTGGTAATCACAACAACAATAGGAGCAAAAGGCGAGAAGCCAAAGATAATAGCTAAAAAAAAACACTCTTCACTCACCAATACTAAACGAAGAAACATCCATCAATCCGCAAGAGGGGAACATACCTAATAAAAAGAGCATTGGAAAGGAACTACCGAGCCCGCCATGCTGCTGGAACTGGAAGAAAAAAAGTCGGGGGCAGCATACCACCTCGTAAGAGGTGGAAGCAAAAACCTCAAAAAAAGAGAGTCAAGAGGGGGGGGGGGTAGACAGATAAGCAAACCCAATAAATACACAAACATATTCCTCTGCATCTGAAAGAGTACCAGTGAATACTGACGAAGACGAGAAAAATGTGTCCTGGTCGCCCGGTAAGCAGAACAAGCTCCCAGAAATAAAAAACTGGCTGGGCTATCTTTCCTCTCATAGGTGGGGTACAAAGAGAAGCCGGGGACATCTCCATAATCATCGACTATGCACCTGGGGAGACCAGCTCACCACACCCTCGCTTTGACTCTCAAGGCTGCCTCACGAGAAAAAAAAAAGGAAACTCCAGAAGACGATCACGAGAAACTAAAAATCTATAAGCGGGCAGATTGGAAACCGGAAGTCGGCCACAAGAAATTGAGAGTCACGTCAAACAGGGGCCCTATGGACAAGAAAGCACTCAGGGAAAGACACATCTGAAAAAGCGTGGAGATAAAAAAAACGTGAGGAGAAGGTAAGTCTGGGCAAGGTTATGCGGCTAGGCAAGGGAAGCGCTGAGGAAGTGGAAGCGAGGAACCGTATAGAAGGTACGGACCTATGTCCATTTGGAAAGGGGGGAAGAAATGATCACCGGGACGTACATTAGGGGATGGGATATATCTGATAGTAGGAAAAAAAGGTTAAGACCTGGAAGTTTGCTCTATATTAGGGAAGGACAGTTGGGAAAAAGGGGTACGGCCGAAGGTGAAGAGGCGCTTTATTGTAAGGTACCATGGAGCATGGTGTCTGGGGGACGGAGGAACCAATATACGGGGGCGATTGATGATTCTTTGGGAGGATATGAAGTACAAAATCAGGGAAAGATGAAGAGAGGTAGGGCTACACGAGTAAGAGGGTGGCAGCTTATAGAATTAAAGGGAGTTTTGTGTGGAGGTTTTGGAGGGTTTGTTCGGTCTTAGAAGGAAAAGGAGGGGGACGTCTTCGCAAAAGAAGAAAAAAGGGGAAATTCGAGTGGGAGGCGGGAGAACATGAGTCTCGTAGTGACGAGAATTTCCTGAAGCCGGTCGGTCGCAGAAGTGAGGGGGTCGTCCGGAAATCGGGGGAGGGGGGAAGGATGTAGAGAGGTGGCTCGAAAAGGAGGTGGGTGGATTAAAAGAGGGTGGACGAAAAGAGAAGTGAGAAAGGGGGTGAGCTCGGGAACCTACGTAAGTTGTTTGTCTCGGCGACCAAAACTTGGGGCAAGGTTGTGGTAACCATGTGCGCGCAGTAATGGAAAGGGGATAGTAAGAAGTTCAACTCAGTGAAGGAGGAAGATTAGACGCTAATGACGTTGGAAAAGCATGGCGGCGATTAGAAGGGAAAAGCAAAAAAGGGGGAGATTCGAAAAGGGGGCAGGAATGTGAGATGGCCATTGAGAAAGGGGTCCTCCGGAATAGGAAAACAGTGTGGGGAAGAGAGAAAAACGGTGGAGGCTGGACGTTGTTTGTCAGATGGGGGGGCTCGGGAGTCAAGGAAAATGATCGTCAGCAGGGAGGGTTGACTTGGAGCTTATTGCAGGTGAAAGTGGGTAAAGAACGGTGGGTTTTCGTGTTCGAAAAAGGAGTTTAGATGGAGGCGGGAAATGGGACTCACGTGGGGTTACCTTGGGCCAGCTTTATCTAGAACCGTAGGTTCGGAAAATCCTTGCACTAACAGTGTGGTGAGTGAATGAATTAAGAATGTGTGAAGGGGGTATTCTTATACCGGAGTCTTTGGCCAGCTACCATGAAGCGTGGTTTTGGGGGGGAAACCGGGAAAAGGATTTTAACCGGGAGGGAAGGAAGGGGT
>Ga0179593_1288193_pt1 | contig 22102 bp, 26 predicted proteins | sample CZODoug2_1_08_16_FD_185931 | JGI IMG/M metagenome (GOLD analysis project Ga0179593, IMG submission 185931) | Vadose zone soil fungal communities from Angelo Coast Range Reserve, California, USA - CZODoug2_1_08_16fungal (PacBio error correction) | ecosystem: Environmental > Terrestrial > Soil >...
GGGAAAAAAAAGCTCAAGTGCGGGGGACGAGGAGAAAAATCAAAAGAAACCGAAGGCGAAACCTTCCTCAAAGATAAAAAGTCCTTCCGGGGGGGGGGGGAAACTTGATCAAAGCGAGGTCGAACCGGTCCTATAGGGGAGCGTTTATCTACCCAAATGAGGGGGGGGTAGTCATGGACTAAGTCAATCGAAAACATAAGATAAACCTTGCTCGGGGAAGAGGCGGAAGACCAAATTTCTACTCGTAAAAAGCGGCCAGCCAGAAAGAAACCCCTTGAGAAAGGAGTAAGAGTTGAATCGGCCGGAGGGAGAGGGGGTCACGTCAAAAAAGATTGGGCGGGGGAAAAAATTGTGGGGAAAAATAAACCGAACACTCGGAAAATGTTTCGTCGGCAGAGGTGGGATCCCCAGGAGCCAAGGTGATAAAAAGAAGAACTGCTATCGACGACCCTTAGAAGCCAAGACCGAGGGGTCAGAGGGAAGTGTCAGGCTCCTGCTATAACAAAGGGGGGCTCCTCTCGGAGGAAATAATAATGACATGAAAAAAAGTTCGCCGCAAGAACCACGATCAAGAGCAAAAAAAGGTAAAAATGGAAAAAAAACCGCAAACCAAGAAAGTTAATCAAGACAAGGAAGAAAAAATAGGCCCCCTTGCCTTGGCACGATACTACACCCGGTCCCCTAAACAACGGAAACTTTGGACAGGAATGGATCAACGAATCAGACGCCTTCGTTCCTCACTCGAAAGGAGGGGGGTAGAGGAGAGTCAGAAGGGAGGGTAGAAAATCGCTGCGTTAGGGGAAAAAAACTGGTTCCCAAAAGGTTGTTGAAACCAAGAAAAGAAGAATTACGCGGTAGCGCCCAAAAAATGGGGGCCCGCATCGTGGTAACGCGTTGCGGAAGGGTGCGAGACGAAATACTTTGGGTTGTTAAAGCGGGAAATAGAAAATGTCGCAAACTGGATCTCTCTTTCCCAAAAACGGGATTCAAGAACTAAAGGACTAAGAGGCGGCGACTTTCTGACGAGGGGTACCGGTTCGACGGCGAGGTGCAAAAGAAGGCCTAGAAACAAACACCTTCGTCAGACAGACACGAAAGTGCGGGAAAAAAAAACCGCTCAGAAAGACCCTCTGGGGCGTAGGAGGATTTACCACGTCACGTTTGAGGGGGAGAGGAATAGGGGAAAGGTTGATCATTAGTCGCACAGATCTGTCCGGAGATAATGTTACAGCCTCTAACCAAGAGAAGGCCATGAGCCAACGTGGCTTCTTGAAATAAAAGGAGATGGAAAAGGGGGGGAGAGGGGGGGGGGGAGAACAACGCGGAAAATTGGTCAAAATATATGCGTAAGGCGGTATTTATTAGAGACTTGACACCCCCCCCTAGCAGAGGAGGAGGGAAAAGGGGGGGTTTCTGGGACCCAACGTGAGTGAAAGGAACCTCCCCCACACCCAAAAAAACGACACAGAAAGTTTAGTGGCACTTCCTCAGGGGTGCTTAAAGGACAAAAAACACAAGGGGTTCGCCATAAAAGTGTCCCGAGTTGGGGGAATGGAGTATGAAGGAAGTGGGGGGAAATACTTTGATTGTACAGAGAGTTGTGTCTTGGGACACGGGTGGGTAGGCGGTGCGGTTCTAAACCGCTCCGATGGGACCAAAGGGAAGTAGAAAAACTTTTGGGAAGACAGGTCCGACTATTCATTGCACCGTCCATGAAGGGGATGAGGTAGACTCCGGTCTCCAATTCCTGGAAAGGAGAAAGGCTTGTTACTAATGAGGGGGGGAGAACACCAACCCTCCATGGCGTGAGTAGGGGACAAGGGTTAAAAAGAGGGGTCGGAAGAACGAGCATCTGAAGAATTGCATGGGGGGCTGACTTGGTTGATCGTGCCTGCGTCTCAAGAAGGTTGAAGTGGGAATAAGAACCCAAGGAAAAAGAAGATAAGAAGGGAACACTCTTCAGCGAAGAAAGTCGGGCGGAGGGAAGGGAACTAACGAAAAACGAGGAAACATATTGGGTTTTCCGGGGTACGCCCAGGAGGTAATGGCTCGAAAAAAGCGGCGCAACGAATTATCCTAGCTGAGCTTGAAAGTGGGGGGCATGTGAGGGAGGTATGATCCCTTACAACTGTGGAGGTGGGCAGAGAAAGCCCAGTCAAATATAGGCAAGAAAGAGGGGAAGGGTACGGGGGGGGGAAAGCGGTTAAGCCACGGCGGGCCAAAACGTTTGGGAAAAAGGATTGTAGGTCCCTCCATATCTGTTCTGCGATGCAGAGGGGAAACGCAAATCACATACGTCATAGTGAAAAGGAGGGGAGGGAGAGAGATGCGGAGAAAGGGGGTGACAAACGACTATAAAGTCGATGAGACCAAAAGAACTATCTCTCCAAAAAAAAAAAGGAGTATTATAAAAAGGTCTGTGGTTCTAAATCGACAACTGTCTTGTGAAAAACTAGGGGGCCTCAGCGACCATACAGAAGGGGGGGCAACGAAACTTGGGCAGGGTAAAAATTTAAAGTCATTAGTGGCAAATCTGCACTAACTGAAGAAAAAAGCGAGATGACATCATCGCACAAAGTCATCCTCAAGGCAGGAAAGGGAGGGGCCAGTAGCACGGCGAGCTGCCTTTGCGAGGGGGAAAGTTGAGTTCTGGAAAAAACCTACAACCAGCGTTGGTCCCAATTCTATGGAATCCCTCAGCGAAAAAACGGAAGCGGCATGGTCTATACTAGAAGGGGGAGAAGAAGGTTGGAGAGTTAAAACGAGGAATTCATCAGACGGGGCGACCCACCAAACACCGCCTGCGGTAAACGGTCGGCGTCGTAACGTCCGCCGCAAGAGGCGGAAGGAAAGTTGTCGTCCAGAGAAAACGATCTTGGGAAGCTGGGGGGCTTACCCCCTCACGAAAAAGGGGGAGGGGGAGGCGTCCAGGGAAGATACAAAAAGGGGAAGGGGAAATTGCACGCCGTACGAGTAACGAGGCTTCCCGACCATCCGTTGGAAACATTTGCCACAGTCGGAGCACTGGGATTGGTTTTGGGTAATAACCTGCTACAAAGAACCAAGAATGGAGTCAGTGCGAAGAAAAGGGGGGGGGACGGAAGAAAGAGACCCACTGAGACCTCTGCCGCTTCGGGAAAGTCGGGACAGGGAAAACGGGGTAAAACCGGACAATGGCCGACACGGTGGCTGAGGACGGGTCTCTTGGAGGGGTTAAAAACCAATCCGGTGGAAAAACCCCAGCAAAAGTCTCAAGAAAAGGTCCGCGAGGACACCACTAAGACAGAACGGTTACCACTGGTGTACAATGGGAGGGGGGCGACTATGCCAAAGTCGGTACCCTCGGGGGGGGGGCCTACAGGGATGTGGGGACGAAGGAAGGCGGGGAACCACCCCATGAATAACTACTAACGCGTGGTGGTTTTTTTAGTCGCAAGGTAAGGTTCGGCCGGCACGCTCTTCCAAGCAGGGGCGGCCTCTGCAAGCAGGGGGGGTAGACACAACTGAGACCATCAACTTGCAACATCGAATTGACTAAACGCCACCGTTTTGCTCAGGGGAGGCGCGCCGCACTGAAAATTATTTAAGGAAACGAAATTTAAGGAGAAAGGAGGTGGAAGGAATCTAAAATCTACGGGGTGGGCAGACAAAACGAAGGGGATGAAGCTTCGTTCACTCATTTTTAAGGCCATGTCGGAGCAAAGTAAACCAGGCGCGGGGATAGGAACAATCGTCGTCAATCGGGACAAAAGAAAAGCGAGGAAGGATGGGGAGTAACGTTCCACAGGTGGGCCAATGAAAAAAAAGAAACAAAGCGCAACTGTATGCGACGAAAAGAGGGTGGGACGATCGAAAGGAACCCCGGGAAAAAACCGCGAAAAAAAAATGGAGGGAAGTTTTTGCCTGAGGAGAGAAGGAAGAGGGGGATTGGGGGGAGGGGGGTAACAACCACAGGGTAAAGGGATTAAAACCAGCAGGAGTCAGAGGTCCTTCTCACCGCGCTCACGCTGGGGCGGAAGGGAGGAGGGCTGGTTAGTTATCCATACTCAGTCGGTTGTTGGAAGGGGGGACGGTCGCGTAACCATAGGACCAAGAAAAGTGAGGGGAAGATCGAGCGGGTGAAAGTTGGTTAAGTGCGGGGTCCTGGGGGTCCCGGGGGGGGGGGGGGAGACCGGATTGGACGAGGACTAAGGCGACAGGCGAACAGGTGTCATCAGAAGGAAGAAGGGACGTCGCAAGGGGGGGGGCAAAAGAAAGGGAAGGAGTTAGACCGCGTAAACAAGCACTGGGGGGCGTAGTATTGTACCGGGGTGGTCTAGACAGGAGAATTCAGGAAACGGGTCATCACACAGATGAAAAAAGAAAAGGGTGAAAGGAAAGGGGACTCACTTCACGAAGGCAATAGATAGAAAAGAGGGGACACGAGAAGACCAGGGCGATCGAATTAATCAATACTCGCACGGAGTCCAGCTGTTCGGGATTCGTTAGTAAGGGGAAACTCGAGGGCGTTGATGGAAGAGAGCAGCCGTCGAGATTCGCAGATACCTCTCCCGCATGGGGGAGAGGAGATCAAAAAAGAATCTACCGGGGGGGGAAGACACCTGCGATGTGGGGGCACGCCCCGGGAATCCACAAAATGACGCAGGGGGGATTTCAGGCATAGAAGAGAGGACGTCTCGACGGTCGGGGAGAAGGAGACATGTTCGGCGAGAGACAAAACAATATATGAGGAAAAAAAGAGGATATATACCAGACCTTTAAGAGGGGAGAGAAAACATAATCTTAAAAAGCCTGGGAAATCTGCTTAACATCCATGAGGAACTTCTTGGTTTATGGAAAAAGGGGCGAAGAATACTCGGTGACCGGTCCGATTGTGATAGTACTGAAGACCGGTATAGGTGAATGTAGAAGTAAAGCGAAGGGGGGGAGCATCTCGACGGAGAACCGCAAACCTACTGGAACGAATAGGCACTCCAAAAACCAACTGAATCAAGTGTCCCGTACGAGGTATTTCTGAAAAAAACTGGTTCCGTTCGCGATAAAGGTTGGGATCGTCACGTTCTGCTAGTGAAGTGAAAGAAAGAATTGAAATGACGGGGGCAGAAGAACCCCCTGCAAAGTAGTATTTCGGGGTGGAATCAAAAGAGCCGAAGCAAGGGACTCCTAAAGGTTTCCAGGAGGAAGGAAATCGTCCAGAGGGCAAGAGGGGACTTCGGAGCGAGGAAAGGCACAAAAGGAGAAGACTTCGATCGAAAGACCACCTTGGCGCAAAGGGAGTCTCCTACACTTCACCTCAGGCCGATCACCTGCGCCCCCAACAATCACAACCAAAAAAAAAATTCTCATAAGAAAAAAGGCGCAGACTAGGGGCCGGCCCTGCTGGGAAAAATGACGAGACTAAAAACGGGTCCGCCCGAAAAACCGACTCGGAGCAAAGGGAAAAAGAAGAACCGGAGCCTGGAGGAAAAGCGACAAAACTTACGGGAGATCTTATGGACGAAGGCATCTGAACCGCTGCCGGGATTCAAACAATGTTTATCAGGCTCTGGTTGGGACAATCAAAAACGAGGTCGGCTCGACGACACGCCACTTCCTCGGGGGAGGAGGGAAGGGACTAGGGGTTGTTCGATCCGGAAGTTTCGCTCAATGTTGAACGGGGTCTTAGGGATCTCGGAGAAGGGGCATCACGATGGCAAAAATCAATGTACTGCAGGGGATGAGGAGGGGAGGAAAGTTTCTACCGACGATGTACTAGCTAAAACTCCATGCAAGGGGAGGCATGCAAAAACGCAATGCAGAAAACAGCCACGCGCAAAGTGAGAGAGGGGGTCGTCTGCTGGGAACCACTTCCGGGGGAGGATTCCGGAATTCAGTAGAAAACGAACCACAACGGAGAGGCCCGAGAAGAATGTTATACGCGGACAACCGAAAGGACAAGTGAGGGGAACGGGAGGATTCACAACTAGTCACCCGATTGGGGTGGGAAGGCGTGGTGTAACCCACCTGAGAAGAAGGAGAAGGGTTGTGGGGGGGGCAAGGACCGTCAAAGGACCAAAGGAAAACTCTGTTACTCAACCCCCTACTTTAGGAGGGGGGGGGGTTTTTTCTCAACGGGAGGAAAAGGAAGCCCAAATAAAAAATGGGGGGGGACCAAGGAACATGGGTTAGTACGGACTCTACAAAACCGCGACCATGGCCATCCAGTTTAATTTCTGAAGGGGGAAGAGGGGGGGGCAGACCGGGGTTAGGAAGTCAGAAGGTTTCTTTGGGGGGCAAAAGTGCGGGTTAGAAAAAGAAAAATGGACCTCATTTGATCCAAGGGGGCACCAGAGCGAACTAATATGCACGACGGATAGCATGTGATAGGGGAGGAAAATTGTCTCCTTACTTGTCCTTCGCACGGATTTACGACATTTGACGCGATATTTTGGTGGGAAAGGGAACAGTGCGGGGGTCGTTGGCATTGGTTCAACTGCGGGAAAGTAAGAGGGGGGGAAAAGAGTCGGCGTGCAATGGGACTGACGGGTTGGGTTCCGGAGCCCGGGGGCCGTTGGGGTTTCATTGGGGATCCACCAACGTGAGGAGGGAAGGGAAAACGAGTCATTTCTCTCAGGAGGGCGTGCGGAAAAAGGTGAAAAAGGACTAAACGAACTGAACAGCAGGCGGAAAACCTGGAAAGGGCTCACAAAAGGGATGAAGGACAAAAACCAAAACGCGGGCGTCCCTGACAATGAAGATGGAAAGGGGGGGATCTGGTCGGAGACGAGGTCCTCCCTGGGCCGCCGCCTGGGTTTATGGAGAAAAGAGCCAACGGGAAAATAATGTGCCAAAAGAGAAAGGGACTGGACCGCGGGGAAAGGGGTCAAACAAATGCCAACGGGTTTGCCGATGTTGTAACTCCAGCGAGGAGAGGGGAAAGAGGGGAAACCAATGGGCGCGTAAACAAAATTGAGTGCCCTGGGAGGGTGGACTGCTTAGGGGGGGGTTGAACGGCGGATGTAAAAAAAGAAAGGGGGGGGGAGACTCACCTCAACAAACCACAAACGGATTGCAGAGAGATCGCACCTTCGGGTGGAACACGTCACCGAGACTGTCGTTTTTCACAACAAGAAGGCCAAGAATACATCAAGGACGAAGTTGCCAGGGACCGTTGTGGCTTGGGCAATCTGAAAATCAACGCCGGACAGAACCTCGATCTGGAACGCCCTATCAGGGAAAAAAAAAGGGACCGAACTAGGTACCGGTAAAGGGAAGTCGTCTAGTCTGAGTCCGATTTCCTGTTCTATTCGAGGCACAAAAAACACAAGGGGAGGCCGCTACAGACTCAGAACAGATCACGTCTGAAGTTAAAGTGAAACTCACGGGAAAGGCCGTTGGGTAGGAATTACAAACCCATCAGAGGGCAACACTCCAAAACCGAATGACTTTACGGGGGTAGGCAGGGAAAAAGTAAGAAGACATGGCGAAACGGAACGCGTGGAAAGATCCATTCGGGGGGCTTATACAAGCCAAACTGTCTTGCGACGCTAAAGAAAAGATCAAAACGGACGACATTGCACAAAATTAAGATGGCTTTCTTACGGAAACAAGAAGGTGATAAAAATGTGCCAGGGGGCGAAACAAGTTGGGATGGTGTTTCTGAACCTACAATATGGGAAATAAAAATGGCAAAGAGTCCGGGCAGGAGAAAAGGGAGGGTACCCTCCCCAAGGAATCTGCCTTTGGAAGGGGGCAGATGAGGCCGGGTATCACATCCTGGCCGACACGTGGAGAACACTTTTCTGAGGAATGCGGGGCGAGGGAAAAAGTTCACAAACAGCCAACTGCCCCCTAAAAAGAGCATCACAACTAATTAATAGACATTCCAAATGGGAATTGTTTTGGCGCCTCGCTGGGGCTCCGCACAGTTTCGGCCCCATAAGGGAACGGGGCCTAAAAGTTGAAAATAAGGTCTGAAAAACCAACCCGCCTGAAGAACCGCGGGGGGTGGGGGGACAGTCTATAAAGGCCTTCAGCCGAAAAACCAGAAGAGGGGGAAAAACAACGACAAACAATTTTGAGCAAAAAATCCAAAGAAAAAAAGTGGAAAGCGCTAGGACCAAGAACAGTTGGCTACAGGGGGGGGAGGACTTGGATGAAAAGAGGAGAGGAGTCGGGGGGGGGCTCCTACTGCAGACCGGCGGTGAAACGTCGACGCCTCAATCAATAGTGGTCCATACTACGGGTAAAGGGGAGGAAGCGCTGTTGCAAAAAGTAAAAGCCGGGGGGGGGCAGCAAGAAAAGGGGAGAATAGAATATTGACATCCTCGCAACTTTGCGACAACATCAAGGACCGTAGTCGAGTAGTACTTCTTGATGACAAAGGGGGGAAGCACAGCGTGGCTCAGGACAGCACTTTAAAAAAAGAGGGAATTGAAGAGGCACATCGGCTTCATGCACAAAACTTGAGGAATGTGGGTTCTGCTATCCAATAGGGGAAATTGGGGGACACAAAAAACAGAGAGTAGTTGACAGTACAAGGAGGGAGGGGGGGGGGGAAGGGACTATCACTGAAGAAAAGCAACGCTCTCTTAAGTTCATCCTGGGCAGGGGCCAGTTCGAAGGGCTTTGGATGGGGCCCAAAATGTTGTTGGTATTCTGACAAGGTGGGATCTCCACAAGGGAACAAGGCAGTGGCCGGCCGAAGGAAAGGGCGTTTTGAATGGTCGGGAGGGGGGGCAACGGGGTGTCGCCGTTACGAGAAGGGGTCGGCTAAACTCAGACGAACAGGGGGCGCTTGACTACATCGACGAAAGCGAGAGGAGAAATGCCCTGGCACAGAAGGGGCTCCTGAATCTAAGAGGAGTGGGCGAAGGGGTGGGGAAAGGTAAGCATGTCTAGGGGACGACCTTTGTCTCGAACGGGAGGGGCACACTAAAACATACAAAGTGTGGAAGCCGGCGGAGTCGAATCGATGACTTCCATCTGACGCGAAGAAAAATCCCCATGAACCGATGGAAGAGCCTCTCAAGGGGGTTCGGAGGTAGTGCTGGCCGCCTAAACAAGGTAAAAAAAAAGCCGCGGGGGGTTGAAGTATACTAAAAAGACGTCTAGTCTTCCTTGCTCAGGAAAACCAAATTAAGATCACCTACGGGGCCGGTCGCACAAATGGGGGGGGACACTCAAAAAAGGCGACAAGTGGAGAAGAAGACCTGGAGCAGGGAGTCCTGAAGGCCGTCATCGCGATGTCGGTTGAATAGTCTAGCAAAATATGGGGGAAAGAGGAAGATAAAAGAAAAAGATGGTTGGTTCGGTCGCGATCCGAAGCCTTAAATTCCTCTTTAACCTCCTTCGAGGGAGTCTTAACACGAAAGGGGGAATTAAACTCCACACCAGAGGTCAGTAAGAGGTTTCGTGGTTACTCGACCCCGGAGGGGGATAGAAGGAGAATTAACTCCCGAGGATCGAAGGCGACAATTTCCTTCTAATAGGGAGCGAAAACCCAACGCCGGACAGGCATGGTGAAAGGACGTCGTCTGCGGCAGAAAAAACGAAGAATGTGTGTCAAAGGCGGATCAGCGGGCGAAGATGTGAAATCGTGTTCAAAAGGAAGATCAGTAAATGTTGCGGGGGCATACCCTTCCTTTCAACCGAGGGGGGGCGGAAGCAGATGGTGTTGAAAAAGCGGCAAGACAAGGGCCCCAGGATGATCGCACCCGGGTCCACTGCCGTCGAAAAAAAAAAAGGAGGAGCCTAAAACTGCAACAAGGAGGGAATCTTCAGGAGGTCGACCGCGGCAAAAAGGGCCACAGTCAGGGCACCTAACTCGGGGGCCGAGTCCCTGAACCAAAGGGAAAATAGCAATCACCCTAAAGGTTCTCATCGAAACCGTCCAGCAAAGATGCCTTCTCGTCAGGGGACATAAAAAGAGAAGGGAGCCCTAAAAAAAAAGCTTGGAGAATTGATCAACAAGAATCCCTTCTAACTGACTCAGCGGCTAGGAAGGAGGAGCTAACGAGGCGTCCGGGGACAGTAGTAAAAGCGGTTGGGGGGGACCAAATACCACTCCTAAGAAAACGGACAGCAAAATAGGGGGGGGGAGCGAAATCCTCGATGTGCATCCGGCGGGATTAAGCGCAAGAAGAATCTCACTCTGATCTATGACGTTGCCCAACGACGAAATCAAATTTTAGATGAGGGTAGCAAAGGGACCGACTATGCTATCTACGCTGGCTAAAGTTCAGGGGAGGTAATGAAACGCCAAAAAAACAGCGCTATCACAACCCTTAATCGTCTGAGTAGGAAGTTTTAATGGGAGATTCAGGGACCTGTTACGGGGAAACGGAATATAACCATTGCGAATAAATGGGTGATCCGCGGCCATAAGCAAAGGTGAGCCGTAAGGAAGTGTCAACACTTGGGCAAGGGGAAGGGAGGTGTGGGAAAGCAACAGGGGAGAGCGTGGTCAAGAAGAAATCCTGAGAGGGATTAATACTACAACCACCCCCGGGAGGCAAAGTATTGGGGGATTGTTCACGAGTCCGAAGAACAAATTTAGCAACGAACGATGTGCCGACGGAAACCAGAAGGGGTCGACAAAAATTGGTCGGAAAATAAAATTTTTTAAGGGGAGATGAGGGGAGAGTAGGGGGGTCTCTAAAACAGGGTTTTAAGGGAAAGGGTGGCAGGCAAGTATTCGTGCGCCCCTCAATCTCGGAACCTCCAGGGGGAAGGAGCAAAGGGAATCGGCATAACGGAAAGCCGGAATAAAAACCTGGGAAGCGGCAAAGGAAAGCGTGGGTTATGATACGCGTGAAAATCGGTGGAAATTAGCACGTCGTGGGGCTAATGTAAAGAGTCTGAAATAAGGGGTTCAACACCCAAACCGCTTCTTTTAAGGGCAAAGGATTAAAAGGGGTTCTGGGGGAGGGTCGGGGGGAAAAGGGGAACTTTCTTTATGGAGTAAGAGGTGTGTATATGGGCGGAGGTCTCCCCACCGAAGGTTTTCTTGGGGTAAGGGGAGCCCCCCAGTCAAAAGGAAGAGGGGGCTAAAGGGGAAAAAAGAGGGGAGAAAAACGGCAAAACGGGTGGGAATGACGAAAACGGAACAGGAACGGCGTTTTACGGTAGGGCTCCCAGTTTATTGGCTTATTGTCTCCAGAAACAAACTTCCTTAGAGGGACAAAATGAAAGGAAACCGTTTGGGGAGAGTGTTTAAGACGCCGGGATGGAGCATACCCAAAACCTGGACTGGTGTAGGGGGGGTCATCCCTCCCCCGGAAATAGAAAAAAACTATTCCAGAATTAAAACGGGGGATTTTCCTGGTGTCCATCGCTGTGGGGGCCCTTGGGTGCAGATTCTGCGTACAGAGCGTTGCGCTGCTGAAGTCCTTGGAAAGAAAGGGGGGACACTAATACTAAAGCTGCAATGGCAGCCTTGAATTGTTGGACTGCTTTGAGGGGAGGAGTGAAACCTAATAATCGAGTGGAAACAAACATCGCGGGATCGAGAAACAACAACAAGGAGAGGAAACGGATATATCTCCCACTGAGGTGTGGTTTGATCAAGAGTACTGTACTAAGTCGGTGGTTAACAAACTGAGAGACTAAAGAAAGAAACTTTGGGGGAAGGGGAAGTGTGGATACATGGAAGAGAAAAATAACGATCAGCGAATCGGGACTGTCGGAAGGAAAGCAGTCACAACATCCGAAAAATTTACGTACCAGGAGGAGGAAAGGATGACAAAGATTTCCGTTGGAAAGGATCAACACAAAAACAGGGTGAAAGGTTAGCTTACAGCCCGAATAACCAGCGCAAACGAACGTTCATGATACTCGCAGGGGGGGAGCCGCATGGGAAATTTACAAAATCAGAATCATGGGAATCCAGAAAAAAGGCCAGGATTTCAAGGGTCGGTATCGGGACGTCATCCGCCAGAGGCCCTTACTCGGGTTTTCCCTTGCCACATGAGGGGGGATCAGGGGTCGGCCCTTCACAAACAAACGGCGGGGAACGCTCAGTAAAAGACACACGACATTGCACGCACAAATTAACTGCAGGAATGAACCTACCAATCCTTGAATTTGCCACAGCGGGGGAACAGGGTCTGGTGGGGGGACGGGGGAACAAGAGAAGCGTGACAACTTAACCGTGCAGGAAAGGGAAATTATCTACCCGTCTTAACTACAGAAGAAAAAAATATACTCGCAAAACGCTTCTGAATTACGTAAGAGATTCTTGAGGAACCGGTCCGGCCCGTACCAGTGGCGAAGGCAAACGGGGACCTCGTGAGGAAGACCTTTGGGGCAAACCAAAGCAAAAGGAACTACTTCACCTAAAGGAAAGAATCACCGAGACCATCTCCACTATTTATGGGGAGACTCTGGTTAGGAGTCCAGGAGTCCACCACAACAAAGGTGCCTCCATGTGTCGGACGCCGTCACACAACACGGTGTGCGAAACCGAAAACCAATCCTGCGCATACTCCGCTAGTGGGGGTGGTGAAAAAAAAGGGCGGCGAGTGCGGAGCCTTACCAGTGAAAAAAGGCTACGAAACTTCGCCTGTGGTGACAACGCCGCCCATAACTTGAAAAAAGACGTATGTGGAGAAATCCGCCCGTGGGGGCAACCAAGGGGCAAGTAAATTACGCGGCTGAAAAGTATTGAGCCAAGAGCGGTGGGGATACGAGTGGCGCCTTCTGGAAAGAAGACACAACTAAAGGTGGTCAAGAAGAGTACGACAATCTATAACCGGGGGCTGGGAGGATTGGGCAGGGCAAGGCGTGGCTGCGGGAAGAATCATTTTTCTAAAGGAGGCAGAGTACGATTCGAGGAAGGTTCTACAAGGGGAAGTAACTGCTGACTGCCTGGTCTTCCACCGTGGTCAAAAAGAGATCAGCGAAGGTCAATTTAGCTAAAATCGGGAAGATATCAACCGGTAGGACAAGGAACCAAAAAAACGATTTCGGGACAGACGTGCTAAGAGCCATCGGAGGGTATTTTGGGGGTCAAATCGAGGGATAACGGAGGAAGAGGGAAAGCGATATCCGCACAGACTGATCCCGGGGAAGGGGGGAAGGAATTGCGGAAGGGGAATGAAGGGGTCTGATAAGGAACGGACAGTCGTGTGTGTTAGGCGGAACGGTCCTCTTAATCTCCCTCTTTCCAGCATGGGAAGAATTCGATGAGGTTCGGTTGCGGGGGTTGAGGGTTCCCTGTTGGGGGCCGCAGAATAGGGACCGCGGGGGGGAAGAGAGTGGGCTCTTTGGGTAAGACAGACGAGGGACGAAGCGAGGGAGCGGGTGAAGCCCTGGAGAATCGGAGGCCGAGAAGGAAAGAGTCAGTGGAAAGGAAGGGGAGAACATGGAATATCTACCTTGTTGATGAAACGCGAGGGGGAAAAAGAAAAGAGGGGGACTATTAACTCGGGGGGGAGCCGGGAAACAAACGCGCCAATGATAGGCTGAAAAAAATACCTATCTACCGGGCTGAGAAAAGCAAAGAGAAAGGAAAAAAGGTGTGATGGATGGAAGCAAGAAGGAACTGATCTCGTAACGGCGGGGGGGGTTTGAGGGAAAAATTCGGAGCAGGTAAAACCTTCGATATTCTCTGCCCTATCAGAATTTCCCAAAGGTGAATACGTCCACCTAAGTCGGGTCGGAACAACCGCGATGGAAGTACTGACGCACGACTCAAACCGAACAGCACGAAAGCGGGGAGAGAGTGCTCGCGGCAAAAGTGACGGGGGTATCTGAGGAAAAAAAATGAGAGAAAAGAACCGAACCTTTCCGCTCTCAGGACTAATCAGTAAATTCCATCTAGAGAAAAAGACCGCTTTGGGAGGAAGGGAAGAAGAACAAATAGTATCAAGGAGAGGTTCTCTTTATAAAAATAAAGGAGTGGATATGTGCGCAACAATCGCCGTCCTCGAGAGAGGGACGGCCTCGTGGTAGATCACAACGACGGAAACCCCGTATCGTTAGACGGGGCGGCCAAAAAAAAAAATGACCGAAGCTGAATAGCTTGCAAGGGGAGGATGGGGGGAAAGGGGAACGTCAATTTGAGAAAAATTACGTGTTTTGCTCCTAACAGGCTTCGGTCCGCAATGGGGGTGAGGAGGGTCAGAATAAGGGAGACCTGCCGACGGAATAGACCCCGGGTCCACTAAGGGATCGAGCAGCCGAAAGCTGGAGGAAAGGGGGGAAAAAAGGGGGGATTCGAAAAGATGAATCGAAAGCTCTGACACCATTCTTTAGGACGGAAAGGAAACTCCGCGTAACGAAAAAACCCAGGCACCCAACCCAAGGGAACCTCACCCGAAAAGGTCTCAAAAACTCGACTAGGAAGGAAAATTGAATTGGCAGATGGACCGAAAAAAAGCAAGACCAAAGTAAGTTTATCAAATCACACAGCATCACCTTAGGAAGACCTCAAACTCTCGGTAGGAGATCAATGGCGACTCCCTGCCGGATCAAGGTTTGGAAGTCCTTGTGGAACCCCGGAAGGAAAAACGGAACCTCCCTGAAACTCCATGCGCGTGTCAAGTCTGAAAGGCCAGATTAGGTTTCAGTCTGGAAGGAGGGGCGCAGGAAATACTACTGCACGAGGGAATACTCTTTGACACGGAACGGAAGTCAGAGCGTCTTGGAGCACAGCAACCAGGGAACGTTTCTAGATAGAGGGGAAGGGGGCCCCACCTGCGGAGGGCGCATCCACGGGCAACTGAAAGACGAAGATCATCCCTGTATCTCTTGGGACTGCTGCTTGAAAGAAGATGGGGTCCTATGCCGTTCAGGAGCAGTAGAACAAAATGCCTCTAAATGGAAAAGCAGAGGGGAAAAAGAAACCAACCTTGGGAGCAACATGTGGGGGCGGGGGGGGGAGTCACAAGTAGAAACATTTAGCGTGACGGGTGTGTGTACCACGTATCATTGCGCCTGGGTTGGAGCGTCGGCGTCAGGACGGGAAAAGAAGGAACCAAAGAGAGGAATACGGAGAAGTGGGGTGGGAAGAAGCTGCGGCCCGACCACATAAAATTTTGTCAACTCCTCTGGTTCCGAAAACGGACAAGGGAGAAAAGCGAGCGTCAATACCAGTGTCCAATCCAGTGGGAATGAGCATTCTTGGGGAAAGGCAACAGGAAGAAGGGGAACAGAAAATGGAGGGGGGTTTAACCACCGGAGGGAATAACCGCCTCCACGAGAAAGTGGCAGGATGAAAGTGTCAGTACTGACCAAAAACCGAGGCCTTCACGGCCATATTATAAGGGGGGGAAGAATGTAAAGGAGACAAGAGGGGCCCTTCATCGAGGATCAATGGGGAATCATATTGTGGGGAACAAACAAAGTTTCACCGTGGCAAAGGGAGGCAAAGGATTTTTGACTTTAATTCATCCGCCAAAGGGAAGTGCGGGGGGTCGTAGCCCTGGGGATTGAGACCGTCCTGTAAAAGGGGGGGGGAAGCCCAAAGCGCCAATCTGTGATCTTGAATGGAAAAAAGCGGCATCCTCCGAGGAGGACGGGCAAAGAAGAAAACGTTAAAAAAGCATCGGTAATGGGTTCGCCAAATTATTAAGCGGAGGGGGGGATCACTACCCCAAGTCGGAGACCACTGCGAGTATCCAATGGAACGAGGAACCAATGGGAAACTTGGTTGTAGGCCGGGAGTCAAGCGGAAAGAACTCCACCTTTATGGGGGGCAAGAACAACGTAAATAAGCAAGCTCGCCGCTCGGAAATGCTTCGTTCCCAGACTGAGGGGGATTGGGGAAAGTTGGTTCGTTATGTGAAGGGTAACTCAAGAGTAATGGGGCATATTTACATAGTAAAACAATGGCACGAACAAGGGGGCGTCAATTCTTACCCCGGGATTGGAATGAAAGTGTCGAGCAACGAAGGGATGAGAACAAAAAGAACAGGTTGAGGGGGAGACATCATTCAAAAAAACGGGAGAAAAGATTACATCCGTTAGGTGGGTGAACTTCTACGAAGAAAAAGTCAGGTGGTTGTAACTCGACGACCTACTCCGAAGGAAAGAACTCCTTCCCTGTGTGCGGGGCAAATTCTGGGGCTCTGTCCCAACGAAAAATACTCTGATCGGTGGCGCTAACCAGCTGGGCACAACGCCAAGTTTACCGTCGGAAAGGGGGGGTCAAGTCTCAAATGAAAATTCTGTGCGATGGCATATCACAACAGGCAGGGGGGGGCCTGTAGAAACTGTACCTCAAGGCGCCGACCAACCAAAACTGAACGTCTTTTAGGAAACTCTGCATGCTCAAAAGTTGAGGAGGACAAAACCTGGCTTCAGAGGCTTACAAAAAAAACCATCCAGGAACACGCCTAACGGGAGTTGGTCGTCAGGGCAGAAAACTGAGACGTTTGCCCGAATAATCCCGATCTTGTACGCAGGCTTACCCCTCAAAAAAAAACGGAAAGCTCCATGAGATAAAAGGAAGAATTTCACTTACGAAAGGGGGGGAGAAGGGGCCGGCCCGACATCAGGGTGATGTCCACATGCGGGGGCTTTGGGGGGTTCCAGCACCAATGAAAGCGGACACATGCCCGGGGAGGCATTACTTACTTGAAACGGAGTAAAAAAGAGAAAAAAGTCGCGAAGCGCTGATTCCTGCAGATGAGGTAAGTAAGTCACCGGACCCTTTAACAGTGGTCCTGCAAATGGCGGGATTGGGAGGATTGGGGAGACAGCACGGATCCGTGTTACCAAAAAAACCACAAAGAAAACTGGAACGCAAAAGAACCTAATCTAAATCATCGCAAATCCCACTGATTGTTGTAGTTACCTCGCTGGGGATAAGGTCCGTCCTTTAACAAACGGCCGAAAAAATTGCTATTGCGAGGCCGTAAGAACTCGAAAACAGAACAAACAATCATCGAATACTCCATAGTGTTGTGGGTGGGGGTGTAACTGATGCGCCTGACAGGACTCTTTGAACAAGCGCCAAACTGTGGTAGAACACCAAAAAGCCGAAAGCACTTGGACAGAGGGAACGATGGGGGTGACTACCCGCCGCCAAAAGGGGGGAGGGAAATTAAACTGGGGAACGGGGCCAGCGTACATCGGGGGAGAATATGCCCCAGGCGTGACAGGCGACGCGCGACAAACGGAGGTCGCAAGAAGACTACTCGATAACCGTGTGGCAGGCGAAAAACGAGAGGGGAAGACATTTGAAGGTCTTCGCGGATCAGTGTGAGAGCCCTATTAACAAGGCGAAAAGGTGACCATCAGCAGCAACAAAGGGTAAAACGAGGATGTTCCGGTGGGTACGTGTTGGGAAGAGGCGCGCAAGGATGCGCTTAAAAAAGGGGCCGAACCTCGACGTCAACGCGAACACGAAGCTGGCAGTTTACGAACCGGAAGAGGGGAGGGTTATGTGGTTTCAAACCGCGAAAAAAAAGTGGGTGGCAATGAGGAGAGAGAGACCTGAGAAGTCTCTCCCTTACGTTCAGTGGGGAGAAGGAGCAAGGAGGCTAGAATAGGCGGGGGGGGGGGGGGGTTATTCGAAGTTGGGATGGGACAGGCAAGAAGTGGAGTGGATTTTTAATAATTGTTCAAGGGGTGAGTGGAAAAAAAGGAAAAAAAGGCGGATCGGCTCACGAGGAGGTTCACTACAGGGGGCGCACAGGGGGGGATCTTTCTGAAAAGTACGAGGACGCAAAATCGCTTCTCAGGCCGGGAAAGACGTCCGACGTCTATCTGAGCGGCCGTAGTGGACAGGGGAGCCTTTCGCACGGGAGCTAAAAAAAAACATAGACGACCGGAAAGGGGATATCAAAATCCTCTGGAAAAAAAAAAAGAAATCGAAAACGAGAAATAGTAAGATCAAACACGGGCACTCACCCGACAGGGGGGTTTACTCGATGTGGCTTTAGCCGAAGACTAGGAGGAAACTGTCAGGGTTTTTTCGTTCGAAGATTATACTACTGATGACTCGGGAAAGGAAGGAAATTAACTCTGAAAAAAGTTTTTTCTATGAAGATCAAAAGAAGCGTACTCGATGGTGGGGAACTGCGTTGACAGAAACCAATGTCAGAAAGTTAAAAAACATATCCGAAGCCGATCCTTAAGTCCGTAGCTGCAAGTTCGTTTAGAGAGAGCCAAACCCCCAAGAGAGGAGGAAAAATGAGAAGACCAAAGGTGCAAGGAAGACTAGCCTTCACGCTCACTTCGATCTTCGTCTTTGCCGGGATGGAACGGGGGGATTCAATCAAAGCTCGGGGGGGAGAAGGACGTAAAAAAGGAGCGTTAAACAAAATGAGGGAAAGAGGTCCATTCAGAAATCCGTACGCGACGGAACATTGCGAAAAGGTCGAGAAGCCTCCACCCAACACCGCCGGCAGCAGTGGGGGACAGTACTGACTTGTAAAGAAAATAGGGGAGAAAAACTAAGGAAAAATTCTAAAGCGGGTGATGCGAAGGGAGTAGACTTTAGAAAAGGTGAGATTGACGTGTTGACAAACAAAAAGAGGAAAAATCCTCTGAATGCGGCAGATGTGTGAGCACAGGGTCAAAAAATAAAAAAAAAAAGGAGAAACCTTCAACTAACTCGCTGACGACCCTGCCACTACCTCACCACTAGAGTCAGAGAATCGTCTAAGTATGGCCAGGGCGGAACATCTTTCTGACGCGCGCTGCTTTCGGCCGTGGGGTCTCAAACCTGCGCAAATCCCTTCCGAGGAGCCTCACCCGTATCCAGGAGACCAAACCTTTACCACTAGCAACCGGAACAAGAAAAAGGGAATCATCGAACCAGAGACAGCCTATTCCGCCAGGGGTGCTGGAATAAACGCTTTTACCTAAAAACGAAGGAATGAGGATACAACGAAAAAGAAGAGAAAGTGAACCTCTAACTTACGGTGAAGAGGAGGGCTAAGTGAGAGGCGAGAGGGACCTGGGGAACGGTTTATCGACAGCGGGGGGAAACCACTACCAAAATCCATGAACTTAAACTGCCCTCAATCGTGTCAAGGGGGCTGTACGGACAAAAGGGAGCGATCCGTTACCGATGTTAATCGCGAATGAAGCACAGTGAAGCGTGTCCCAATACTGGGGGGGGCAAAAAAAAAAAAAAAAAGGAAAAAAATTCATCGACTACGGGGGGGGGGAGAGGATGTAAACCTTTCTACTAACAAGGGTCTAAGGGCCTGGCGAAACCACCGGAAAGAATTGACGGGCAGCCCTCCGGAAACTTCAAACCATAGAGACTAAAGCAAAAGGGGTCGGTTCTAAATTGACCACTCGTATTATTGAGTTAAAGGGGGAAGTTCGCAGCGTACCACTAGCGGGCCAGCGAAAAGCCGCGGGACAAACGCGGAGCCACGGGGTGGCGTTGGTGTATGGAACACAGAGAAAAGCGGAAGTTATGACTTGGGGTGTTCCAACAGGCCGGCGGAATTTTGGCAGAAGCGAAAAGGGAGGAAAACAGCTGACTGAAAAAAAAAAAACCCCGTAGCGAAGAAGGGGGGGGGGGTGGTCAAGGTCGCCAACGTGGGGAAAATGGGCAGCCCCATAGAAGGGCGCCGATGGGGGGGAAGGAAAATAAGAAAGAGCAAGGGGGGAAATACCATTGTCATCCTGGAAAGGAGAATTAGTTCTCTCTCGTTGGGGGGAAAGGAAGGGACGTTGCGGGGGGGTTGAAAAAAAATGAAGTTATCGCGCCCCACGAGGACCCGCAAGGGGGAAGGGACAACGTGTCCGGGAAAGGGAAAAGGTCCGAAAAGATAACTACACCGGAATCAGATAGGCAAAGGACATTAGTACGAAGGGGCGCCGTAGGCCCTTCATCACGGAATGGGAACACAATGTAAGGGGGACATAAAAAACCCCCCAGGGCGGTCCGGTGGGGGGAAAGGGGAAAAACGGATGGGAGGGTGTCAGCCCCAGCGGCGCAATGCGTACGGGGGGGGATCTGCGCGGAAGCCGTTTGAAGGGGGAAATTGTACCACCAACGCATCAAGAAAAGAGGCAATAAAGCGGGGAAAGGCACCGCGGAGGAAGGGTGGACTACGAACACTAACTTGGGGGAAGCATGGGGGCCTTTTTCCCAGAGGGGGGGGGATTTAAGGTGGGGGAGAAAGAAAAAAACGCGCGCCGAGGGCGAAAAGGACTAACTTTTGGAGACGGTGCGCCGGGGAGGTCATCTTTGAAACGAAGGGTGGTGGGGGGGGGGTTGGGAATCTCCAAGGAATCGGAAATCAAACTGGGGTTGGGGGGGGGTAAGGTGAAATTAGGGGTTTCCGAGCCTTTCCCGGGGCGGGGGTACGGGTCCCAGGGGGGCCAGTGCAGATGTAGAGTAAAAAAGACTGATGAGGGAGGGGGTGAAATGCAAAAGGAAAAATAAAGCAAACTGGGAAAAAGGTGCGTCACATAGAGGGCACGGGACGGCGAGGTTAAAACCGAAGCGTCGGTCGCGGGATAACAACATAAACGGGGGTCTGTCAAAAACAACGAAGAGGGAAAAGGTTCGAAACAGGGTCTCACGTCCGACGAAGGCGGTTGTCACCCGGCACGAAGGAAACAGGGGCAAACGCCAAAGCCGTCAAGGGTGGGGTCGGGTGTGACTATGGCGAAAAAAGACATCGATAGCGAACGACCGACATTGGGACACGGCAAGACCTGGGACCGTAAAACCAGAGACCGAGAATGGGGGGGGGGGTGCAAGGAATTTTTGGTTTTGTTGTTTTTTTCCAGGGGGAGATTCCAATGAAAAACTACAACAGCTGGGAAAGAGTCCAGGCGACTACATCTACAACGTTAAGACGGGAAATTGGAGGGGACGAATCAAGACTTTTGGTCAGCTCCGGAATCAATATAATACCCATCAGAAAAGCGGACGGAGGACTATGACCTCAGCCGAAGGTGCAAAAGCCTGGGAAAGTCAAGAGAAAAATCTGGGCCGGCGGGGGGATGCCCAGTCCAAAAAGGCGGGAGACAGAAGCCAGATCAAAAGTACTGACGCCAGTAGATTTGGAACTGAAAAAAAAAGACGGGGTGTGGGGGACCAAAGCAAAAGGAAACGGGTTGTGTGTTTCGGAATAGGCTCTTCACCCAGGATCCAAAAAAGCACAAGAACACGGCGTACTAAAAATGCCCAATTCCTCTGACCGTGAAAAGATTCCGTTAAAGAGGAACTCGGGAGTCAGGGAAGGGGACGCCAGTATCCGAAGGGATGTCCGTCGTATAACCGCTGAAATCCGGGGGGAAACCTCCTGTAAGGCAAGAAAAAAAGGGGTCGAAGAAAAAAAACGAGAAAAGAAAACCACTTAACAGGACTTAGGGGGGCGATCGGCCGTCGTTGAGGGGCAAACGCAGTGTGGACTCCAATGATTGAGGCCAGGAAGCAAGGGGGGAGCCAGCACCACCAAAGTCCGGAAAAATACTCCGCTAGGGGGGGTCCGTGATCGCGGGAAAACGCACGGACGCCGCTAGGGGACCCAGTCTCAGAAGGATTGGGGGGGTAACACAAGAAAAAAGCAACTTGCAGTGGGGTGAAGCAATCGGGGGATCAGTGAAGTCTGAAAAAAAAGCGGCTGCACAGGGCAGGACACGATCGGGGGTGGTGGTTCGCCTACCGGATAGTAACGAAGAGGGACCTACCAGAAACGGAAATACAGACGACCGACTGCTAGAGAGGCTGGAGAGTTGGCTAGGACGCAGAAGGGGGGGGGCGAAACAGGGACTTCGTCCCAATCTTCGTCAGAAGTTCCACAAGCACGAACGCAGTGGGACTCCTTTTGATTCCACCTTATTTGGGGGCAAGAAAGAAAGGCACAGGGTGCACTGAAAATCGGGAAGGGAGACACTAACGGCAAGCACCAGGGGGGACAACGTGCATGAAAAAGACGAAGACCTGTTATTAACGAGGATCAACAGGGGGAGACAAAAGTAAGAATCAAAAAAACTCAGACCTAAGCGCTGAGGAAAAGGGGAAAGAGGCTGTTCGTTATCCGAAGGGGGGGAAGTTAGTGGGGGGGTTTATGCGGAAGGTCGGAGATAAAAAAAATACCGGAAGGGAGAGTAGGTTAGAAAAGGGTACGGGTACGGGGGGCTTGTTCCAGGTTGTGCGCAAGGGAAAAAAATAGCTGCAAGGGCTCACAGGGGTGAAGTG
>Ga0179593_1359738_pt1 | contig 22100 bp, 18 predicted proteins | sample CZODoug2_1_08_16_FD_185931 | JGI IMG/M metagenome (GOLD analysis project Ga0179593, IMG submission 185931) | Vadose zone soil fungal communities from Angelo Coast Range Reserve, California, USA - CZODoug2_1_08_16fungal (PacBio error correction) | ecosystem: Environmental > Terrestrial > Soil >...
ATCGCGCTAAACAGGAAACTCAATACAAGAGGCGCCGGTTATCACGCATTCCTGAGGCCAGTGGGCAAGGGCCAGGCAGGGAGGGGGAGGCTAAAGAGTCGGTATTTGGGACGGGGGGTTGGTAGCTGACCGCGATGCAGGTCCTTCCCCTCTATGTACGTGGGAAAAGGGAAAAGAGCATTGCAGGTGGGTCAAGGAGGAAACCCCGCGCGGAGGGGAAGACGTGTCGGATGTCGCTGAGGTATGAAAAGGGGAGAAGATCGGGAGACGGCTTGAAACAAAACCGTCAACATCCGATGCCATCGCCCGTGAGGTCCTGCCTCATCATTTAAGAGAGATATAGTAACCTTAAAAGCGAGAAGGGCGCGGAAGGGGAAGAGAGAGGGGTAAAAACTAAAATTCAAGCAAAGGGAGTTCCACAGGCGCTTGAGGGGAACGAATAAGAAGGTCGAGAACGGCGGGACAGGAAACTTGAGAGCATCGTCACTTAAAAAATCAAGAGGCGTTGGGACGAATAAGGTAGCTGAGACTTCACCTCTGTCAAGAAGTCAAACACCTTCGGTAAGGGCATCTCAAAATAAGCCGGGGGGCAGCGCATAGCCGGCCAGCTGGTTCCAAGGAAAGCCCGTCTTGAGGGGGGAGAAGGCAGAGGTATGGTGATTGCAAGAAGGAAAGACAAGAGGTCCAAGAACAAATTTTAGGCAAAGCCCGCAGGCCAAACTACGCCGAACCAGAATTGGGGAGAGAGCTTGGCGGAATTAGGAAGCGAAGAGTAGGACACTAAGAAGAAAGACCTCCATAACCGTTACCAGCAAAACCCTGAAGGGCGGAGTGGCGTTAAAGGAGTCAGATACGATTTGAAATTCATTCAACTTCCGAGCGTGGAGAATAGTCTAGAAAACCATCGATCCAGAGGGAAATGGGAGGTCCAGCGATAGGGAGCGGCCCGCCAATGACAACTGCCACACCTCATCGGTGAGGAAGGGACCGAGAATCATGTATCAAAAGTCCTTCACCGTTAAAACTAAAGAAGAAAAAGCAGTAGTCAATAGAGTCACCTCTTGAACCATAGCGTCTACACACACAGGATATGGATAGTCAAAGGCTCTTTCTACCCCTTTATGAAGAGTACAAATTCTCAACAAGGGATTAAGCGAGGACTTCGGAAAATCACCCTTAGGAGATCCAGAACTTATGAAAGTATTGAACACCGGTCCATGGACGCTTCCGTACCAAGGGAGACGAGACCGTGTCAAAGGTGACAGGGCAGGTAGGAATGACATCATACCGTTCCATTTAATCAGAGAAGAAAAAAGAAATGAAAACTCTCTTCTTGGGCGAGCTTCGTCGCTTTGCTTGTCATTCTCCTAACACGCAGGGCAGCGGACTAGCGCAAGAAGACATAAAGGGACTACCGCCACTAGATACTGGAGGTAAAATAGGCTACGAAACCTCCTTGCGGCAATCGGAGTCGGACGGAAGACGGGGACGAAACTAACTGGCCGGGTTAACCAAGAGGAGAAGCAATGCTCAAGAAAAAGAATTTATCCTTCCGGCCACGGAGAGGAAAAGCAAAAATATTCTTCTTCCTGGGAGCAGATAATCACTGGGGACCAACTCTAGTGGCTCAAAAAAAGCCGCCGGGACGAAGAAAAATAACGTCCACAACCGGCAGGTAGACTCTGGGAGAGAAGGTAGGTCAGCTACTGAGAAGTCAAAATCCCAGCAACTAAAAGGTTTGAAAACAGCACCCGAGAAGAGTAAGAACCCATAACCACCCGACGGCGCATCCCCCTTCCGCCCTCAAGAAAAAGATCAAACCCCTTCAAAAAAGGACCACCAGAAAGGACTGATCCAAGGACTCGAAAAAACATTCAATCGGTTGGATGGTCTCAGGCTTACTTTCAAAGAAAACTGAAACCCCAAAAGGGAGACAAAGGCGGCCTCGGAAGCAGCGAAGAGGAAGGTTTTCAAACAAGGTTTCACCCTCCTCTTCAGAGCACTGCTGGGGGATAAAAGAGAAGAAGGGAGACGTTTAGAAAGCCTAAAAAAACGGCATCCTAAAAGTTCTACGGGTGTATTCTCCAGATACCTTATGTTGGAAGAAGAGGCAGAGGGAAAACAGACGAGGGAAAGGGGGTGAGAGGAGTGGAGGACAGAGTCTAAACGTTGACAACACCTCCGTAAAGGCACTCGGGAAGGGGCAAAACGACATTCTCCGCCGTTAGAAGCTAGGATTTGGAAGAGATGACCTGGACTGCCTAAGAAGAGGTATTGAAAAACACAGCTTAAGAGTAATGGTAAATTAGGAGGACGACGTGCACGGCCCGCGGCGAATCGAGCTGCTGGGGCCAACTCTTCCAGCAACCCGGAGGCGTCGCCCCCTGGTCACGAGGGCCAGGAGAGCAAGAGCAAGGCAGAAAATTTTTCCGAATGCGTATCCCGACGGGAGAAGAGGAGAGGCGGGCCCTGGAGACATCAGAGGAAGAGTTCAAACTCGAGTAAGACTAAGCTGTCAAAAGGAGGCGCGAGAGCTCAAAGGAGAACACCATGCGGGCCTAAAAGAAATAGCGGCAAACTTAACGAGGAAAGCCGGAAAAAAAAAACACCTCCAGAACGCCCCAGCCCCATCATCCAAAGGAAACGCCGGTATGAAAGAGCTATCCGACTCCTTAAGATGGTCAGGAAGGCAATCAAAGGAATCCGCTGATATCAGGAAACAAAATATGGATGCTTATAGGAAAGCGCGACAATGAGAGGCCGGTAAAGAAAAAAGGGGCGGAGGCGACACCACCTAACTAAAAAGAACGGAGGATAAAGGCAGCGATGAAGTGGCGGTGGGGTTAGACTAATGAAGTGTCTTGATGTGTCCAGAATCGGAAGGCTGTTGGAAGACGCGGATGCGGCTGTTCGAGTGACGGAGTAAAAACATACAAAAAGACGACTGTAAGGGAGAGCGAGATCGTAACTCTGTAAACCTGATGGCCCATTGTCAAAAAAAACCATGGGAGAAACCGTAAGGAATTAGCAAGCGAGCGGTCAACTGAGGGAGAGATTAAGTTCAGAGACCGTGCCCCTCTTTTCAGGTCGAAACAATAGAATGGTCGATCAGGGCTCTTCATGCAAAGGAGGAGGAGCGCAAGACACGGGAAGACAGCCAGAAACTCAAACGGACTTAGTCTGTGTCCTTATCCTCAAGAGGAGGAGGAAACCGGGGTGTCAAGGGAGGGCCATCGGCAAAAGCTCAGAGGCAGAAAGAAGAGGTGCCGGATGGAAAGTCACTTCATTCCTGAGCGAAATGGAACACTCGTTCTCGCTTTGTATTCAGACCCTACAACACCTCGTGAAACTGAGGGTTGGTGAAAGACAGGAACGATGCATGTAAATCCGGTCGCCCTGGCAGTGAGCGAGAAACACAGAGAGAGACTACCGTTTGGAGGGAGGCCAAGTGATGTGAGGGGGAGAAACTGAATAGCGTTACAGAACCCTAGAAGAAGGGCGTAAACCTAAGGTGCAGAGTCAGCGATAGACAACATTCTTCTGAGGCTGAAAAATAGCCGTATGTCAGAGGGAAGGGGGAACATTGGGGTAAGGGTACCTCCTCGCGGAATAACAAAGAACTTACTTTTGGGGGGTTGAGCCTATCCGGGTCCCGAGGGGGAAGACCAATTTGGGAGGGGGTGCTGACCGTAGAGGAGGGAAGCGGGAACTAGTGGGGAGCAAGTCTTCGGTGTGGAGTCGGTAGAGGGCTGAAGTTCGGGGAGTGTTGACGCGCTGTCTCTGAGAGTAAATCTGCTGATGTCAGTTACTGCCGGGAGAAAGGGATATACATCCGATTACCCAAGAGACCAGGGAATGTGTAAGAAAGAAGGCGTCCAGCGCGTTTAAATATACTGATGTATACTCGACAAAAGCGCGGAAAAAAGAGGAAATTTGATCGAGGGAGTTGCGGCCTAACTCATGCTTTGAGGATAAGGAGGGCCTTCCTCTGCTAACAACAGGCCATCTAAGGAGGAGGAAGAATCACCTTTTCTAAGAAAGTACCCCTGGGGACGCGGTCGCGGGAATCGAGAAAGGGACATCCCAAAAGAGAAGGAGGTCCGCGTTACAGCGCATCGGAGTGCAGCTGATACCCTGAACTTGGAGAATGAACCTGAAATCGGAATCCCTAAAGGAAGGGTAGGACCTATGGAAGACTTAGGGAAGGGACGGGTCCTCACTGTCCAACTGGCCGACAGTGGTACAAGGAAGAAAACGGAAGGAACCGAAACCCTGGAAAGGGTGATAATACGAAGAAGCTCCTTATCGTCCTCCCTTTTTATAGCCCCTGAATATCTGTGAACCTAAAGGCGAGCGGGGTCGTAGGGTACTAACAAGGTTAAGCAGACAAGGAAGACCATCCGGTGAATAGCTTTCCTGTAAAGGGTTACTCCTAGGGGCAAGGAGCGGAAGGGACTCACTGAAAGGGAAACGTCCAGGAAAAGGCAGGAACTACCCCCACCGACTGATGGGAAGGAATCTCCTTCCCGACTTGAAGCTCCCAGAATTGAAATGTTTGGTAAGGGAGGGAGGGCGCCTTATAAGGGAAAAAATCCTAGACAAAAGAAGTGATGACGGGACAAGCCTGGAAAGAAAAAACTCCAAAGAAAATTCGTTCTGAACTTTTCTGAGGGATATAAACCTAAAAGAAGGGGAGACATCAGGCTGCTCAAAAATAGACCCGAGTCGACGAAAAAGGTGAGAACAGTTCGGGGGGGTCTAGTGGAAAACGGAAGAGGGAAAAGGGATTACCTCTTCTATTACAGAGCCCCACCAAGAACCGGAAAAGGGGACCTAACCCACAGGACGGGATGGAACCTTTGCAATCTGAAGGGGAGAAGAGCGAGGCATGCATGGTGCGGCTTCGGGAGTCCTACTGGTGCTGGGATGGCCGAGCTCAGCACAGACAGGTTCAACGAAACGAACCACTAAATTATAAGGTATTTAAGTACCATCTAAAAAGGCAAAAACACTGCCGAGAAGGAAGAAACTCGCTTCAGGGATTAGTCCTGAGCCGGAACTCCGATCATTAAGAGCAAACCGTAGCGAAAAGGAGAAAAAGAATAAAATTAAAAAACGAAGACTCCACTGAGGAGAGTCCCGCAAACCGGGGAGGTCCCTCTGGATGGTTTTCAAGGTACAGGCCAGAACAGACAAACCTGGAGGATAGGAAGAAAATCAGCCAATCAAAAACAGGGAGCGGACCGGAGAAAAGAAGGGGGAAAGTTCTCACAAAAAGCCCGAGACAATGTACCTATCCTTTTCCGGCGCGCTTTCTCAGAAAAAACGCAAGCCCTAAAAGAAAAACTCCTCAAAAAGGAAAAAGAACCGCCTCAAGCAAAGGACTGTGTCCTCAGAGTGGGGTGCTCTCATGGGGAAGTCGGACCTCTACTCGATCTCACAAATTATTATCGATAAAAGAGACTGGGAGAGGGCCGTCCTACAGAGACGAGAAGAGAATTACGAGAAGGGGCCGAGCAGGAAGGGAGGTAGTGCATATAAGGGCGAGGTTGAAGGGTGTGGTGAAGAGGACAGTCTATTAGAAAAGATAGGGTAATTTTCGACTTCTCTCGCTTGAGACTAGCTGGGAGGCCTTTTAAGGCAGAGAGAAGGGGTCGAGAAGGGGGAGCTGAGGTCACCAGGAAAGATAGGGTCGGGAGGAAGTGGGAATACCTCAATTCCATCAGAATAACGAATCCCTTTCTTCTCCTCTCAAGCATTGACTTGTTGAGGGGTGGAAATTGACAGCGCGAAAGGATTCTAGGTGAATCAAAGGCTGATGGGGAGGAAGATCTACTCGTTACCAAACCCATTCCTACTGTGCACCATCTTATTCTCAGTAAAAAGGAGAGGAAGGAATAAAGTGAAAAGGGACTCTAGGAAGGAAGGGGGCGGGCGCATGAGATCAAGTCGCGAGCCATCTGAACTAGGAAAGCACAAACGAAAACCAACGTTCCATCCCAACGAGCGCAGCGAGTCATGGGGAAAAGAACCAGCCAGGCATGCTGGTGTAGCAGTCCTTCTTTAGGAAAGGGTGAAGGAGCAAAAAGAGTTAAAAAAAATAACAGATTCAAGCAATTACGAAAACGGGACACCCGTCCACCTGAGAAGAAGGAGGAATGTACGATCATACTCACAATCGCATCTTTAGAAACCGAAAAAGGGAACAACTCAAACTGCAGGAGAGTCTGAAACAAAAAGGGAAAGGTAAAACGAAGAGGCTTAGGTCCGAGGACTGTCACAGGAAAGGAGGCGGGGATAAAAGAAGGAAAGTCTTCCAAGGGCCCTACGAAATCATTATGGGTACAAGAAAAGACAACACCATCAAAAATCGGGATGTCAGGGCAAGTGATCACAGGACGCGTCCCGGTAAATCGTAACCAAGAAAGCGATAAGCGGCTCCCCGTTCCCGGAACGTCAAATGAAGGAGCGTCAAGAAAGGGGGGGCGGCGACACCGTCCGAGTAAGAAGTCGTCGCAAACGTCGGTAAATAGAGCTAAAAAACCAAAAATCATAACCGGCAGGGACACCCTGGGTACAGGCGGGACGATGGCCGTTAAGAGGAGAAAGGGGAAAAAGGTCAGTCACCATTGGAGTCGAATAAATATAACGTAAAAAAAAAAAAGCAATCACAAAAAACAGGAACGAGATAGCTGTCAGCGGCCAGGATAAGGAAAATTTGAAAGGAAAGGGACGTTCATAATCCGAGAGACGAGGCGCCTGCCGTCCCCTAACTCCTTCCACTAAATGGAACGAGGGACGCCGTGTCATAGAAGACAATACCGAATAAAGGAGGAAAAGCCTGGGGGAAAACGCCGAGGGAGGAAAAACGGACACAGAACCTGGCCGTGTGAGAAAGTAAGAGGCTCATGAAGGACAGTTCGCCGTGAAGCCAAGAATTTCTTCCATCCGTTCTTCTTCGGAAGGAAGGAATCTATGAGCAGGACTGGCAATGACTAGTGTAAACACAACCAAAGAGTCAGAGCGCTATCAATCCATTCACAAAACAAAGCAGAAGACCGGGTGGAAAAGGGATGACGTTCTTATAACGCGGCTGCCGAATCTCACGTATAACACAACAAAAAACTAGAATAACCGACAGCTCTCAAAAAGGGAAACCAAGGAAGGTGAAGTACCTACTCCACCCAAAGGAGAAGGCTGAAAACCCTTACCAGTCCGGGGAAAAAGATACCGGGTCGCCATCCAAAAACGAATCGTCAGACACAGAGGTGGCACTAAAAGGCTAGGACTGAACCTAAAATTAGAGCTCTTCACCGTTCTAATAAAACCAGGGGCTGAGGAGTAAACCCGCAGACTCCGTCAGCACACTGGTGTCGGGGGGGAATGAAAAAGACCAGAAAGACTAACTAAAAAAAAAAACAGGCCAAGGAAAGCTAAAATCAGATCCTCACTGACTTTAAAAAGAAGAAAAAATTCATCATAGCCTTCGAGGGTTCTCAAGGAAAGACGACCTGATGTAAGGGGAACCCTTATCCTTTAACCACACGGAAGGGAGAACTCGTAACTTAATGGAGTGTAGAAGAAGCTCTCCTATCAGTGGTGCCTAAAAAGGCATGGCCAGCAGAAAAGAAAAAGGCACGACGATCTCTCGCAGAAAAAGGGAGGATTTGCAGAAAATGAACAGGTCAGGCCGAAAATCGTGTACGAGAGGGGGGCGGAAAAAAGCATTCATCAAGGGGGAGTGGAGGAATGGCGGGAAGGTCCGGCACGGGCAAGAGTGAAAAGGCCGCCACCAAAAAGACAAAGAAACAGACAAAGCTTGGCAATACGAGATGAGCAGAGTAGACACATTTGCAACAGGGTCTATCAAGAATGGATCGTCTCTAGAACCTTGGGTAAAATCAGGGGAGTAGACATCTTTCGCACCTAAGAAGTCAGAAAAAGGTCAGGCCGTTGCAAATTAGGAAAGTCGCGAGACATGCGCCACCACTACGCTCCTGACGAGGAAGTGGCACAAAAATTCCTGCTTAAAATGAAAGAACCCCGCACTCAGGGCAAAAAAACAAAAAGCTCATGGGGAGTCCATGGAAAAAACCTTTATTACTTCCTTGATGATCATCCAGCGGGAGTACCTGAAGTCAAGGAAAGGCACGAGGGGAAGTAAGAAAGAACCAACAACGAGGGATTTCAAGGACTAGAAAGATACGACAGACTGGCTGGCGGCTCCCGGAGGAGTATCTCAAGTAAAAGGGAGAGTGGCCATTCAAGGAGGAAGAAGGCGTCGGAAGGACGGTTGATGTCGAGGGGGGACGCTTACGTAGATCTCTTGGAGTTCGATACGCGGAGCGGCGGGGGTTAAAAGCGATGGAACTATCCTTTAACTAAAGAGCTGATATCGAGTAAGTAAGAGGGAGACCATTCGGGCACCAAGGCAGCTCTTACGAGATAAAAGGGAGGGACTGCAACTTGCGCACTGGCGAGGTCAGGAGGAAGGACGCTTGGTACCAACGTGGCGGGACTCCAAAATGGTGCGTTTTCATGGACTGAATTCCTTGGAGAAGACAATACGCGCCACAAATAAAGAGACGAAAGAAAGAGGTCTTTTTGTCACTAGCAGACGGAAACCGGTGAGGAGGCAGAAGCAAAGGACAAGCTGCTTCTAGCAGATTCTATATTTTCACGGGACTTGATGAATTAAAAAAATGAAGGGTCATGAAATGGGACAATCGTTCAGCGGAGGGATGATAAACTAGAAAGGGACTTGAGTGAAAATTGGGTGGGTTACAGTCAGCATTATTTACCTTACCTCCTTTCGCCTGGGGAAAGGAAAGCGCTCACCGAAGGGCGAGAGAAGGGTTGAGGGGGCCAAGTTCTGGCCTTTGGAAAACAGGAGGAGGCATGCCAGAGAGACAGAGGTCTTGGTCAAAAAAAAGTGAGGGTCTCAAGACACATCTACACCATCAGTAGTCTTGGGACTCTATGTCCGGCGGTGGCGCGAACGAAATGTCTGGTTAAGGAGAGAGAGACTAAACATCAAGGAAGGGGACTTGGGTTAAATAGCAAGAGGGCCCTCAGTGCCAAAAGAGGGGGAGGGGGAGGGGGTCTTAAGAGGTCCCTGAGGATGCTAGAGTCGGTATTGGGGAGTCTTTTAGGACGTCATGCGGGGTTAGAGGACGACTGAAGGATGGAGAATGCCTGAGTTGGGGTAAGTGGAGAGCTCCGCACGTCTACATCATACCAAGAGTCGAGGCAAAGAAAGGGAGAAGGGGATGTGGCCGGGCGGCTCGCGCAGGGGGGTGAGAAAAATAACTCGAGGGAGAACTCCGAAACTTCTTGCTCAAGAGAGGTAAGACGGACGAAAAGAGGAGTGGACGCGGAGTGGCGGCCGCGACGGGAGGGGGGCGGGAGAAGAGGGAGAATAGCAGGATGAACACCGTTCCAGCATAGTCGTGGCAGCTCACTTGGCTGAAGTCCGAAAGGTAAGTCTAACCTTGAAAGGGAGGGCGCTGGGGGGTAAAGGTCGTGACAGTTCCCAGAACAGGAGGCCGGCTAGAGGGGGCAAAAGAAGACGAGTATCAGAGAGGGACCTATTCTTCTCTATTAAAGATAGATGCAAAAAAGGCCGGCCCTAGGGAGGAAGGGGCGGGGTAAGGGTTCCTTAAAAGAGGGGGGGACAGGAGCGGAATGGCCTCTCAAAATTGCCGACAATTGGCAAGCGAAACTGTAGTCACGCCCGAAATGAACCGGGAACCGCGGATCGAGCTCACAAATTTAGACGGTAACTGGAAAAAGGTCCGCTAAAGAACCGAGCGAAAGATTATAAACTCTTTCAATACAGGGGGGCTCCTGCGCTCCGTCATAACCGGAAGGGAGAAACGGGGAACGACTGCTGTTTAACTAAGGAAAAGGAGGGAGGAGACGGTTACGACCGTGTACCGGTACTCTGAGGGGGGAGACCGGAGGAAAATAAGAAAAGGGGGTCTTAGGGAAAACAAGTAGGTCGGACTCCCCTACCGATGCGTCCGAAGGGGTGACCGCTCAAATTTGGAGGTCCAGAAGGAAGCAAAAGTTACCCAAAGTCGCACGCGAACGATACTGAGGAAGGGAACCAGGAGGCAAGAAGAAAACAAGAAGACACAACTTAAGAGCGTGAACTGTCCAGGTACGGGCTTGGATAGACACTGAGCCTCACGACTAAGGAGGAAGAATCGAAGAATCCCAAGTTGAAACGACAGGAAGGAGTGTGGAAAGATTTAGCCCTTTCTTTTACCGAATGTCTGGAACGGCTCAAAAGGAAACCGAACAGAAGCCTATAAAACAAAAAAGGAGGGGACAGTGGAACCAACTGGACGGCGTCGCGGAAGATGAAGGGGCTACCGGGGATGGAGGAAGAAAGGAGGACCCGAGGTGCAGAGACTCAATCAAGATCTGCCCTGATCCTCACCAGGAAAGAGGAGTGCAGTAACCGTGGAAGTCCAGATATGAATAACCCGGAAAAGACAAGAACCATTCTCCAGGGGTGGAGAAGCAGGAGAGAGGAAAGCAGAGCGGAGGAGAGGCTGTCTACAGTAGCACCCTTCCTCCGACATCGCACTAAAGGTTTAACTAAATTGAAACCTGATTCTCTCTTCCAAAAAGGGGGATTGGAAAGGAGAGAGAAGAAGGTAGGGGACTCCGGCGGAAAAAGAAAATGCTCGGACAAGATCACGAAAGAAGAAACCGATGACGCAGACACGAGGACTCCTCGATGATGATGTCAAAAGAACGAATTCTGAGAAAGTAAAAGGACTAACATTCAAAGAAGGGAAGAGAAACCGAGAACTACCGAAGCTCACTAACAAAAAAATCTTCCCTGTCGCCACCTAATCAGATTATGTGTACTCACAGAAAGAGGGATGAAAACTCGAGAAAAGCTAGCCGGGCCTATCTCTAGAAAACCGGATTAAGGAAAGGGAGAGGTCCTCATCGCTGATTTTGACCAACGAAGGATCAATACCAGAGCGCCGGAGGACACATATAAGAGGAGACCGGAAGCCAGGGCCGGAGGGCTAGGGAGTTTAGGCGAGCATTGTTGTATCATTACCAGATTTCGTTTCCCAGTAGGGAAGTGGTAAATCATCTAAGGAAAAGAACGTAGATTAGTCAAGGAAGCCGCGTCCTGACGGGTGAAGGAAAGCTCTTGATTGACTAAGAGAATAGAGGGTCGAAGGCTTAAGAAGCCGGACGGACTCATCAGGAAAGAAAACCGTTTCTGCCTAGACAGGTAAGTATTTGCCGACCGAGACGATGGCAGAAGCGAGTCGAGCAGAGGAGGACCTTCTCAAGTCAGGGTCGATTCGGGGTAGGACACCAGAAGATGTGCTTATAAAGGATTTCTATCCACCAGACGTCGGTAAGTGAAAGGGGGGGGCACACTAGTCCGCCTTTTCTTGAAAAGACCAAATAAACAGAGGAGACTCTAATAGAATAACCCTCGGGAATGGAAATAATCCAAAGGCACCGTGGAATCCCCAGTCTATTCCAAGCTTGTCCCAGCAAAGGAATACTGGGGCAAGAAGATGTCTGAGGGGGAGGTAAGCAGACTCCGGCCAGCTGGCCAAAAAGGTACAACATGAAATTCTTGAACAAGAACGCAGAAATATTATGTGGGGAGACGGTAGGAGGTTAGGCGACGCTAAAAATCTGGGGAGAGAAACGCCAGAACCTTACAGAACTGCCCGCGGAAAAACGGGAGAAGTGGTATATCGCAGCACGTACCTTAGCCTCTCGGGTAAAGGAAGAATCAGGAAAAAATAAGAGAGGTAAAACACTAGGGCCTTCCGTCGGGGACGGAAAAACGCAGCCGCACCGAACAAAAACGGTCGTACGTGGAACGCCGTGTCTCCCCTGAATTCCCTTACAACGGAGTTCCGAAAGTAACTACGGGAAAGCGGTCAAAAGCGTCCCTGTGGAGGGGCTCACCTTCCGGGAAGAGTCCGAGGGGAGACAGGGATGTACAGGCACTACTCTCTCTCCCGCTCCAGGGTGAAGCGAGGTGAGCGAGAGCAAACCGGGAGCTCAATCAACCATAAGCGGCGTCGGAGGGGGGTGGGAAACCCGGAAGATTAGGAGGGGGGGGACTCCATGGGACGAGCCGGGTCGCACACTTTCTTCCACGTTGGCCGCTTGCCGATACAGCATTCTAACTAAGGCAAAACCATAACCAAGAGGGAGAGGAGGGGTCCTATGAAGGCACGAACTGGTACCGGGACCAGCGCAATATGTGCATTAATAAGCGGCCGACAGAGGGAGGATGAGGCCCTCCCAAGGAAGAAAAACGCCTTCCTCTGGCTTACTTGTCATCAGCCTACCATCCTAAACAAACCTAGGGGGAAAGACCCGAAGGAGGAAGAAAGACCGTAGGCCCTGACAGATGAACTACTACTGGCCATTGGGAAGAACCAGCGTCAGCAGGTCAAAAAAGTACCACGCCACCAATGTCTCTGCCCAATCCAACTCGAGAGCCATCCGGGCGGTAATCTGGAAGGGGGAAGCTGGAACTAAAAAGTTTTCTTCCAAAGAGAGGCACAAACGCCGAGCCCTGTCCTAAAAAACATCCCTTCACGAAAAAGCATTGTCTCAGAGGGGACTCGGTGTCAGGTGAATCACAAGAGCAACAGCGACGAAGAGGTAGAACCCTACATCAGACCTCATTCCCGGCCGTAAAAGAAAAAAAATAGCGAACCGGCTCTCCTTACCACATGCCAGGAGAAATAACGTAGAACCACACCCTCACGACTTCTAAATGTCCTGCATCTCTTCCAGTAGCGTGATCCAAAAAGGCCTTGAGAGAGAAGGGGGGAGAAGTTCAGAACATGACCCCACCGGCCTCGCGCACAAAAAACGGCCACGAACACTACATCACTAATGGTTGTCTATACGAGAAGAGGAGAGACGAACCTCGGACCGTTACAGGAACTCGGAAAAGAACTTGGGTTCCCGTGAACAGAAAAAGGGGGACAAAGAAACCACTCAGGAAAGTGGAAGTCGTAACCGCAGACGTAGGGTAAGGGAAATCTCGGCACTTGAAACCACACAATACGGTCAAACAGGGTCGGTGAGTTATAAAAGTCAATCGACTAACGGCGGTCTTCTTTAACCCAAGAACGTCTGCAGGCAGGAGACAGAAAGCTCTCAGCTCTCGGCGATAGGAAGACGTGGACCTGGGGAATACCCCGGTGCACTGACTCAAGTCCACGGCGGCGGTCGTAACCCCGACAAGAGGCGTCAAGGGGCTTTGTTGTAGAGGAGGCCGGGACTGGAGGCCCGCATAAAGGGTACGTCCGGGCTCTGGACACTGAAAGGGACAGGGTATCAAAAAAAACCTACAAGACGCGTTCCCACGTATTCCTGGAATGAAAAGGCGAAGGAAAAGTTTCAGCAGGGAGATCAAGTCGCTTCAGACTTCTGCCCGCCATTGCGGCCCAGCGTCGGGGTACAGAATTGTAAAAAGCTAAATAGGAGAGGGAGGAAGGGAAAGAGATAGCGCATCAAGCAGTACCGCTCAAATGCATGTGATGGAAGACCCCCGCTGGTGGATACGAACTACTCTGAAGGCACTCAACGGCTTAAGGAGGTCACCAGTAGGACGAAAACAAAGTCCCTTCTTCCTCAAAAAAAAGAAAGGACCTTCCCTTGACTATAAAGGGAACTACGGAATAAAGGGAGCCGATCAAAGCTTGAAGTTACCGGCGGACCAATCGACGGGGCGACTCTCAACAACAAAACTAGGGTAAGATAGGAGAAAGGGACTGAGAGGGGGGATCAGGGGAAACGACCAAGGAAGAAAGTCAAGCCTGATCAGACCTTGAGATCATTCAAGAAAAAGTTGGCGCTGGGCGAAACCTAAGGGGCCGAGCTGAAGATGGTTTCTCAGCGGAGCAGGAGGGGTGCGCAGGGTAAGATGCGCTATCCGGTGACATAAAAGACTGATGCTCGCGCTGCCCTATGGAGACCTCTTCCCCAAGGGTCAACGGCTGGAGCAAACTTATTTATCGCCCTGCAGGGCAAGGGCGGAGCGAGGGAAGCCGCGTTTACTCATTTTCGGTGGAGCACACGACCGGGTGAGCAGCGGGCGCACAGAAAAGAGGGAGTCGGACCAAGAATTCCAGCAGTCCTACACAAAACGGAATGAAGATTGAGGGACCTCCTCATCCGAAAACTTAGAAGGAAGAACACGTCATTTAAGGCAAGCCCATCTGAGAGAAAGGAAGAAGGGGCGGGGCCTGGCGTTGGACGGCACGGCAAGGGGCGCGGGGAAAGCACCTTGAGCTTGATATAAAGCACCGGCGAACTGTCGAAAGACTTGTGGGTGTTAAAAGAACCATTGAAAAGAATCCGTCGTCAACTGAAGGATCAGGACTACAGAAAAGGGCTAGAGTTACCTTGGTAGATTTACTGTCTGAAGATGAGTAAAAAGGATCGGGCCTTCAAAGGGAGAACCGAGGGTTCTTCGGGGGGAGCACGAGGTTGCGCAATCGCAGAAAAATAGAGAAGTGAGGTACCTTGTCTAAAGACATGGGTAAGGGACCGGACGCATCTCTAACGAAGGAGGGTGGGGATCACAAGGAACGGTGCATGGGTGAAGAAGGTATTGCGGGTTTTCTGGCGCCTGGGGGCCCTGCGGTAAATTCAGCGCTGGGTGGGAAGGGGAGTCTTTGATTCTGACTGGCCTGCAGTTCTGGAGGTGGAACGAAGGGGACGGATGAGGTCTGCTGCTTCGGGTATTTTATCATTAACGCAGCTCATCAGATTAGAAGCTGAAAAAAAGTCTGGGGTAAAAAGGGGGATCGGCAACGGAGACTCTTTGTGACAGTGAAAGAGCGCAGGTTGAAAAAAACGAAACTGCTTTACATACGTGCCTTCCGTCCGCAGACCGGATAGGCGGGAAAACCGGGCGGCCAAAAATCCAGGTGGGGGGGGAATGGCGCCTGAAGACGGAGGGTTCACCACAGGGTCAGCTAGTAGGCGTCCGCCTACGGTGGATCACCTCCAGAAAAAAAAGACCCTGGCCAGAGGTCGCTGAAGGAACGAGACACGTCAAGTCCGCCAGGAGGGAGGGCTGCCAGGGGAGGGTGCCGCCATGCACCGCTCTCAAGGAACCTGCAACGGGCGTGACTCAGAAAAAGACGAGAGGCACGACACCAAGAGGAAAGGAAAGGGGTGGGAAGGGGAGTAGGGGAATGCAGAGCGGCATGCATCAGGGAAATGGACAACATTTTACACGTCGAGGTGTGACGGCCAGAAGCAATAAGGTTGGGGTTCTGACCGGGTTGGCAGAACCGAATCTCCGCGATAGGGCGAGAGGCTCCCTGGTTTCAATAATGGACTCGAAAAAGGGTGCGAGAGGAGATACAGTCCCTCCGTTTGGACACCGCCGGGGACGGAACGAGACAAGTTGAGCACGTTACGGTACCGTTAATATGAAGCGCACGGCGCCTGTGTGAACCGGTGAAAGGAAGGGGAGACAAAATGAGAACGGCGAAGTCAGAAACAGGGAGATGGGGCGGTCAGGTATGCCCCCCAGAAAGGACGTCTGCCAGCATTGGAACGCTGCCGGGGGTTACATGCTGGATCCGAATTCATCCTTGACAAATCGCCTCTACGCCCGCGGATGTGCGTAAGGCAGACAAAAATCTAAAACGACGCCCTTCGCTTGTCAGGGGCGCTGGCCAGGTGAGGGGAGGTGTCCCCTGCCTCAGGCCAGCTTAGACTCAAGTACCTCTACGCAAGAATCTCAGCTAAGGGATTAGGCGGGGGAAGCCTCAGGATACCGTGCTGGACACAAACAAAGGGAGGGGGGCGGCGCAATAGGCAAGACAATCAAAGACAGAAGTCCATTCGAAACCATCATTCCTTCTTTGACAGTGGGTCCCAGCTGCGAGAGAGCGAGGTATAAAGCGAAAAAGACGAGGGAAAAGGGCGGGTGGTGCTGGCCATAAGAACGAAAGGGGAGGAGGCCACCTGACTCCGGCCTTCCCTTACTAGGTCCTTCCAAACCGGGAAACAAAAAGAGAACCATGCTCAGGCCCGGAACGAGAAAGAGGAAAGCAGGATCTGAAGTGCAGAAACGCCTTAAACTTAACAGAAGATCAGGAAAGCCAAAAGAGAGACAGAGCTCAAAGCAGACAGCTCACTGTTCAACCACTAAACGCTTCTGCGGCTAGGAGCCAAGGGTATTGCTCTACCCTTAGAAGGAGGGGAAAACAATCGGCCATAGAAACTCACAACAGAAGAAAAAAACCATAACGCCCTCAGAAGGAAAAAATAGGACTCTCTCTGCCACTGCGACAAGAGAGGTATTAATCAAAAGCTTCATGGAGCTACAATTCCGACCTTCTTGACAGCATCGTGCAAAGCTAAAAACCGAAAACTACCTCCGCCGCCAGCCCTCCCATCCCACTAATGGCCTGCAACCTGCCTAACCATGGAAGTGCTCACCGCGCCTTGTAAGGAATCTCGGTCGTGCGAATACTACCGATCTAGGAAAACAACAACAACTTGTTGAGGGAAAAGTCGTCGAGATCTTTCGCGGGGCTTGAAATAAAAAAACCCTCAAGTTTGAGGAACGAGAAGGGACCGGCAAGGGGGACTTCCTTTGCGGGCTGGCGGGCGGGTGGGGGGGGCAGCGGAGTAGTGCCGTTTGGGAATGGACCGCGACCGTTCACTCAAAAGGTACTTGGATTAGGGAATCGTCTCTTTCCAAATAGAAAGGCGACTAAGAATTCGCAAGACCTCGTGTCTTCTCAGGCGAGAGTATTGCGAAATAGAGGGGGGGCGCGTTCGTTCCTTAATAAAGGAAGGGCACTCCAAAGGTTCAGCGAAGCCCGGTTCGTCCAACAAATAAAAACAAAGGGAAAAAGAGACCACACACTACAATTCGGGGGGGGGCCGGCGTGAATATAGTCCTTTAAGCGACTATTGGGTCGGACGGGGAGATACGTTATCGAAGTGATGGCGCTCTTCGCGGCACGGAAGGTCAGTCGTCCAGACAAAGTCCGGGAGAGGCTTACGCAGCGGCCGGTTTAATGTCTCTCTTACCAGGGACTTTGCAAGGAATCAGGGGGCGGAGGTTCATGGGAAACATCCGTACGGAGCCGAGGAAATAGGAAAAAAAAACGGACCGCCACCCGAACAGCAGCCCTTGAGCTCGCCGAAGCTGTGTCAATACCATACCCGGCAGAGGGGGACCTTCATCGTGGGTGATGCCCTAAAACGAACCGCACGCGGCCAAAAAATGTAGGAAGAGGAAGAAAAACCACCGGACGCCAAGTCTGCTACGGTCTGGGAGGTCGCGGGATTTCTGCAATGCCTTCTGAGGCGGGTCGAGAATCCTAAAAAGTAAAAAGCGACAAACTGCAGGGGAGTAGGGGGGTCGACAGAAAAAAATGGATTGCAACTCATTTCCGAGGCGTTGATCCAGGAGACGGGAAGGAGGAAGAGGAAAGCATGTCCCCGGCATGCCACATGCTTGACCTCAGGCTAAGACATAGGGTACGGCGTCCAAAGCCCTCAGAAAAATAAAGAAAGGTTCGAAAAGGTTGGCCGTCGCCCACAGGACGACGTCCCGGTGAAAAACAAACGGGAGAAAAATAAGCCAGGGAAAGCATGATGACAAAGGTTCCCTTAAGCGGCTCACCCTTCTTTCGAAGGAGGAGGAGGGCCACCCTTACCGCTGTAAAGACTCGTCTCGCATAACCCGTCGTGCCGGCTAGTACAAAGAAAAAGTCTGCGAGTCAACAGAAATGAGTGCAGATCCGTGAAACTTTTAATTTCTGGAGGCTTTGAGGGTCCCAGGGAGGAAAGTGGAGGAATAAGAACTCAGTTCATTATACTCAGGCAGAAAGGGTACAAGGGGCGCTTCCGGGGGGAGAGCGTGCAGAGAGTTAAGACATGCGCCGGGAATAAAAGGAAGTATAAAAGCTACCAACTAGCCTGCGAACCTACGGGACGGAACCACCCTGAAGATGCGGAAGGCGGGTCATGCCACGGGAACATGGATGGTGCGATACAGGAAGGCGGTAAACACCTGATGGTGAAAGTGACCAGGGAAGAGATAACTTGGAGAGATCCTTCACAGTCCGAACTGACAAGCCGGCCACACCGGGTCGAATGCCTCCAAGGCTCTTCCAGACTACTAGGAGGAAGGGGAATTTCGAAAACGTCAATGGGAGGACCCACTTCTCAGAGGGGGAAAGAACCCAAGCGCTAGCAAGCCTCTAAAAATCAACCTTCCCGGGCTGCTCCAGGAAGTATATAAGTTCCGGGGGAGAGAGAAAAAAAACGCGACCCTCAAGGGGGCCTCATCAGCTAAATCTGTACAGCATCCACCTAATACGTCCTGAACCAAGAACAGAAACAACCGGACTACTGATCACAGCAACAGTGTACCGAGGTCCGACTATCCTTCGCCAGAAAAAAAAGACAGCTTCGGCACTCATAAGAAACGAGAAGCTTCGTGTCAGAAAGCAGAGAAGATTTTGCGCAAGCAGACGTTAAAGACCCCCGGTGCCTGAAAAAAGACGGACTCGTTAAAACAGCAAAACGTTGTGTCTGATGACGAGGGGAAAAGCCTTAAACTCGACGCCCTAAGGAAAGGGCATTAACTCACGAAAAGTCCTCAAAAGATTCCAGAACGTGGAAACTAAGGCAGCGAGCCGGGTTTAGAGCGAGGAAGTAAATGCCGACACCGGATGTTCCGCCCTCAGGGAGAATTGAAAAAAAAACGTGGAGAACGTGCTAAGGCGTTTAGGAGCCGACAAGCGCGAAAAAACAATCTTTCCTCCGACTTCAGAAGTGCAAGAGAAAAAAGAGATACGGCGAGCGACGCCTCTTCAATGCCCGACAATTGTGGGTGCGGGCCGAAAACGTAAGGCTGAACAGAAAACCCTACCAATAGTCGGTGATGGGTAGGAAGTGCCGGGCCGGGACACTGGGGCGGCGCCGCAGGGGAGGGCACCGCCCTCGGAAAGAACAGAGCTCCACTCGTGACGTCGAGCCGAATGCGACTGCAAGTGGGACAGTCAGGCGAGACCGGGAGAGAGCTCAGCTTAGGACCCGGCGGAAAAGAGGGGCTTACACACCGTCCATCGCGACCGCAATGAGTCGTGAAAAGAGTCTCGCGCATAACTAGCCAACAGCCGCGCCGGTATAAGAGGTCAAAAATAATTAACCCTAACCTGCCCCTCTCATCCCAAAAGCATAGTCAAAACAAGACTACCATCTCTCTGCCAAGGGAAGCGCCCGGTAAGTCTCTCCAGAATCCGCCGGCACCCGCTGTGGCGTACCGGCAGCGAGCAGGAGAAAGAACTCGAAAACGGGATAAATAGATATAGAAAAGCGGAGGCTGCTCAGCCGTACCTCCTCGGGCGGAGGGATTTGAACTGCAAAAAGGAACTCATACCGGCGCTGAAAAAGGGAGAAGAGGAAGAGAGTGGCTCTGGGCTGACGTGCGGTGGGGTTCTATGGGGCCGATACGCGCTGGTGAGGAGGGGAGAGATCAAAGAAGGTGGTGCGCGGTTCTGCATTCAGCTTCAGTGGCGACTACTTCTGAGAGGAGCTGGCCTAAGAGAGGTCCTACTGCTTAAAATTGGCACCGCTGACTCGAAAAGGATAGGAAACTGACGGAAACTGGCGGCGCAGAAACGGAAGGCGCGACGTTGCAAAGGGTCGGGGTACAAAGCCCTGTTCGGGCCGGGAAGGACGCATCCCTTGGCGGAGACCGGAATGCCCCAGGAAAGAAACGCACCGGGACGGAAGATGTAAATTGTACCCGACGAAGGGACCATCGTAACATATGACAGGGAAAGAGGAGGACTCAGCATCCGAGCGGGATTGCTGGCTTTCTGAATGCATGCCGAGGGAGGGAAAAGAAAAAGGTGCGCGCCTTTCTCTGGAAAGAACACAGAAGTCACTAGGGAGAACTGCTGTGTGGTTCAGGCAAAAACTAATGAGGGACAGTCTACAGAAGGTCAAAAGGCACGGAAGAAATCGGAGCTACCCTCGAAGGCTACCGGGGCGGAAGGGGAAGTCTGGCCGATGATGACAATGATGATAGGGAGGGTTCCTGCCACCAGGTCGCCAGATGTAGTCAGAACTGGCGGGTTGCTCATCGTCATCCAAAATCGAGTAGCTGCTCCGAGAAGGAGGGGTAAAAAAGGCGGACGTGGGGTCAGGTAACGTCGCGCCTCCGACAAACGGGGAAGGAATGTGGGGACAGCGAGCCTGATAGTGATTGGGCTACTTCTGTTCTGGGGCTAAAAGAGCGCCGGAACTGGCGCAGGAGGAAAGTTTCTGCGGAAATAGCGGGAAGGGGAGTAGGGGGGGGGACAAATCGGTGATGTGCGTTTGACGCTAATGTCGGAGTAGCTGGAACTAAACCCAAAGCACTTGAACCGCTCATACGAGTAAAGACAACGGCGTCTGTGGGGATGTGTCGCCGGCGGCAACAGCTCGGGGTGCATGAGGCATGGGCAAGCCGAAAACAAAAATTCTAGCCTAATACAAAAAACCAACATCTTCTGTGAAGAGAGAAGGTGGAGTCATATACCGCGTCTTTATGGAGAATGAATACTTAGTTGCTGGCCCACTTCGATGATGAGTATCACTCCTCCAGTTGCTTGAAAAAAAAAAACTCAGTCAAGCAAAGGCAACTTCATCAAACGCTGGTCAGAAGTGAAACGGACACGTACAGCAGTCGAAGTAGGGCAAGTGCCCGGAGGGTGGAAGGCCCTCAAACTGGGGAGGCCGCAGAGGTGCAACGGCTCAGGACCTTTAGAAAGACGTCAAGTGCACAAGAACCCTGCCGAGCAAGTCCTGTCATGTGCCGGTGGCTGCCTTGGAGACTCCGGCTTCAATGTCAAGAGACGGACAAAAGGCAACCTGTGAAACAAAAGCAACTGGACGTCCAGAAGCCAAGCCATTGTGATCACAGTGAGAGCGCAGGAGGTGATCAAAAAACTCCTCCGAGCGGAACAGACGAAACGAGGGGGGTCCCGGTCCATCAGGAGACAGAAAGCCGTACGAGACCATAGTTCAGGGAAGAGGGGGTGACGAAAAAAAAGGGACGCGGGGACAGGGGAAGAGGCACCGTGTATAACAGAGACGGCACCTCAAACCGCATGAGGTGAGTAGCAGGCTGTCTCCGTATGAAAATTGGAGAGGAAGATTGGGGGGACATCTTAAATGTGGCCTAGGAAACTGCCGCAGAAAAAGATCGAAGTAAAGAGACGGGATGACCGCCATCCATTGAGAAGACCACGACGCATGCAGTACTTCTTGCTGCCAAGTTGCGCTATAACTGCAGAAGGGAGAAATAAACGAGAAAGAGCGACTCGCCTCGCCACAAGTGAAAACAGGGTCAGCGTCTTTTTCGAATGAAGAGGACTACCCTTTTAAGTTGTAAATCGGTCTGCTGGAAATAGGGCCACCCTCAACGAAAAGATTAAGTAAACACATTACAGGGCTGGACTGACCAAAGTCACGAGGATACAGACTGACCTGGAGGGGCCATGCCGACCGTTCTTTCATATGTTCGTTCCTCTACAGATCTTCGCCCCGGCCGGCGAGTGACACGGGAAAAGGGGAATCAGGAACGCTTTCTAAAAAACAAGGGCGCCAGCCCTCCAGCTCTGGCAAGGTTCTGACTCGCACAATAACCGGACCTCCGATCAGGCAATCAGAGAAAAAAACGACCAGTCAGGACACGGAAAGCCTAAAAGGCGGGAGAAGTTTAACAGACTTACAAGGGCTTCGGAGGACGGCTCACTTGAAGATGGAAGCGTTCTGTTGAATAAGGTAAGACGCCCAAAGAAAAGAGATTCATCTTCAAAAACTAAAGAAAACCGCGGAGCACAGGAAAGGACGAAAAGAGATCTTGAAGACACGCGACTCGCGCAATCTAAAGAGTCCTAGCATGGACGGGACTCTAGAGGGAGAGACCAAAAACTAGAAACTACCAGCCACGCCACTAAGCCAGACCTCCCCGGCCATGCAGGGGCCACGAAAGAGCCATGACTGGGGTCCATAACGGGACGAGGGGGGTAAGAAAAAGGCGACTCGCG
>Ga0179593_1581658_pt1 | contig 22099 bp, 40 predicted proteins | sample CZODoug2_1_08_16_FD_185931 | JGI IMG/M metagenome (GOLD analysis project Ga0179593, IMG submission 185931) | Vadose zone soil fungal communities from Angelo Coast Range Reserve, California, USA - CZODoug2_1_08_16fungal (PacBio error correction) | ecosystem: Environmental > Terrestrial > Soil >...
GACGGGCCACAACAAAAAACGGATCAGCCGCCCGTACACAAAAATTTTCGAGCCTCCGCAGACCGAGGGAAAGGGAGAAAAAGCGATCGCGACGCAAAAAAAAAGAAGCTGCTCGATTGAGGGGAGTTTCCTTCCCATTGCGGAGAAAAGAACCGGACAAAGTTACGTGGAGGGCAAAAGGCAAAAAGGTGGAAAAAGAAGGGGGCTTCGTTCTGCAAAGTGAACGAATGAGGGGCCGAAGCAGGTCACAAAGAAGTACCGCATACCTTGGGTCCCGACGGAAGGAAATAAACGGTTGCCTGGGCCGACCTGGAAAAAAAAAAAAAAAGCAAAGAAAAAAAATCTGTGGGGGGGGGTCATCCAGAGAAGACCACTCCATCAAAAAAAGTCAGGGGGGGAAAAGGGGGAAAGCCCTCACTGAATGATCATTTTGGGTCTCACCAGAAAAAAATAACAAAGGGAAGCGGCAATCCAACAGAAGAGGGTGAAATGAAAAAGGTTCTGTGTGGGGGACACGCTGGGGGAAAAAAAATTGGGTTCTTAACGTGCAAGAGAGGGAGAAGGACCGCCCGACAGGAAACGTTTCCGCGAAAAACAAAGACACAACCTTTATTGTGGCGGGGGGAAGGCCCTTCTATCTCGGGGAAAGGGGAAAAAACCCCCCCCCCCCCCAAAAGAAAAAAAAAGGGACTCGAAAACCAAGGTTGATTTGGCAGAAAGGGCCGGGTGGAGGGAAAAGGGTCTTCACTTTAGGGCTGATTCGTCACCGGCGTCCTATAAGAAGAAAGACGGGTGAAACGAAACCGCGGGGGAGGGGAAGGGGAAGAGATTCTTTTCAATGGCGAGATACCGAGGGGGTCGGAGAGGAGGGTCAAACAACGTCCGGCCAAAGAAAAAAAAAGAAGGGCGGCCTTGGGTACAAGTCCAATAGGGGCACTGAAAAGAGGCCCTGTAACATTTCGGGGAGAGGATGGACGGCAAGGATGCTGGGGTTAAAAGTTCCCGAAAATAGAAAAAAAAAAAAAAGTTCCGAGTACCCCAGATGGCTGGGAAGCGCAAAAGTACTTAGTAATCTGGGCTGAAAGACGGCAACATTCTGGAAAAAAAAATCAAAGGTCTCAGCAAAAGAGAGGGGAAAAAAATTGAATTGTGAGGAAAAAGAAGACTATAAGGGGGGGAGGAAAGGATCTTCGGCCTTTGTTAAGGAGGGAGAAAGCGTTTCCCCGAAAAAAAAAACACCCGGAAGGGAAAGAAAAAAAAAAAAAAGAAAAGAAAAACCTTTTTGGCGGAAACAAACGTCGTCCCAAAAAACGAAATTAAAGATTGCGCCCAGCCAAACGTGCCTCCAGTCGCGAGGCCCACTGCAAGGTGGTGCTATCTTCGAAAAAAAGGGGGGGTGAAGCACGCAAAAAAAGGCCCAGGAAGAAGGTAAACTAGGGAAAGTAGTCCTACCGCCGAAAAAAAGAGTCCCCAACATGGGGTCCCTTCATGGGAAAGAGAGGGGCTCTTTGCAAAGAAGAGGGTCCGATGACGAGGGAAGCATGCGGAGAGAAAGCGCCTGCAAGTCCCTGCCATGGGGGTCCGGGCAAAAAAAAAAAGTGCCCTTCGTGAAAAAGGGAATTGGCGTACAATTCTGAAAAGGGGAATCCCGGAAAAAACCTCTTCGGGAAAGAAAGTCTTTAACCATCAGGCCCCCCACCCAAAAAACCGGCGCGATCCTAGCTCTCCGAAAAGGGGAAAGGAGGGAAAATAAGAAAAAGAGGGGGGAAGGGGCACAGCGTGCCCGGATTACGACGTGATTCCTGCAAGGGAAAGCGTCACCCGTATTCTCGAAAGGAAAAAAAGGCACAGCCGGGGCGACGGACGGGAAACTTGGCAAAGGAGCCTTTCTCAAGCCTGCGAAAAAGAAAGAAGCAGTGTCCCCATCAGGAGTCATTTTGAAAGGGCCGTCCATCCGAGAGGGGCAATAGGAGGGGGAAAAGGGTTCTCCACGTTGGCCCGACGTGCTTGGGAAAAGGGGGGGCGGAAGCACGGAAGTCGAAACGCGTCAGAAAATGGGTGCCGCTGAGTCTGTTTTTCACTCTTTTTTGGGGAGGCGGCTGCTGAGAGGTGGGGGAAGCTGCCAAGGACACCGCTATCCTCAACCAAAAAAAAAAAAAGGGGGAAAAGCCGGAATTACTTCGGCAGAGAAAGGGGCTGAATTCGAAAAGAGAGGGGGGAAAAAAGATAGTTGATGCGACCAGGTTGAACAGAGGGGGGACCGGAGTTTCACGGGGAAAGGGTGGGCGCTTAAGGAACCAGGGGGGGGACGACTTGGCGCCGAAAAAGATAACACTAGAAAGGAAAACGCCGCGGCCCGTCCCAGAAGAAAAGATTTATCGCCCGAAATCGTCAGGGCCCGAGAAGGGGAAAAAAAAAAGATTGACATGTTCCAAAAAACAAAGTAAAGTTAAAGAAAAGGTTGTTTGCCCGCGAAAAGGAAAAAAAAAAAGCCGTTATGCGTACGGAAAGGAGCGTCGTCCCTTTGACAGTTAAGAAGCGGTTTTCCGTGAAAAAAAGAAAAAAGGCGCCGGCGCCGTTGAAAAAAGGTAAAATTGAAGAAATGGAAGTGTTTACCCTACCTGGGAAAAAAAAAGAACCGGGGGCGTCGGAGCCCAGGGGAAAGGGGGGGGAAAGGAAAAAAAAAGCCTGTTTGGCCGCCGAAGGCAGCTGAACGCACAGGGGGAGGAAAAATCATTGGTGCTGCCTTTGGAAAGAGAATGTTCGGCGGCGGACTCCCGGCACTAAAGAAAAAAGAAAAAAAAAGGGGGGGGGGACAACAAACTCAAAAAACCTTTTGGAAAAGGGTGAAATGCCCGCGGAAATGAAAAAAGGGCACATGTTCGGATTCTGTTGCGGGGGGGGAAAAAAAATGGATCATTCGTTTGAGCTTTAAGGAAAAAAGAAGGGAAAAAGGGGGAAAGGGGGGGTGCTGCGTGGATCTGGGAAAGCAAAGGAAAAAGTTTTTTTCTTTTTGAAAATCCAAGGCCCGCAACGTTGGAGGTAGGAGGAAAAGGAAAAAAGGGGGAAGCGGGCTCCCTCCCAAATTAAAGGTTGGGACCTGCCCGCACAGAAAAAGAAATCGTTCCAAACGCCAAAAAGGGGTGAACACACATTGCGTAATATGGTTCACCCAAAGTAGAAAGGAGGGAGGCAGGCCGTGAGCCGCAATGAAGACGAAAACGGAGGAACGCCCGCGCTTAGAGGAAAAGGGATATTGTTCGCGCATCCGCGTTGAGGGAAAGAGAGACGATCGTTTTTTCCTGTGGAGTTGTACAGAAAAAGAAAAGGGGGAAGGGAGGCTCATCGAGTCCTCTCTCTCAAAAAGAGGGAAAGGAAGAAGCGAATGATCGATGAAGCAGCGCGCACCAAAGAAAAAAAGAACCAGGGAAACGATCGAGAGAGAGCAGTGTAGAGAAAAAAAAAGAAAAAAATTATCCTCGATCGCGAAAAAAAGGGGCGCGAGGGAAGGGACGAGTTTCTTCCCTTAAAAAGGCGAAAGCCGTACGTTTGCCCGACCAAAGAAAAAAAGGAAAAAAGAAGGGGACAATTTGTTTCAAGCGCAAACTTCACGCCGGGGGGGGGAACGATTCTTGTGGAAGGGAGAAAAAGCGGGCCCTGCCGGGGAAAAAGGTGGGAAAGAAAGGGCTCCCGACAAATCAGTGAGGTGCTTGGCCGAAAGGGGTATTCCAAAAGTTAATCAAGAGAAAAGACCCACGCAGCACCAATCCTCCTCCCTCCAGGGGAGGGAAAAAGGAAAAAAACGAATGATCATTGGGCAAGGGGAAAAAAAAAAAGACCCCCGAAACAAAGTGAACAATTGGTAAAGGAGAAGGCGGCCAAAAATGCCCAAAAGGGAAAAAAATGAAAAAGGAAAAAGGTTGCGGGGGGAGGAGAAACCCACTCTGTTCGGGCAAAGCTTGGAAAAAGGGAACAGGAGTCCCAGACGCGACATGAGCGTGAAAAAAAAAAAAAAACAAAAGGCCCCCCATGCTGGGGGGAAAGGAGGAAGCTGGACCGGGTTTCTAGAAACGGCGGGAAAAGGCCTGACCACCTCACAGGGGAGAAAAAAAAAGAGGGCGGATATTGGCTTGCGGCAGGGGAGGGGAAAAAAGGTGTCAGTTCGGAGAGTTATTCAGAAGTCTCAGGGAAAGAAAAAGGGGCGCCGCCCATCGAGAAGGGAAAAAGCGGGGGGCCGGTATCGGCGTCCGTTTAAAAAAAAGGCGTCGATACGGGCGGGGCGGTGGGAGCGTTTCAACAAGCTGAAGGGGGAAGGGACTTCTTGCGAAGGGGGAAATGTCAATTAGAAGAGAAACTTCACTCCTGAAAAGGTTAGTTCGGGGAAAAGGGATAACTGCCCACGTGCGGAGGGAAAAAAAAGAGGTCACAGAGTGGGCCTTCGCAAAAAAAAAAAAAAGGGTCGATTCCCGAAAAAAATCCGAGAAAGCCGCCAACAAGGGGCCGTTGAACTCCCTGCCATTGAAAGTCGAAAAAAACAAAAGGTCTGCCATCACTATCTGGTCCAAAGGGCAATGAGTGAGAAAGGAGGGGAAGGATGCCTCCGAATTAAGGAGGGGGCCGTGGGGTTTTTCTCAGGAGGAGCGGGGCAACTTTCCTCGGAAGAAAAACAACCGCCTCGCCCAAAAGGGTTGGGGGGGGCGTCAAAACAAGACCCCACCTCCGGGGAGGAAACCATCAGCACTCGGAAAGGGACAGGAAAGAATGCTTCCGCCCAATGAGGGAAAAAAAAACACCGCAAAGAAAAGAGCCCATTGGACCACTCCGTCTTAAATTCCTCCAGGACTGTTCCCGAAAAGCCCCGGAAAAGAGGAGGGGGGATCCCTTGCCAAAATGGAAAGGAGGACGATGACCCTAAAAAGGAGTGGAAAGGGATTGCCACGCAGGCGCAAGAAAGCGCTTGCCCGTCCCCTGAAAAGAAAGGGGTCGTCCGCCAAGAAAAAAAAAAAAAAAAAGAGTCTGGGTCGAAATTAGACCAGGGGAGGGGGAAAAAACACCTCTTCTGAAAGGAAAAGGGCGCAAACTCAAACGGGGGGACCGCAGAAAAGAATTCTCCCTCGAAAATGAAAAAGGGGAGATATGAAAGTCCGCGGCAAGGTGACGCACCGTTTTAACGAAGTTGAGAGGGGGGGGGGGGGACGTCACCCGGAATGGGAAAAAAACCACGAAGGGGCGGAAAAAGAAAAATCAGGGCAGTGACTGGCATCTCTTGAAAGGAAAAAACGGGACCCTCAAATCCCGAGCAGTCAGAAGAAACGCGAAAAGGAAAAGACAGTGGAAGCGGCATCGTCCGGATAGCCGCCAAAAGGAAGGAAGGCCGGTCCACTCCATCCTTTTTCGAAGCCAGAAAAAAAGGCTGAGGCTGCGCACTTGCAGATTTGGGGGAATACGTGAAAAAGGGGGGGGAGGGGGCCGGGCTATGCCTTTTGGTGAGAAGAGCAAAACTGAGAAAAAACAAAAGGCGCCCAAGAAGTACTGAGGAAAAAAGTAAGTCTTGAATTCGAATCACGGCCCCTAGTTTGGAAAGAAGAAGGGAGGAAAGTTTCCATATTCCGGAGTTCACTCCGAAAGATCGACCAACCGTAGGGGGGGGGAATCGACCCTTGGCGCCGAAGGGGGGGGGGAGGACCACCACTACGACGCCCGCACCGCCGGAAGACAAAAAAAAAGGGGGGAAAGCCCGGACATCTTCCATGAAATAAATTTACAGGAACAGCCGCCTCATCCTTTTCCCGTAAAAGAAAAAAATGAGAAAGCCCAAAGGAAGAAACTCGACGCCAGCCCGGTGCCCTACGACGCCGAGAACCTGCAGGAAAAAAAAAAAAAGGCAACCGTCGGGAATATGCCGGAAAAGGGGAAGCCGTACCTTCGACGCCGGGGACCGGAAAAGACCAGTTGTACCCGTGACCTGGCCGCCGAAAAAAAAAAAAAAAGGGGGCGGAGACCCCAGGTTTGGAGGTGGGGAAAAAAGGGAAGCCAATAATAAGAACCCAACGGGGACATCAAACCCATAAAGGGGGGAGCCTTTGGTAGCGCGGAAAAAAAAAAGGACGCCGCACGTAAGAAACGCAAGCGCCGAAAAAAGAGGAAACAAACAGAACCTTTTTTTTCATTCACAAAGAGGAATACAAAACAATTGCAAAAAAGGGAGAGTCTGTTGCGGGGAAAAAAAAAAAAAAAGGAAAGGCATTGCGTTGAGCTTCTGCATCGCAAGGGGGGCTTGTCCCTGCTATGGGGGGGGGTTTGAGGGGAGAATGGGTCCCTACATGAGTCGGGGAAAAGGGAGGCGCAAGACCGACCCCATGTTATGCGGCCTTCCCTAAGAAAAGGGTGTGTGACCTGCCCTTCGGCACAAGGGGCGTGCAAAAGCGCGCAGAAACGAGCCCCGTCGCAGGGGGAAAGGGGGGGGGGACACTCACGGGAAGTTGTCCGGGAACGTCCTGCGAAGAGGAAAAGGGAAAGGGACAGAACTCTAAATCGAAAAAGCAACTAAGGATGCCAAAGAGGGAGTCCGCGATCGAGGATATGGGGAAGAAAAGGGGGCTCAAGACTTATATCTCGGGGATAGGGGGAAGAAGAGGACAGTCCGTTCCTGTGCGCAGAAAAGAATATCAAAAAACGAACAACGGAGAGGAGGAAAGGGAAAAAATACGATTGAGAAGCCCGCACACGGGGAACGGGGAAAAAAGGAAAAAAAGATCTAGAGAAGAAAAAGAGCGAAGCCTTTTCCGCAGCAAGAAAAGAAGATACTAGAAAGCCCTCGACAGCGGCAGGGAGAAAGAAAGGGGGGAGAGTTTCTTCCATGGAAGGAAATATACGTTAGTTCCGGACAAAGAGGAAAAAAAGGGAAAAAAGCAAAATGTGTTTCGCAAGCGGAAGGGGGGGGGGCTCGTTCTCTTCCGCGAAGGGGGGGGAAAGGGGTGGCACACGAACCATGGTTCACAAACGGCAAGGGGAAAGTACCTTGGTCTCTGCGCCGCACAATCACAGGTGGAGGGCCGACCTGTCGCCCAAGGAAAAAGAAAAAAGGGGACAGGTGTTCTGAGAAGGGGTGCGCATTTTTTCAAAAAAACCGACATAAGACGAACGGCCGATGCAGAGCTCACACTAATTGAAGAAAGGAGGGAAAGCAACCCCAGGGTTGTGGCCTCGGAAAAGAAAAGGGACATGTTGCCATTGGTACGGAACAAAGACAACACAGGGTGTAAAGGAAAGGGGAATTGACCAAAACAAGGTGGTGGGAAGGGGGAAAAAACTTCTTTTCGTCCCTCCAAGGGGCTTAAAGGGGAACCACGGCGTTCCTCCGCGAAGGAAAAAAGCGACTACACACACAAAAAAAAATTCTCCCGCCCCCAAACAAAGGCCAGGGGAGCTGGAACCCCCCGGGGGAAAAAAGTCTTCTTCGGGCCACGGCAAAGGACGGGGGGGGGTGCACCACCTCACAGTTCTGTCTCGAAAAAACAACAAGGGAGGGGGGGGGTCGTCGTCCATTGTAGGGAAAAGGGGGCAGGCACACTTTTTTCGGGGGAGAAAAAAGGGGGGAAAGGGGGGGACTTCGCCTGCGGAAGGCCAATCCGAGGAAGAACGGTGAACTAACCGGAGTTGGAAACATCCAGGCGTGTCTTCAAATGCACCGACGAGAGGAGGTAGAGAACCCACGCGGGCGGTTGGAAAAAGGGGGGACACAACGGGTCCCGGACATGGTCCGGTTACGGCTTGGCGGGAAAAGAGGAACCGTCCAATCTGTCCGGGCACTGACACTCGGAGGAGAAGTTCGGTTGCGTAATAAACTGGGAGGGCCTGTCGGAAAGTCCGGTTTTTGGAAAAGGAAAAAAAAAAAAAGCCAAGGGTTCGAGTACCCGACCTACTGGCCTTCCGTGAAAAAAACGGAATGAAACCCGAAAATTAAAAAAGCCTGACCCTCGAACAAAACGAAAGGTCCGGCAATCGAAACACGGCGGAGGGGAAGATATCGAAGGAAAAAAAAAAAGGGGTGGTTCCGGATGCCCGAAAGGAAGCCTTCAGAAGGTCCTTTTTTTTTGAGAAAGAAGGTTTCCCTTTGGAGAAGAAGAAAAACCCCCCCTGGACAGCAGGCCCGAACGACAAAATGGGCTGTACAACCCCTCCACGTCCCCAAAACCTCCTGCAATTTCAAGAAAAATAAAAAAAAAAAAAAGGGACTTCGCCCGTTCGAACCCAACTGTGCGGAGAAAAAGGGGGGGGATGGCGTGAACCAGCCCCCGTCGAGGGGGAGTCGTAGAAGATCTCTGAAAAGGAGCCGCTTAGGGGGGGGCTTCTCTTAAAGTTTGGGAATGGGAAAGTCCCTCTTCCCTGAAAAACAAAAAAAAGGGAGCGAAGCGCTGCAAAGAAAACTTGAGGGTCACGCCCTGAAGGAACCGGGCTATCTTAGGGGACCGGGGGGGGACTCTTGCCCAAAGAAGAGGTGAGCACATCAAGTAGGGGGGGGGGTAGCACTTCAGAAAAAGCTGCCCTCATATGAGATAAAAAAAAACTTATGATGAAAGGAAAAGAGAGTCTCTCAGAGGGGAAAAAAAGAAAAGATGTAACACGTGATTTAGGGGACAGCGTCACCCTTAATTTGAGAGAATCAAAGAGCCCGGTTCTACTACCGAGGGACAAGCGCTTCGCGCGCGAAAAAGGAAAGAGGAAGTCAGTTCATCTACCAGAAAATTGACAATATCCTCCCAGAAGAAAGGCAAGGCCGGCAGAGAGAAAGACCGTCCAATTCCTACTCACCAAACTGGCGAAAGAGCACGTCAGTCCCTGTCCAAACGGCGAGAAAAAAAAAAAAAAAAGAGGGGGGAGGGACAATTTCATTAAGGTGGGGGAAAAGACCAAATTGTAGGCGAAGGGTGGGCGGAGACCGAGGAAACTCTATCAAAAAAACAAAAGCCTCCGTAAGAATTACTGGGGGAGAAGACCGGACCAATACTTATTTGAAGGGCGTTGACAGAATAGGGGAAGGAACCGACCTTGATTGTTGTCAGGGAAAGGGGGAAAAGTGAACGACCGAATTAGTTGGCAGAAACAACCGTAGTGGAGCAATTGCGCTCCATGGGGGGGCGAAGTCCCACTCTACTCCCGACAAGGGGGGAAGAAAAGGGAAGCTGTGCCAGTTATCGCCCGAAAAAAGGGGGAAAGGAAAGCTTTACATGGAAAAAACAAAACTTCCCAGGAAAAAAAAAAAAGGACCGTGTTTGAACGAGAAAAAAAAAAAAGGCTATCGACGCCCAAGCGAAAGGTCCTTGAACCGACGCAAAAGAACGCGGTTGAAAGTGTCCACCGTCTGCGAGATCAAAAAAAAAAGGAAAAAAAAAATTTCGACGCCCGAAAGAAAGAAAGGAAGGACTCCAGTTGTACGCCAAAACAAGCCAAGAAAAACCTTGGCGTCGAGCCAAGGGGGGAAGAGGAGGGGTCCGCCAGAAGGATAGAAGAAAGAAAAGAGTCGCCCACCATCATGGGGGGAATAATCAGGACGCAGAAGGGGGGGGGGCGTACCGGTCCGGCACGGAAAAAAAAAAAACGACGGGGTCGCAACAACAAGAAAAATGGGTTGGAAAAGAGGAAAAATGTGTTGGATGCCCGCTCCCTTAAAAAAAAAGACAGTGCGGGGGGGGAGGGAAAAACAACTGCGTGAAAATGATTCAATTACGGGGGAAAAAACGGAGGCGGATGATTGGTGGCTAAGGAAAAAAGGGATTTTAAAATTCCAGAGGGGGTGGGGGCTGCCCCGGGGACCCCTACAGTTTCCGGCAAAAAAAAAAGGAGCCGCACGGACAGGACGACCCCAAGTATGGCGGCAAGAGGAGAAGGGGCCTGTGCGTTTTGTGAAAAAAATAACAAAACCGCGCTGCATAACTAAGCCACAGGAAAAAAGAAGGGGTTGAAGCAACCGTACTTTGGTCAGAAAACAAAAAGGAACAGCATGTCATGAACTCGAAATCGAGCAGCAAGAAAAAAGACGGAAAAAACGCGCGTCGGGGCGATTCGAGTATAAGGGGGGGTAGGAAAAAAAAGGGGCCAAGGGAGGACGACGAAAGCTCTATCGACGATAGGTGGAAAAAGCCGTTTCCCTGGTTGCGGCTGGCAAATGAAACCTCTGGCTCAACAAAACAAAGTAAAGGAGGGGGGCAGCCTGCTGCAAAGAATTAGAAAATAGACAAATACACGGATCAGCCGCCGGTACACCACCTCCAATGAAAACGAGAGAAAAGAGGGAAAAAAAAGAAGCAGACGCCGGAATGCGCGGAAAAGAGAAAAGCTACTCGCTGACGTGTACGAGTCCGGGAAAAGTTGTTCTGCCGCAAAAAAAAACACAGGGACAAAAAAAGTACTTTGAGTTGCAAAAGATACGCAAGGGGGAAGGGAGCGTTCTGGGGGGAAAATTTCTTGGGGAGAGCAGGTCACAAACTGCGAAAAGGGAAGGGCCCGACATAACCTTGGGTCGCTGGAGAGGACATCACGTTGCAGTTCGGGGGGGAAAAAAGCACGCCAACGAAAAAAAAAGAGAAAGGTCAAAAAAAGAAAGGAAGCATGGCACACGAAAAAAACCTCCTTGCGATGCAATAAGAACAATTTTCAACAAAAAGGGCGCGACCCGCAACAGAAAAAAAAAGAAAGGGGGTAAGTTAGCGGCATCCAACAAAGGGGGGGGGGGAAAAAAGGAAAAGGTTCCTGGGGGGGCCCCACCTGAGATTGCGGGGGACCCTTTTTCCGGGGGGGAAAAAGGCGGGACAAGCCGCCGACATAGCGTGAAAAAAGTCCGCCAAAAAGGTGGCGGAACGGGCTTTCAGCTTGACCGGGGGAAAAGGAAAAAGACGGAGGCACCACGGCGGGCTAAAAAATCACAGGGGCTCGGAAACCAATTGCAAGGAAGGGGCGGCTGCCATGAGGGGAAAAGGGTAGGCATGTCGGTGAAATCGGCGTCGAACCGCGGGGGCAAATCATCGCATACTTGTGGAAGAAAAAAAAGGAGGGATGACCCCGGTCGAGAAAGGACGACTAATCTGAGAAGCGGGGGCTGTTTTTGTGGGCGGGGGAAAAAAAAAAAAAAAAGCAGTTCAACAACGTCCGACAGGAAAAGCGGCGGCCCTGGGGTGAAAGGGAATCAGGGCACTGGCACTCTCCTTACTATGGGGAAGGAAAAACGCGGATGGGGGAAAAAAGGCCGGCGTCGATTGGGACGGGAAAGGGAGCGGAAGTCCAGAGTTACCTCCACCGAAAAGGGAAAAAAAAAGGATCGCCACTACTCGAAGTTCCGGCGTGAACGAGGAACAAGGAAAAGGACAAGTTTCTCCTCAAAAAAGAGGACACAAACGAGGCCGTGATAAGTTGTAAAAAAAAAACAAACGTCTGTTTCCGGAGGGGGAAGGAGGGTTCCTCAAAGGGGGGGGGCGCCTTTCCCGAAAAGCGTTGCCTCGGCAAGCAACCACCGGCCTCCGCCCGGAAAGTCAAAGGGGGGGGGGGGGGGGCGTCAACCCCGTCGGGAAAAAAAAAAAAAAACAAAAAAGAAAAAGAAAACAACCTCACCCTGCCCATTGAAAAAAAAAAAAACGCGACGCCCGCTCGCCGTTTCGAAAAAAGGAATAAGACAACAAAGGGGATGGGGTTGACAAAAAAAAGGGGGAGGGGAGGAAAAAAACCTCGTCCTTCCCCGAAAAACAAACGAATGGAGAAGGGGGTGGGCCCCAGGGGGAAAGGAGGGGGAAGGAGGAAAAGGCATTTTTCGGAGGGAAAGGAAGCGCGAAGCGGAAAAAAAGGCAACCCCTTCCCTTGAGTCGGAAAAAAAAAAATGAAGGGACGATTCGAGGAAAAGAAATTTCCGGGGGGGAAAAGCGCCCAACAAAAATCTGAGAAAAAGAAATTCACGTCGTAAAAGGCCGAGCACGGCAAAAGCAAGAAAAAATCAATCTCAGAAAAAAAAAGCAAAACCCCCTTCTTCCTTAGAAAAAAAGGGAAAAGACACACTCCCCGCATTACTCCTGAAATTGTGAAGCGGCCAAACTGAATTTCGCAAAAGAAAAAAAGAGACAACCTTTCCCTACGACCTCAAGGGCAAAGGGCTTACCGCGCTCCCTCCCAAGAAAAACACATAAACCCGGGAACATTGGCAAATCCTCCATCGGAAAAAAAAAAAGGGGTAAGCACGAGGTCCCCTCCCGCCATGCAAGAAAGAAAAAATGGCTACTCACTGCATCCTTCTAACAGGAGAAAAATAGGGTCGCGGGGGGGAGGGAGGTGGGGGTACTACTTTGTGTTGAAGAAGGGGGGGGCGGTGCTAGCCGAAAGAGTAAACTCTATCCTCAGTGCCAGCGAGAAAAGGCTGGGGAAGACCAGGAAAAAAGGACTTCCCTTGATTCGAAAGAAGGGGGGGGAAACATAATATTTTTTATGAACGTGAGTGCGATTGTCATATTGGCAGGAAAGGAAGGTGTCGCTTTCCCGAAGCCCAGAGACAGGGGGAAGGGGCGCTCCAGTTTTTTGGGACCAATCAAAAAAAAAACCGGCCGTCCGTCCATGAAAAAAAGAGAAAAGGGGGAGCGCCCCAAAATCGTCAGGCCGAGGGGGAAAAAACCCGGAAAGATTTGGAAAGGCACCGCCCGGAATCAGCATGACTTTGGGGGGGGGAAGGGGAAAAAAAAGAAAAACCGCCCCCGCGACGCCGTTCAGGGGGGCTAAAGACCAGGGAAAAAAGGGGGCACGTTCACCCGTCAGGCAGAAAGAAAGGGGGGATCCGGCCCCGCAAGGGAAAGGAGGGAGAGAAAAGGGGGGGGAAAAGAAACTGTCCATTTGTTAACGACAGAAGAAAAAAAATCAAGCCTGGGAGGAGGGGGACCAGTGCTTTTATCCCAAGGGGAAAAGGAACAAGTCCAAGAGGAAACTCAGTCTCCACCATCGGGAAAGGGAAAGAAAAAGATAAATGGTCTCTTCTACGCCGTCACGAAAAAACAGCGTGTGTTCGCAACAAAAAAGAAAAAAAGGCAACGTAAAAGGTTGATCGGCTCCCCTTACCAAAGGGAAAAAAAGGAAGAAGGGGGCAGGGGAGAAGCCACACGGCGTGGAAAAATGATAAAAGGAAACCATCTCCACGGTAGACAGGTCCCTGGGAGAGATTTGAAAATTCCATAGGGGGGGGGGGGGGAGGGGACAGGCCTGGGCCGAAAGGGAGAGGGCAAAAAGCTCGCCCAGCGACCCAGTTATGCAGGGAGAAACATTGAAGGGGGAAGTTTGTGAACCTTCCGGAAAAGGAGAAAAAAAAGGAGAAGGGAAAAACCGAAGCCCCGCGCTTGGACACAGGGGGGTACACGTACTTTGTCCCGGTAACGTCCAGCGGGGAATAACTAGGAAAAAAGAAAGGCTCACCCTGCTCTTAGTCCCGCAAAGGAAAAAGGAAGGAAGGGGGGAACAGGCAGAATCCGCCCCCGGTCCGAAAAAAAAGCGATCGTTTCCTGGAGGGAAAAAGTCAGAAAAACTGCTCAGAAAGGTCATCTCTCTCAACAAAAAAAAAAAAAAAAAAGAGAAAAAAGGAAGGGAACTCGAATGGCAAAAGAAAAAAAAAAACCGGCACCTCCCATGAAACTATCGAAGACAAGCCACATACGCAGGGGACGCCGCCATATCCTCTATCAAAAAGGGAAAAAAGGGGAAAGAAGTAGCATGCGCTCGATTTTAGTAAGGGCGCTCCCCACGGCCGAAATCCGAAAGGGACAAATTACGTGGGGAGGAAAAAAATAAATAAACCAAATTTGTTCCAGCGAAAAAAAAAAAAAAAAAAAAAAGAGGGGGGCACGATTTCCTTGGGGGGAAAAAAAAAAAAAAACAAACGGCCGCCAATGTGGGGGGGTCAGTTCGGAAAACTAAAGGGGGACGTCCTAACCCCCTGGGAAGGAAAAATCAAGGAATTTTCCAAATCCATAGAAAAGGAAAAAAGCAAAAAAATCCGCCTCCCGTTCGAGGGTAGCATTTTGCAAAAAAAAAGGACAGTGGGTGGGGGCAAGGGAAAAGGAAAGTCCGACAGGGAGGGGAAAGGGGGGGGGAAAGCCGGGGGCCCATCCCCAAAAAAAGATAAAAAGGTTCTGTTTGGGGGAAAGGACCCAGAAAAGGGGGGAAGGGGAGGCTTGCGTTTTGTAGGAGGGTTCCGCCGCCGACATGAAAAGAACCAAAAAAAGGAAAAAGAAAGGGGGAGACCCCTGCGTGAAAAGATCTCTGCGGCCACGGAAGGGGAACAACCTCACAAGGGTCTTCGACGAAAAGGGGGGGGAGAAAGGGACGGGGAAAAAGGGGTCCGGGGAACAAAGGGGGATGAAAATCGGAGTCGTCCGAGGAAAAAAAAAGGGAATCCTCCCGCACAAGAAAAAAACAGCTTTCCGGGGGGAGACGGCCAGTGAGGCAAAAAGGACGCCGCTCCCCCTGGAGGGAGGGCGGTTTGGCGTCCGGAAAAAACAACCCTTAGGGGGGAAGGGACCGGCTTGGCGTCGGCTAAAGGGGGGAAAAGTGCAAAAGGAACCGATTTTTCGGGCGAAAGAAGAAAAACACGGGGAAGATGGGGCTTCCCCTGAGTGGGAAAGGAAAAAAAAAAAAAGGGGAGGGAGCAAAGGTCTAGTAACCCAATAGGGGAACGAACACATACGAGGGAAAAGTGGACAGAAGGGAAAATCGACAAGAATCATTTGTCGAAGAAGAGCGTTTTTTCCACCTAGAAAAAAGGGGGTTTGAGGGAGCAATAGTAGGGGGGGTCCGGGGGCCAGGAACAAGGGAAGGCAGTCTCAGTCATTGAAAACACGACTGGACAGCCGCCCCCCAATAAATCCCCGCAAAAAGGGGGGGGGGCGTCAACACATCCGGGGACCCACCTCCCTGAAATGGAAAAGCCACTCCGGCTCCAAAAAAAACTTCCTTCCCGTGAAGGGGGGGATCAAAAAGGGGGGGGAAATTTGAAACGCCCGTCTTCATGGGTGCTGTTTCCGCCTTCTTCCGGGAAGCCACAGATGGAAGAGGGAATTGGCCCAATGTTGAAATAGGTGGAAAAACTTCTTCGGACTTGAGAAAAAAGGAAACGAAAGGAAGTTTCCAAAATGCCAAAAAAAGGGTTGTAGGGGGACCGCCCCCCTGCTCGTGACGAAGAAAATGGCTAAATTCGATGAAAATGAGGACAAAACTCTCGGAAAAGGGATGGAGGAAAAAGAAAGAGCCCGAAAGCTTGCGCGCGAAAAGAAAAAGAGGAAAGTCTCAAACAACAACAAAACGGAGGGAAAAAATATGGAATTCGGAAAGTGGGGCAGTGCGAGAAAAGATTGGACTACGTGAGGGGAAAAAAAGGGGGGGGGCATCGTTACCCGGGGGGAAAAAAAAACAAGAGAATCGCAGGGGGAAACTAAAGACCTCAAGGTGCAGGGACTGGCAAGAAGAGGGAGGCCGCCCTGCGGAGAAAAAAAAAAAAAAAAAAAAATACCCCTCGAAGTAACAGGTTGCAAAAGGAAAAAGAAAAGGTGGAAGCGGCCAGCAGAGAAAAAGAAAGGCAGGAAAAAAAAAGGGAGGTTCACGCCATCCTGGGCGAAAGAAAAAAAAACTGCCTGCCTGCTTGCGAAGGGGGTGTAAAGAAGGTTTGACCCAAAATTTGAGGAGGGCAAGGGGGAGCGGAAAAGAACGCTATCCTCCCAGGAGAAACAATTTACTTTCGAGAAGAAACAAAAGTCCTTGAAAGGAGGGAAAGAAAAAAAAGGCGAGGTTGGCACAGCATAGGAAAAAAAAAAGGGAAGGGGGTCGAAATGTCCAAAAAAGGGGGGAAAGGCCGAGTAGTTGGCCGCTTCAAAAAAGGGACTCAGGGAAGCTCAGTTGTTGGGCGAATGCCACGAGGGAAAGAAAAAAAGAAAGAAAGGGCAACAGTTTTATCGCCGAAACCGTAAAAAGGAATTGACATGTCCCCAGGAAAAAAGCCCACCCCCCCAAAGGAAGACCCGGACAGCAAGGCCGTTGGGGAAAAAAAAAAGAAAAGCGTTATCGACGAAAAAGGAAAAAATGAACGACGCCAAAAACGAACAGGGTTTGGGAGGGGAAGCCCTTGCGAGTGCCGGCGAAGAAAAGGAGAAAAGCCGAGAACGAAAACTGCCCAGTTGTTAAAAAAAGAGCCAAAGCCCGCCCCTGGGTGGAAAAGGGGGGAGAGCCCATGGGAAAAAGCAGGGGGGAACGCCTGGAGATAGAAACCGGGGGGGAAAGAAGCGCCACCATCATTTGTGGGAAATAACTTTTGAGAAGGAACGGGCTCATTGTCGCGGCGAGGAAAAAAAAAAAAAAAGAAAAAAGAGGGGGAAGCAACAAACAGAAACTGTTGTAAAAAAAAAAAAAAGGTGTGGATGCCGCTCCCTTACAAAGGGGCTGCTGGGGAAGGAAAAGGGGAAAAAATGAAATCATTCGGGGGGGAAAAGGAAAAGGGGAGGAAGAAAACGGGGTGCTGCGTTCATAAAAACAAGAGTTTTTTTTTTCCAGTTGGGGGACCAATAAGGGGGCCCCGAAAAGAAGCGCGCCAGCGACCCCAGGGGATGAAGAAGGAAGACCGGTTTGTGACCTGCACCCTCAAAGAGAAAAAAAGTGGCAGAACGAGCCCCGGCGCTGAACACATTGAAAAACAAATTAGGGTCAGAATAAGGGGCGCAGGTGGGAGCGCCAATGTAAGAACTCGAAATGAGAGAAAGAAAAAAAAAGGGCGGAAGGACAGGACGGAATCCTAGGGAGATTGTCGCTTGCCCGGCAAGGCTCTAAGGCGAGGGAATGAGCTGCGGGCCCGAGAAAAAATGGGTGCGTCTGCTCATCGTAGAAGAAAGGGGAAAAAAAAAAAAGGGGAAGGGGAAGGGGGAAGGCACAAAGAGAGAATGATTAACAAATCGCCGCCTTAACACCCCATGGGAATAAAGAGCTCCTTCAGAAAGAGGGAGGGGAGCGAACAATTATCCTCGAATCGCTACTCGCAAGGGAAAAGAAAAAAGCGAATTTCGAGTTCTCTTCCAAGGTTTGCGAAAAAAAAAGGAAAAGCCGAACGTTTTCCCGGGAACAGAAGGGAAAAAGAAAAGGGGGGGTCCCCCAAGCCCCGCCGGGCTAAAAAGAAAAAAGAAGTTTGGCACGAATTTGAGTAAAAGGTGAACAACCGGAAGGCCCAATTTATAGGGAGCGCATACAGGGGGAAAAGAAAAAAACGGGGAAAAAAAACCTCAAGGAAAAAAAGTATGCCCCAGTGCCCGCAAAAAAAATATGGGGGGGGAGGAAAATCATAAGCATGGACACTCGCAAAAGGGAAAAAGGGAAAGGAAAGAAAATCAACGAATGATCATTTTTTAAAAAAAATTTGCTCTAAAACCAGAAAGACACACCAAGGGGAAGGGATCGGCCATCCAACAACGTGTAGAGGGAGGGAAGGGGGGGTTTTCTACCACGCTAGGTCCGTTTTTCTAAAAATATGGGCCGGCCGGGAAAGAAAGACAATGAGCGTTTCCCCGAACAAAGAAGGGGGGGAAAGGCCCCATGAATGGTGGAAGACACGTTTCCCTCAAAAAACGTGGGGGGTTCTTAGAGAGGGACGGCCCACGGCGTGCCATAAAGGAAAGAGACGAAAACATGGGCTCAAGAAGGATTTGGCGTCTTGCCGGGGTGTCGGGTAAAAAGAGCGGGCAATTTCGTTCTACGAAGAAAGGAGGAAAGGGGGAGAAAGGGGAGGGACGGCAATCTCGCAGAAGAAAAAAACGGAGGGGGGTCTCGTTCTAGGGAGGGGGAAAGGGGAGAGAAGGCGCCTTTGCGTCGATACAGAAATCGCCGTTTCAACAACAGTAAGAGACTGAACGGGGGAACATGTTCAATCTCGGGGAAAAAGAAGAAAGGGAAAAAAAAAAGGGTTCGGCGATAAACTGGCACAGCTGTGTACGATGCGGAGAGTTGGGGGGGGAGGAAGAAAAAACTGTTACGCAAAGGGGGAGAAAAATACGGTGGGCTCGGAAGCTCAAAAAAAAAAAAAAAGCTCCTAAAGACAGAAGAGAGAGACGGGTGCCAACTGGCCCCTTGAGAAAAAGGACGTATGGTTTTCCGGAATGATTCAGACGGGACGAAGGGTGTGTTTCCCTCCAGGGGAAAGGGAAAAGAAAGCCCCGCCCCCAATGCGGAACCCCAGGAAAAACTTACAACCTTTGGGGGCGTCCAAAAAAAAGGGGGTTCACGGAACGTCCTTCATTGAAAAAAAAAAAAAAAAAGGAAAAGAGGGACGTTCACAGAACGACGGCAAAAAAAAAAAAAGGGCCGGAACCGCCCGTAGGGGGGGAAAAAGCCATGTCCTGTGAAAAGGGAAAGCTTACCTAAGAAGGGGAAGGAAAAGGTGCGACCGCGGTCCGAAGGAAATGAGGGGCGAAGGAGAGCGCGAAAAGAGGGAAAACATGGCCCTTGAGGTCGTGAAAAAAAAAAAAGGGGGCCGGTCGATCTTCTGGAGGGAACGCTGCCCCCCAAAGGAGGAAATCACGTCCCCACGTAACAAAGAAGGGCCCACCTCTTGAAATGCGCTAATCAAAAGGGAAGAAAAAAAAAAAAAAACGGAAGGAGGAGGAAAAGAAAGTTCGCGTCAGAGGGAGGTAAGAAAGAATGTTACTACGTACACAACTTAGGAGGGAAAGGGGGGGGTCCAGCGTCCACCCGGGAAAAAAGAAAGATCTCCTCAACGAAAGGAAAATAAGAATAAGGGAAAGGGACTGTCAGCGCCTGGAGGGAAAAAGGAAGGGGAAGAAAGGAACCGAAATCAAGGTCATCGAACAAAAGAAGCCGCCATCTTGGAAGCGGGAAAAATAAAATAGAAAAAGACCGCCATGCCTAACGGGGAGGGGGAAAAAAAAAAAGACATGGGGGAGGAATCCCTGCAAGCCGTCGAAACCGGCGAAAAAAAGGAAAAAGGGGGAAGGGGGAGTCAATTTCAATTATTGGGGGAGTTTACCGCAAAAAAAAAAAAGGAGCGGGCGGTCACCGAGCCGGGGGGGAAAAAGAAGAAAAAAAGATATCCTCCTGAGAAAAAAGTACTGGAAAAAAAAAAATCCAAAACCAGAAAAACTGGAATTCGAATCAAGGCCTAGGGGAGGGGGGAAAAAAGGGTGGAGGGGGTCGATGTCTCAGAAAAGGAAGGAAACGAAGTATTTTTCTCGTAGGGAAGAGGACTCAAATGGGCCGCTTCCCAAGTTGGGGGGGGGGAAAAGATGAAGCCGCCGCCGGCCGTCCAAGAAAAAAGGAGTCGCCCCGAAAATCGTCAGGGGGGGGGGGAAGTGGACCTGAAAGAAGGGAAAGGTACCCCCCAGCCCCCTCTCCAGCCGGAAAAAAAAAAAGAGGGAAAAAGACTACTCCAAACCGCCCGCAAAGAGCATTTGTAACTCTCCCGAGAAAAACAGAAGAGGTACCCCGTTCACCCTGTTAGGAGGGGAAAAGGAAAAGAGGGGAAATCACCTTCGAAAAGAGAAGCCGAAACTTCCAATTTGGGAAAGAAAGGGCAAAAAAGAAAAAACTTGGCGTCAGCAAGGGAGGAAAAAGAAGGGGGGGGGCACCGCCGAGAATGAAGAACCGAAAAAAAAGGACGCAATTCCGTCCAACCAAGAAGACGGCAAACGCTAGAGAGGAGGACGCCGGCACGTTAAGAAAAAAGAAAAAAAAACGGGGGGGGGGTACGCAACCAACAGACCTTTTTTCAAAAAAAAGGGAGTTCCTCCTCCCCCTTACCAGAAAGAAATGTTGAGGGAAAAGGGAGGGAAAAAAATGATCATTCGTTGAGATAAGGGAAAAAAAAGGGGGGGGAGGCTTGGTTCCTGACTATGGATTTGAAAATCCTTTTCTTCGCTTGGCAAGAAACCGCAAGTGAGGGGGGAAAAGAAAGCGACCCATGTAATGCGGCTCCCCTAGAAAAGGGAAAGGGAAAAAAGGAAGACGTCACAAGAATACAGGGGGTGCAAAAAAAAAAAAACGGCCTTGAACACATTTGGGCCATAAGGGAATAAAGTGGAGAACGTCAAAAAGGGAAAGGACACGTGGGATCCGCAATGGAAGAACGAGGAGAAAAAAAAAAAAAAGAAGGGAAAGGGAGGCGTCGCGAAAAATGTCGGATATTGTGAAAAAACCGAGATCTCTAAAGCTCAGAAGAACGGGGGGGGGTACGGCAGGAAAAAAGAAGGAAGGGTGCGGCTTCTCATCGAGTCAGAAAAGAGGAAAAAAACAAAAAAAGGAGAGAGATGACTCGTATGAGCCGAAAAAAGGGCACAACCGCTCGGGAAAAAAAAAGCCAGAAACGATTCGAGATAGAAAAGAGGGAAGGAAAAGGAAAGGGAAGGACAATCTCCTTCGACAAAAAGCCCCGGGCCCTCCAGAGAAAAAGCGGGGAGATGTTCAGGGAAGGCGCTAAAAAAAAAAAAGGAAAGTGTTCCCCGGCAAAAGTACGTGGAGGGGGGGGGGAAATATCGCCGGGGCCTCTTTCGGGGAAAAAAAGGGACAAGTACAAAAAAGTAAAAAAAAAAAAAAGCCCAAAAATACCTGGGTCGCTTGCCAAAAAAGGGAAAAAAAAAGAAGGGGGGGCGTGGCCGCCCCTGAAAAAAAAAACTAAAAAAACTATGGAAAAGAAGTCAGGTACCACGAAGAAAAATCATCCGCCTCCGTTGCAGGAGGAGAAAAAAAGGGAAAGGTGTTTCACGCCATGGAAAAAAAACTACCTGCCCGGGTAAGGGGAAAAAAGAAAAGGGGACAAATAAAACACAGGGTTTTCGAGGGGGGGGGAGGGGGGGGGAAGGAAAAACAACGCGGAAAGGTTTTCTCCTTTACGGGAAAAGGGCCCAAAAGCACATGATCGGGACAAGGAGAGACAAAAAAAAAGAAGGACAAGCTCCCCCCCAGAAGGGAGGGAAAGACAGCTGGACCCCTGTTCTTTTAGGAATCAGGACAACGGCCCGGAGAAAAGAAAAAAAATCCCGTGGGCCTCGAAAATGTCCTGCGGCCCCAGGGAGGTAACTGGGGAAAGGGAGGCAATGTTTCGTTTTTGAGAAAAAAAAAGGACCGGCACCGCCGGAAAAATCGCATACGGGGGGAAAAAGAAAAGGGATTCCGGTCAGAAAAAATGAGGGGAAGGACGACCGCGCAACTGCGGAAAAAGGAGGGTTTGTCTCCTGGGGAGAAAAAGGAACAAAAGTCCTGCCTTACGTGAAAAAAAAGGGGGGAGAAGGGAAGGAAGCTTTTCCGGCACTGCAAAAAGGGAGGGCTATAAACTGCACAGAGGAAAAAAGCCGGCAGGCGTCAGGGAATCGCCCAAAACTGAGGCAGGAAGGGGAGGGGGAAAGGAAAAGAAAGGCTCGTAAAAAAAAAGTGAGTGAAAGACCGGCAAATCTGGAAACAAGGAAAAAAAAAAAAGAATTCGGGCCCTAGAAAAAAGAGATTTTTTTTTCCACAGGAAGGGGGGGGGGGAAAAGAGACCAAGACTTATGGTTCCGGAGAACGAAGTACTTCTCGGAGGAAAAAAAGTGCAAAATTTCAGCAGGATCGCGGGGGCAAAGAAGAAAAGAAAAAGGAGAGGAGAAAAACCACCAAAAAAAAACTCCAACTTTGGCGTCAAAAACAGAAAAAGACCCCGAAAAGGGCGCCAGCATCAAAAAGAAAAAAAAAGTGGAGGCCACTGCCGTGCCCCCTTTCAGAAAAGGAAGGAAAAAAAAGGGACCCGTCGGAAGACGCCGGAAAATACTACCGCTGGGGAACGAAAAGGGGGGGAGAGGCTTGCCAATGTAAGAAATGGACCTTTCTTCCGGGCAACGGAAGAAGCCCGCCGCGGGGAAAAAAAAGGTAACTTTGAGGGGGGGAAGAGGGGGGTCGCTTCCGCAGGCTCGTGCCAGACTTGGGCAGGGGCCGAAATTCCGGGGGGGGGGAAAGGAAAAAAAACCAACGAATCCCACGTGAAAAAGGCACGTTCCCGTACATCGGGGAGGAAAAAAGGAAAGGGAAACCGGGGGAAAAACACAACCAGGAAGAAGAAGAT
>Ga0179593_1759106_pt1 | contig 22094 bp, 25 predicted proteins | sample CZODoug2_1_08_16_FD_185931 | JGI IMG/M metagenome (GOLD analysis project Ga0179593, IMG submission 185931) | Vadose zone soil fungal communities from Angelo Coast Range Reserve, California, USA - CZODoug2_1_08_16fungal (PacBio error correction) | ecosystem: Environmental > Terrestrial > Soil >...
TCGCGGAGTCGTCGGAATCATCCTCGCCTTCGACCCGAGATAAAAGAAGGAGGAAAGCCGGCCCTGTCTCAATCTTAGGGAAAAGGCGTGGCCTCTTCTTACTCGCGTAGGAGCTCCTCCGAGAAACCTTCCTTATTTCGTCAGGGAGGCGAAGCCGGAGTATCTCTACCATGCCCGGCGTCCTCGATCTTTCGGGCCGGGAGGAGGGAAGAGAGAGGGTGAGGTCCGCGCGTCGGTGGCTTGGGGAAAAGAAGGTCTCCGACGTGCGCAATAAGGGAGCTAAACTCCTTCAAAGGGGAGGAAAAGGGGGAGTCTATTATGGATCGAAGAAGGGCACGGCATCTCGCGAATCGTTTCGCGATTCCGTGAGGAGGAAGCGTGGACCACAAAAGTCCCTCCGCATGAAAGAAAAAACGCCAGGGCATGCTCCGTCAAGGCCTGGAAAAAGGGGGCCGACGTTTTCCGCGCGTGTCCCGAACCCACAAGGGAGGGGAAAAGGAAAAAAAAAACCGCGCTCGTGACAGTGTGAAAAGGGGGGGGGAGGCTCGAAAACGACGGTGACGGGAGGCCGATGCAGGGAAAGGGAGCACTTTTTTGCCCAAGTTATGCTGAAAGGAGGGCTGGCGCTTCCTTCCGTGGCAGGCACACGAAGAGGTCCACCTATACCGGAGGAAAAGGAAAAGGAGACGAGATCTCCTCTTACCGGAAGAGGGAGAGCGGCTTTCGCGTCTCTTTTTCTCGCCGTCCAGGCCCGGGAGCGTGCTCGCGGTGGTGTCTCTAAAGGAAAAACACCGCGCGTAGTCACATCCGCTCATAATCGAAAACCGCCCGACGACACGCGGTCTTCGGTCTCGAGGAAAAAGGATTCGCTCCGTCTCCACTCAGTTCGTGAAAGGAAACGAGGAAGAAACCCGAGCGCGACGATCTACAAGTCCTACGAGGAAGGGGAGACGTACTCCTTTCTATAGACGGTGCCAGCGGCCGAGTCATCTCGACTCCAGAGGAAAAAAGAGGAAAAACTGCCCACAGCCCGCTTCACGTGAACCCCGTGAAGGGGAGAGTGGACCGCTGCCGAGGTACCAGAGGAAGTAACCAGTCGAACGTCTCCTCTTGAGGAACCGGGAAAAGGGGGAAAGAAAAAAAGAGGCGCTTTCAAAAGAAGCAGGGAGGGGAAAAGGTCACCGCGAGGCCCTCTCGTTGTGCTCCTCGAACACCAAGACGAGGGGGGAAAGAGAAAGGAAGGGGCTGTTCGCGAGCGGACAAAGTCTCGCGCGCCAAGTCCCTGTCCGCAGGACCGCCGTACCTGCGTCGGAAGGGGGGGGGAGAGAAAGGGGAAAATGCTAACCATCGGGGGAAAGAGTGACGTCTTTTTCGATAGCATCGAGTGAAGACGGGTACGTCGGGAGGGGGAAGAGAAAAAAAAGGGAGAGGACAGCGTCAGTCGTGACGATCGTGGAGACGAAAAGCGCGTTTGCTCGATCTGCAGAGAACGGGATACTGCAGGGGGGGGGAGGAAACCGCACCACCGAGCGGCTGCGTCGAAAGGGAAGGACTAGCCGTCGTGCTGGAAGGGAAGGGGAAAGAATTGGCCGATGCCGAGATCGCTACGAGGTCCCTGCGCGAAGGCGCGGATCTCTCGCAAAAAAACAAAAAGGGGGAGAGCCGCGCGAGTAAAAATGCCGAGGAAAAAGAGGGGCGATCGGATCGGCCAGCGCAGGCTCGAAAAGCCCGCCTGCTCGTCTCGGAGGAAAGAAAAGAAGGGGGGAAATCGGTGTTGCGGTGACCAAACAGCCGCAAAGAAAGGATTTTTCGATCCCCGCGAGAAACGGATCCACTAGAGGGGGAAAAAAAAGAGTCCCATCTGGGAAAAAAAGGGACGTTCCATGCCCCTCCTTACCAGACGCGGTGAGGGGAAATCTAAACTGCTTTCACCCGGCAAAAATCCGGCGCATTCCCGGGCCTGAGGGAACCGCTCCGCAGGTAAAGGGAGGGAGGCGCCGTCGGACATCGGCCTTCGAGCCAGAGGAAGCGGAAAAAGGCCAGTCCGCACGCCTGCCAAGAAAAAAAAAAGGGGGGTGTTCTAGGCGCACACCTACTAGGGCCTCGACGTCACCCGCAACTCGAAGAATAAGCGAAGAGCTCTTCGTGGGAAAGGTCCCACGCAATGAGGAGACGTTCTAACAGGGTACGAAGGGACAGGGAATGTTCCGTCGTCTAGAAAGGCTAGATCGACTCGAACTTTCGGGTCCACTCGAATGCCCGTGGTGATTCCGCGGAGGGGAAGAGAAAAACGTTCTCGATCTCGGAAACCAAAGGAGGTCGGAAAAGGGAAAAGAAGTACGAAAAGCCGGCGAGGCACGAGTACGTCGGTGAGAGCGTCGCGAGAAAAGACCCTCTGGCCGCTTCACTCACTGCGGGAAAGAGACCCGCGGAAAAATCTTCTCTCCGCTGGAAGACAGGCTTCGAAGGGGAAAGAAGACAACGGTGCGCTTCGAGCTGGTCGAGTGCCGAGAAAAAAAAAAAGAGGCCGGGCACGGACTTTATACGGAGGAAAAAAAACGGGAGCACTAGCTAAGAAAAAAACAACGCCATGTACGTCCGCGAACACAGCGCGAAAGGCTCGCCGAGTCGACGTCGGCAGGAGGCGAGAAAAAAGGGCGTTGATCCCTTCTACGGTACGAAGGGGGGGGACCTGAAAAGGAAGCTCCTCTCTCCGGTGAAAGGGAGGGAAGGAGAAAAAGTGTAAGACTATCGGTACAAAAGTGGCCCTCCGAACCTCCTTGACCGTCAAAAAACGACCATCTCCCACTACCCACTCTCCGCGCAGCAGGGGGACGACGATGGGCCCCTATCTCTTCGGAAAACTTCTTGTGAGGGAAGGAAGAACACGTCGGCCGGCGACTGAAGAAAAATTCCCCTAAGTGGACGGGTCCAGGGAGGGTCCACCTGGGAGAGTACTCGCGAACGGCAGGGAGATCCTCCCGGAAAAAAAAGTGCTCGCGGCGGAGAAAGGCAGAGCCGTTCTCGACGGCACGTGGGGAGCGTCGGTGCGGAAACAGGAAGATTCCTCAACGGTGCTAAATAGGCCTGTCTTTCTCGCAAAAAAGCCCTCCCTAAAAAGGGGCCCTCCCCGAAAAGGGGGAACGGCAGGAGCGGGGCCTGCCTCGAGAGGGGCGGGAGAAGGAAATCTCTCTTCCTCAAACTCCTCAGCGCCCGCCAACCGAGTCCTACGGTGGAAAAAAAAAAGGGGAGAGCGGCGCACTCTATGTTACTATTCCGAGAGAAGAGCGCCGAATCCGAGGCGCCAGGCCGTCGAAGTAGTTCTTGTCTCTTCTAAGGAAGAAAAAGGGGAATCGTGGACAAGGGAGGAAGGATCTAATCTCTCTCTCAAACACAACAGGGAAAGGATTCGCTTGCGGGGGGCAGAAAAGAAAAACGGCGACGAGAGCAGCACAAAAAAGAAAAAAGACCTGTTTTTGGCGCGGCCGGGCAGAAAGCTCTGCGTTTTGCCCGTCAGAACCGGACTTTGTCCGCTCCCCTATCCTGGGAGAAAGTCGGAGGTCTTTCATCCGGTGAAGGGGAAGGGGGAGCTCCGACCTCGCAGAGGGGGGGGGCCGGCGACCCACAAAAAAAACAAAAAAAAAAAAAGCCGCGATCGTGCGAGAAAGACGGTGGAGGTAAGGTCGAGCGTAAAGGGGGGGGGGTAGAGCAGCCCCAAAAAAGCCCCCAAAAAAAAAAAAAAAAAAAAAAAAAAAAAAAAACAACCACACAAAAAAAAAACCCCCCCCAAAAGAACCCCCCCCTACTTCAAGGTCGAAGGGACCTCTTTTCTCACTAAAAAGAACAGGCACCGTTCTTCGCGTAAAGGGACGCCCTTACTTTTTCTCGGGAGAAAAAAAAGGGGGAGGCGTATCTTTAACTAAGGTCGCTATTACTAGTTACCTACCCACTCCTCCTCTCGCTGTTCCCCCCTTTCTCCTCAAGAGAAATCCGCCGGCCGACGTGTTCCGCATCGTGGAAAGGAAAGTCACCACTAAGTTGAGTGGTCACGGAAAAAGGCACAAAGATCGCCTGGCGCGCGGAGGAAACGGCAAAAGTTAAGGAAGGGGGAGAGGCTCCGAGGGATACACGTTGTGGCCCCTTCATGCGCACGCGCAAAAGGAAAAAGGGAAGGGGGCCCGTTGGCATGCAAAAAACTTACTGAAAAAAGGGGAACGGGGGACCTAAAAAACACCGGAACCGGCCGAACGAAGGGGAGAAGAGAGGGACGCGCTCGTGTTCGCGGGCGAACAGAAAGAACGAGCTCGTGCTTCGCGGTGTCGCAGAGGGAAAAGAAAAAGGAAACGCCCGCAAAGACTCGAGAAGGAGAACGCCGTTCTTCCTTCTCGAGGACGAACCGACGCCGGGTCTAACCGAGGAAAGAGGAGAGGGGGAAAAAGGGTGGCCCTCGGTGGACGGACTCAAATAGAGAAAGAGCTCCCCGACTTCCTCGGCACCGGGGGCGTAGACGGTGCCTACTCCGGGAGGAAAAAAAAAAAAGAAGAACGCTTCGTTGACGCAAGTGAAAAACAAGTCCGACGTGACCCTCCTTTCGCGTCGAGCTCAAGGGAACGACTTGGAGGAGAAGAAAGGAGAACGTCTCCTCTGTAGCACCGGAGGGGAAAAAGGACAAAGACGCACCGCTCCTGCGCAGGGGGGAAACAACTTCGCTTCTTCTGACGGTAACCCCGAAGATAGGCCCTCTGTCGTTTCCCGAAAAGAAAAGCGGAGCCCTACTTGCATCGGCCTTTTGGAAAAAAGAGGGAAAAAACGAATTCGCGCCAAAAAAAGAAAAAAAACTGTCCGAAGCGGCTCTCGAGCAAAGGGGTCGAAAAAGGGGGAGGACCCGCGACGACTGCGCCTGGAGGAGCGTTTTTTCGATTATCATCGAGGGGGGGGAGGAGAAAGGAGAAAAAGAATCGGTGTCAATGAACTTCAAAAAAAAGGAGCCCTCCGGCGACGCGGAAGATCGTGGAAGAAGAAAAAGGGGTGCTCGCGTGACTCGCAGGGTAGACTTATCCGCGGGGGGGGGAGTCACCCACACAAAGAAGGCGGTCCGCGAAAAAAAAAAAGGAGGGCGGGCGAGAAAACAGGGCCGATTCCGTATCGCTATTTCCTGGCCGAAACGGATCTCTCTCGCCACAAAAATTATGGAGGGGGGGCAGCGCAAGGTCTAGTCCTCCCGCTCAGACCTCGTCAGAAGAAAGAAGCTCGCCTATCTTCCCTAAAAGAAAAAAAAAAAAAACTGATAAAGGAAAGTGGTGGGCGTGACTCACTCATGCCGCAGTTCCCAAAAAAGAGGGAGAACCGCGATCCCGCGGCCTGCACGAGGGAGGGAGACCACTATGAAAAAGACGCCGTCTTTCTCGTTTTCCGGGAAGAAGAAGCCTCGGTTAGGCTAGCTTCCAATCACTCAGGAAAGGAGAGAGGGGAAGGAAGGACCCCGCTCTAGAAAGGAGCAGTCCGTCTTCTCTCACGGTAAGTCTCGGCGCCGAGCGCCGCTTAGAAAGAAAAAAAGGAATTCCGTTTCTCTCGACCTCCAGAAAAGGACAGGCGCGGCCGCTTTTTTTTCTAGTCGCACACCGACGAAGGGGGTCCTCGAGCGGGAAAAAAGAGGAACGTCCTACAGCGAAGGGGGAAAGCGCAAGTGCTCGCGTCGTGGGAAAAAGTGTCCTCAAGGGTATACTTTCTATTGTACGACAGGGGAAAAGGGGAGGGGCTTCGTCGAGGGTACACGCTCAAAAAAAGGAAAAAAGGGAAGGGGAAAGGTCTACTGCTGGCTCGTGGGAGAAAAGGGGTGAGCGGCGTCGCGATGCTCTTCCTCGAGGTCAGGGCAGGAAAAAAAAAAAAGGGTCGAGGGCCGGGACTGAGGGGGATAAAAGATCAGGAGTCGTGTCGACGTCCCCGCGGGCCACTCAAGGAAAAAAAATCGCTCCTGCGGTTCGAAACGGCGGCGGGGAAAAAGACGCGTGCGCTTCGAGCTGAAGGGAGTCAGGAACAAGAAAGGCCAGGCACGACGTTTATCTGCGGGGAAAATCGTGCGCGAGCAACGCCCCTTTACCCGGCAGCGGGGAGGAAAGGGCCGCTCTCCTAGTCTACTGAAAAAAAAGCGTCCCCGTTCCGTTTAAGTAAAGGGTCCAGGGGGAAGGGAAGGGTGGCCCTGCACGTGACAAATCGCAAAGGACAACCGTTGGGACCCCCACTTGTAGTACGATGCGAAAGGGACACCGAATGTGAAAGAAAGGGGAAAAAAAAGAAAGACTCCCACTCCCACTCGAGCCTTCTAGCACGGCGAGTCCCGAGCTCGGAATCTGGTGATAGGAAAAGAAAGAAGGAGGGAAGGGAACAACTTCGGCCTGCGGGAAAGTCTGCAATTCCCTGGCGGCTACCGTGGGGAAAAGCGGGGGGAAGAGGGGGACAACCGCGGCAGGGTAACTCGAGAAGGGAGAAGAAATCTCCGCGCTTGCGTGCGCAAGAGCGACATCGCGTTTCTCGACGAAAGGGGGAGGGGAGGGGGGGGGGGACAGGAGAAAGGGCCGTCTTCTCTACCGCACCGCCGCCGAAACCCTCCGCGACTGCATCAGTCCGAAAAAAAGGAACGCTCGCTACGCGGGGGAAGGAACCAGCTACCATCGCGCGGAATCATACCGGCGCGCCTTAAAAAGATGAACTACCTCCTATTGAATCCGGCGGCTGGGGGAGCCGAGTCCGACGAGGCCCACGAAGAAAAGAAGCCGAGCGCCCGGCCAACCAGAAGGGTAGAGGGCCTTGATCTCAGTCGAGGGACGATCCGCGGAAGAGAAGAGCACAACAACAAATAGGGATTAAAAAAAAAAGCACCCCCCCCCACGTTTTTGCCGGCGCGGGAAACGGCGACTAGATCACGCCCACGAGGGGACACACGCCGACAAAAAAAAAGAAAAAGGGGGAGTCGCGCTCGGCGTGGGACTCGGGGGAAAGAGGGAAAACGAGCGGGGCCTCCCTCGCCGCCGGAGGGGCCCGGTCAGCCTGTTACGGGGGAGAAGAAAAGGGAGAATGGTCGCTTGCCTGCGAGGGCTCTCAACGCTTCTTGTAAAAGCGGCGGGTGATTCCTCGCGTCGTGAGGGGAAGAGAAAAAAAGTCATTTAGAAAAAAAGACAGAGTTTCTCCCTATCCGAACTGAAAAAGAACTCGATTTCGCGAGGGGGGAAAAGGAAAAAAAAAACTCATCTCTTCTAGTCCGTTCTCTGATGCCGTGAGAAAAAGGGGGACTCACCGACCTCCACGAAAAAAGAGAAAATGCCAAGGCATAGGGAGAGGAAGCCCGGCCCGACTTGTTCCGCACCGGGGAAAAGCAAACACGAAGTTCTGGTTCATCGAAAAAAAGAAGAGCGGGACCAAAAGAAAAAGGCGGCTCGAGTGGTATTGGTGTGTGTGAGAGAAGGGAGGTAAAAAAGAGTTCGAGGCCGATCGCCGCATCGTCTACACCGGGGGGGAAAAAAGAAAAAAAAGTCGAGCTGCGCGACTCCTTGGAACACACTTCCTTCTACGTCCCAGGGAAGGGCGACGATATCTCCGAGGGGAAAAAAAATTCGCGCTCGTTTTGGAAAAAGCGTCGGGAAAAAAGGAGACCGATGCTCGTGCCTCTCGTGTTCGCAGATCACGTCGTCCCGTCCTCTCTTAGTCACACAGGCCAAAAAAAGGGAAAAAAAAATCGACGCGCACTGGGTCTGAAAAGAGACGGGACGACGTTGTCGTCCCGCGGAGGAGGTCGCGCGTCTAAAGAATGGGAAAAAAGGGGCCCGCTTTGCCTTTCTACAGACCCGGGGGGAATCTCCCCTACGTCCTCTTCCGCAGAAGAAAAAAAAACGGGCGATAGACGGTGCCGGCTCTGGAAAAAAGGAGGGAAAGACAGATCAACTCGTCGTTTGACAAAAAGGAGACCGCCGTCGACGTGACCCCCCGTTAGGGAAGGAAGGAGGGTCCTCGCGAGTTGAAAATGGCACCCCTGTCAGCAAGTCGAACGTCGAAAAAAAAAGTGATTACAACGGGAAAAAGAGTAGGCCCCCACTCTGGGGACACGCTTCTTCGCGGGTCGGCGGTGACCGGGGGAGGGGGAGGAGGAATCTATGCCCTCTTAGTTTTACCAAAAAAGGGAACAAAAAAAAGAGCGCCACTCCTACTTTCATCGGGGGTCGTCTAGCTCAAACGTGAATGTCAGGAGAGAAAGTCGAAGCTTCGCTCTTCTACATAGAGGAGAGGCGTGACGAGTCTACTTGACTGCGAAGCACGGGGGTCGATTATTCAAAATCGTAGGAAAGAAAGCGCATCTGGGGACGTCTGTCATGTAACGGAAAACGAAGGCGGACGCTTCGTATAGATAGGGCCGGCGCCTGCGTGTCCTCGGAGGGAAGGCGACCGTTTCGACTTTCTCCTTCGGCTGGACGGGCGAAAAAACCGAGCAGGGCGCGAAAAGAAGCCGTTCTGTATAAAATAGGCCGATCTGAGACCGATGCCGATCTACTAGGGTCCTAGCTTCTGCCTCGGGGGGGACATCTGCTCGGATCTCAGAAAAAAAAAAAGAGAGAGATCCGCGCGCTTGTCGAAGGCAAGGAAAAAAAACTCTGTCGATCGGCTCGTCCAGAACTCGCGATCGTCGCCGGCTCGTCACTACCTGATTAAAAAAAGACGGTGTTGTCGGTTACCTCCAAAAAAGGCCTCAGAAAAGAAAAGGTAGCGAAAGACCCCGCGATCACCGCTGCAAATCCACGAGAAAAAAAAAAGCCCGCCGTCGGGAGCGGGACCCTGCGAGGGGAAAAGAAAAAAAGGAAAAGAGAGAGGGGTGATCGCAGCGTCCATCACTCGAGAAAAACTGACCCCGCTCTCTCCGGCGAGTAAGGAATGTATCTTGCGCGGCGGAAAAAAAAAAGGGGAAAGAGGGGGGAATTGTCTCGCGCGATTCGGGGAAAAGGCCCAACTCCGATGCCCGTCGGCGAAGGTCGAGTCGCACCCTATGACTAGGAGAAGAAAAAGGGAAAAGGGGGGGGGTCACCCGAGGAAGAACAACTCGTCATCGCAGGGGAAATCGGTGTTCCACTACTTTTCCGAAAATTGGATACTGTGAAAAAGAGGGAAAGTCCTAACTTCACGTCCTGTTAAATGCGCGAGCTCTGAACTGCGAAAGGGCGGGTACGTCGGAGAGGGGGGGGGGACGGCGTCAACTACTCGTTTATTCGTAGGAGGGGTTCTCGGAAGGAAACCGTCTTATCGCCAGAGGAAGAAAAGAGAAAGACAGAGACGTCGGGGAGATCTTCTCGCTCGCGTCCGGGGAGGGCCACTTCACGACTGCGGGGGGGAAGCCCTAAAAAAAAGGGGGAGTGTGCAGACCCTTCTTCGTCTTCGTCAAAACAAGCGTCCGCGTCTATCTATAGGGAGTCGAAAAAAAGGGAGGGCCGGCACGACTTGAGAAAGGAGACAAGGAGGAGAGGGATAGAGCAACGCCTTGACCTTGTAAGAAAAACAACGAGCGTCGGAAAAGAAGTCGACGCGCCGCTGCTAGGGGGGGGGGAAGGTGAAGGCCCTTCTCGGTGACGGGGACATGCCACGGCCGGGGGAGAGGGGGGGGGGGAAGGGGAGGCGACATCCGGGCCCCCCGGTAACGCAGTCTTCCTCGACCTACTTGGGAAGTCGTCTGTCGCGCCGAACTAGACCCACTAAAAAAAGAAGGTCTACGATTGGGGCAGGAGGAAACGCAGAACTTCTGTGGTGATCGGCGGGAAGAAAGACCGGCTGCCTGCGCACGGGGGGGGGAGAGGGGAACAGGTGTAACTGGTCTTCGTAGGGCGGCATCGTACTCTCAACGGAGAGAAGGAAGAAAAAACGGGGAGGGCCCGTCTAACTTCGCAGAGAACATCGTAGGGGAAAGAGGGGGAGTGGAGAGGAGGCTTCCCCTCTTGCGAAGGGAAGGAAGCGACCCGCACCGACTCTAGTAAGAGAAGAAACTCTACGATCTGCATCTCTCGCGACGGAAAGAAAAATCGCTCGTCTAGACTAAGAAAAAAAGAGGAGCCTTCACCGTCTTAACGACCTAAAGAAAAAGGGCGGCCACGCTATGTACGCGAGTAAGACGATGACAAAAAAACAGGGGGGAGACCGAGGACGTCCCTTCCTTCAAGGGGAAGGTCCGTCGTTGCTTTATCAGCCGTCGCGGAGGGGGGGGCTCCGGCGAACGCGAATCAATAGATAATGGAAAGGAGGGGGAAGGAAAAGATAAAGATTATTCTCGTTCGCCGGCGAGAAGCAGGCCGGCGACGAGATCAAGAAAAAAGAAAAAAGGGGAAAAAACGGCCGTTCGCCTCTGCTTAAACTGCCTCTAAGAAGGAGAAGAGACGTAACCTCTCCTTTTCTGCCCGCGGAGGAGGTAGTTCAAAGCCTGGACGTAGGAGGGAAAGCGACCGCTCGTGTGTAAGGGCGGAGAAGAAAAGGGAAAGTCTACCGGCTGGCGTCTCGTCTGGTGAGGAGAAGAAAACGACTGCACTTTCGAAGGACGTGAGAAGAAAGGCGCCCGACTCGAACGCCGGCACCGGCTTCGAGAAAGGAAAAGGGCGCGCGCACGCCATGCTCTTGCGGAAGGTTCGCGAGTACTATCACCAAGCGGGAAAAAAGACATCCTCCTTACCCTTCCAAGTCTCCGAAAAGGGAGGGTGCGAAGGCCTCCTTCCTGACTTTTTCACGAGTACCGACGATCACCACGACCTTCTTGTTGAACGGGAAAAGAGAGAGAAGAAGACTCTGAGTGGGAGTGGGAGAGTTCAAGCGAAAGACTACTTTACGGTAAGACGCCGATCTGGTCACTAACACGTGGGGGGGGAAAGGGCCGCGAAAGGAGAGTAAAAAGGCCTTCCGTCCTTTGCCAGAAAAGGGGGGGAAAGAAACTGGCTTCACCGGAACCTGCGACGAGAAAAGAGGGAAGGGAGAAGGCGGCTTTCGCGCTCGTTTTCAGGGCTGACTTAAAAGGAGAAGAAAGGAAGAGATTCTCTCTGTTGGTCGCAGAGAAACATCGCGAGTCACATTACGCTACGAAGACGGGGGGGGGGGGGACGAACACAACGCTTTCTTCGGTCTCGGGGAATAGACCGCGGAGCGATCGCGCGTCTACCACGCAGTTCGGGGGAAAGAGGCGACAATCGCGCAGGGAGCGAAAGCGGCCTCATGCCGTGACTCGGACTAGAGAAAGAAAAAAGAGCATCGCGACGCCGAGGGCACGAACGTTTGAAAAAAAAAGGAAAAGGGAGGGTGACAACTCCGTTCTCGTCGAGCTCGGGGGGAGGACCAACTTGCCGTCGCCGTCAGGAGGAGGAAAAAAAGGGGGGAAGTCCGAAGGGGGAAACAAAGGGATTCTCACGACCCGCAGCAAGGGAAGCAGGGGCCGTCGGCGGGGACGTTCACCTCGTCGCGCTCGAGGAACTCGAAAAAGAGACGCTCCTACTGGCATCGTCGTTGGGGAAAAAAAAAGGAGCGCGCGCCATTCCTCTGTTCCGAAAGACGGCATGGCGAAAAAAAAAGAGACGCGGCGCGTGCTCGTCTACGGAGGAAGCCTGATGAGGGGGACCCGACTTTTTCGATTAGCAAAAAAGGAATCACCGATCTCCTTGAACGGTCGGGCGGGTAACGAAGGGGAGAAAGAAAGTCTTAGCGGAGGTAAGAGCGTGATGCCTTCTCCTGCGGCCCGAGTGAGAGAGGGGGGAAGAAATCCTGCTGCTTCAGGGCTGTAAAAAAAAAAAAAGAAAGGGCTTGTCCGCTATCCTCTAGGGTACGGCCGAGCTGCGCTTTCCTATTGCGAGCGGGACAGGGGGGAATAATAAAACTAGGCGCTGAAAAAAAAAAAGGGAAGAGGGGGGAAAAGGGGGGGGGAAAAGATATAATCCTCGCGATGGAAAAAGTCGATCGCATCTTCCTCTCAGCTAGAAGAAAACAACAAGGAGGATCCAGTCTCTATGATAGACCAAGAAAGGGGGAAAAGCGCCGCAGTATCCTCGTCGACGGTAAGGATGAAAGGGGGGGGGAGGACGCCGTCGCCTTATCAAAAAAAAAAAAAGAAAACGAGTCCTCCTTCTTGCGCTGTCCCTCGAGGGAGAAAGAAAGCTCGGTATTCTAGCGTCCGAAAGCAGAAAAGTCCCTTGACCCCGCTCGAGGGAAAAAAAGGGGAGGAAGTACACCGGAGCGCTCACTCTCTCGCATGTACGGAGGGCCGCTTCGTACAGCGGCCTGGCTCTCGCTAGTAGTAAGAGGGGGAAAAAAAAAGAGAGAAGGGTGTTCTAGGCGCACACCGACTAGGTCCCTACGCTACGAAGTGGGAAGGAAGAGAAAAAAAAGAGTGGAACTCTCAGTCTTCTCTTCGTTGCGAAAAAAAGTGTATCAGGGAGCGCATGACTTCTACTTAAAGCTTAAATTGTTGCCCCTTCGGCGTAGGACACGCGCGAAGAAAGGAGAAGGCAGGGCTCAGTGGGAGTCAAGAGGAAAAGAAAAAAAGAGGCGATGCTCGGAAAAGGGGAAAAACGGCAACAAGGATTAACGAGCCCCGGCGAGGCCGAGCGTGAGGGAGAGAAAAAATCGATGTCGACGTCCAAACAAAGGAAAAGGAAAGAAGGAGGGGGAGAACTCTCGAAAAAGACGCTTTCTTAACCTGACGTCGGCGTCGGCAAAAGGAAGCGTGCGCTTCGATTTAAGGTAAGGACCATGTGACTACGCTAGGCCGGTCACGAGGGGATGACGACCCCCGCGATCAAGAGCTCGTGGAAAAAAGGGGGGCACGCTAACACGCTCTCGAACGTCTAAAAAAAAGGGAGGACGAAGAACACAAGTCGCCTTTTCGGTGTACTCCCGTAAAAAAGGACGGTGGCACCCTGCCACTGTCCCGGAAGAGAAAGAAGAAAAACATCCGTTTTCCCCCACTTGATACGAGAAGGGAATAGACTCCTTGAACCGAAAACAGGAAAATCTCCCACTCCCACTCCGAGAAAAAAGGGGGCCCGATCTCTTTCTGGGGAAAACAGAAAGGAAGAGGGGGGCGGGATCATTAACTCGCGGAACACGTCAGAGAATGCCCCCTTGCGCCGAAAGGGGGTCGGTGGGTCCCGGGGGCGCGTTACGGAAAGAGGAAAGGGACGCGCTGCTTTGCGCGCTAAAGAGCGACCACGGGCCTGAGGAGCGGAAAAAGGGAAAAACATGTCGGCAAAGGAAGGGCGCTACCCTCACCTACCCGACGGAAACAGAAGGGGAGGGAGACGATCTTCCTCCCAAGCTTACGCAAGAAAGGGGAGAAGCTCCTCCTTCTCAGAGGTATACCGGTGATCGTCTTCTCTTGGGCACACTGCGATGTACTCTAGTTGCTACAGAAGAGGAAAGAATCCTATTCTCCCTCCTGAAAAAGGCCGTCGTCGTGCTTTATCTCGTAGGCAAAAAAAGAAGCCTACTAAGTGTCTCGGGAAATCTCAACTGAAGCGAAAGATGAAAATAGATATCTTTTCGCGGAGAGGGAAAAGACGTTAGAGGATCATCCCAGGAGAAAAAAAAGAAAGGACTTCACTCGACCCGGGCCTTCCTTGCTCAAGAGAAGCGTGGGCCGCTTCTTACTCGAGGTACCGAGAGGGCCAGAGAAAGGAAGAGGAGGTCGTTCATCGGTGACACAGCCGGAGGAGAGACCTCTCGATGGGGTCGCGGGAAAGAGCGTGCGTCCCATGTCGACGGCAAGAGGGGGGAGGGCCTCTCGTCGGTGAAAAGAAGGCACGTCGCCGACGTGCGCAAAAAAGACTCGAACTCCGGAAAGGCGTCGAAGAGGAATGCGCTCGTGCTACGTTTCGCGAAGGACCGCGCGCGTATCGGGACCAGGAGGGAGAGAGGCCCCTCGTTTCCCGACCGAAAAATGACCCTCCACCACGGAAGCCAATGGCTGATACGGAAGAAAAAAAAAGCCCGACGTCCTACGTTTTCAAACCAGGGGCACTTGAGAAAAGGAGGGGGGGTGCCAACCGAAAGATCTCGGCCCCATCTCGCGCTCGGCAGGGGAAAAAGGTGGGAAGTCGGGACTATTTTCGGCCGAGGGACTTCAGTAGGGGAGTCGACCTCATCGTCTACACGTGGGGGAAAGAAAGGCGAGCACTGCCGCTTTTTGGGGGAAGGGGCCACACGTACTGAGACGGGAAAGAGAAAAAGGAAACCGGCGACGAGAAGAAGGAGGCCTTCGACTCGGAGAAAAGCTGCTTGAGGAAAAAGCCGGCCGTCAATGCTTTTGACGGAACAGAAAGGGGGCCGCTCTTGTGGTCTCAGGAATACGTCGTGCCACGGAGAGCGTGTCACATGCGCCTAAGAAGAGGAACGAGGAACGCCTGTCTTAGGGAGGGGGGGTCGACATCTGAGCTGATGACGAGAAGGGGGGCCCGCTTTGACTTAGGGACAGAAAGAGAAGGAAAAATCTCCCCTACGAAACTCGGAAGGCGATATACGTTTCCGGACCTCAAAGAAGCAGGGAGGAAGGAGAAAGAGGGAGTTTGACTCCGGACTCCCACTCGAAAACCGTTCGCAGTCCGAGCTCTCGCGTGGAAAAGAAATCAGTTCAGGAAGAAGAAAGGAGACGTTACCATTCGAACGTCTCCTCCGGGAGTGGAACACCGAGTCCGCCACAGAAAATGCGCTTTCCAAAGTGTGAAAGGGGGAGGAAAAACCTAGGAAAAAAAAATCAGTCGGTGTGCGCCTCGAAACACACAGAAAAGGCAATCGGCTTTGGACTGGTAGGTTCGTGAAGAAGGAGGATCTCCGCCAGGCCGCGCTGTCCGAGCGTTCTCCTCGCGCCGCGCCGGAAGGGGAGGAGCGACGTACTTCTCAAGAAAGGGGGAAGGGGACCTCTTTTTTCGAGGGGGTGATGGACTCTCGCCTGAAGGAAAAGGGAAGGGAAAAAGCTCTTAACCCGGGAAGCGACAAGACGTTTACTCTTCGTCGGAGAAAAAAAGATCCGTCGCTAGGAGAAAAAAGAAAGCGTGGCTCGAGCTAAAAAATCCTTCTGCTGAGGGTAACGCAACACCTATCTTCAGGAGTATGCGGAAAATAGAGTACTAGAGGGGACGATCGGAAGAAAGAGGGCCTATCTAGTTCCGAAAAAAGGGGACATAGAAACTCTCTCGGAGAAAAAAAAGGATTGGGAGTCCCCTATATAGATCCGAAAGGGTCCTACGCTCAGGGTATTCTGGATGCAAGGCGTTAGAAAAAAGGGAAGAGGAAGGAAGAGTCCATCCCTAAGGGGGGAAAAAAAAAAAAAGACGTTTTTTCGGAAAAAGCTGATCCCGTCGAACGGAAAAGAAACCAGAGCCGACGTTCTCCTGATAACGTACGACGCTCCGCCGTGGGCTGGTAAAGGGGAAAGGAAAAACCCGTCCAGGCTCGTGAGGGAAAGATAAATCGAAAACGCGGTCACTGACCAAAGGCCCAGTCGCTCTCACGCCCCGAGGCAGGGGGGACAAAAAAAGGAGGAGGGGAGCGGCCTGGGCGCGCTCGGGAAAAAAGAAGTCCAAAGACGCTTCCCGTCCGGCGCGCGAAACGAAGTGTCCTCTATAAGAAACTAGGGGAAGGGTAAAAACTCCTACGCGAAGACCTCGTGGGGAGAAAGGAAGGGGGGGGGCGACATCGGTGGTCACGACTTTTTGTCCTCAAGGAGGATAAAAGGACGGCGACGGCAAACTTCTTTAAAATCGGAAAAGAAGAAGGGGAAGAGGACTGTTCACTTCGACGGCTTGCTCGGGGGAACGACGCAGTTGCGCACGTCGAGGAGGTCGTCACCTTCTATCTCAGTAAAGAAGGGCCGTTACTTCGTGGAATCGTCTCTCTCGGCGTCGATGGAGAGCACCCGCTTGCCAGTCAAAAGGAAAAGTCGCTCCGCTTCGCCCCGGCGGAAAGGGAAAAAAGGGGGGCGGGCAAAGCGGAGGACTGATCGAGGAGAGCCCGGACAGGGGAAGGGGAAGAAAAACGCGAGCACGAATGCTCGTGCAGAAACTGCCAGAAAAGGGAGGGAAAAAAGATCCGATTCCGAAGGGGAAAAAGACGCGTCGCCGTGCCGGTGAAGAACGTCGACTTATCTTGTGGACTCAAAAAAGGGGAGGGGTGCGCTGCCATCCGTGGGCAAAAAGGGGGCCCGATCGCCTCGGAAAGACCTGGAACAGGAAGGAAAAAAAAAAGGAGACCCACTCCCACTCTAGGACTAAGCCGGAGAAAAAAGAAGGGGGGGGAAAAAAAACCCTTCGTGTGATCGTCGGAAGCCGGAAAACGTAGGTAAGGAGCCTTTCGCACGAGCAATGCCCTTGGGAGAAGAAAAAAAAGGGGAAGGTCGGTGGTCACAAAGAAGGGAAAGGGAGAGGGGGGAGAACGATCCGCCTCTGCTGCGTGCAAAAGAGGTTCGCGACGCACTTGCCGGCGTTTCGCGAGGGAAAGCGCACTTCTGCTACCGTGCCTAGGAAAAAAAGAAGAAACAGCGCTACGAGCCTTCGACGAGCGGGGGGAAAAAAAAAAGAGAGCACCATAGAGGGGGTTTCTATCTCCTCAAGGGGGCGCAAGGAGGGGGGGATTCAAAAAAAAGAAAGAAGGGGGAAGAGAGTACACTACGAGGCCGCACGCCATCGAGGGAGGAAAAGGAAGGGTCGCACGGGAAGTCTTCGTTCTTGAAAAGAGGCTTTGCTCCGACGACGAAAAAGGGGGGAGATCTCAACAACAACAACGGGAGGTAGCCCGGAGCGTAATCGTATCTCTCATCCCTCAGGGAGAAGAAGAAGTTAAGAAAGAGAAACTACCCTTTCTTCCGTACATTCTTCTAGGGGGAGGAGGGGGGAGGAATACTCTTTTCCTCCTCTCTCCTCCTTAGGGTATTAAAGCCGGTGAAGGGAGGAATGTTTTCCGCTTCCGAGGGAAGAAGATAGTCTACTTCTTTCTTCGCTGTGCGGGGGAGGAAGAGATACACACGTCACTTTCTCCGAGGGAGCAAACGAAAGCGAACTCTTCACGTGGCAAGCTAAAAGGAAAAAGGAAGGGGATCTCACTCATCGCTTGCTTATCGGGGAAGGAAAAAAGATGCCACGCGGTTACCACCTACCATACAGGCCCTGAAAAGAAAAGAACGCAGCCGCCGGCCGTACGTTCCTCAAAGGTGGAAGTTAAGGAAAAAAAAAGAGGGGGGGAAGAAGATTCTCGTTCCCCACTTCGCCGGCGCTCGAAGAGAAGAAAAGGTGAAGGGAAAGTATTTCTAGTCCGATAGAAAAAACACACGGATGCTCCTCTCACAAAAAACGGCTAGAAAAAAGGAAAAGTACTTCGACGTCACGAGAAAGGATAGCGCCGCTTCGCCGGGAGACCGAGAAAGAGGGAGGGTTCGCGTCCTTCAGAGCGTTGGGAGGGGAGGGGGGAGAAGATCACGTCGTTCCCGAATAAAGAGGGGATCACGACTCGTATCAGCAAATCGGTCTCTAGGACGACGCCGGGCGAGTCGAAAAAAGGGAGGAAGGAGGAGAAACGCAGTTCTTTAAGTTGCCCTCGGGGAAGAAAAAAGGGGGACGACGAGATCACCGGAAAGGCTTCGTACTCCTGGCGATAGCGGTGCCTAACGCTGGAACCCGCCAATCCGAGGCAACGCGTAGGTGAGCCGGAAAAAAAGGAAGAAAAAAGCCCGTTCCCGTCGATCTCGACGTGGAAGAAAAGGGGGGAAAAGGGGCGTCCGTCCTGCGAGGAAAGGGAGGAAACCGGCTTGGAAACCCTATCCGCCAACGACGCCACGCACTGAGGGAGTCGCGTCGTCGGTGACGTCAAAGAGGGGAAAGGGAAGGAACTCGTCGGTGTGCGCACTCCGAACCCCAGCGCGGAAAAAGGGCGGGGGGCTGTACGTCTAGCGCACAGAATGAGAGAAAAATGTGTGGTTGTTCCGAAGCGGCTGGAAACGAAATCGAAAGAAAAGGGAGGGGGGGGGCTCGCGACGGACTGAAGGGAAAGGGGAACGCGTTTCCGATAGCATCGAGGGAATGGACAGATACGGAAAAACGGGCAATGGAACGTCCCTCTCGAAAAGGGGCGGAGGAAGGACGATCGTGTCCGGCAAAGAGGAGGAGAACCGGTCTACGGGATCAAGAAGAAACAATCAACAACAGAGAAAAGGAAATGGAGGAAGGAAGCCGTCGTTCTGTACGATCGAGGATGACATGTCGATTTTTTAAAGAGTCCTTCTCTCAGGGCCCGGGAATAATATCTCAACAAACAAAGCCAACGGGGGGGAACGCCGATGTCTATTCCGAAAGGAGGGGTCGGCATCGGCCAGCGGGAAGGGGTCAAAACCCCGACGGCTCGTTCCTCGAGGAGAAAAGCATCGGTGTTGCGGTGGACCAACACGCACAAGAAGAGAAAAGGGGGAAACAGCCCCGCGAGCACCGCGGCGCCGCGAAGGGGGGGGCGGGAAAGGACGACTCGTCCGCCAGCAGGGCGCGGGGACCGAAAACAGTTCACCACAAAAAAAATAAAACAAAAAAAAAAAAACCCCAAAAAAAACACTCTCGTTGAGGCGAGAACGCAGGGAGACTCTTCCCTTAAACCAAAAAGAAAGAGAAAGTCCCTTCTCTCTCACGCTCAGAGGGAAAGAAGGCGCGAGCGCCGCTTCGTCCCTCGGCCTGGCGCGCGCGAAGGAAAATCCGTCCCAACGCCTAAAACTTCTGCGAGAAAAAAAATAAAAAAAAGGGAGAGGGAGAGCGAATTATTTTACCTGTCCACCGAAGAAAAAAAAAGGAAAAGAAGCGCGTCGTTTCGACTCGGTGTTTTCCACGACGGGAGACGTTCTACTTTTCCTCCAACTGAAGGAAGGGGAAACGCGCTAGCTCCGACGCGCCCTTGGCTTGTCCCGCACCAAGGAAGTTGTATTCCTGCTTAACCAAGACTCGGGGGAAAGAGAGCCATCTCTTTTCTTCACAAAAAAGGAACGAGACCGTTTTGTAGGGGGGGGGGGTTAAGGGAGGAAGTCTTTTTCCCTCGGGAGTCCGATGTCGACTTCCCCCTCGGGCCAACTGTAACACGGAGAGCGACATAATCCGGAAGAAAAAAGGAGAAGGGGAAACGAGAGACCGAATACCGCGTGCGGAAGAAGTCCAGGAAGCGCCTGTTACTAACCCAGGGGAATCTTCGAACCAGCGCACAAAAAAAAAGGAGCCGTCTACCCGATCTCGAAAAAAGGCCGAGTCTCCTTCTGCCGCGGCGAGGAAAGAAGGTGAAGCCCGTCTCTTTTGTAGGACGAAGAATGAAAAAATCCGGAATCGCAGCTCTACGGTGGCGCGGAACACCACACGTGTAGACTATGGGCGAAAAAGCGACCTCTGGGGGAAGGGGGGGGGAGGTAAGTTCTCAGAAAGAAAGAAGGGGAGTCCCTCTATTACCCGCGCGCAAAGAAGCCATAGTCGGCACCAGAACTAAGTTTGGAAGTGCAGAGGAGGGGAGGGAACACTTCTTCCTTCTTCCTGAGCATTGGCGTCGAACCCGTGGAAACTTGGTCCAAATTCGGTGGTCCACCTAGATCGTTAAAGAAAAAAAAGAGTAAGACCTCCATCCTCCTCGGGGCGCAGACGAACGTCCCGAGTCGCATCGCGGTACGAGGGGACGGCTTTTCCTCAAAAAAAAAAAAAAGGTCGCATTCTGAGAGGGGGAAGAAAGAACGCGTTCTGAAAACACCTCACCAGCGCTCTGAACGAAGGCGACGCCTCCCGTAGAAAAAAGAGAGAAAGAAGGAGCGCGGAGTCCCTTCCAGGGAACTTCTTAACGAACAGGTCCGGGGGAAAAAGACCCCTCTTTGAAGAGGGGAACACTGCCTGAAGAGAAGCCTAATCCAGGCGCCCGGCCGGATGCCTTCTGCTTTCAATGGGAGAGGGAGTTCCTAAAAAGAGAGGCCCGGCGGAACTCTATCTCTCTCAATCAAAAGGAGTTACGCAGGCGCGAATCTTCGGAAAAAAGGAAGCCAAGGGAAGAAAAACGACTGCACTCTGCCCCTGGAAAAAGAAAGACAGGCGCTAGGCCGTGGGCCTCTTCTGACCTCGCGTACCGAGGGGAGACAGGAGAATTCATCCTTTTTACTTCTCCTCCGGAGGAAGACAGGACCGGCCGATGGTCTCGCCTGCACGTCAGCAGGAGAGAGAAATCGTCGACGTCTTCTGGCCGTGAAAAAAGGAAAGGAGGTTTGGGGGAAAAGAACGGTCCCGCCGACTGTTCGCATAGCCCTAACGGCTGAAACTCCACGAGTCGCGAAAGGAGAGAGCGTCACTCATCTCTTCGGAGGAAACAGTGAGCGAGTACGATGCCCGACAGGTGAACCCCAAAAAAAGACACCGGTCGCCTCCAGGGCATGCTCAAGGGTGAGTAAAGGGAAAGGGGAAAGGGGAGGAAGACGATCACCACGAAGTTCTGTTTAAAGAAGAAGGGAGCGCGCGGAGTGGAGTGGGTCATCTTTTCGGCGCGAAGACTACGAAAAGGGGGGGAGGAAGACTGTCCTCCCCTTTTTGGAAAAAAAGCACAGGCGAGCGCCGCGGAGCACCACCCTTACTTCACTCCACAGGAAAAAAGGGAAAGGCAGAACGAGAGAGAAGATACCGGCCGACCGGCTTCGCGCTTCTTTTTCGCGGACGTCAAGGAGGAAGGAGACGCTGTGGTCGCATAATCAAAAGGAAAGAATCACATCCTCTCTACTCGATCAGGGGATTGAGGTAGAGAGTACGACCCGACGCCTTGTAGAACAGGAGAAAGGGAGTGGCCCGCGGGTACGTCTACATCTGGAGCAAGAAGCGCCGAAAAAAGAGCCGGCTCTTAAGAGAAAAAAGAAGAAAAATCGCTGGCCAGAGCATCTCGACGCCGAAGCAACGCCGGAAAAGAAAAAAAAGCAGTCGACTTGCCCGCCGTCGTCGAAGAGAAAAAGGAAGAGGGGAAAGACTTTCCTTCGCAGTAAAAGGAAGGTAGACAGCTTGAGGACCCCGTCGTGGAACAAAGCGAAGAAAGCGGTTCCACTCGGTCTCGCGGCTGAAACAAGAGGGAGAGGAGAGAGGCCCCTCGTCCGGTGTGCGCCAGAAGAAAGCGGCTTTGGGAACTGGGGCTGTTCGTCGAAGCGCAACAAATTCGCGCAGAAAAAGAGCGTCTCCGCGCCGCTAAAAAAAACAGGGAAGGAGACCCGTATCGATCTGGTTCAGGGGAGGAGATTAAAGAATCGAGTGATGACTCTCGCCTAAAACCGGGAGGAAAAGGAAAAAGTGGAACGTCCATCGCGGGCCGAAAAGACACGACGCTGTCTTCTTTACTATCTTGTAAAAAAAAAAGGGAGAATCTTTTCGTTCTCGGAAAGTTCTACTGAGACATGGGGAAAACCCGCAACACCTATCCGAGAAAACCGCGATTACTCTCCTCTGGAAGAGATGGAAGATGCCGTATCGAAGAGGGGTAGGGGGGGAAAGACCGACCAGAAGAAAACAAAAAACAACAGGAAAGATATTAACATAGAGATATCCGCGAGGGGGAGGAATGACCTCTTCGATAGGAAAAAGAGCCGGGTCTCAGCCGAAGAAAAGAAGGATCTCTACGCCGGGAAGTGAGTGACGCCCACGCATCCGCAGGAGAAAGGAAAAAGGAAGGACCACCCGCGGTCTCCGTCTCCTTATAAACGAAGACAACAGAAAAGAAAAGCGTTTCCGCCGTCGGGGAAAAAGAAAAAGGACCGCCGTACAAGCTCGGTGAGTCTCGCGTCATCAATCGAGATAAGAAAAGATTTCCTTCGCCGAACGGAGAGCTCAACAAAGGAGGAGGAGGGGAAAGCGCCTCTTCGGACAGCGGCCAGAAAAAAAAAAAAAGGCCAACGCCGATGCCGTCGGCTCTCGCTGGGGGTCGAGCGCACAAAAGGGGGAAAGAAAGGGGACCGGCACCGCCTACGCGAAGAAGGGTGAGGGTAAACGCGAGAAAAGAGAGGGTGGGAACGACTTTGTCCTCAGGAGGAGTACTTTAGGGGAAGGCGACGGCAACGTCCCCGGTGA
>Ga0179593_1278815_pt1 | contig 22091 bp, 24 predicted proteins | sample CZODoug2_1_08_16_FD_185931 | JGI IMG/M metagenome (GOLD analysis project Ga0179593, IMG submission 185931) | Vadose zone soil fungal communities from Angelo Coast Range Reserve, California, USA - CZODoug2_1_08_16fungal (PacBio error correction) | ecosystem: Environmental > Terrestrial > Soil >...
TGGACGGCTGAGGCACGTTGGAAGAGTCATAGGGCTAGTATAAGTCTGCAGCAACTGGCGCTGGCGACACATGCAGAGGGGGCGCCACAAACGAAAGATTTGCGAAAAAAAAGGACAAAGAACAATCAACGTTTCTTAGACAACACCGACCTGGTGAAAAAACCAGAATTCAAGAAGCCTTGGGGAAAGTAATGCAACGAAAAAGAACCGCCTGGAAGAAAGGCCCGGGATAAAAAAAGTGTCAAAAAAGGCATCCTTTTAACGAAGCTGTGGAAATACAAAGAGGAGATGCTCCGGGGTAATTCCACTTTAAACGCGAATGAAGGACGGTTGTCAGGGCGGTCCAACGAGGGCTTGGTTGTTCATTGTACTCGAGACGAAGAGGAATAAAAGCATATAAGCGGGAAAGAGAACACGAGAGATGAAAAAGGCGTGAGGGTTAGGTGGCGGAAAAGGAAGACGAGGTAGGAAAAGGACAGACGAGTTGTGTAAGTGGAGGCAGCGAAAACGGCCAACAAGGTTTGACCTAGATGCATTGGGGGGGGAGAATAGCGGGGGGCGAAAGCGGATCGCCTTTCGTCGCAGGCAACCAAGAGGACAAAGCTGGGGGAAAGATGAACTCCTGGGTGGTGAAAACGGGGGGACAAAAGTTGAGAAACGGGAAACAGGAGGACCATGACAACAGTTGGTCGAGTAAAGGGTGAGAGGAACACGTGTTGTCCGCGCAAGACAACAGTAGTCATCGCAGAAAAAACACGGGGGTAGGGTGAAAAGCAATGGATTCGAGGTCGAGAACAAGGCAGGAGGGAGGAGAGAATAGGAAAAACCACGATGTCCACCTGTGTGAGGCAAATTAGGTAAACAGAGTGAACGTGAAGGGTACGGGCAAAAATCTACAAGAAATGGCTTCAGCGGGAAAACAAGAACCAAGAAAGCCTGGGCTTGCCGGCAGTACAGTGGGTTGTCATGTACACGGTGTCGGCCCAACACAATGAGAACCCGCACGGTAAAACCGGAAAAACAGGGGGAGAGGGCCCTGCTTGAGACGGGCTTCGCTCCCGCTACGAAAGAAACACAACACCTGCCATGTCCTAAAACAGGTGTAGGAATTGCCAAAAAACGGACAAGATCTCGGAAGCAGGCAGACAAGTGGCGAGGATACATGGGGAGACACACGTGAGTCTTGGAGAGCTCCACGAGCAGCAGATCGCCGAAAGAAAAAAATTCAGACGCGGGAAGTGGCTGAACAATAAAAACTCAAAGGAAGAGAGCAGTGAAGGCGTCAGGGATAGACAAAGGGACGGAAAAAAAATTAAGAAAACCACTAGAGGGCTGATCTGGGCTTGTCAATGAAGGTCAGGGAAGAGACACGGACTCATGTTTTGGTACGGGCGGCGAAAAAGACGCGCGTAGAATTAACAGGAGAAACCTCAAAAAACGTACGCGCATCGGCGAGAACACGAAAATGTGACAAACAAGAGGGGACTGGTAACTAAAGGAGCCCGTGCTCGTATCAGTAGATCGCTCAAAAAAATCGAGCAGGTCGATCAAATCGAAACTACGGGGGACCCGAGTCGGGGGGCGCAGTTACGTAATAAATGCATCTAATCGCACTTGAGATCTCGGGAGGGAGACAGAAGAAGAGAAGGAAGGGGAACCGAAAGGGAGGGACATCTTGTAAGGGGTCGTCGTGCAACAATCGAACGGAATGATGACTGCGATAGGCACATTATCGCCCAGGACAATAAGGGGAAAGAAAGGGATCAGCAAAAAATGGGAACTGGAGCTTTGAGGACTAGGAAAAGCCCGAAAAAAAGGAAATCCCGTGGTCAAAAGAGGCATACCGGAGAAGCAAAGAGCAGGGGAAAAAAAAAGCAAGGGCCGGGCTTAGCAAGCGAGGATCTCGGGCTCGATGGGGTTCTGACCACAGCACCGGGGCTAGCGTGAACAATCACAAAAACAATAAACACGTCAAGGAGGTACCGCGCACACGCCAAAGACGGAGAGGTCCTCGGGGTCATCAGAAGAAACAAAGGGAGTGGCAAAGAAATGGGGGCCAAGCGGGAACGCATGACAGCAAACGGAGTTGGGCGGCGTAAAAAAATCAACAACAAAGGGAGAAGAGGAAGAGATAAAAATATGGGCGGCAGTCCGATAGCAATTCACAATTGGAGACGGCACACCGCCACCCGGGACCATGAGAAAAAGGCGAAAGGGAGACTTGGCGGCGGGAACGTCCTAAAGATTGTTAAAGGTGCTTTGCGCGGATTGTCGCAGAGAGCAGGTGCGGCTGTGGCGGACAACCAAAGATCAACAAACGAAGATAGCGCGCGGAGAGAACCCGCGGGTCTCAGAGCGTTAACCCTGCCTCTAGAAGAGAATACCAGCATAGAAGGATGGAAAAGATTTTAACGGGGCAAAGGGTTGCAGCTAGGGTCGCTAAAACCGCACAGGCCGAGATTCACTCAAAGGACGTCAATCTTTGGGGCAGGGGCTATGCGGGACTGATGGAGAGAAAGTAAGAAGGAATTAAGTTAGATTTGGGGGACAAACAAACATACCACAAACAGATGAGCCCGGCCGAAAGGAGGCTGACACAACGAGAAGAGACGGCGATATCAATTGCTATCTCGGCAAGATTGAACGCCTTCAAAAGGGCCTTCTCGGGAAAATGCGCGGAGGGAATGCAGAAGATAATTGACGAGGAGAGAGAAACTGAACTACAACCATTTCATGGGGCTCGGAGGAAAAAAGGGGAAACAGTAGGTTTGTCAAAAGGGCACGATCGCATGAAAACTCTTCTTGAGGGTGGTGCAGAAATCACAACGTGATGCTGGGAGTCCACATAAAACAGAGAAAATCGAAGAGAGGACGGCTATTGGGGCTGAAAAAACGCCCGATCCGGTGGTCTCATGTCAAGATTCCCAAGGAAAGCAGGAAGCTCGCAGAAAAAAGAAGTGTAGGAAAAAGTCAAATCTAGGGAAGAAGTCCCTTAGGCGATCTAAAAGAAGGGTCGGAACGCTCAAGAAACGTGTGGCGTGCCAAAATTGAAACCTCTACATGAGGCTCGGCCAGCCGAGAGGAGAAATAGGTTCGGGGGGGCAAAAGGCCAAGCCTACTGGGACTGCTAGGCATAAGGGAGGGGCAGTCCCAACAAAACACCTCGAAAGAAGTTTGAGAAAGACTCAAAAAAACCGGAAAGCGCACGTCTCAAACCAGTGTCAGAGTAATTGTCAGTGGGGGGACTCCAAACTGGGAAGCACCATAAAAAACAGACGGCGGGGGGGAATGCGTTCTGCAAAAAGAGGACTCGGGAAAGCCCATACTCGAAAAACCGTCTCAAGTCAGTTCAAGACTGTCGAACCAGAATAAAGATCAAGGGACATCTTCCGCTACCTCTAAGGTATCCTCCCGAACAGACGTGAAAAAGGGGATGAAAAAAAAGAAGCGCTTACTACAAATCCTGGTCGCCGGAAGGGCCGTCCGGGACGGACCACTATTACAAGCGAACTGTAACGAAAAGACATGTGGTGAGAAAATCAAAAGACCGAACGGAAAAAAAGGAGAGGGTCGGCAACATGCACCCAACTCACCAGCAGTCATCCAAGAAACAAAAGAACGTCGATTAGGGAAGTGAAGAACAAGGCGAAGACCAAAGGAAAAAAATATTCGGGACAACCAAGCAGCCGAATGTACCATGGCTGGAAGGCATCAACATGACACGCGCACACCCCAGACGGCCGGCAAAACACCGAAGGGGCTTCTTCAACCAAAACCAGAAATACAAGAGAGGTTCCGAGGGCGGAGATGATGCACTTCAGGCATCCGCTTCTTCAACGGGGATAGAAAACCGAAAAAAAAAAAAAAAAAAAAAAAAAAAAAGCCTTCGAAGACCAAAACGATACAGATGAAAAGGGGAGAAATTTTATGCACCCGAGGGTTAAGTCAAAAGGGCGTGAAACCTCAAGTCCTTTGAGGGGAAGTGGTGAGAAAGCTTTTAACGGGGGGTCTAAGAGATCGTGACAGGGAAAATTGCTGTAGAAAAGGCGGCCGGGGTCCCACCTGCCTCGTCGGCAAACACGTTGGGGGCAACTAAGAAGAGAAAGAGGTTGGGGAGGGCGCTAAACCATGGGGTAGACACGACAAGGATGCAAAAAAACGGGAGAGTCCTGTAGATACGCCCAAAAAGAAGGTCACCGCAGGACCTCTCTCTCAAAAAAACAACTAGAAAAGAGAATAGGAAAGACGGGTGACATTGACATTGGGGAAAGTCAGAACGGACAATAGAGGAAAAAATCACTTGTAGAGTAAAAAAAGGGCAACACGCATCCAAAACCAGCTGGTGAAACCGCATTCCCCAACTCATCGGGGAGGAAACACCCCGCCCGGGGACAAAAAATCCGATCAACTCCTGGGGTCGGGCAAGAAAACAAGATGAAAGAAAGAACTCGGAAGAAAATTCGCTGGTATCGACGCTGTTGATCAAAAATCATTGAAACTAGTGGCCTTTCCCAACTGGCGAACGCGAAAGGCTGTTTTGGGGGCGCGGTCAAAAACAACGAAGGGACTGGGGGGGGTCATTGTTTCTCCTTCGAAAGAGAGGATGAATCTCACAAGGAATAGAATTGAAGCACGGACGCGCTGGGGAACGGCGTCACGGTTGTTGGAAAAAATTACGACTGCACGCTGGAACCAGGAACAGGGGGTGGTGGTAGATCCAACGGATGCCTCAGTGGGAAGAAACGGCAGTGGGAAAAAAAGGTGGGGCGACGTGGCGGGTGGATCGCCTTTCTGCGCGTCACGAATTACGAACGGCGGTGAAAAAAGAGAAACACTGGGAAGGGGGGAGGGGGGGTACAGTTCTGCGATATCTGGGCGCTAGGACGGTTAAGTGGCAGCAACATTGGACACGCAAGTACTTTGCGGAGGGTAGAGGGGGCAAGTAAAAAGCACGACCTTCTGGACATATCAGAGGCAATAAGGGGGACTTAGGGGGTAGAAGCACTGAGGGGGGGGGGATAAAGCAAACACAACAAGAAGACCGGAGTGACGGGAATCTAAATAACCGAACACTCAGGAGAGTGCGGAAGCAAGGAGGGTCTTTAGAGACAGAGGTAAGGAAGATACGGGGGCGAAAAAACCGAGGGAGGGAGGGGGAGAATGCGTTGAACCGACACTCTCACACACAAAGCAGTGTCCCGCAAAATCCATGGTTAATGCCCCAGGGGGCGGAAAACAAGAAATCACCAACCGCAGAATGCAGCTTAAGACCGGGATGCTTGCGGGCGGGATAAAACGTGTCGCACAATCAGCCCGAGAATAAAATCCATAAAAAGAGGAAAAAGGGGACCAGACAACCGGCTGAAAAACGGGCCCTAACGCTCAGGAATGCAATGGCCAGGGAGCCTATCGACAAGGAAATGATGACATTGGCACTCAAAAGTTCTGAGGGGCGGCGAGGAAAAAGATACGCTACGAGTCGAAGATATAACGACGTTTCGAAAAACGAGTGACGTTGCAAAAGTACGGGGCTCCCTCATGCAGAGACGGAAACTGAGGAGCCGGGAATCGTCCGAAAAAGAAGACAGAAACCAAAGGATCGAGGCGGCTTAGATTAAAACAGGAGACGTCCGAAACGAGGGACTGATGTGGGGAAAGGAGAAGCCACAACGAGCATATTCTCCGGTTGAAGGGGACAGAAAAACAACAGCAAAAAACGCGCCTCGCACATCGACCGAAACGAAAATGGAAACGAGTTACATCTTGAGACCGCCACCATGAATCAAACTCAGAAGTATGCAGGGAGCAAACGACTTATTGGTGACGAGGCCTCACGAACGAGGTGGAAAGCTAAAGAAAGTTGAAGGAAGTAACAGCCGGAGAGGGGAGATCTCATTGATACAAATCGTAATCGCCATGTCAGATGTGAAAAAAAAAACGCAACGAGCAAAAGCTGGGGCAGTGCGGTAGGAAAACGAACATGATGAAAACTTGGAGTAGACGAAAAATAGAAAGCCCAATAATGTGAGGCGGGGAGAAGCTCGAGAAAAAGGGTTGGCAGACGCATTGAGGAAGAGATGTAAACACATCCCCTTTAAAATAAAAAAGAAGCGCGGCCGGATTTCGCTCTCGAGAAGGGTGCAAAACAACTGAGAATAAACGGAAAAACAGCAGAGCATGCGAGCGCGGAGACGAGAGTGTCGCCAGCCCGGCACGACGAGGAGGTGCCTCACAAAAAACGGAGGGGCAGGGGAAACTCACCCGCCAATAATAATTATCACTCTAGATCAGAGAAAAGGCCAATGGAGTGGGCCAATGGGAGGTTTCCGTAAGAAATAAGCAGACATTTGGTAAGACTCTAGACAAAAAAGGGGAGGAGGAAGGGTAGAGCGCATCTTTCTTCGGTAAAAATATCATGGCGAACCAGGGTCGGAAAAAAGGGCCAGGCCGATGATCATCGATCCAAACGTCTGCTGGCGTGAACCAATATAAATGGGAGGGCGGGGCGCATGGCGCAAAATCATGTGTCTTGCCGACGCACAAGAGATCCGCGCTAAAAGATCGCGCCTAATGCGGGAGAGCAAGAAAAAAACCGATGTAGCTCAGAGGGTGCAACGAAGAGCGCGAGAGGAGCCGTCCATAAAACGAAACGGTAGGGGTCCGGTCTGGAAAGGCGAACATCTCCAATGGGCCAAGCTCAAATCAAACATGCAAGTCGGGAAGGGAGAAAAAGGGAGTCATAGTGGAACTAGATTTTTCTGTCGGGGCGAAAGTCGAATTCAGTTGTTGCTTCACACCAGACAGAAATCCACCAGATGGGCGCAGAGGGCAAAAGAATCAGAGGGCTTCAAAGACAGGGGACGTAAGGGATGGAAAGTGCTATCGCCCGAACTGTCATAGAAGCCTAGCTCGTGAAACCAAATGCGAGGATAGTGCGATTGTCGACAGAAAACGCGGAAGTACTGAAGGAAGGTTCAAAAATGGGCAGAGGGGGGGCGCCAACGTTCCACTAAAAGGTTTGTAAATTGCGGGGTATGCGATGGAAGCAAAAGGTGAGGGTGGGATGCGGGAACCGGAAAGAAGAGAATATATGGGTAAAAGAATCGGAAAGAGAGAAGCGTGGACGGCGTTAGTGGGATCGTCAAGAACTATCCGACGATCCTAGTCTGAATGCAACCAAATCGGCCGAGCTGGGCAATCTCTCTGGAAACAGGGGTCGTCAACGTACGCGGGAAAGAGGGGGAGAGAGTAGCGGAGCGGAGCGGGCCGCAGATCACGGGGGACGGCCAATTCATAATCAAGGGGGACCGAAGGCTGCGGATCACACAAAAAAAAACCCCGCAAGAATCAGAGGTCGGGGAAGAAGAAGGGGGGATGGACACGCTGCTCCGTTCATGGCGGATGAAGTCGCTGTTGAACAATACCGCACAACGTCAACAGCATCACCGGCATCGGACGAGGGGGACTGGGGGTGGGGGAAAAAATTTTTACAAACAAACTGGACAAAGGGGAAGGAAAACGGGCGGGGTATCCGTCTGCGATCAAAAGCTTCACGAAGCAACCGAGAGAGAAGCAAAGGATACATTCAACATGTCTCAACGACAAAAGTGCGAGCGAGACATCGTCAAGGAGAAAACGATTTCAAAACACCTAAAAATGGGAATAAAGAAGAAACCAAAGCGAAACGCACCTCAACTGGTACTGCTAGAACGGCCGTGGTACTCTGACGCCACTATGGACATAGAAACTGACAAAACACTGTGGGGGGGGAAAAAGGCCATACCGTACTACTAGGCACGGGTAATATGCCGCAACGATCACCGGAAAAATCACCAGGTAAGAAAGTGCTCAACCGTCGATCGCAAGGGAGGGGGGGACACAGAAGGCAGCAAAAAATCCATATCACAACTATGTCGAACCACAGAAAGCCAAATGGGTACAAAAAGGGGAGTCCTCTTATCCCCTATTGACATGAACTCACACCCACCTAGACTGGAAAAAAAGAAGAAGTTCTAGGGAAACTAACCAAACCGTATCAAGCGAGAATGTTTTCCGACTCGAAGGATCTCTGAGTCCTCTATACGGAGGAGCCGACAAAGCGAACCACAAAAGCAAAGGCGGACCTGGACCGAAACCCAAAAAAAAATCATCAGACGGTCTTTCAAAAGAGGAAGGAAGGGGCGAAAAGGATGGGGGTGACTGGTCAAAGAAGGCGATTCGTACCAGCCCGAACTGTTGCGGACAGGTTTGATCGGGTTGGTGGTGCTGGGGATTAATGAAACCAAAAAGAATGAAAAAGGCGGGGGGAAGGGAAATAGAGGAAGGTCCACCAGTCGGGCTCTCGCCACGTGGGTTGTTCGGGGGGGGAAAAGAAACTTGGAAACTGCAACCTTGGAACCATCGAAACAAGGTGCTGCACATCTACGGCCCCGTGACGGAAAATGAAAGGAAAAGAAGTCAGAAAAAAACACACGGAGGAGGAAGAGAAGGGACCATGGGTGGACATTTCATTGGGCCCGTCCGAAAAGGGGAAGTGGTGCAGCCCTTGTCGATGGCGATAAAAACCAGGGGTCAGAGACCAAAAAAACATCTTACGGGGAAGTCCACAGGAAACCAACCAGGCATTGCGACGCCCCAAGGGAAACACTCTCTCATTTCACTCACCACTTGGGCAACCAGGAAAACCCGAAATGGAAGCCGAGAAAAGCTTTTTCTCAGTAAGCTGTCGAAGGCCCAGAGGGGAAAACCCTAGGGAGCACGACCAAGGGCTTCCCTCTTTGGCAACGAGTTTGGTGGGTGGAAGCGGGAACCAGACTAATGGATGGGGGTGTTCATGTTCATACCGAAGAAAATCGGATGAGTAGATAAGAAGAACATCGACAAATCGAAAAAGACGAATTGAACGGACTGGGTTTTGGGCGAAAGAAAAAAAAGGACGGCGTGAGAAGGAAAAGAGGTGGTAGGAGTGGAAATGTCAGGAAAGAAGGAAAGCCAATTTTTGTACAAGCGGCTTGTGGGGAACAGGTTGCGACGATAGTGGTCGCCTGTCGGGCAAGAAACCGCGACTCGAACAGAGGAAGAGGGGGGAACGAAGGTGGAGGGGGAGGTGAACATGTGCGAAACACGGTGCCGGCGAGGAACTTGCATCAAAATTGTCCGTCGGACAGGTTTAGAAGGTTAACGGGGGTCATAGTAAAAGGACACAAAGGAGCATCAGGGGAAGAAAAGCTGGGAGTAAGGGCGGCTAAATGGATTTGTGCTTTAAGACGAAAGGACAACGGGCGTGAGCGGTGATCTAAATCCGAAAGGACCTGAGAGGGAGGAAAAAGGCAGTACGTCGACAAAAAATGACCGTCCGGATCTGCAGTGACGAAGAGACGAATGGGAGTCACGCAATGAGTGCAAAACAAGTAAAAGAACGAAAGAGAAACCCAACCGACGGTAAATGGTCCCGGCCGTTAAAGTGGGGAGTTCAAACCAGGAGCCCCAACGCACACGGAGATAAAAAAACACCAAAAGGCAGCGGTGACCGGTGAGAAATGCGGCTTACGCTTGCGACGTAAAGTGACAAAAAAAAAAAAAGCAAATCGAACGACAAGCCCAGAACGAGCCTAGAGTCCAGACAACCGGGCGGGGCCTTCAGAAAAAAGAAGAGGAAGCATCGCATTCGAAGCCATCGGCAGTGCGAAAAAAACATTGGACCACACTTCGGGCTAGCGCGCTCAATCCGAGAAATAGGGGGGACTCAAGCCGACGCGAGAGAAAAAGCGGGGGAAGAAAAAGTCAGAGCTGATGCAAGCTTACTGCTTCGAAAAGAGGTGGAAACCTTCCGATGAATAGACACTCGGCTCGTAGCGGGGGTTGTCTTGAAGTCCAGAAGAATCCGCAATAAGGGGACGAACGAGGCTGTAAAGGTCGGCGGACACAAAAAGCATAACCGCGGGCGGGGAGGCTGAAAGTAGCATCAAAAGCGAAAGGCGCTCGGCCCAACGGAGATACCAAAAAACTGAAAAAGGGAAGGGCGACTGAAAGAGCAGTCTCGTAGATAGCAGATAAAAGGAGAGGGGAGGGGAATCGAACTATGTTCGAGCATGGGTGGCAAGAGTACGGCTGTTAGGCCAGAGGAGATCGAGAAAAACTTGAGATAGCATGGACCGGAGGGAAACAAAAAAACTTTCAACTCCCCTCGAAACATCGGTTGTCCGACGGGAGGGGGCGCAAAGGAAAAAGGAATATGGAAAAAAAACTTGGTAGAAGTAGAAGCCGGCCCAGGAAATAAATTAATAATTGGAGAAGCGTTACAAAAGCATAGATGCCCTTTTTCGTCGCGGCGGGAGGGGGATTGGAGGAACAGAGGACCCGAATCAAATGAAAGTCCCTTTTCCAGAGAGATGCAACAAGGACGGGAGAAGCTAAGCATGGTTGACATCCCAAATGCTACAGAGGGCAGGGGGAGGGGACAGCGCGAGCTCTAGTAGACATGGGAGCAAAAGGCCAGCCGCACTGGCGAAGGTTGACAAATCCGAAATACAGAAACCGTATCGGGACCATCAAACCAAAGCATCCGGATCGGGCCAAAAATGGGACTAGGCACCGCGCGTTTGGGGGGACCGCAAGGAAAAATGAATGAAAAAAACGAGATTGGGAAAACTCAAAAACATAAGGAGAGGGCAGAGAGATAACAAATAGTCGAGCAACCGATATCATGTTCGAACAAGTGAGAGACAGAAAGGGGCCACGTGATAACAGAGATACGGGCGTGGGAGCGGGTACAACGGGTGCGCAGTTAACGCCTTGATTAAAGCTCCGCAGTGGGAAGCAAAACCGATTCCAAAACAACAGACTTAGAACCACGTCCCGAGGTGAGCAGGGTGGAAACCTAGAGAGAGGAGAGAGGCCTGCGTCTAGGGAAAACGTGCTCCGGGAAAAATGTGTCAAAAGAAAAGGTACTACACGCGACGAAATCCAGTAAAGAGGCTCACAGGAGAAGGGCCAATTTGGGGGGCATGGGATAAACATTGGAGGCGTCGAAAAGGCACCTCAAATAAGAAGGGCGAACCCATCAGCAAAACCAACAAGATGTGCGACGAGCCAGCCTGAACTTCAAAAATAGGCTGACGTCGAGAAAAAAAGGCTGGATAGAGAGAGCGCTGTGATTCCTAAACAAACGCCTCTGCTCGGGCCAAGAGGAATAGTGCAAAGTCTCGACCTATATGAAACGGTCAAAACTGGGAAGAGAGGTTCGGAAGGTCGAAAAGGGAAAGAGGTTGGAATTGGAGGATATAGGCGAGCGAGACGGTTCTGTGAATGTGAAAGGAACCGGAAAAACTCACGAAACTAGGATGGGTCGCGCCGCAAGGAAAAACAATAGGAGAGAAGACGATAATTGAGGACGTCTATCTGGAGATGAAAGACACGATAAAAGGGGAGGAAGAGTACTGATTTCCTTCGGAATGAAAATGCCGAGAAGGTAAGCAAAGGAGCTGAGACGGGGGAGCGACAAAAAAAAGCAAATCGACAGCGTCTTTGAAAGTCCATATCGGAGAGAAAGAAACGAAGGCACGGGGGAGGAAATTTCAGAATCGAAACGGGCAGATTGAGGCGGTCTCCTGTGATGCTCGTTCGGGGGTAGGAAAAGTCCCGGGGAAGTACAGGGCTCGGGGAGGAGGGGAGAGAGGCTGTGGTGACGACAAAGACAGAAAAAAGCCCGAAGAAAACACTGACGACCTGAAAATGGGGAGCGGTGGTCGACGTGCGAATGGACCCTCCCCCTGGTGAAAAGAACCACTACCAAAAGGAATGGCAAGAAAAGGGGTAGAAATTAGTGGAGGTCGAGTCTCGAATCCCATGGGCGCTCCGCAACCGTATAACAACGGGGAGTCAAGAACGAACGCATTTGAAGAGAGCATGACGCGGGGGTCGTCGATAGTAGACACCCTCAACGAAGGGCCTCGGTGGGGAAGAGCCAACCAGGCCAGAAAGACCAACAGGGTGTCGAGAACGATGAAAAAAGAAAGGCGGGCGTGCCGGAATATTAACCCAGAGGAAAAACTAAGAAAAAAAAAATGGTTTAACGACACCCTCAACGGACGGCGACTTAGCGGGGGAAGCGGAACGCAAATGAACAACCAAAAGAAAACCAAAGAGAAATCCTGCTGTGCGGAACAAAGGGACGAGGGAAAGGTGAAGGGCGAAAAAAAATGAGATCAACCATCGTCGACAAATAGTTCGACCCAAACATACGAGGTACGGCTACCCCGCATCAAAGCAATGAAACAAGGAAAAACACCCTCAAAAAAAGAAAACTAACGCAGGAAAGAAGGAGGATTCGCAAACCAGACGCCGGGGTACTCAAGCGCGGACTGGTCCATCTCTGGTGAGATGAGCTTGAGGGCCGAAATAATCAATTGAGGGAGGACAAGAACATGACCAAGGCCTTAAGACCTGGACCAGCGAAACAAAAAGAGAAGAAAGCGAAAAGGGGACGGAAAAAAAGTAGAGTTCGGCAATAGGTGAAGGCAAAGAACGGAACGACCACGCAGGCCTTTTGGGGAGTAAAAGGTGGGGAGGGCGGACTCATAAAAAGGGGTGCTGCAGCTTTCCCTAGAAAAAAAAGGCGTGAGTGAATAACGGGGACCACCCGGGAGGCGTCGCAGAAAAGTGTGGTGGTCTCGAGGGAAGTAAATTGTGTGGGAGGAAACTGCAAATGGAGAGCCAGAGTCTGGCCGACTTCACTTCAAAAGAAGATACGCGGCCCAGAAGATCGGAAAAAAGAAACCAAAAAAGAAAACAACAACGTGAGTTAGGGAAAAAGAAGGAAAATACAAGGGGGAAAAGAATTTCCATTGCCATCAAGGGGGGGGAAAAAAGTCTTAACAACGGGACAGGCGGCGAAAACAGGTTTCAGAAAAGACCAAAAACAGTTTTGCGCAATTAAAAGAAAATCAAACCGGACACAACTCTCGCGAACCCGCCCGGGGACCCAAAAAGTCAAAAACCTGTTTTGTTGAAGCGGGAATATGAGAAACCAAAAGCAAAAAGCCCTAGACCAAACGCTGCTAGCAAAAGGAAATCAAAGCTTTGAGCAACCTATGGGGACCTAAGTGATTGAAAACAAGTTTGACATACGGGAAACGTTGGGTTCATCCAGACGAAGAATGGGGGGGGCATGTGATTGTTAATAGTCAGGGGAAAAGCAGATGCAGAAGGGGCCTTTAAAGCGCAAGGCACACAAAAAGAAGGCTGACAGCGGCGTCAGGGGTTGTGGCGCAATAACCAGGAGGAGGAGGTTTACCAGGGGACCAGAGGTGGGTGTGTGGAGAAGATGCCAAGGAGGAGGCAATCCCAAATTTGTAAACTTAGTCGGGGGTCGAATAGGTAAAAGGAAGAAGGTGGTATACCTTTCGGGGCCGTGAACCATGCGAGACTCGACACAGGGGGAGAGAGAAGGAAAAGGGTGCCGGGGGCGGTGAGGGATCCGGGGAAAGGGTTGCGTCGAGGTTGAGAAGAAAAAGTCAGACGTATCCGTTGCTCCTTGTACGGGTGTGGAGGAAAAAAGAAAACTTCTTTTCCTCGGAAACAAGGCCAGGGGTGGGATCAAAATATGACGGGGGGGAATTTCTCATCACAAAAGATAGGACAGAGGAGAATGGAAGAAGGAATCGACATAGTAAAGATGGTCCTTGAGGCAAATTGAAGGAGTGTAGACAATTGAAAGGAACGGATTAGTGTCGGCTCGAGAACGATGCGGAAGTGAAACCCGAACGCAGCGCTACCCCGACCACGCGCCGCAAAGTGACGAAGGAGTGGCATTAAACCAGTGAGGCCCAACCAATGGAAACCAAACAAAGAACTGGAGGTCGACAAGGGGGGGCGCGTGACACTAGGAATGAGCAAAGTAGCTCACCCGTCGAACAAAAGAACGAAAGAGCCTCAAAAAGTGAACGACCACCGGCGTTAAGTGCACCGAAAAATTATCAATGGGGCCGAACACCATAGTAACATGGCGATATGAAATTGGTACACCATTTTAGGAGGCGCGCAATAAGAATCCGCGACTTTTCAAGAAAATACCGACTGCCCGCGTGACGTTTACGACAAATAAATAAATGAGAGAGATTGATCCTGCTGAGGAAAATTTGTGAAAGGTCCGAATGCCATCATAAAAATCCGGATAACTTGAGATGGGAAAATCCCGCAGAAGCGGAGCAAGAATGAGTGGGTAAGCAGGACCGCAAAAGGCGTAGCTTCCGTGGTGGTCCAAAAAAAACCTCAACGAGATCTCGCCAGCAGAGAAAGGAGGTGACCAGTGTCTCGACCAAAAACCCCCATAAAGCAGAGAAGAGCATCCGCGCTGATGGTCGAAAAGAAAAGGGGGACCTATTAACTCAGGGAACGAGGGCGGAGAAAAGACGAGCTAGGATAGCACTAAAGCGTCTACGGGACGACAGTCCGATGTGAGCCGCAAAAAACTCACGGCGGGCCCATTTTGGGAAGGGGGAAGAAGGTGCGAAAATCAGACAGGAATACGTCGAAAAGCAACCTTACCCATGCAATATTGGACGCGTTGAGGCATAGAGGAGACTGGTCGGAAGGGCTTTTAGGAATGCGAAAAACGACCGGAATCCCGTGTCACAATCACATGGAAAGAGAAGAGAAGAGGTGAAAACAACCCTGTAAAATAGTTCCGTGTGAAAAGCGCGCATCCTCGAGCAGCGAAATCAAGAGGGCTGCTCTGGAACTCCATCCGAATGCTAATGTCCTGACGGAAGCGCACGAAAAAATAATACGTAGGACACACGCTCAAACTTAAACCGCCGTATCGCAATCTGTTATCAAAAGCCAATGGCAGGCCGAAATGGTCAGTAAAAATTATAGAGGAGGGCAGAATGGGTATCTGAAATAGGCAACAAAAAAAAAGAAAGAAGATACCAAGATGTGACGGCGGGCATAAAGGAAGTTTCGAACCATTGGAGGCCAAAAAAAGGGGGGAGCCAAAAGATGACATAACAGAGTTCGGGAAGAGCGATGGCGGGAAGCTGTCCAGAAAGAAGTTTAGGGGAGGGGGGCAAGGAGGGACGCACGCATCGCAGGGGGGGGAGCTGTCGCAGCACCACGATCCAAAATCGATAGGGAAAAAGCGCACCCCCGGCCCGTGTTATGGGCACCAGGACTCTACGAAGAGAAATAGATATGGAAGGGAGGTTTCCGGGTCGTCCGGCTTGGACTTCGTCCTATAAGCAAACGCCAAGAAAAGGAATGAATTGGAAAACAGTCAAATTATTTGCAGGCTATTAATGGTCGGAGCGAACAGTAGAAGAAGTCAACGTTAGGAGGGGCAGCCCACCCTAAACGGCAACGGCCACAAGAGGGGGGCGGACGGGCAAATAAACAGCACTGGAGAACGTAAGACAAGTCTCAGGGGGAGAGAGAGAGCGAGTTGATCCTTACAGACGCAAGGAGAGGCACACATAGAGATAGTGCAGAAAATCCCAGATAGGGCTAGGAAGATATGCACACATTGAGGGACGATGGACAGTTTCCCAAAAGGGGGAAGGGCTTATCAAGATGGAGACCGGCGGGTGAGAAGTGGGATGCGGACCGGTCCCGAAAGCGTCGAGGCCGCCGACTAAAAAACAAAGAGCATCGATGAGGTAGAAGGATATATGGAGAACAAGAAAAAAGGACAGAAATACTGGGGTCTGTCCATGCGTAGTCCAATCGGCTAACGGTCAAAGATAGGGAAAAGGAATTGGTCCAACTTAACTAGTTCGGCGAAGGTACTGAAAGCGGAGTCCAACGAGAGAGACGCGCCGCATTGAAAAGGTGGCGTGACGTCCAAAGCCAATGGTCCCAATCGTGAGGACGCAGAAAATGAACAGGCTCGGAAAGTAGGGATGGAAAGGAAGGCAATTAAGTCGGAGTGAGCGAAATTCTGTTCGCGAAAAAAGCAAAGCCTTAAGCCGCCACTGTAAGAAAGTACACCTGGGAAAGGGTCAAGACTTGATTTTTCCTCCAGGGAAGAAAAACCCAAGGGGAAAGCCTGCAGATACTGCAAAGGCGGGAGGGGAGCCAATCTGTGGCAACTATCTCGAAGCCCACGATCTCGGAAAAAAAAGAAGAATTGGAAAGCTGGTGAACTACCCGGAGTTGACAAGCATCATTTTACCATCAGGATCTCATAAAGACGAAAGAAAAAGGTGAAACGCGTTGAGTCGAATAGCCAAAACCAGTCGCTCATCCAGGAAAAAGCCTTGTCTGCGATGACGAAAAGGTCCGTGAGGATTATCCAAACGATTTACAAGCGCAACGTACGAAAAAAAAAAAGGGGGTTGCTAAGCCTAACGTACCAACGAGCGAGGCACAGGGGAGAAAACAGCAGGAAAAGGCAAAGGAAGGTCGCTTGGCTAAAGAACGCCGTTCTCAAGGACGGCACTAAAGGCGGTCAAAGAGCCATCGACGAACTCATGCTAAACCAACAGGCAGGAAAAAAAAAATGCTGGACGGCATCGGAAGTCCCAAGCCATCCTCGGAGTCCGGGCTCAAATCCTGTCAAGGAGGATTAGAAAAAAGACCAGACGACAGAAGCAAGAGAGGAGGGTCCGATAGTCGATCTGGGAAGCTGTAAGACTCTTCGTAGAGAGAACATGACCCCACCAGTCTTCTTGGACTAACCCACCACCACACGAAAGACCTGCTGTAAAAAAAAGAGGGGGAAAAGTTAGGTCGATCCACTAGGGGGGTTCAAATCCGTTCGATGCACAAGATGAAGTGGTGGAGACAAAGCTGGAGCGGATTTGTCAGGTTCTTCATTTGGTAAACATGCAAAAAATGGTGAGAATAGGAGAGGAACCACCCGGCGGGCTCCGTCGCAGCCACAGGTTGGATGGGACTTCTGTGGGGAATGGGTGTCCGGAATAAAACGGGGGGAGGGAAGGGCGCCAACCATTGATCTCCAACGAAAGCGGCACGACTTCTACTCGGGACGACCGAAAAAAAGTCAAAAACAGAAACATCTCTCTCAACATAAACGTATTATGAAACTAAGGACATTCGGGGGCACGAGGTCATTACGAATAGAAAAGTCGTGCAGCAATGTAGCTGGAGCCAAAGGGGTCCTGGCATCCCACAATGAAGGCATTCACCGAGACAATAAAACAAACCAAGAGTAACGAACAGGACCCGTGTGGACCACGCGAAATGCTAAAGAAAAAAGCCTGGGGGAATCGAAGAATAATGGACAAGGGGGCAAAAGACAAAGAAAAAACCCTCTGTCCGAAAAGGCAGTCGCCCTCGCTGCAGGGGGGGATCACATGGATCGAACTAAAGGGGCACGACAATTCGAAAAGCGAGGGTCGTTCGGGAGGACAAAGAAAAAATGGTGGGGGATTGTTCATCGAACGATGATAGCGGGCAAAAACTCTCAATAGACATCATGAAAGGAAAAACGCCGTTAGAAAGAGGTCGTGGGGCGAAGAAGCAATTCAAACCGTTCTCAGAAACAAGTGGTGTGAAGGGGACCATCAGTTAGAAGGGCTCAGAAAGGGGGGACAGTCGGATAAGTTAGTGGGTAGGGAAAAGCTGGGAGCCGTGCGGATAGGACTTTCGTGCCGGCACCGGCGACATCCGACAGAAGAAGTAAGGTAAAAAGGGTCTGCCGGGGCTTAAGTGGGCAGGTTGCAGTAGAGGGGCACAAACCATGGCGTAGGACCGGTAGCGCAGGTAATCGTGGGGCATAGGAACGAGGGCACGGCCCTTAGGGATCGGGGTCAGAAAGCGGAGAACTGGATTTGGCTCTGATCATACAACGAAAACACCGGATCGAGCGCGAGTAAAGGAGAGGCAAAAGGAAAAAAAGGGGACCGTGTCGAAGAGTAATCTCAATAACGGTTCTGACGGCGAAAAGGGGGAAATCAAAGAATGCGGGGGGGGCTACTAACGCAGGTCTCACCTAAGACCGGGGCCATTTCCCGACGTACAGTGGTGGGCTGTCCCCAGTGGGCGGCCAAAACGTCAAAAGTCCGACAACGCAAGGGAAGCCATGTTCGCTCTTGCCTGGGCGCTTCGCGACACATAAAGACGAAAGAAGCAACAAAAAGAAGGAAGGGTGAACAGACCACCTGGGCCTTTGCCCGAAACGGGGAAAAAAAAAGATAATGTCTAGGAGGGTGGCCCTCCCTTTTCAGCATGGAAAGTCTAGAGTAATTGAACCGAAAGTGTGACTTCTAGACGAACATTGAGAAATCTCCATAAAGGAAATCCTAGAACTAAGTACTGTAAGAAAAGGCAAAGTCACGCATTCAGAAGGCCTGGAACTTGGCCTTCGGGTCGCTTGGTGTGAAGGCCAATGATCAGCCACTCAGCATCTCTTACTCTGTGACAGGGGCAAGAAGCTTAAGAAGATGAGTAAAAGATCAATACCTACTAGGGGTTTTGAACTGGGTCGCGAGGAAAACTCCAGCATAACGGCGCGTTGGTCGAGCGTTCCAGTAAACAAGAAAACGGAAGATCAGCGGAGATCGCTCCCCAAGCAAACGCGTAACGCTTTCCGGAAGCCAAAAAACATATGCTCTGGATGCAGTAGCGCTTCTAGCAGGAGGGGAGGACATCAGGGCAACTCTCATGGGGAACGAGCTAGGAGTCAAGTTGAAGGGCACGTAAACAAACTCCCTGAGAGAGGAACTTGAGATCTTCTACGGTCGAAAAGGTGACCGCAAGGCTCGGCCCGCTGAGCAAGATTTGCCTTGAGGGGGGTCATCGAATAATTAATCTCGAATGAAGTGGTGAACCATAATTCCCATGACAAATAATGCGGTTGGGTAAACATCGCTGCGGAGACGGGGAGTTTTGGAAGATGCTGCAACAAGGAACGACTCACCGTATCCCGTTTCCAGGAGACTATGGGGAGAAATAGAGCAGGGGTAAACTATCACAGAGGGCGGGGCACGGGAGACAGCACATCCGAGACGAGGAGAGATGGTTCTCGAGACGCCTGCGACTGGGGTGCGCAGTCCATCGAAAAAACGCCAGAAAACACGGCATTAGATCCCAGACCAAAGCCATCAGGAGAAAGGATCGCCGCTGGTTATCATCGGCACAAGGCCAGGAGTGAAGAAATGGTTCCGAAAAGAAATGCGGGCCCCAACGACGATTTGGATCCTAACAAACAAACAAAGAGAAAGAGAGATTATCGTCAGGCACAAGAACTACTTTCGAAAAAATGGGCAGGACAAACAAAAATCCTGGAACGGGGATAACAGAGTGGCGATCCGGCTTGGAAGTGGGGAGGTGAGGAGGACCGAAGCGTGTTTTGACGGTGGAAGGAGGCAGACAAAACATTTAAGGGAGAAAAAGCCCGCGAGATGTGCGCGCGAGCTCGCACGCCGGTTCTCAGGGGTGTGGGCACCTTCTCTCGAGCGGGGGTCCGGGCAAATGCATCTCGACTTTAGTGGCGGTGCGGAGGGAAGGCAAGCAGAGGACTAAATTGAAAGCGCCTACACATGCCGTCGCGAAACAGGAGAAGAAAGTAATTTTATGGGAGAGAAGGGGGCAGGCTCGAGCCTCATCCTCAGAGGAGGCGAAAACACTACAAGATGCCAACAAGAAGGGCGCGCCAAGCTGACGTCGTACACATCAGGACTGAGAAAGTCTGACAAAAATCCCGACCTTCGATCTCGAGAGGTGAGGGATAACGCATAGCGTGACAACTAAGGATGGATAAGCGATGTCATCCCTAGATGCAGCGGAAGCCTATAGTACAAGTCCATGGGGGACGAGTCGCCAGATTTCAACCGGGGGAGTTGGTCAAGTTTTCGTGTAGAAACGGATGGAGAGAGAGGGCAGGATTGGGGAATGACGAAAAAGGGAGCCTCACGCGCAGTGTGAGGAGTCCCTACGTAAAAAACTCGTCGGGCTGATCTTGGCGGAACGTTTGACGCTTCAAAACCAAGCGAGAGAATGGGGTTTGATTAAGTCGGAATGCAAAAATCTGCCATAAAAGTTCAAGCCTCTTGATGGAGACAGGGAGGGTCGCGGTCACGTACGAGGGGCAGGAGAGTATGATTTATGGGGACCCCCAAGGATTCGGGAGCGGAACGAAAAAAAAAGAGCACGAGGGGGGGCCATCATCTCGCCCATCGATTGCTGCGGCAACAAGGTCCGATCAGAATGAGAGTGCGGCATGAAAAGGGGTTGGTTAGGGAAAGTGTCAGGAAGTTCACGGCGTCGGGCGTCGGAAAGGGGAGGGTGAAAGCGAAAAGACGCGAAGGAAACCAAAGGAACGGGGAACAGTGCATGTCCCGTGGAGTGGGGAAACACCTTTTGAAGCAAACCAAAGGACGGGAAACGGAACTGGCGGAGTCCGTTGTGGAGTTTCGGGGGGAAACCATGAGAAGCCCATCGGCCGAGAGCGCACCGTAAAAGGGCAGAGGTAGAAAGACCCGATTTTTGGCCGAAAAGATAAAGACAAATCAGTCGGCTCAGAGACGTCCTACCGCTCCAAGAGGGGGGAATCTCGTTGATGAAAAAGAAAAAGAGGGGAGACACACCCAGCAGGGAGTGAGAGGCCGTCCAGGAAGAATGAAAAGCGGGCAAAGGGACGACGAACTGTTGGCTCGGGAAATCAACGTTTACGATACGGGCAAAAGACAACCAGCACCGCCACAGCAATTTGGAGAAGATTTCGAAACTTCCTTCTAGTAGCAGGTGCCAGGAAAGAAAAAAAAAGGGAAGACATCGTCAAAAGGGCGACCCACAATAAAAATAAGGGGAAAAAAAGAGGGATGGGACCAATCAAAATGGACATTAAACTAACTAAAAATGGAAGAATCAATGAGAGGCTGGAAAAAAGAAACGCAGTCTCAAGCGCAGGGTCCTATGCGGAACTAGGACTTGAGACAGCTAAATAAAGGAAGACCGACACCAACCAAAGCCCTCTCGATTTACCGGAACAAAAAGCATCGGCAGGAAGGGAAAAAATTAGAAGGAAAGAACTGGTGACTCAAGCAAGCTATCAAGCATTGCCTGGGACAAGGTGGGGAGAGGAATTTTTTATGCTGGTTCTGCAGTCGTGAACTGGGAGTGGGTGCAAAGTGGGGCAAAAAAGATGTAACAGAAACGGTTGGGGAGGGGGAGGGAATCCGGCCAAGAATGTTTGGGTAAAGCAACATGGGATCGCCCGACGGGAAAGGGCGGGAAAAGGAGAAGACAAGTCCGAGGGCCAAAAAGGTCAAAGAGTCCATCTCTCTAAAAGGGGAAGAGGTACAAGAGAGATAAGACAGGAGGGTGAAAATGGAAACCAGAAAAGCGAAGGAATTAAGTTCGTAAGCACTGTGGCAGGAGACTCAATTGTTGCAGTCCCAAAAAGAGTCGCGTATGAGGAACAAGCAACGGCTCTGAAGAAAAAACTGCCCGTGGTGACCACGCGAGAAAGGGAAAGAATAGGAATGGTTGGGTTGTTTGAGAGAGGGAAAGAGTGACAAAATAAAGAAGGGGAGAAGCCGAATCAAAAAACATGGGGGCCGCAAAAGGGGAAATCCAAACGCTGGAAAGAACAAGAGGAGACTCTAACTTTGACGTCCCGAGGCACTACACGTAGAAGGATGCGTTGGGGGACGCGGTCAAAAGGCGAGGGCCTTGGGGGAGTGGGGACCCGGCGACAGGAAGACTGAATCAAGCCTCATTAAAGAGAGGAAAACAGAGCAGTTTAGACGGGAGCTGTTTAGTTGAGAAAAAGCCTTCTGACCGCGGGGGGGGGGAAGGACGCCGGAGGGGGTTTGTGACACTTTTAACCGGATTCCGTCAAATAGAATGGGGGTAACATCATGCTTTGTGGGTCACATAGTTGGGGTCGACGCGGTGGGAAGAAGGGGGAGAAGCGAAAATGCGAATAAATCACTAGGGGAGAGCTGGATTAACTCCTGGTGCCCGGTGCTGCATGTTGGAGAGCGGCAGGATGACGGGTGCCGTCGGGAATTGAAATGAAATAACAGTGTCGTCGTACCGCTTGAAGGTATCGGAGTAGGACCGAAAGGGGAAACGTTCTTATCTAGCCAGAACAAAAGGTGAATGTGAGGAGCCTGGATGGGGGACGG
>Ga0179593_1642888_pt1 | contig 22091 bp, 26 predicted proteins | sample CZODoug2_1_08_16_FD_185931 | JGI IMG/M metagenome (GOLD analysis project Ga0179593, IMG submission 185931) | Vadose zone soil fungal communities from Angelo Coast Range Reserve, California, USA - CZODoug2_1_08_16fungal (PacBio error correction) | ecosystem: Environmental > Terrestrial > Soil >...
CGTAAACTGGAAAGGGGGGGAAACGGTTAGTCATGGGGAGGAGGCAAGGGCTTGGCAGGGATAGAATTCTCTAATTTGCGACAAAGGGAAGGTAGCTAGCCAAAGGGAAGAAAGGGGTTGCTCAAAGTAGGGGGGGCTTGGCTAAGAAAACTTGCGGGGGAGCTGCTATTCGGCGGTTCTCCCAGAAAGGAGGGAGACACGGGGTCCCGATGCCTCATCCGAAATGAGACGCAAGGCGAGCCATTAAAAAAAGAATCCGTACAATCACCAAGATACATACATGGTGAGGATCTGAGGACCCGCAAAAAGAAGAAAGGACTTGGATCGAAAAAACTTGTGGGAGGCTTGTCCTTTGGAATGAAAAAGAACTGGGAGTAAACGTCAGAACGAGAAAAAGATTTGGTCCCACGATCCTAACGCACGCAGCGCCAGTGAGATCATAGGCAGCAGGAGGGAGGAGACCATTAAAATGGTCAGTTCGTCACTTCCACTCTCAGGGGGTAAGAGGTTGACCAAAGGTGGATTATGAGAAAATCAGGACGACCAAAGAAGGGGACCTCCGATGTAAACATCATGGGAATTCCTGAATGAGAAGGGGTTTGCGAGACAAAGTCCCGCGCGGCGGTAAAAAAAAAGACTGGAAGCAAAAAACAACACCGAGTATGAGGGAAAAGAAGAAGATATGGAGGGGGGGGCTGTTACTCCTGCGCCACCAGGAGGGTCGGCTCTCAACATTTGCGACCAAAAAAAACCCTTTGAAAGAGGAAAAGGATTTGTCAGAGAATAAAAGAGGCAAAAAGGACGAAAGAAGGGAAAAATGCGCTACGTTTTCCGGCCGAAAAAAGGTTATACGGCTCTCAAGATGCTTGCCGAACTGACAGAAACGAGGCGCGGCGGGGGAGATGACGCTAAACCGAGGATGGAAAGTCAGTTCTTAAGGTTACGTCAACTTTCCGGTCCTTCCATTACCCGCAGAAAGGAAGCGGGTCTATAGGGGTCGCTCCCACTAGAAGAGGGTCATGTAAGGAAAAGTTTGCACCGGCTGGGATGGCAAGGGAATTGGAATCGGGCCTGGACGTCGTGCGCAAAGGGGTCATGGGTGGGGGAAAGGGGGAGCGCGCCTGGGGGAAGAAAGAAAAGGCAACACTCAACGGGGTCTCGAAGGACAGAGAAAAAACAATTGAGCAGGGGCGGGCCGCTCCAAAGGAAGGGTTTCTCCCCTTACGATCCTGAAGAAAAAAGGAAATAATAAACCATCACACCCATCCAGAGAACGCAATCGGAGCTTCCAACCGAGAAGGACTTGGGAAAAAAAAAAAAATACCAAATTTGACGTAGCTGGACAGGCAGTGAAAGGAGGGTTGTAGAGATTACTAAAAACGAGGGGGGTATGAGTTTAGAATCGTAAACGGGGGGGGAGAAAGAGATCTATTTGATCTTCAGGAGGGAAAAAATGGGCTAACGGGGAAGTCATTCGGCCTAGCAGTTCGAAGGGGAGGTACAGAGTCTCAGAAGAATCGCGGGGAATACGCTATGGTTTGTGCAGGCAGGTCGGATTAGAACAGAGACCCTCACAGAAAAAAAGGGTTCTTTGTGCAGGCAGTGTTAGGGGGAGGGTGGCTGCAAGCGGAGGACTGCCCGTGGGCCTAGGAAAAGGAAAGGTGCCTGAGGGGAGACTTTCTTTCGAGCACGAGGATCGATGTCCTGTGGGAAAGAGGCACCGACCTGTTCCGCATTTCGGGGGGGAAAGGTGGGCGGAGCCTTCTTCTCGCCAAGGTGAGTTGGGTCAGGGGGGGTCTATCTTGGGGAGCGAAAACGGTCGCACCGCGCGAGAAAAGTGAGATCAGATCTGTCGAAAAGGTCCCAGCACCCGAAAATAAAAACTTGCGCGAAAAGAAAAGTAAAACCACCGCCATGAAGGGCATATGACAACACGAACAGTGGGAGTCTGGGGGACTATTTGCAGCTACTTTCTAGGAAGGGAGGATGAAAGTGGTAACTAATTCTATCTCCATTCCAACAGGCAAAAAAGGAAAAAATCCCGTTGCTGGCGATGATCAGGGAGGGAGGGCTAGGAAGGGGAAGTCCAGTCTGGCGGGAAAAACTGTTTCCTCAAGCGGACGTCTATATGAATCCCAGGAGCAGAACACGGAAGGAACACTCACAAGACAAATGGTAAGCAAAAACAGTCTTATCAAAGGGGGTGTCTTCGAAAACGAGCAAAAGAAAAAATCGAGATTAGAACTCTGCACAAGGTGGAGAAGGGGAGAACTCCCCCACGGGACGGGACGATGGATCTAAAACAAAAAAGGGATACCGGGGTACTGTCGTCCGTAATTGACGGACGGTCAAGGAACATCGCCGAAAAATCGACACGTCCTTCGTCAAAAAAGGAGGGGGGGGAAAAAGAAAGAGAGATAAGGGGAAAATCTAGGGGGCGCTATCATGAGGAAGGGGACATGGGAAATGCGCCTGGAAGAACCCAGAATTACCTCCTTCATGGGTTCGGAGAGCTCACAACCACTTAAAGGGGGGATACAATTCTCTTAAGGGGGAATTCTCGATATATTCTTCTTCAAGGAGACCACTGAGAGCACCGAATGCTGAACAAGCAGGTCTGTAGGAGGGACTTAGGTTCATCTCACCGGAAAAGAGATCGCACAAGGAGGAGAGACACATGCCTCGCGGTTAATTCTTGATGAAACCTAAAAACCCGTCCGATCTATCAGAAAACTGGGATTTGACTTGTGGATGTCCAGGCATGTCAAAAAAAAAGTCAAAGTCGTGCCCTCAAGAAGGAAGAAAGTTCTGCGCCATGTTAAGCCCCTAAACGAAAGGAGGTTGGGAGAAAGAAAAATCAGCATCGGGGTCAAGGAAGAAAACGAGGCGCTCAACTGAACGCCTTGTCAAAGGCGACTGGGTTCGTCGGGACCGGAGAACCTTTCGTGGGAAGAAGAAAAAAAAGCTGACAGGCAAAAGGTAACACTTTCCACGACTCGTCCTGAAAATTCAGCAATTTCCTCGAAAAAGGGGACACCTAAAGCTTCGCCCGGCCTAGACACATGACGCCAGCGGAAGAGGGAAAAAAGGGGGGGAGCATAAACAAAGAGTGGGTCACAAATCAACTACGCCAAAAAAAACACCGCCTTCCTCAGAGGGGACATAAAAAATGGAAAAAAAATGTTCTCCTTTTCACCGCCGCGACAAAAGAAGGGGGGAAAAAGAAGGGGGCAGGGGTCCAAAATAGAATCCCTGCATCTCACCCATCTGAGGCCAAGGAACTTAAAAAGGCATATCCCCTTCAGGAAAAAACTCAAAGAGGAGAAAGCTAAGCGAAAAGGGGGAACTAGGGCCAGGAGAAAAGGGGGTAGAGACCTCGACCTCCTCCTAGGAAAATCGAAATTCTTTTTTCTCACCGAGAAAAAAAAAGTGGGGCCATTGGCATCCCCGTTTCACTCCTCCTTGGGGACTCTCCTCGGACACCATCAGACCGCGGATTGGGGAGGGAGAGCGGAAGGTGCGGCGGATTATTGCTGCGCTTGCTTGGAAAACGAAAAAAAAAAAAAGAAAGAAAGGCTAAGGCTCTTATCGATCACAACTTAAAAGGAAGGAGGGACCAGCCGATCGGAAGGGCGAGAAAACGGGCTGAGAAGCGAGGCTAGGGCACCGGCGGTCGCGAAAAGATATGGCAGATCAAAACCCAACACCAAAAAGCCCACAAAAAAAAAAGAAACACAAAGACAAAAAGAAAAAGAAAAAAAAACCCCCCGCACAACGGCCAGGACCCGGAGCACAGGGACCCCAACCGGGCCCACAGCAACCCAGAGCCAGTAACCCAGGGAGCACCGGCTACTAGGGACAAACAGCGATCGGGGGGGGGGGGTGGGGGGTGAGGGGGGGGGGGGGGAGGGGGGGGGGGGGGGGGGGGGGGGGGGGGGGGGGGCACGCACTACGGGGAACAAGCCCATAAGTGAAGAAAGAAAAAAAAAGAGGTGCGCAAACCGCCAAAAAAACAATGACAGGACGCGCGGCGCGGGCCGGCGAGAAACAACCATGGTGACCCACGGGCCAAAAGAAATGGGGCACGACAAGAAGAGGCAAAAAAAAAAAAAGAAAGGCGGGCCAGCAGAGCCAGTACTAGGACACTCCGAAAGAACAGCCGCCGCAGGGACGGGGAGGAAGGAGGTTGACGAAACGAAGCCGCGGTACTGGGCAGACACGGAACACGTAGCAATAACGAGGACAAAACTTAGCAGTGCATGGTGGGAGGGACACTCCGGCACGCGAGAAGGTAAAGAGGGGGGAGAAGAGGCGGACAGAGTCGAGGCTTGGGGGGGGAAGCCGGAAGAAAGAGGTCAAGAGAAGGCACACACGCAAGGGCGGTGTAAGCTCGAGGCCCTCGTGCCGGCAGACGAAAGCTGAGAAAACGCGAGTAGAGCGAGGGGAGGCGACGCGAAAGGGGAGTCATGAAGCGAAAAAGACTGACCATAGCTGGATGGCGCCCAGAAAGCGGGACCGAGAGAAGGACCCCGGGGTGCATACGATTTCACGTGAGGGAAGGCGGAAAAAAGCACCAAAAAGAAAACGAACTACCCACTAGCAAGCTACAACCACCCTGACAAAACACCTCCCACCGGCCAACAGAGCCCTAAGAAACAATTCCCTCGAAAGAGACATGTGGGTGGGGGGGGGTGGGGCTTCAAAGGAAGATCAAGCACGCCGACCAAACTCAATAAAGTGAAAGAAAAGGGGACGCGGGCAGAGAAATGGGGGATAGTGTAGCCTACTTTTCCGGAGGGAAAAGAAGATCCTGAACCTCGAATACAAGCGATTCGAAGGGAGATAAAAAAAAACAGCGCTAAAAAGGGAAGCTCGCTTAAGAGAAGTCGTGAGAGTCCCTTCTCCCTCGAATGGTGAAAAAGGAAAAACGGGAGGGGGGGGGATCCCGGGGGTTCTTCCTACGACATGGCAAAAAAGGGTGTCCTCAGAGGTGAAAGCATGGAGAAGGAGTTGTGCAAGGGAACAAAAAAGTGTGGCCTAAGGAAGGGAAAAAGTAAACCATCTTCAAGAAAGCAAGGGGAGGAAAAGGATGGGATCGGGACTAACTCTCACCAATGGCTGAGGGGGAGGCTCAACATTACGACAGGGAAGAAAGCTTTTGGGGGTGGGGTGGGGGTTAGGAATCGAGTTACAACGGAGTGGTGAATCTGAAGGGCTCGATATTTAAAGAACCACCTTGCGGAAAACATCCGCGGCAAAAAAGGAAAAGTTGCAAACACACCTCACGAGGGAGACGTACGTCCGCAAGAGGGAATGGGAGCTACGAAATCCTTTCGCGAAACGAGGGTAGGAGGGCCAAACAAGGGGGAAAAGCTGACTTCTTTGTTCAAAAAAAAAAAAGAAGGTGCCAGACATGCATGAAGAAGTCTTACAGGCACAGGGGTTATCACGATGAGCGCGCCACGAGATCCTCTGATTCAGAGGAAATTCGGTTCACGGCAGGGGGGAAAAGAAGGGACTGAGCGATAAAAGGCGCTGGTTCATGATTCTGGAAGAACGAGCTCTGGCGCGACGGCCGAATCAGGGGGAAACAGCAGCTCCGAGAATGGGGGTCCTGCAAAACCCTGCGCGCAAAGCACTGCAGCTGCAGGTGAGACGACTCAAGGGGAGGACTTGTTCGCCCCTTGAGAGCGGTCGAGAAAGAAAAACTGGACATCAACATCACCTCTGAATCCGCCGAAAAAAAGATTCATAGGATGGGGTGAAGGGAGCGCATTCAAGAAACGGACCGGCCAAAAGCTGAATTGCAAGCACGATATTCCTCAGTCCGTGGTGGAGCGCGTAGGAGCACCAACTGTCTGAGGTGGATAAATCCGGACGGTCTGGGGAAAGGGAGGGGAATCGGTACTACTTAAGGTATATCCAGTTCAAGGAAAAAATAGGCGGCCGCATTGAAAATTGTAGAGGGAGCTTGCGCCCCACGTCTTGAACATTGTTGTAAACCATCTTCTCCAGTGCCGGAAACCTTGCAAACATACCAAGAGTGGGGCAATTCTGGGGGGAAGGGGGGCATGAAAACATCTAACGCTGGAAAAAAAAAGGGTGGGAAATTCTGCGCAGGGGCAGGGCGTGAACTATCCGTATATTCAGTCTAGAAAATAGGAGAGGTCTCCTTCGCGGAAGGGGAAAAAAAAAAAATAAGTCGTTTGGAGGGGGGCGATTCACTGCTGGCTTGGGGAGGAGACGGTTACCGTTGGGGAATGGGGGAAGTTTGAGAGCGGGGGGAGTCGCCTTCACAAGAGGGGGGAGTCTACGTAAAAAATAGGGCTCACCCTGGGGTGAAAAATGGGACAAGAAGGTTCGCCCGCCTCTTAGAACCACCTAGCCACACTTAAGGAAAAAAAATACAGAGGTTTGGGTGGGGGCTGGGGAGTAAGAAACTTTCGAGGCAAGGATGGAGGAAAAAAGCGAGGGAAATCGCCACCTGAAGAGGAAAAGAAACCCGGGGGGGGTAGGGCCGTGAGTTCTCGATGCGGCCCGTGTGGGGGGGGGGGTGGGGAGGTGCGGGAGGAAACTCAGGGAAAGCAGGGGGGGGGGCTTCTTTCGTCGGGAGGAAAACCCGTGTATCCTATGAGGGTCGGATGGGGGGGAACTCAAGAGGAGCGAAGGAAAAAGACGGCAGCTGGCTCAATGGAAAAAGAAGCAAGGTCAAAAAAGGTCGATAAAGAGCCGCAGAAGAGGGGAAGAGAAGACAGTGGTTAAGAATCCACAGAAGGAAGTCGGCGATGAACACACTTCAGTATTATATAGCCCCGGGAAAAGAAAAGAAATGAGCGTTCACGACATAAAGAAATCCAAAGATTCACGGAGAAGGCAGAAGTAAAATCTGCAAGGACCGTAAAAAGGGCCCGTCGCGGGCTAAGGCGGCTCGGGAAAGAGTCAGAAGGGATAAGCTCCCGTTTCTATCCGCCTGAGAAGAGGGGGGGGTATGAGAATAAATGCTCATCAAGCCCTTTCGTGGAAGGGAGAAAAATAAAAGTGTACCAAAATTTTCGGGGAGAGGAGCGGTATAGCTAGTAAGACCGGCTCTCCTCTATGGAGGAAGAAGATTCTGGAAAATAATTCGGTCTGCGACCGCGTTAGGAAGGAGAAAGCCGACGCCTCAACTGGAAGCACATTAAGCCATCAGACTGAGGATTCGACAACTCCTGGACCGGAAGAGGGGGAAGAGAAAGGGGAGGTGAGGGGTGGATGTTCGTATTGCAAACGCTCAGGGTGCCTCCAGCTGGAAGAAAAATTGAAAAGTGCCAGGTCAAAGTCACGCCCGAATCCTTCGGCAGGTGGGGGGAAAACTCGTGCTAGAAAAGAGGGGGGGTCGGACTCTACCGAGGCAGCCAAAAGAAAGGGAAAATAGAACAGTTCGCAGATGGAGAAAACATCTCCACTCCGAAAATGCAGAAGGCAGAGACTATCAACGACCGGGAAAAAAAAAAAAAAACCCTTAAAAGAAAAAAAAAAGTTACTTCGCGGGAAGGAACAAAGTGGCTGCCAAGGGCACCCAGAACAGGAGCAAGATAAGTTCGGCGTCAGAGAAAAAAATAGGAAGATCTGAAAGGTTCCGAAGAAGAAAAAATAGGGGGAACCCCAAAAAAAAGGGAAAAACGTCCTAAGCTTTTCGAGCGGAAAATAAAAGAGTGACCCAAAGCGAACCTCGTTTGGGAAAGGGGAAGAAAATCAGCAGAAAAGGAAATTCGCACCAAAGCGGAGCAGGAACCGTGCTTGGGCGAAGAACAAACAGCAGGAGTTCAGACCGAGGTAACTCAGAGCCTCGTATGGAGAAGGGAAAAATCAAAAATGGTCAGTATTCCCCGGGAGAAAAATGAAAAAGGGGACCGGGACCGTCCATGAGAAAACAGAAAGAAGACAGGGGGTGGCTAGAAATCTCTTCCACCCCGACTGGAATGATAACGTAAAACCCCGGTCACGCCTCACTGGGGGGGGGGGAAGAATTCAAGCGCCGAATAAAAAAAACAAAATTTGAGAATGGGGGGCTTTGCGAGCCTCAAGGCGAAGTGAAAAAGCGGAGCGGTGTATCATGTAAAGTGGCCAGTTTGCTGGTGCACTGAAAAAAGCAGGCGTAGGGGGGAAAAAAGGGGGCCTAAAGGGGGCCCGCCCTAGCTGAAGGGGGTGAAGCTCAGCGGGCCTGGGGACACATGTTCTCACACTGGAGGGATTGCTTCTGTCTCTAGAAAAAAATCAATTAGCGCCGCGAGACCTAAAGTTGGTAACGCAAGCGACTCTCCGGGGGCAAATTCCTACTCCTCAAAGAAGGGGCCGGACCAACAAAGACAAAGAATAAGAGGAGCGGAAAAGGGGAATCATCCTTGAGGGGGGCGGGCCGCGGAAAAAACTGCGGTCATGTCCTGATGAACCGGACATTCGGAAAAAAGCCGTCAGACGTCATAAGGGAAAAGGGGAAGGTCTCTCACAAGGCGAAGACCTAGAGTCAGGAGAGGATCTGCAGTCGGAGGGAGTCGCTTATCCGAAAATAACGGCAACGAGCCGCAGGTTTCAAAAAGGGGGGGTGCCTAATGTTAGTATATTCGATGGGGAAGAAGGAAAGAAGGTTGGCAAAGAAGTAAAAAGCAATTTTTACCTTATGAAAGGTCAATGTTTAAAAAAGACGACCAGAAGGTCAGGGGGAAAGGAAAGAACAGCAACCAATCGCTAAAAAAAAAATGGGGGGGGGATGAAGAACCATATATATATGTTGGCAGGGGAAGGGGGAGAACTAGAGAATAAAAACAAAACCCGGGGGAGGTCTTTTTCGGCGCTCACATTGGGGAGAAAGATAAGGCCCAAAAGGCTGTTTCTAAACTACGAGGACAAGAGTTGAGGAGGTAATCTCGCGGGCAGAAAGGAAACAACACAAAAAAGTCCAGAGGTTAAGGGAACATCCGGGGGGGGGAACTTGACCGAAGACAGGAAAGATAGTTCCTGAAAAGAGAGGGGGAGGTGGGAAGGGGTGCGTGGTAGAAAAAGGAAAAAAAACCAAGGAGGGTCTGAGATGAGTGCCTCCTCGCAAAGAGAAAAGTCCAAAAAATCAAAAAAAAAAAGAAAAGCAGTGCTTAAAGGTCGAGGCGGTAACTCTTGAAGAGAACCGGAGATCCGCGAGGACGGGAAGAAAGGGGAAAAATTGCCAGGGGGTAGGGCTTATTCATGGGCGATGCGGGGGGAGGAGCATAGACGGGACTATTGCCTTTCTAAAAAACCGCGCAAAGAAAAGCAGCAAGCGGGAATGGGGGGTTTCACTCAAGGCCCGACGGGCGAAATCATCACATGCAATGGCATCGATCCCTATAGGCACGTGTGTCGTAAAACCACCCGTAGAGCGCAGCAAAAAGCAAGTCTTCGAAGAAACAAGATAATCAGAACGCAAAAGGTAGGGGGGGGGGCCAGAAAAGCAGCCGAATCATTCTTGTGGGAGGATAGTACGTCGGCCCCAGAAGTGCACGGGACGAACTCGCTTCAGGAACGTCCTGTTGAGGAGAGGGGAGACCACCAAAGTCGAGGAGTTATCATCTGGACGGGGAGGAGGAATGGAGCGGAAGCGGCGAAGGCCGTTTCGTGCCAAGTTAAGTAAGCATAATCCTGGCCGGGGGGAGAGGGGAAAATAGGGGGATGCGAAAATTGGGGAAAGCACGCCACGTTCTCTGGAAGCCCCGATGGTGGGGTGACATGCAAGGCGGAGAAAAATTTCTTCTACAAGGACAAACTCTGAGGGGGGGAAACGGTCGTTTATGTCAGTCAACAACAGAGGGAGGAACGCTGTCACATCGGAGGGGATTTTTGGGAGGGGGAACGTAAATCCTGTTCAGAAACCTTTCGATATAGGGGGAGAGCCCTTATCCGGGGGAATTTGGGGGGGTAGGAAAAAGGGGGCTTGCGCCCGTCAACGATGGGAACGGGGAAAAAGAAGGGTCCGGGGGGCGGGGAAAATATAGAACGGCGAGACTCACGTGGATCTGCAAAAGGAAAACTTGGAAAAAGGGCAACCCTTTGACAAAGGGGCTACGGAGGGAGGAAAAAACTGCTTCTCTTGACAAGAAATTACAGGGGAGGGATCGGAGGCCGGCACCAGGGGAAAGAAAAGCTTCTGGGAAAAGATCGGGGAAAGGCAAGAGCCCATTCCTGACAACCAATGCCCCACAGCCCCTTCTGGGAGGGGGCAGGTGAAGGGGGGAGCATCAAGATTAGAGGGCCCATGTAGAAAAAATTAAAGGGATCTCGTTCTATAGTCATGGGAGAAAAAGAAAACGAATGCAACAAGACCATACGCACTGGACAGGCACCTGAGGGGACGAGAACTATCCTCAGGAGGAAAAATAACGGGGGCAAATCAGTTCGATTGGCACAAAGAAAACGTGTCGGAGGCTAGTATCAACACATGAAGGGGTATAGCATAAGACTGCTTCGGCAGGGAAGTTCACATACAAAGGAAGATAAAGCTACCTGAGTAACAAGGGCCCTCTCAGAGAAACAAAGGAAGGCAAGGTAGTTCAAAGGGTTGCGGGAATGAGAGGGGGAAGGAAGGGGAGGCAAGAAAACGTCATTCGGCCGTAAGATCGGGGGTCGGGGCTCCTCCTGTATCGGGGGGGTCGCTCGAGGCACACGCCACGGGCCGGGTTAGCGAAAAGCACTATAATCGGATTGTATCTCGATATCTGGGAAAAGGAATCTCGCCCTAGGAGGGAGAAAAAAAAAAATATCTGGGGACGGGAAACTGTTCTAGAAGCGTGAACGTGAGCTTCCGGCCGGATAAGAGTAAGCAAGCTTGAAACAAACGCTGAAGGACTGCCGTTCACCCTAACATAAGAACGGAAGAGGCAGAAGGGGGGAAGGGTGGGAGGGGGGATGGGAATGGCATCTATGTGCAAATCTGAAGAAGCTTCCGGCGAAAGGGTCGGAAGTCCGAAAAAGCAAAGAAAAGGGAAGGTGTCCTCGTGCAGAGCATGAAGGGAGGGCTCTACAGGGAGCGGAAAGGCCGCGGTGTCAAAAGGGAGAAAGGGGGAAGCAGATCGAAGAAAGTCGGGAAAAAAAGGACGCCGCGAGAAGGGGCAAAAAACGACTCCCCCCAGGAAACACGGAAATGGACGTCGCGAATCATCCGACAAGAAAAACAACAAAATAGTGACACGGTAGGAAAAAACGACGAACCAGGCGCCGAGAATCAGGAACGGGGAAAAAAATCAGGAAGGGGTGGAAAAACAAACCTCCTATTCAGCCCACCAGTCCTAGGCCAAAAGGAAGCCACGCTTTCACCCTCTAAAATTTGTTGAGGTTATCAACAAGGGGGACAGCCCTTCATTCTCAAAAAAGAAGACGTAAGAAGGAAGTGGAACCATAGCAGGCGTTACAAGGTCAAGGCTCGGAGAAGCGAGGACGGCAGGGAAACGTGAAGCAGAGCCCGCCTCTATAGCCATGAAAAAAAGGAGATAAATAAAAATCCGAGATGTTTGATGAATACGCGCACAAGAAGGATGAAGCCTAGAGGGGCCGTGAAGCACGACCGTTGGGGATCGCCGGAAAAAAACATGGGCGCGGAGAGCGAGATAGAAGGAGGGCTTGCAGGATAGGCTTTGAGCTTGGGATGAAGTTTGTCAAAGGCTCTCTTAGGGGAAAAAAGGCCTCGCGGGATCGACCGCACGCATAGGGGGGGGCAATTGATTTCTAGCCAGGAGGGGAAATGTCTAGGGGGAGGATGCTTGAGATCTGGGAGCGGAAACCAATCGCCGAGAAAAGACAATGCAAGACTCTAGGCAAGTCCTCATGCAATCAAAAAAGTCAGAAGAAAAAAAAAAGAGAAAGGTCCTCACGGAGGAAAAACACGGGAACTCTCAATCCTTTAGAGGCAAGGAGAAGGAGTGGGAAAGGGCCGGAATGACCGGACCACGAAGTATAGCAAGATCAAGGTACGTCGATAATCAAAAGACGAAGCGTACCTCGGGCGGAAAAAAGCCGGGGAAGAGGGGAGAGGGAAAACTCCCTCTAGTATTTTCATCCGGCAAAAAAAGGAGGGGCAGCTAGGGGGAAGGCCAAAGGTGTCTTGCATATCTAGACCGAAAGTTGGCCTCGAAAGTGGGTTAACAGTGATGAGACGCATGTTGGCGTCCGAACCAAGAAGCCAGTGGAGGGGGAGGACCAAAAACCAGCACCATCTCTCCTCAAAAAAAAAAAAAAACACAGAGGAAGGGGAGAAAGTGAGTGGGCGGGGACTCGTCCTGAAAAAAAAGACTTAGCAACAGAAAACGAATCTCCCAATGCTGTTAGTACATAGGGAGAATAGAGGTAAGCCTAGAGTGTAAAAAAAAACGAAAAAAAGAGAAGGCAACCCGCTCGTGGGAGAGACAATTACTCATCCTCGGAGGGAGAGAAGAAGGATGGCAGGGGAGGGACTTACTCTAAGGAGAGGAGGGGAACTTGCAGTGGAATTAGCCGACACTAGGACGCATTCTCTCGGTGGGCTGTAGTATGAAGAAGAACACTCATGCTTAAATTAAAATTGGAACGCCCGAAGAAAGGGATGATGTGGCCATGGGTGCAGGCTGTGTTGGGAGGGAGGGGAAGGGGGACGGGCGAGCAGCGAAGGAATATTTCGAGGTGGAAGAGTAGCTGTCGACAAACGGAGTCCCAGACGCAGAAAGCTACGTCTTTTTTCAGGCCAGGAGGAGCGGGGTCACTCCCCTTGAAGGCAAGGAGAGGGAGAATTATATCACTTGTTCACAATTCAGAAGGGGGCATCCGAAGGGAAAGCAGAAAAATGATCAAACCGGCATACAAGCCTCACCTCGAATAAGATCGAAAAAACGATAGGTAAAAGCGAGTACTTCTAAAAATGGAGCTCAAAAGAGTCTGGACCTGCGGGAAAAATGAAACGCGGGGGGTTGAAAAGATTTCTTATATGGGGGAGGGGGAACTGAGGTTCGTCATTGATGAGGTACTGACAGTTGCGGGGAGAAGTGAAGATACGAGGATGCTGGAAACTAGCTTTTAAAAACGCTGAGGGAACTCTTCGGACAAGGTAAGGTGTCACGAAAAAGGGGGAGAAGGGGGGTGCAATGAGCGGGAACCTACACAAACCACGATGTCTCGTGGGGCAAGAGGCAGTTGGCGAGGCCCCTAAGGGGGAAGAATATTTGCCTGCGGGGAGCGGGGTCTTTGAGATCCGGAGAGGCGGCCGATTGCTCGAGGAAGGGCCGAGGCTCCCTTAATCAGGGACCGAAGGTGAGGGGGGGGAAAGGGGGCTAGGAAGGGGAGGAAACGAGCCTTCAACGGGGGTGACAAAGGGGGCCATGGTCGTAGTCTGCGAATCGAATGCTCACGATTCTGCAGGTCTTTGAGGGACTCGATCTTCGCAAGGTCCCGCCCAGCAAGGAGAAGACGTCGTTATAGAGACCCACCGAGTTAGGAAAATGCACGATGACAAGGAAGATTCGGGGAAATAAACCCTGTCCAGGAAAGAGTATGAAGAGTCACACGTATCAGTCTGAAGGAAAAGAAAAGGACACAAAATCCACTGGGGATCGATGCTCGTGCGGGGGGGGGAGGGCGAACACGCAGTCCTTCAGAAAGGCTGGAGGACCTGGAAGAGGAGGCTTCGAGGGGGAAAGGTGCTCCTTCTGATGAAAGGAAAAGGCGCTCCAGGATGGTGAAGGTCTCCGAGCCCTTGACTAAACGAGAGCGAGAGACCGGGAGGAAAGTACGATCTCCTCACCTAAGGGGTGAGTCGCGATAAAAGATGATTATATCTAAAACGGGGGAGGATGGGGAAACTAGGTAAAAAAGAAAAAAAAAAGGCCCCCAAAAACGTAACCCATTGCAAAAACAAACGGAGGGAGAAAAGAAGGCGGCGCCCGGGTCGGGCGGCTTCTGGACCGAGAAAGAGGAAAAAGAGCCGAGGAGCCCTTCTCGTTTGGGTATAAAGGCAGCACGCCCGCAGGGGAGGTTCGTGGAAAAGGAACTCGGGGATTCCAGAATGGGAAGAAAAGGACGAAAAAAAAACCCAAAGAAGATGCGGAGAACAGGGGGAGAAGTGAACTTCTGTCGCTAAGAGGGAAGGACGCAAAAGCAAGGAGGCTCACATGTAGCAAAAGAAGGAACTTTAGCGGAAAATAAGAACTGCCGAGGGGCAGGGGGAAGTGGATGGTAGAGGGGGGACGCCTGAAGGGGGGGAATAAGCTAACTTTCCTGCAGACCATGAAGTTCAGAACCGAATCCCTGCGAAGGGGAACTGGGGCGATCGGGGAAAAAGGCTCCGAGGCAAAACGCCGAAGTTCAAAGGAAGTGGGGGGCGAGCAGCTCCACGTCGAATGAGATGCTAGTAGCGCAACGCTCGACCCGGGGGGAAAAGGAACCAAGTCACCGTCCCTAAGGCATGCAGCCGTGAAGAGACAACAAAATAGAAGGTATGGTGCGCCGGCCAAATCGAAAAATGCTCGAAAGAAGATCAAAAAGGGGACACGCACAAAGGGCCGCAAACCGGGAGGAAAAAGCGTTTCGAGGGCATCAAAAAGGAAACCACCTGAGGGGGTAGGCCTGTTCCAGTTGTGAAGAACGGCCGTGTGAGATCAAAGAGAAAACCAAGGGTGGAAGAGCAGAGTTGCGAACGCAAGTAAGAAGATGTCAACGGAAAAAAGCTCATTAACTCGGGGAGAAAAGTGAGATCTCCACTTGACAAGGAGACTAAAAGGGGCACTACCAGCCGCTAAGGGAAAAAAATCCTCTACAGGGATGGTGAAGGAAAACCAAACCTACTGGGAATGAGAAGAGAGTAGACCGTTCAACCCCGCAAGGGGGACTTCCTCCCTAACCCAGTAAGGGTTGAGGCGACTCAAGTCAAGCTTCGTTGTACGCAGGGAGGATGGGTTAGGCGGCAAGGTCAAGAAAAATACAGGCTCGAAGGGGAAACCGGGACCGACTGATAAGGACGCTGCAGGATTTGACGAAGGGAGGGGAATTGGTAGGAAACGGGGAGGAAATGAAAAGCTGTCTGCGGATCGGGGCTGTAAGAAGAGCGAGAAAGAAATCTCCCGCTCGAAAGAACTCGCTCCGCACCAAGGCGCCATTGACATCAAGGACTGAAAAATCATCCATGTGTCCTCAGCGAGCGTGTGAACATCCGGGATGATCTAGGGGGAGACGGGTACCGGAGGTCTATGAAAAAAGTCGGCGGAACCGGAAGAGAAAATAACCCGAAGGAGCGGGACGCTCGTCTCGGAACAGAGGGAAGAGGGAAAAAATCGGTCCCCTGCCCAGGAGCGGCTGAAAAGGTTTGCCAGTGGGGAAGGGAAAGTGTCTTGAGACTGGAGAAGACGGAAGTACAAATGCCGTTGTCCTCTGGGATGAAGGGGGGGGAAGGCTTGGGGGAAAAAAGCAATGTTGAGCAAAGAGACAAGGAAAATGGGTGGAGAAGGGGCCCCCGCCAACACCATCATCAGGAAGAGGAAAAGAGAGTTGTGCGGCGGGGATCGAAAATGGCTTTGGACGAGAAAAAGGGTCTACCGCTCGAACCATGCAGGGGGGAAGACATCGAGGAAAAAGGGGGATGGGGGGCTCGAGCTGCCAGAGGAAAAAATCTCGGAACCATAGTTTGACGGTGACCATAGGAGGGGATAGGCCTGATCCTTGTGGAAGGACCGGGACTGACGCTAACAGCCGGGGGGGAAAGGGGTGGCAGTGGGGGAGAGTGCTCACCGGAGGCGTCAGTAGGACTTTTTCCGCAGGGGTCAGGTAACAGGACAAGGAAACAAAAGAAATAAAGTAGCGAATCAATGGAGGAGACCTCTATCCTGAAAATTCACGGGGATGGTCACTTGGAAGGAGTTGAGGGGGAGAGTAGATGGGGCGTAAGTGATGAGGGAAGAGTGGTAGTGCTTCTAAGGGACTTCTTTCTCTACCGCAGAAGAAGCTAAACAGCACAACGCCATGTTGGTCAATTACGCTCGAAAGGGCGCTACACACATTCATCGAATATTCGCTGGAGAAAAAAGAGGGCCAATGTCTCTTCGAGGAGTCAATGGACAAAAGAAATAAAAGATCATCACCAGGAAAAATGAAAAAACCGCGAAAAGCGTCGAAGATCTCCTGGAAAAGAGGCTTGGGGGGTTCGGAGGGAGGGCAGCTTGCGGAGAAAAGGAACAAGAAGTTGGTAAAGACATCCATCCTTTGGGGAAGGGGAGAGGCGGGGAAAAAGGGGCGCTCGCGGGGCAGAAGGAAGTGGCGAGGAAAGTTGTTACCCAAAGTTAGGGGGGAAAATCCTTCGTGCGGGGAAGTTGAAAGAAAATGATGGGGAGCAACTTTAGAAGCAAACCTAGGGGGCTCATGCCTGACAATTGGAGGGGCTCCCCTAAGAAGAAGATGGGACGTTGGGTTCGGTCTTGCATTGGGCGATGCCAAGGGAGGACTTTGAAAACGGGAGCGTGGGGGGAAACGATCCAGGGGAAAATTAGTCTTGAAAAGCAAAGGCGGATATGTAATGGGGGAGTCGACCTGATCCAGCCGAAACAAAATTTTGAGTTCAGGGGGAAGCTCGCACACTGAGGAACGTGTGAAGATGGGGTCCTGGAGGAGTCGGCTCGAAATAGAATCTACTTGTATCCTTCTCTCTGAACCTGGGGAACGCCCTTGGGGAAGGGGAGGTAAGAAGACCACGGAGTCACGGAAAACGGAGATCGGTGTAGGAGGGGGGGGGAAGACCCTGACGAGCTTCTTACAAAGGAGCACCTAATCGTAGAGGGGGACTGAAATACGACCCAATTCCACCTTGTGCTCTATTCGGCGGGGAATATTCACGAAATAAAGTCATTACAGAAGGGGCTGGATATCATGTGGAGAGCAATTTAGGCTGCTCAAGTGATAAAAAAGGCCGCCGTTAGAGGCAGAAAGAATCTTAGAGTCAAACAGAACCGGGGTATTCCGACAGAGGAAAAATAGCGTGATACGAGACCGTGACAGGGTAAAGGGGGTAGGAATCCCCTTCAGGCGTGGGCAAAAAAGCGAGATAAACGAGGAAGGTATATCTCCCCCGTGTAGGGAATACGGAATTGAACAGGGCCGGCCTAATAAATCCGGCGAAAAGCATGAGACTCAAACAACAACGATGAAGTGAACTATATATGCCGGGGGCCTTGGGGAGCAGGATACTGAAAGCGTTTACCTTCGAAAGCCGAATCTCCCCTTTTTCGGAGAAAGAAGGATATGGGGGTTATGAAAAAACAGAAAGACGGCTGGTTATTAGAACTGGGGGGAACGCTTTAATTGGACAGGATCTAAGAAATCTCGTTCTGAAAGAAACCTAAATTCGGGAAAATCATCGCAAGGTCTTTTGAAGTGCATTGAAGGTAACTTCTCTTCTGATTCACCGGTGAGACGCGGGAAACTCACGGAAGGCTCACAGTAGAAAAAAAGCCGCTGAAGACTGAGGGAGGGAAGAAAAATGTGCCACAAGGAAGGGAAGGCCGGTCTTGGGTAGTGTGGCAGCAGAAGGGAACATACCACCCCGCAGCTCCATGAGAGAAAGGTAGCGGGTCGCGGCAAATTACATGCGTAAGGTTGTCCTGGAGCGGGGTGGTTCCGCTAAAAAGAAGAGGGAAGCCGAAGGGTCAGGGGGAGAAAGGGGGGGCGAAGATCGTATCAGGGCCCGAAGAACGGCTAAGGAAAAATAAAGCCAAGGGAGTACTCGGGGTGGAAAAAGCGCCATCAGCCTTCTAGAAAAAAAGGGCAAAAACGAGGGGGAGTCATTTTCTCTCTCCCTGCACATTAAAACAGAAGAAGTCACCGGAGACTGGGGGGGGAAAGCAAAATCGAAGCCGAAGAGGCCACGTCCCTCATGGGGAAGGGCAGTAAACCTCCAGCCCATCGTGAACAAAAGCGTGCGGCTGTCAGGGGAAGGAAGTGTGATAATCCTGGAAAGGGACGAAAAAGAGGAGCAAAAGCGTGAGGTGCGCCTCATCGCCCGAAGGTCAACGGATAGGAGGATGTTACTTGGCTTAACTTGGTGCCATGAGAGCCACGCGAGCGAATACGGGCACGTCAGGGGATCCCTAACCTGGGGATACTCCTCCACGGACTTGTAATGCTGAGCCCGGCGCCGGGTGGTTCCTACTTCCTCAAAGACACACAACGGGGGGGGCATGCGATCTCTACTTCTAGAGGGAGGAGAGGGGAAAATGGTGGAGGCACGTGGGCTTCCCGGAAGATCAATTTCTAACAAGGATAGAGGGGAGGACAAAGACCTGCAATTGCCTTTGTGACGTCGGGGAATTGATAGAAAACAAGGAGAAGAGCAAGGTCGGCTAAAAGGAAAGCACATCGCTGCGCTAAGCGGAAAAAGCTCATAAGAAAAAGGAAAGCTCTCGATCCCTGCGGATTACAGGAGATCACGCACTACCTCCGGACCGAAAAAGGGGCCGCCCGGGAGAGCACAGAAGTATAGAGAAGGGGCAGTGGGGACAATCCTGGTAAAGGAACGTGCCCTAGAATCAAAGAAGACGCCAAAGAAAAAAGCGAGGAAAAATTAGAAACGCTGGAATAAAGTTCCCGTCAATCAGGTGGGAAGATCGGAGTTTAAAAAGACGGAAGGTTTTCAGATGCGAATTCACCGGAAAGACGGGGGGAAGGGATGTAGAAAAGCATGGGGAGGGGGAGAAGGAAGCGAGTGAAGCCGTCCAGAAACGGTGAGCGGACGCCACAGGAAAATGAGAGACAAAAAACGGAGTATTAGAAAGAGAAACTGGAAAGCCTCCTGACGCCACCAAAGGCTGAGGGGGGTAGAGCTAAAGCTAACGATGGACTTACATCGGCGGAAAAAAACTCTCTAAGGGTAGAAGAGAGACACCTTTCTGCACATCGAGAAAATCGGCCTTCCGGGGACCATCCTCAGAAAAATGGAAAAAGCAGAAAGACGTTCAACCGAGCTAGCAGGGGAGAGACCCCTAGGGCGGGAGATCACCACGCAGGCGTTCGTCTTACGTTTTGAAAAGGCTCAACTGATCACCTTCCATGAGGCTTAAAAAGGCCCATCAAGGAGAAAGCGGACAGGAGGGCCGCCCGGTATATTTGGGAGGTAAAATGTGATGGGAGTAAAGACCGCCTGGGGCGGAATAGAGAAAGGAGTAAAGCGGGAAGAAAATAGCGCTTGGAGGGGAGAACACAGCCGCCCGAGAAGCAGAAGTCAGTTTTAAAATAAAACAAAAACAGGGGGGAAACGAAAGCGAGTCACTGCTGGAGGAGAACCTGATATGTTAAAAAGCCGGAGGGGAGAAGGGAAAGAACGCGCATCAACATCTCACTAGAAGAGAGAGGACGTAAGAATCGAAGCCAATCCGATGAGGTGTGGAGGCAGGCCTGACCCCAAGGGCGGTCACGGGGCTAAGATCGTCCTGTATTAAAGGTACGGGTGGAGAGGAAGGGGAAACCTTTTGGTTGGAGATGAACGTCGGTCAAGGAGTCAGAGATCAAGGAAAGTAGTCCAGGGAAGCAGTACGCGGTATAAGGGGTCCGTTAAGTGCGGGAAATAGCGACACATAAGGTCAGTTGTTAAAACCTAGGGAGAAACAAAATGCGTTCTCCATGGGGGCTGGCGACCCACTGGGCAAAGAACGCACGGATTGGACGCGTGGGTGATTTAAAGTTGAGGGAAACTCGAACGCAAAAGGGGCTGCTGCGATTCGTGAAAAAAAACGAATCGGTTCGGAAAAACCTTCTGGGGGGAGGCTAGCGCATTGATCACAGTTCCTTTCTAAGATTGGTCTGGGGGAAAAGTTTGTGGGTCTATTCGTAGAGGTCGCTCCAGGGAAATTTTCATCTTGGGCCCGGTAGACTTTTCTAAAGTCTCTCAAGTCTCTGCGTCGAGAGGCTCGTAAGGCGCACGCAAAACTTTCTCGACCTCGGTAGAAAAGAACGCATAGGTGTCACTATGACACCTGAACCGGGGTCACGGTTGGGGAAAATGGCATTAAAAGGAGGGCATCCTAAGAGGCGAGTAAACAAAAAAGAAAGGGGGTAACAAACATCCCCGTAGGAAGAGGGTTGAAGTAAGTCTAATCAAAGACAGTACGGAAAGGCTTGATCTGGTGATCCTAAAAGTGAAGGGGCGGGAACGAGATTCAAGGGGGGGGACGCCGGGGGAATGCACGAGAAAGTCGCTGGCACAGCAGGGAGGGGGGCCGTGTAGGGAGAGGCATACGATATGATACGACAGGGGGAAAAACAGAAGTCGCCTCCCCCCACAGGAGGAGAAGTAAAAAGAGAGGAGTCGCCACAGGAAAGCTGCTAGGGGTTCCTCATGTGGAAAGGCGGGAAAGAGGCCTCACGGCCAAAAAATCGCCAGGCATAAAACCACGATTAGGGGGTATCTATATTTACGACTGAACTTTCGCGAGGGGGTCGGACAGGGGAGACTCCGAGCGCCTCACCGGGGGGCGAAAGCTATAATTAGAGGGGGTGATTATCTCTAGCAACGTGCCGGGGGAGGCTACTCGGGAAACGGCTCGGAAAGACGATCGGCAGTGAGAGAAGCCGGCTCGAGAAATGCTTGAGAGGAAGCGGTATAGGGGGGAACTTCGGTTCTTAAGCCTAGAGAGGAGACGACGCGGGCTCAGAGTCAATGCTCGAAAAAAGCCGGATGGACTCGGGAAGAACGAAAAAGAAACGGGAAAGCAAAGAAAAAACAAATGTGGGAGGGAGGTAAAACATGGGCAGCCCTAGATGGAATACAGGAGAATTCGGCCATGGGTGCCCGAACAACGCCCCACACGGTAAGTTGTTCATAGGGGAAAAGAAGAAAAAAGCGGTGGGTTCTCGAAGAGGGGAGAGAAGCACTTGTCCCCGCGGAAAAGGTGTGCGCAGATTGCGAGCAAGAGTAAACAAGAGAAACGCCGGAAGATCAGGCCCCCCCCCCTCGAGAACAAAATCAGGACCACTTGTGAAGGGGGGAGGAGCCTCACCGTGCCTCGAAAAAAGGACCAACACGAACTAAGAGAAGGTAGAAGGCAGCCCTCCGAAAAAGACCATCCGGATCTGGGGGAAGAATAAGATCACCGATCTGAAAACCAAACCGCCAGGCACGCTAAAACAAATCTTGGAGTGCAATAGGGCCGCCCACATGTCAAATGTAATGTTCACTTCTTTGGCAGGTCGCAGCAAGGGTGGATACGGAAGCAAAAGAAACAACAACCACCATCGGAAGTCAAATCTACGCTGAGTAGAAAGAGGACAGAGTCGGAATTCTGGAAGGAAGCACGGGGTCCCAGAATAACTGAGGTTCTTAACTAATCACCAATAGCAACGAGAACCGAGGGACACCCTAAATCTCCTACGGGGTGAGGAATCCACCCGAAGGAAAAGGAATGGGGAAGGGGGAGCTCCCTTGAAAGAAGGGACCTTGGAACCAAGTCAAACACCATCAAGGGGGAGGGGGTGGGGATAGAAAGTATATAGGGGATTCAGTATCGCTGTGGGGGCCTTGTCTTGCTTCTTGGCAGCAAGAGGTAATAAAAGCTGAGGGGGAAGGGGGGGCCCAATCCTCTGCATGTATTCTAGCCTTGGAGAGAAAGGGGCTCTGGAGGGAAGGGCTGCAGAAGGAGGCCGGACAGCGTAAAGCACCGAGAAGGCTAAGGGAACTCTAAGACATTCTAGTAAAGCCTAAATAAAAACAAAAGCCAGGAAACAGAAACTGGCTCCTCGAAGAACGAACGAATAAGGGGGAGGGGGATCCTGAGCCGACTTGAAGAGGTAAAGGGACGGAATGACAAGGGAAAGAGCAAGAAGGAATCCACGAGCGCTCCTCAAAAGGCAACTCGACCTAGATTCGGGAGGCAGATAGCCGCAAAGAGTGCGGGAGAACTGTCTATATTTTCAATTCAAGAAGGGGTTGCAAAGGGAACGATGGTTTCAGGAAGGTGTCTGGAAGAGAGAAGATTAGGGGGATGCCCAAAGGGACTCTTTACCATCATTGGAACTGAAGAGGTGGTACGAAAGGGGGGAGGAATCCCAGAAAGACAGGGTTCTGCAGGAAGGCGTCCCCTCAAGAC
>Ga0179593_1374816_pt1 | contig 22090 bp, 20 predicted proteins | sample CZODoug2_1_08_16_FD_185931 | JGI IMG/M metagenome (GOLD analysis project Ga0179593, IMG submission 185931) | Vadose zone soil fungal communities from Angelo Coast Range Reserve, California, USA - CZODoug2_1_08_16fungal (PacBio error correction) | ecosystem: Environmental > Terrestrial > Soil >...
AACCGATGGACACAGACCGAGGCGGCCGACCTTCTCGCTGTGGATCTCAAACCACTAAAAACCAAAAGCAACCCGCCGTCGGGGGGCAAGACGGCCGCACTGGGGAAGGACCCCCAACCTCCTCCGGAGCCGCCAAAACGCCCGCGAAACAAAAGAGGGCGAAAGACTCGCGTACAACTGCGTCGCGGTGGAACTAAATCGGGCGCACGATACAGAAGGATCAAGTGCAGGAAGAACACCGGGGGAAGCGCCAATCAAGAGCTCGTCGAGCGAGCGGGCTTCGGGGGGGCGAGGGGATAGGAAAAGACAGGGCAACTCAGAACATGCTGGACTCACAACGCAGGCAATGGACTCGACGACAGTTCACTGGAGAAGTCGAGGACTGGGAATCAGCGCTCGACAAGGGATGACGTCCGGGGAGTAGAAAGGGCCGGGAAGAACGGCGCGCAAGCCAGCACAAAGCAGGGGGTGAGACCTGGACAATAATACGCGGGCCGAGGACCGGGGGAACGAAGGGGTCAGTGCGCTGGAGAACTCCCGAGTAAGGAAGGGAAAAAAAAAAGCGGGGCCAAGCCATTCAACCCCTTAAGCTCTTAAGCGCTCGTTCGACGAGCAGATATTTCATAAGCGAGAATCATCGTGGGCGCACAAAAACGCTCACGCCGCGTCCGATTGCACGAGGTCTTAAAAAACCCGAGAAGGCCAACCCTCTGGCAAGGGGTATGAATTACAACGCCACAGTACGCCACGGGAATTCGGCTCACTAGTAGAAAACTATCGCACGACAAATGATCAAGGAGCGCGGCAAACTTCTCAAAAAACCTGCAGCTCGACTTAAAAACCGCTCGGGGCAAACTGAAAACCTTTTGGATTCTGCCACGAACCGTGTCCGGTTACCCAAGAGCGTGAAGCAGTTCAAGCGTGATAGGAGACAGCGTTCGTAGAAACCTTATGGAAGAAAAATTAGTCTAAACAAGGTCAAAACATAATCCAATGAACGATGGCGCTGAAGAACAACGGTCTTCGTCTCGGGAAAGGCAGTGAGACCTCGTAAAGAAAAGGCGGCAGGAAAGGACGGTCAAACTAAAAGAGAAATCCGGAATCGTAGTGCCCCTCCAGCGAAAAAAAATGTCGGGCCCACCGGTGTGAGGTCTATGAAAAGCCTCACATCTGGTCCGAAGACCCGATGGAAGGTCGTGGACCGCAGTAATCAATCCCGGGAAAGAAAGGGGTCCGCGTTGAAAAGAGCTGACGGCCGGAAGGTCATGGGAAAGAGGTCCGCCCATCAAGGCGGGCGCAACCAAATCTCAACCAGAGTGCTTCAACAAACCGAAGGAGGGGATAACTTGCGCTCTGAGGGCTCGTAGGCTGCACCGCAAAGCACGGAATTAAAGAAAGGACGCTTCCACAAGACCGGGAAGCCCCATAGAGGAAGAAAACGATCCCGTTCTAATCATCAACCCGGAGACTAACGCTTACGAGAAGGAAAACGGCACCGCATGCAATAGGTTCAGACAAGGGAGGGGAGGCGAAAGAACTGTGGACTCGTGGGGTCATGGAAGGCATCGCGAATGCGGGAACGGACGGAGCCCGAACGTAAGCATTGCATGTTCCAGAAGCTCGGAGGAGAAGAGTTCGGAGGAGGGGGCGACAAAAAAAATGCGGAGGCAAAAAACATCGCCAAAAAGGAAAATTCCAACGCCAAAGCGTGGGCAGAGAGGGGGAAAATCGAATGCAGGCGTTCATCAACGACAAAGTTCTTCCAGGGACGATCGAACGAGAAGGCTGGAGGGGGGAATTCCAACTTCGCCCCACAGAGGGGCTGGAAGGACACCGCCGGGACCAGCGCAAGAAACGGGTTAGAAGGGAGAAAGGAGACACTCGGCGCGTAAAGAATTCCTCTTAATTACGCTTTTTTAATCAACTTGTCGTTAAAGGGGCAGAGAACTCAAGAAAGGGGAAGGTAGAGTCGGAGATCCAAACTGTGCACGGCTTGGCAGGGCAGGAAAGGACGTGACTCATCCTCCTCAATGCACAGAGGGACGATTTAGATCTTGTAAAGAGACCTAGAAAGTTAGCGAGGAAAAATAAAGAAGGGGGGCGGAGTTCCTCGAAAGATTCCACGAGAAAAGAAGGGCGAAAGCAACCGTAGGTGGCAGAGGGTTGGGGGGCCGGGAAAGGTCTATCCGGCTCCAAAACATTCCTCGACGGAGAAAGAGGGGAAAACCCAAGAAACAAAGAAGGTACCAAGGCCCAGCTAGGCGAGTCAAGTTTCAAATCAGATCTCTCGGAGCGAAAAACCGTCGAAAAGGGGGGAAAGCTGGCAAGGGGGCTCACCGAGACTGAGGCCAGGAGGAAAGGAAGGGGGGATTCCGCAAGAGAACGTTCAATAGTGAAGAAACGAACGTCGTAAAAGAAAAAGCCAGCAAACGTCTAATTTTGGGTATTTCTGTGGGAGACACTGGGAAAAAAAAGACAAGAAAGAGACCCGAGGGGGCATTCTACGCGATAAAGGGAGGGGAGCAAGCAGAGTTAAAGCAGCCGGTCTCGGGAGACAGGTTAAACTTCTGGAGGTCTTCTTCCGAGGGTCACGAGGGAAAAAATCGAGAAGCCAAGAGGAGAGGAGGGCCACTGAAAACTCATGGGGCTATAAAAAGGAAAATAATGGACACCCAACCGATGCGGAGGGAAGAATGACTGGATCATTGTTTCAAAAAACTCGAGAAAAAAAAAGGTATAATGAACGTTGCCGTAAGTGGGAGAGATCGCTACTGCGAGACTTATATGGGCAATGAAAATAGAAAACCTGGGACACCACGATAAGATGAGGGGGTGGGGGGGGGTGTGGGGGGGAAGTGCTGTGAAACCTGACTGGGGTCTAGAAAGGGTGAAAAGAGGGAAAGGGGGGAAGTAAGGAAAGAAGTTGCTGCGGAAAAGGAACGGGACCCTTGGGAGGGCCAGGGTGCGCTAGGGGGCGTGTAATACATAACCATAAAGGTAAAAAGAACAAAACAAAAACAACAGAAGAAAAGATGAGCGCGCCATGACTCTAAGAGAACACCAAGAAAAGCGGGTGAGAGAGGGAAGTGGGGATACATTGGGGTCGAAAAGTTGAAAGCAAAGTGACCTGACCTAGACTGAATCCTCAAAAAAAAGAGGGAGAGAAGACCCTCGACGAGATGAAAAGGGGACGAGGCCTGTGGTCAAGGGAAAGCGAGGGGCGAGAGGCTGGAGGAAAGCGACAGAAGAATGGGAACAGTGCCTCTTGAGCTTTGAAAAAAACCCTAACTTAAACAACATGAGAAAGATGGGTCAAGAGAAAATGGCGACGAGAGGGGAACGCATATCAAAGAATATCATGAAAAGCAAAAGGGGAAGAGGGTTGGTCCGAGCCAATAACAACGAAAAGAAAAACATCGGTGACAAAATGGCGGACTTTATCCTGGGGCGACCATGCGGGGAGGAAGGGGGCTAAAACCAAGTAGTAATGGGGAAAGCCGGGCCCCATGGAAAATTCCAGCAAGGGGGTGTAAGGAAGGGCAAAACAGAACCAGGTGGAACTCCGGGCGTTGGGGATTGAGCGCAAATAAAATTGAAAACTTCCGGGGGCATGAAAAAAAGCGTGATCATCAAGGGCGTAGTATCCCCGTCCGTGAGGGGAAGAGGTTCTTGGCAGTTGGCCGAGAAAGTGCGAGGGGGGGAAAGGGGGTTCCGATTGAGCGATCAGAAATCTCTGGATTCCCTATCTGGGGGAATTCTCAGGGGAGGAACCCCCCACAAGGACCAAGGTTGGGGGGGCGGGACTGGGGAGATTGAGAATGAAAACACCCCGAATAGGCGTTCGGTAAAAAGCACTCTTAGCAACTATAATCGGCAACAAAGATAAAGTGAAATGACAACCTGCAACACGAGGACCGGGCCGTTTCGCGTGAACGAATCAGGAAAGAACTGGAAAGAGAATTTCCTTCGGGAGCTGCTCCGATTACTTTGACAAAATCTTCTTGGGCGCTGGTATTAACGAGGGAGGGGGAAAAAACGCAGGACAGCGGAGGCCGGATCAAGCGGAGGAAAAAAAGGAGAGGGCGAAATAGATTCAGGATAAAACGATGGGGATTCCGCCAAGAGAATAATAGGACAGGTACAAGAAAAGGAACTGCTGGGCAGAGTGGAACACATTAGCGAAGACGAGCGCTGAACAATCCTCAGAGAGGGCTTTGAGAAAGAGAGTTATATAACGCGAGCGTTAGCTCATGATACCTAAGGGCCGACACTTAGCTCTGGGAAAAAAAAAAAAAAAAAGGGGGGGGGGAAAAAAAAGAGGGGGGTCAGCGTTCTGGGCGAAGGGAACTGATGAAGAATAAAGTCGCTAAGACCAAGAACGCGAGATTCCGATCATACAGGGAAGGAAACAAAGGAAGTCCGGACGAGGAAAAGGGAAGAAACCTGCCACAAAGTACTTCGGGAGTTCCACGACAAAACGAGGAAGATTACCTTAGATGAAGTATATTTCGATGAGCGAATAAGCACAGGGCTGGCATTATAAAAGCGTGGAGGTGGAAACAGGAGCGAATCAATTCGACCGGAAAAATATTTAAAAGGAAAGGAAAAGGTAGTGCGAGAGACGAGCTGCGACCACCGCAGCTTTGGTGAGGATTGGGGGAGGTATTGGTTAACGACGATCTTTTCAAACTGGGGGGCCCATAATTGACCAGAGAAATGACTTGAATTTGAATCGGAGGGGATAGAGCTGCGGTAGGGGTACGCCAGCCGGGCAAGAATACAACCTGTGAAGCTCTCGCCACCAACACGGGAGAGGGAAAAGAAAAAAAAAAGAATTCCAAAGGGGGTAAACTTGGTGAAAATTGCTGGAGTACCATAAAACCGCGCGCGCGGGGAAGCATCAATGAAGAGGTCCGCCGCATAGGTCACGCGGGGAAAAAAAAAAAGTTTACACATCTCGGGCTGGACAAAGCACTCAAATACTAACGAAAGGAGGAGGGGGTCGAAGCTTAGCGATCGCCAAAGGAAGGGCGTACTGTTAAAGAGAGAGAGTGAAGTCTACATGGATACAAAAAGGATCGGGTTTAGTCGCGCGTTGGGGATACATGCCGCACCTGAGCAGGACTACAAGGGGAGCACCGCAGATAATGGAATCTCCGGAGAACATTAAACACTGGGGAATCGACTGGGGGTGGGGAAGGACCTCGTCTCTAGCGGAAGACTGAACCGTGAGGATAAGAGGGAGAGATCGGAGAGGAACAGTGAGTTTTGCGGTCATTCGCCTCAGAAACGGCCCTCGCGACAGGGGAGCCCAGACCGTCGCCTTCACCAGGAGGGACAGAATCACCGTAGCCGGCATTAGGTCAAATGGCTCGCAGGATATACGGAAGGAATTGAGGAGGAAGCCCGACCGCTTCGGGAGGAAGAGAGCTCGTCGCTCATGTGCAAGAGCTTTAACAGGGGTTCAAGAGAAAAGTGGCCGAGAATTCCTGGAGGAGGAACGCCCCCAATGAGCGCGAAAATAAGGGTATTAAGAATCCACAATTCGTGAGCCGCTGGAAACAAGTAGATGGAGAACAGGAAAGGAGGGAGAAAAAACCCGCTAACAAGACATTTTGACACACTTCCATCCGGCCAGCCGATAAATTCGATTCAAACTCCTGAAGAGGTGCACCGTGAAGCGAAAGGCCCTTCGATGAGGTAGGTTGCAGGGGCCAAAAAAGCATGTGGGCGCAGCGTTCGCAGGGCGACCTCTGATCGCTGAAAAAAACAATCGGGCAACGCGAGCACATCGACCCAGGAACGACCAAAAAAATTTGGGGCGGCCTGGGTGGGGAAAGAAAAAATTCTCCAGAGAAAGGAGCGCGAAACTGGGTATCGCCGAATCGGAACCGCCCCATAACGAGAAGTCGTAACAACCAGGAAAAAAACGACCAGAAGCCACGGAGGGGATACGACTAAAATCCGATGAGCATCAGTTCAGACGGAATTTCAAGGGCTGCTCGGCTGAAAAGTCGGCTGCAAAAAAACGAACGAAGTGAAACGGGCAGGCCCCTGAATACACAAAAGCCTGTAAGTTTGGCACGCAGTGAACCAAATAGGACCCACGAATAGTGTTGACCGACCGCAAGAATGGGGCGCCAGCGACGCCAAAAGGGCGCAAGGGGCCCAATGGTTGCGTCGGGAGGAGGGCGCGGACCACAAGGCGGGTGGCGTTAAGCAACGTCTAAGTTTTGAAAGTTTAGGTCATAGCAGTCGCCAGGGAGAGAACCATCTCGGAGGAAGAGGGTGTGACGTAAGGGGGTGTTAAAAGCAAGAAGTGGAGAAAGTTGCTGGCGAGTGAAATGAGCCTCGCAGCAAATAAGGTCCCGGATGTACCAGCCTCGTGAAGTCGTCCTTCTACCCACTCGCTGTTCTCCTGATTCGGAGGAGGGAGCGAAACTTTTGCTGTGGCAAAAGGGGCACGAGTAATACCAAGTAGGCAACCCAAAAAAAAAAGTCGCGCACTTTGCATGCAGGGGGGGGACGTATAGTGGGAGGATCTCAGATCAGAGTCATGTGCGGGGTTGTGGGCTGATGGGGGAACGTATGGGGCAGGGGCAGAACCACAGCGCAACGGCAAAGCCCAGACCGTGAATGCAGAGCAAGGCCTTAGCGATAAGACAAATGTCACAACACGCCGTAAAGCCATCGGACTTCGAGAACATACGCAAAAATCAAACAAGACTCACGATGAGCGGTGAAAGGAAGGACGGCATCTGGGGGACCATCAATCTAGTCAAAATTCGCAGAGTCAAAATCCAGTTAAGGCAAGACGCAATCGCGCGGCGGAGGAAAAACAGACCGGCCCTCCTGCCAGGAGGGGTTGCACTTTTCCGGCCGATGGTCCCAAGGGCGTGGCCACGCAGAGGAGTAGCTGCTTAGGGAGAAGGTGGTACGCCGGACCTCGCAGACCGGAAAAAAGGGACCTGACGCCGAGACTGAACGATTGAACTTCTGCACTTCTGATCCGAATTGGATAGAGCTAAGAAAAAAGGAATTGAATGGGTGCAGTGATCTGCAAAAGCCAGCACTAACTTGCGTGGGCTGAGAGACAAGTAGGGTGATGCCGATGAGAAAATCGATTGCGGATCGGGCCGGGGAAACTCAAGTTAAAAAGAAGTCGTCCTGAGCAAAACTTTCGGTCGAAGTCTGAAGGGCTAGGAGAGCTCGACTCGACTTGACGCGCGAAAAAGTGATCGTCAGCGGCTTGCCCGGCACGTGGGCGAGAAAAGGTCGAGTCGCTGGACTTTAGAGAACGACTCTCACCGTTGCGCCAAAATTAGAGTCCGTCCCACAATCACAGTGCTGCGAACTTAGTTGCGCGGTAAAGTAAGGAGGAACAGCGACGTGCTTGGGGCGCGAAACGCGACTTTTCTTCTTCACTGACCCAGGAACTAAACGCGTTGGCCGGAATCGCACCGATGAGGGACACAAACTCAAAGCATGCTGGAATGGAAACGTGGGCGCCGGGTGGGCCAATAAGGACGTCTCTGTGGCAACCTGGAGTAAAGCCGGACAAACCGCGCTCAGACAAGAGCCGTCTGGAAAGTGCGCGAAAAGCCGTCGGAGTCGAACGAAACAGGCTGAGACTGGTGCGGTATTAAAACTGTACGGCCAAAAAAGTGAAGCTCACGCACGCCGGGCCACGGGGTGGAATCCTAGAAACTCGTGGGAATGCGTGAAGCCGACTCAGCTCACGAGCGACAAGCGGCGTTGCCCAACGACGTTGTTGGGGGCTATCGTTTGGGGATCAATCGCAGGGGAGGGACGGACGACTCAGAAAAAAGTGACGACTCTCAGGAAGCTGAGGGGAACATCGCATCGCCGGAGCGGTCAAGTTACCTTGGACGCAAAGAAAACAGCCATCCCCAAAGTCAAGTGAAAGCAGGGGAATCCATTGACTCATGGCCGGGCCGCGTTGCATGGCGGGCCAAGTTTGAAAAAATAGCGCGCGAGATCCGGGTGAAGAGACCGGGAAAGGGCATAGGCAATTGGGTCCTGCGCTAATCCCAAAAAACGCCACCGACCTGGGGACGCGACGGCGGTGAAGGGGAAAGAGTGCGAGAAGAAATACACCTACGCCCGCGCAGCGACGCCTACGGTTCGTCGCTCGGTCCACAGGGTCCGCCGCGTAGGGGTGATCGATTGCTGGCGGCCCCCACTAAACTCGGTCAAATGACAGGCTCGGCGAGAGCTCGCATCCACTCGAGGACCTTGTACGGTAAAAGGGAAGTGATACTGGGAGGGAAGAGACGAGGACCACGGGCTGACGGGGCACAATTCGAAAAATGAGTCACCACCGGTATGCAGAACCATGTTCGCTTGAAATGTGGCCCCAATCCGGAGGTTCCCGGCGTCAGCTAACGCACCTACGCGCGCAAGAAAGAGGAGACCCCGAGGGAGAACTGTGGGCGGTTGCGAGAGCGAGAACAAATTGGGTAGAAGCAAATCGAGTTCAGGGAAGAAGACAGGTCCGACCGAAAGGGGGGAACGCCATCATTTGGAAGACGCACTCCGGGTGTCGCTCTCTCGAGCACGCGGACTGGAGGACACACTTGTACCGCGCCGGGGGGGGAAACAGAATCACAGAGAACGCTTATCCAACCGATGAAATGCAGGGAGGGAGCTAAGTGAAGGCGCAAGCTAAATCAGCACGGGCATTGAGTTCGGAACTCGTCCCAGGACGCCGCGGCAGGGCGGTGAGGTGGTTTTGTCCTGAACGTACCGCTGGGGGCGCGCTGACGGGCCTCCTACAGGAATAACTCGGACTCTGACCGGCAAACTTGCGCCAAATTATCTCGCGCGGCGAAATAGCCAATTCGACGGGCGCTGGAAAGCGGTGAAAGAGGGCGGCTAAAGCAATAGCGACAGTCCGTGTCCGTGGGAACGGGGCGACCAGCGCACAGGACGGGAGCCGGCTCGGCTAACCGCGTCTTTAAGTGAAACAACCATCGGAGGATGATCGTGCAAGAAACTAACCAAAAGCAAAGTCTCTCTATGCAGGGACGTTTATAAGGTCTAGCGCGCAACCTTTAAAAGACGACGAAGCAACTCTTCGTAACAGGTGAAATGCAGGTAGACGTTCCGCCTGTCGGGCTTGAGGTGACTGACAAAACCCACGCCACGAGAAACGAAACTTACTAGGCGCCCTTGAGATTGGCCGCGGCAGGGTTTATGGCGTAATGGGATCAACGCAATCGGTCGTCAGCCCGACACCGGATGGACAACCGAGGGTGATGCGCCGAGGGACGAAGAACCTACGGAAGAATAGATTTAAAACAGCTGGGAAACGGCTGGCGAGGGGGGGCCAGGCTCCGGTGCGGCAGTCGCTGCGCAAAAGAGTTGCGCGAAAAAGGTTTTTGCCCCCCCCATCGAGCAGGAGGGAAGATCATAGCGGACTGGGAGAAAAGTGGCGTACTATCTCGCGACAAAACATTAAAAGATGCTTAGACCACGTGGATCGCAGACAGCTATGAGGCTCCTCCAAAGAGCTGTTGTGGATCTGGGCAACCCGAAAAAGACTCCTCTCCTCCGAACAGAAACGCGAAAAGCTCCGTCCGCACTTATGGAAGGCCAACCCACGAAAAGAAGAAAACACCGAAAGACAGACAAGACGAGGGGTCAGCGAAAAAACTCACCGCGGTTGGGGGGAAGTTGAGGTCGGCGCACAAACGACCTATAAGCGTATAAGAGGGAGTCCTACGGTACGCGTCGAGCAATCTCAAGAAAAGGCTCTAGTGGAGGATGACTAGATGCGTGGCGGCAGGGAGGAACAGGGAAGGGAAAAACAAACCCGCACCGAAGGCGGGACCTGGTAGAGACTGAGTTAACGGCTCTCGAAACCTGGTCGCCATCGAGAAAAGGGAACGTCCCCGACGCAGAGAAGGGGAGGTGCTCGGGCGCCGAGGCCGCTAAGCGGAGAGGGGTAGTGAGACTGGAGGCTTACCGGGAGGTCTCCCTCTCGAGACGGCCAAGGTAAGTTGGAGCAGGGGGGGGGTGGGGGGGGGGGGGGGGGGGGGGGGGGGGGGGGGGGGGGGGGGGGGGGGGGGGGGGGGGGGGGGGGGGGGGGGGGGGGGGGGGGGGGGGGGGGGGGGGGGGGGGGGGGGGGGGGGGGGGAGGGGGGGGGGGGCTTAAAAATTCAATTACAAAAGGAAGCCAGACGATCAAAGAAACTGTAAAAGCGGGGGGAAAAGCGAGCCAAGAGCGCGTCAGAGTCAGAGATACCGGGCGCCAGGATCAAGTTGTCAGAAAAAAAATGATTCCTATGGATAAAACTCGATTCGTCCCTCCGCGAGGCCACACCTCGTGAGTTAAGACCTGAGGCCCAAAACAACTGAATGGCGGCAATTCCTATGAACGCGCAGAACGCAAAGACGACGAGGGATCGCTGAGAGGAGAGACCCGAGAAAGAAAAGAAATCCTCCGCATCTGTCATGGAATGAGGTACCACCAAAATGGATTGAAGGTCCAACAAGTTCCGGCGTATCGAGCCGAGCGACGTTAGAGCCTGCACCTGAGAAGAAACGGTAAAACAGTCAGCATGAAATAACTTCAGAACGCCTCGAAAAAAAGAAAAGACGGGGGTCTCAATCGAGACCATTTCACCGAGGGCTCTAAAGGAGGGACGATGCGCGCGAAGGTCGCGAGCAGGGAATCATCCCTTCAAGGCGTGCAAAAGAACCCTAAGTACTACGGTGTGTGCTAGTGAGCAGAAATACGTGTGGGGAAGAGGAAAAAAGCTTTAAAACGGGGCGTTCCGCATTCTAGCCCTGAAAGGAAAAAAGAATGCTTTGGAACGAGAAAAATCAAGGTCAAGGGAAAACGGTTCGTCATAGGGCTGGGGGACAACCACAAATCAACCCACTTGGCGGGGGTGTAAAAGTGAAGAAAAAATTATGCGTTCCTCGGAGGAGCAATAGGGCTGGCAACACGAGCCGAAAGATTCCCAGGAACTAAGGAAACGAAGCTTAACACCCGGGCCGGGAAGAACTGGGAAAAAAGAGTCCCGTCCCCGTTTCTAATTTCACAAGGATCTCCGCAGAGGAATAGCCTTTCAAACATTCACACAGGAATTATCCAGACGGAAGAAAATGGAGGGTCCGAATCGAACGGTAGCTCACTGGAGGAGGGGGGGATGGAGAATCAGGTAGGAAAAACAGGTGTAAAGGAGAAACGACGACGTAAAGTGCGAATCATACGATAGTCGAAAGTTGAGTATGAGATCGTCTCCCAAAAAGGCAGGATTGGAGCACATTGAACCAAAAAAGTTGGCAATCTAAAACCGGCGTGTTCATCGAGGGGGAACTACGGAACGAAATGGCAAAGAGTATTCACAGACCTCAAAAAAAAATTCCGAAAAAAAGCCGGGAATGTCCGGGACACTTGAACCGACCTCGGGCTGTGACGATCAAGCCCGCGAAAAAGACATAACTTAAACAGGACCGACGGAGGAGCATACGAAGACGGGCGAACTAAATGCTCGTGTTCCGCACGGTCGACGGGCGAACGAGAAAAAAAAGAAGGGACCGGAAGACGGGAAAGATGGCCAACCGTCCAATTCGAAGAACGTTGCCGCGAGTGAAAAGAACGCTCGCCAGCAAGATCCCTCCGGGAGAGCAGGGCAAAGGCGAAGACCACTACAAGTGAGCGAAGAGGAAAGACATGGTCAAACAAAAGACCGCTCAAAAACTACCTCAACAGAAATTGGGCGAACAGCACAGGGGGGAAAGTTGGGACTGCCATGTGGAAGGCTAAACGCAGAGGAAGAGAACAACCAACAGTAAAACGCACGAGGACAAATCCCAGGGCAAAAGCCTGGCGGGGCATAGGCAAAGCGAGGAGGCGAGGAAAGGTAAGAGCGAGAAGAGAGCGCATCATAACTTAAATACGTCAATTCTTGAAGATAAAACACAGGCTAAGTGTGAGCGCCAAGACGAGAATAACAGAAACGGTCGCTAAACATAGGAGGACGAACAACTTGAGGAGCCAAAACTAGGGTTCTTGGATGAAAAGGAAGCAAATCCAGACAAAGAAGTGATTCTTCAATTGAGGGAAAGAAAAGAGAAAAGGCGAAGGAAAAAGGAAGGGACTAGAAAAGGGAGGGGTGTCTGCTCAAGTCAAGAGTTCTCAGGGATACCACGGAGATAAGCCAGAATACTTTCGAGGGTGTGGCAATTAACGCATGTTGCTATCGGAAAGAGGAAGGAGTCCACAAAAAACAAGAGAAAGAAGACGACTGGCGAGGACCGAAACACGCGATCAAGGCTGTTAAGTAATTGGGCAGCTCGGAGACTAAAGAATATGAATTGGAAACTCAGGGGATAAGGTCACACAGCAGGGGAAAAGAGTGTGGGGGAGGGGGGTTCCGTTACTTGTGGAGCAGAAAAGAACGCGGTTTCAGGTCGGCAGGAAACAATGGATGGTAAGGCAAGGGGACCTTTGATCGACGCCGGGAGGGGGGGATTGCCGGGGGGACGCTGTCGGGATAAGAGGAACTCGTCCCATCAAGACCAAACCAGCAAAAAAAAAAGAACAGGATACTGAATCCAGAGAAACTATAAAAGGAAAACTGCAGAAAAAACAGGATGGCAAGGATGGGAAATGGTACTAATTTGTGGAGGAAGCGGGCACGTAAATTGGAAAAAGAGCCTTACGACCTGCTCCTAAGCAGAAAAGCGTGGGGGAAAGAGGACAAATACGCGGAGATCTCCTGCTGGACCCATTTCCAAGGTTGCTAGAGCAGGGTCTTGAACCTCCAGAAACCTGTGAGGGTGGGGGGGCCCTCTGCAGTGCAAACCCCCTCCCCTAACTCCACAAGAGGGAAGGAAACTAAGAGGAAGTACGCATACCCTGAAATTGCGATGAAGAAAGAGCAACAGCATAATCCGGGGGAAACGCCACAAAAAGGGGTTGACGATCCAATAGAAAGAACTTGAACCACCCAGAGGGGGCGAAACATGGCAAAGGGTTCGAAGGGGGCTACCATTAACTTTATGCGAAACAAAAGAGGAAAAGTGGGTCTAGAAGGCCTGTTACCGATGGTAAACCAACCAGGCTATGTGTGGAAGACGGAAAGGCATGCGCCCAAGTGTACAATGGTCGTTTGGAGGAACCGATGGAAGAGAAGGAAAAACCGGGGAAAAAAGGACCTGAACCTTTGAAATAATCCTTTATTTAGGTCTATCCACATCCGTTTCTAAGGACGAAGTGGGAATTTACAGGTTCGAAACGTAGGAGGGGGAGTGGGTTGGCAGTATTGCCGCATAACCAGGCGCGCAGGAAAGGCGCTAGGAATCCGGGAGTCAAAAGTCCCCACAGCCAGAGGGGGGGGGCGGACTGGGAAGAGGGGCTAGACTGGAAATCCCTAATCTCTGGGTCATAAAAATCACTCGGGGGAGCCCGAAAATATCTGGACCTTATCGAGGTGGAAAAGCAAACTGAAAAAAGAAGAGCGGGAAGTTCGCGGTAAAGTCAACATTCAAGGAATTTAAGGAAGGCTCGGAAGGGCCTGGATCAAAGAGTCGGTGTCTCAGGTAGGGGGAAAAGAGATCCTGGAAATGCGAAGGAAAAGGCAGTCCTGGGGATGAACATCGTAGCAAGGGCGGGGGGGATGTCGAAGGACAGTTTCCGAATAAAAAAGAAATGGGAAAGGAATCACTAGGGAAGTCTTCGGACGGGGGGACACGATGCTTAACGTGGTGGGGGGAAAGGAAGAAGATGAGGAAAAAATCCGAAGGAGTCGGATATCCCTTATGTGAACGGCTATCGGACATGATGACGAAGAAGAAAAAACTTGGGGAGGACTGGCAAAAAGGGTCTGGGGGGGAGGGGAAAAATGGAAGATGGAAGGAAGAAAGGGAACAATCAAAAAAAACAAATCAAAGGATCCGATTCGCGATATCTCTAAAAACGGTCAGAAAGGCGGAGCGACGAAATGAATCCAACACGAGTACATAAGAAAAACACGAGGAAAGAGTCAAATAAGAGAAAATGAAAGGGTCTGCGGGGGGGTGCTCACGTAGAACGTTCATTGGAAACGGCATACAAAAGGGAGAGGGGGTGAAACCGAGAAGAGAAGGAGAAAGGAACGGCTTGAAAAAAAAAAAAACCCAGCAGGTATCTAGGCAAGAAAGCGTCGAACCGCAAGTGAGTGGTTATTGTGGGGGAAAAGGAGGGGGTTCACAAAAAAGGAGCTGGGGGGGACCTGGGGGTGACAGAGGGGTCCACGAAAGACATGTTGGGGGAATAACGATGTCTCTGGGGAGTTCCTAATATGTGAAAGAAGGTATAAACCTGGGGGGAAGATCGCAGAAAAAAAAACGGGGGAAAAGAGGGAAAATCAAAAAAGGGTTTGTGTAAGAGGCGGGCCTGTCTAGAAGACCCGAGCACAAAAAAGATCAGGACACGGGAAGCTCCCGATGACCCATTTAAAGCAGCGGTCGGACAATCCCTTTAAAAGAAGACCAACGCTGCAGATAGTCGCGAGGAGCTCAAAAGAGGGCAGGTAGTTAAAATAAGAGGACCGCGCCGGGGGGAGGAGACCTCTCAGGTTGAACAAATCGCGCTTGGTAACTGAAGAAGGCTTCTAAAAGGACCCGAAGGAAGAAAAAGGAGAAGAGGAAGCGGGGGTGGAACTCTACAGGGGGGGGAAAGCAAAGAACTCAGCGAAGGAAAGGAAAGTCGGAAGTGGAAGGGAGAGCAAGTTTAGGGGGGAAAAAATTAGCAACTCCTGCAAAAACCGAGCGAACAAAAAAAGGAAGAACTCCCTGTCGGGGAAAAAGAAAGGTCGGGACAAGGAGGGAATATGGGAGGGGACGACGATAGCCGTTTAGGACAATTAGGGAACCGCCCAAGCGGGAGGAAAGGAGCGGAGAGAGAATGGTGGGGGTAAACAGCTTAAGCGGAACTCAGGCCGGGCTTAACGTGGGAGGAACGCCCGTCGGTAAGGGGGAGCGGAAGTCTGCGCCAGACAATCAGTAATCCGCTTGTCGACAACAAGGAATCAAGGGCACCAGAGGGGTACCATCACCGAGGAAAAAACGTTTGAAAAAGAAACGCGCCGAGGAAAGGACGAGTAAAGAACTTACTGATTTGGAAATCACACAGAACCACTAACGTGGCAGGTGAGTTAAAAACGAGAGCGGGGGGTACAGACGGATAGAGAACAAAGGATAGGGGGGCTCGCACTAGGGGAGGGGGAATCGCAGCGCCTCACCCGGAAACCCAAACGTTGGAGGGAAGGGGGGTGGGATAGAAAGCTATTCAAAAGAGAAGACATGAAAGAAGGGCAGAACGGGGTTAAAAGGCGACCGTCCGAAACAAGCAAATGGGAACTAAACCGGGGGAAAAACCGCCCATCAACACGATGGGATACGAAAGGAGAAAGCACGTCTGATATGGAGTAACTGGAAAGGGGGGTCCATTTGAGGACGACATCGAATGCCAAAACTCCGAGGAAGGTGAAAAGGGGTGGACATGAAAATGAAGGGAAAGCGGAATTGAAATCTGGACCCTAGGACCACTTAAGAGGGTTGCAGATGGTTCCCAGGAAAAAAGGGAGCCAGGGAAAAAAGGGGGGGGGCGTAGGGAGTAGGCTGAGTAAAAAAGGCGTGGCTTCCACGTATCCCTGGGAGGGGAAGTTCTTCCACGATGACAAGGGGCGACAAGAAGAGTCGGCAGGAGAGGGGGGAAGGGAGGGTGTTCTCAGCAGGACACCTTGTCAAGGGAAAGGCGTTAACGAATCAACGCTCGAGAAGAACGATAAAAAAGAGTGGACATCTAGAGAGGGCTGAACTACCAAAGTCTCTGTCTCCTGATATTCAGTCGTCATTAGACAACTGGGTTGGATAACTGGTGAGGGAATTAATACAAAAGGGGACAAACTAAAGAACGGAAAAGAGGAGACCGAGGTTGCATGCAGTGGGGAATGGTAGTTTGTAAGGATGCGCTCGATGAAGGGGTGCTCGTTGGGGGAGGTGGGGGGGGGGGGATTGGGGGGGGGACCTGGTGCAGGGGAAAATCAAGGCCAGCGAAACAGTCATACAATAAAAGGCGCTGGAGAAGACAAGACTGGGCAAGAAGAATATCCAATGGGCCCTACACCGGACCAGTCTTCTTCGAGTACAAGACGGGCAACAGCAAACTGCAAAAAAGCTTCAAATGATCTGGTGAAATGGGGGGGGGGGGCGAGAAGGGGGAAAGTAACATATAAAAGATTTCCTGAATCTAAGACCCTCAAGGACGCAAAGACATCATCTAGACGGAAACAAGTAGGAAAGAATGAGAAGAGAAAGAGGGTGGGGGGGAAGACTTCCTTTCGAGGTCCGGGGAGTGGGTAAGGGGCCACGAAGACAATTAGCGTGGCTTAGAGTCTTCGAAGACAGTAAGAAGGGTAAAGACCCATTGAAAAAAGGAAGCGAGAAAGGAAGCGTGAACGCGAATGCTGATAAGGGAATTTATATCGAATTAGAATGACCCTCTTCTGACTTTGGGGCCGAATTATCTTCAAAAAAGGAAAGAAAGGCGACGGTTGAGGTCGGGGCGCAGAAAGTGGGAGGGAAGAAGAGGAGAACTTCTGCTTAGAACTCAGCAGGCAATCACTGGAATAAGCAGGGCAAAAAGCCTTGACGAGAGGCGAGGTCGGGGGAGGAGAGAGACGCAGACTGGACTATCGTACAAAAAATTTAAGATGTCAAGCTGAACTCGGGGGAGGGTGGCGAAAATAGAGAATGCGTCAAGGGGGCCTACTTTTGGGAACCGGGAATCGATGCTGAAGCAAACAATGCCGCCGGGCAAAGAAAAGTGCGGTAAAATTGAGGTGCTCTGGAAAGCTTTGGGGGGGGGGGGGGGGGGGGGGGGGGGGGGGGGGGGGGGGGGGGGGGGGGGGGGGGGGGGGGGGGGGGGGGGGGGGGGGGGGGGGGGGGGGGGGGGGGGGGGGTGGGGGGGGGGGGGGGGGGGGGGGGGGGGGGGGGGGGGGGGGGGGGGGGGGGGGGGGGGGGGGGGGGGGGGGGGGGGGGGGGGGGGGGGGGGGGGGGGGGGGGGGGGGGGGGGGGGGGGGGGGGGGGGGGGGGGGGGGTGGGGGGGGGGGGGGGGGGGGGGGGTGGGGGGGGGGGGGGGGGGGGGGGGGGGGGGGGGGGGGGGGGGGGGGGGGGGGGGGGGGGGGGGGGGGGAGGGGGGGGGGGGGGGGGGGGGGGGGGGGGGGGGGGGGGGGGGGGGGGGGGGGGGGGGGGGGGGGGGGGGGGGGGGGGGGGGGGGGGGGGGGGGGGGGGGGGGGGGGGGGGGGGGGGGGGGGGGGGGGGGGGGGGGGGGGGGGGGGGGGGGGGGGGGGGGGGGGGGGGGGGGGGGGGGGCGGGGGGGGGGGGGGGGGGTATGGGGGTGGGGGGGGGCTGGGGGGGCTGCTTCCATCTCTCACATCTTCTTTTGCAAAAGGTATGGTTTCACTGACTGACAGTACCATCAGAGAACGAAGTGGGAACGGCTCGGGGGCAGCAAGAGAGGGGGGAGGACGCGACGAGAGACAGCATACTTTCAATAAATTTTTAAAGAGAAGTTCCTCGTGGAGGGAGGACCTCAACTGGTGAGGAAAAAAGCGCTCAGCAGAGCAGTCTTGAAGGACTCATCCTAGTTGAAAAAACTCTTCAATTTATGACTGGGGTGTCGCGTCCACCGCGCGGAGAGGGTCCGAGAAAGCACGAAGGTCATTGGTTTCGAAGCAAAGGGAAAAAAGCGTGTAAAATCGATTTCAGGGATGCAAACACTGAAAAGTGGCTGGGGAAAACCGGAAGTTGTTTGGGAAGCTTGTGGGGGGAGAGACGAAGTGGCTTTCGACTCTAAAGGAGAGAACACGACTCCTCGAGGAAAGGTGCAATCATAAACGCGTAGGGCATAAGCAACAAGCAGAGAGAAAAAAGCCCAAAGAGGGCCAAGGAGCGGCTATCGAAGACATCATAAGTCATGAGGAACCATTGGCAGGCTGTTGGAAACCTTTGACACAACGCAAAGTAGTCAGGTGAAATGACCGGAATTAGGGGGACAGGCGCTCGGCCTGGCGAGGGGGGAAACTGTGGTTGTAAAAAAAAAACTCAGGGTAATCTAGCGCGGCATCAAAACGCTCAAAGACTCACGAACTTTCCACGGGGAAGGAGCGGAAAAGTGATCAGAACATGTGTGGGAAAAAACCCCTCTGGGGGAAAGCCCTGGAGGGACACGTACAGACAAAGGAGCTCAAATAACTCCCACGCGCGAAAAGGGGGGGGGAACCGGGCTGGAAAGGGAGGGGGGAAAAAAAGAGAAACGCTCCAAAATGCTCGGACACCACGAAGGGCGCGCAAAAGATCACCACCGCCGACTGAAAGTGGAGGTTCACGCAGAGATGAGGAAAGGGGGAGGAGCGCGGTAACATCGCTGCTAGCCCGCCGAAAAAAAAAAGGGATAAAGGTTCTTTAGGGGGGGGGGGGGGGGGGGAAAAGCACAGGGGGGATTAAATCGAAGTTACGGGGGGAAGAAAAGGAGAAAAAGCAACGGAAACAGTCCATCAGTGAGCTAAAACAAATTGTCGAAACTGGCTCGATCAAACGGAAAGGCCCTCAGATTGAACCGAAAAGGGGGGTGGAAAAATCAAGAAAAGACCGATATCACGAAGGGCGGGAAGGGAGAGCTGGGTTCATACGAGCCGATAAAAGCCTTGTAAACGGCCGGCTCCTACGAAGATTCATTGAGGAGGAACGATTTTTAACTGAAAACCAGGAAGCGGGTGGAGAGCCGGCCGAGGGAAGCCCTCTCGGAACTACGGACGCCCGGCGATCAGTGGGGAACCACGATGATATCGGGATATGAAAGCTGCTCGGCGAACGAGAGATAAAGGGGGCCAGTGGAAAGAGGGGCGCAGAAAGCAGACCAGGGAGATTTTCCTTACGACCAAAAGAAAGTAAGGGGGGAGCCAGGGGCCTCGGAATCGACAAGGTACCTCAGGAACGAACCAAGAGAAAGGAGGCAAAGAGGATACGAGCAAAATCTCACTTCTCGCGATCGGGGGAAGTAGAGCCGACGCCGGACCAGACAAGCTCAACTCGGGTTCGGTGACCATGTCCTGAAAGGCTCGGGAAGGGACGAGAAGGGGTGGATCGGAAGGCCGACCACGAAAAACTCAACGAGAATACTAGATTGGCAAGCGGCGGGGCTTTAGGTGAGCAATAGGTCTGGAGGTCGTGCACGAAGAATCTGGAACCGAGGGGGAAAGAGGCCGGAATGTCATCCGAACCGATCAAATAGGCGATGTGCGGGCTGGAGGCGTGTGGCTTGCGCTGAGGGGTTGCACTTCGAAAGGCCTAAAAGCATTGTCAAGACGACAGGGGTGGCGGCGCGGAGGAGAGGGGGTTGCCACGCTCCACAAAGCTAGAAGAAGGCCAATCATATCGGTCTGTTAAAAAAGGGGAAAAAGACTCTCTCAACAAAGTATGGGGAAGAATATATGGAACCGGGAACGAAACGATAGGAGAGGGAATCCGAGTATCGGGTTTTGGGATCTGTTTAACAAAAACAAAAAAGCCTCCTCCCAAAACTCCACTGAATCGCTGAGAATCAAACTCCCCTCGTCCAAAAACGAAGGAGGCCGAGCAATCTGTTCGAGAAGGAGAGGGGAAGGGAGAGAAGCACCGGGAGTGGGAGGGGATGGCTGTGCAAACGAGAAAGATCGCGCTTCAATTACAGCGAATAAAAACGAAGAAGAGAAAGAAAATCTCTCTTCAAGTCAGGGGACTGCGTCAGGGAGTAAATGACAAGGAACCGAAGAGACAGAGGAACGCGCGCCGGCATGACAGGGGGACGGCAATTCTGCAAGGGCGAGGGACTGGTCAGGGCACAAAGAAAAGTAAAACTCTGAGAATATTTCTCCGCGACGAAGAAAAAGGGAATGGAAGTGAGCTGAAAGGAGGTGGGGCCGAGAGCGGGTTACCGTCTAGGCAATCATTGAAACAAAAAAGAAAGACCCAAGACAAGGTTGCCCCTATCAGCTCAAAGCCGAGAAAAAGACGGAAAAGAGAGGAAAGCGCAATCTTTGAGGGAACGAAAGTCAGCCTAGGGACTGGATTTTCTCAAAATCCTTCCGTCACGGGAGCAAGGCGTAAATCCGAGCAAGTCCACACCAGGGAAAGGTGGAAGGAAGTAACAGAGGCCCCAAAAAGACAACTGCCGTGATCATATGTAAGAAACGCGCACGAAATACAGAAAAAGAAAGGACTCTTAACATAAAAGAAGAACCGCGCGGGGAGCATCGACTGGTGAGGGCTTGCCCACCACAAACCAAGCGAGTGAAAAAAAGTCCAGAGGTTTAGAACGAAAAAAGGGGCCACGCATAGGATGGTACGTCCCGCCACTGTTCGACGTGAACGCAAAAAAGTCTAGTTCTCGCTATAACACTGTCGCAGAGAAAAAACGAGAATTCGACCGAAGGGGCGCTACAAAGGGGAGGCGAGAGCAGAGTGACGTTCAGAAGGGCAGCCTGTAGATAAATGCGGGAAGACTCCCTCGAAGGGGGAGAAAAGAACAAGTTTGAGACGATTCTCACGCCAAAGGGGTGTCCGAGCCCGATGGGGAAGTCGTTAAGAAGAAATCAGCAAGGAAGGACAGGTCCGGAATGTGGAAAAAAAGACTGCGCGGCTAGCAAATAAAGGGGGTAAAAAGAAAAAGGAAATGGGAGAAAGACCCCAAGAAACATCACTTCTGGAACAAAAGGAAAAAGGGGGAAAGGTAGTGGAACTCGACTAAAGCCCCGGGCTTAAAAGCAGAAAGAAAAAGTCCCCTGTAAATCCGCCGCTTCACAAACTTACCTGTGCAAAAGCCCGGGGAAAAGAAGCAAAAGAACGGTAATTAACAACTGATCTATCTCTTACTACCGTAACAGTTCAAACGATAAATTCTGAACACGGACAGGAAAAGGAAAGGGGAAATAGGCGGAGAACTGACTAGGTTTTGGGGGGGAACTGGTAAAATCGGGTTTCTTCGTTAACGGGGGAAACGACTGATATTGGGACTTGAGATAAAAGCGGGTAGAAAAGGGGATGGGAGTGAGAAAGGCCAAAAAAAGGAGATGATAAAAAACAATCTCTCCCAAAAAATTAAGTTTCAACCCCCATTGGGCGCGGGACTCGGCAGGATGAATCGACCCAAATGGAGGGCAGACCAAAAGTAGGGCAAAAAACGGCAGATAGCGTGGACCCAACAAACGGTCCGACTAGTGATGAAACTATAAAGACCGGGAAGAAAATAAGTGCTAAGGACAGGAGGCGTCGCTAAGAAAAGAAATGAAGAGGAACTGACGGATGTTTCCAAAAAAGAAGATCCTAAACCGAAATAAAGCCATCTCTAAGGAAAACACTCGAAGAGTATTAAGTCTCTTCTCCTCTGGCGGGGGTACGGGAGAGAGAATGCCTATTAGTCCAAAGTAAGTATGGTAAGGAGGTCCGTCAGAACCACTAAGGGAAGAGAGCCAAGAGCGGGGTCGGGTTCCTACCAACGTAACGCCGGCACGACAGGGACCCCGGGCGAAAAATAAAGTGGGTCGACAGCACAGGATGGGTGGGGGACGGGGACAAAAGGTTTGCCTAACAACGGGCGGGAAAAAGGCCACAAAAAAATAACAGCAAAAAAAAAAGATCGGGAAAACGAACAAAATGGCGCAGACGAGGGTACCAAAGCAGCTCGAGTGGAAGGACTGCAAGGGGCGATCTCGAGCCTCTCACGTAAAAAGGAAAATCAAGATTGCCGAAAAAATCGACGCTCCCATTAAGCCCAGTCACTGGAACCGAGAAGCGAAAGAAAGAAGGGGAGAAAAAAGCATAAACTAAAAAAAATGGGATACAGCCACCCACGAGAGGTGGAAAAAAAACACGGTGTAATGAAAATATTAAGAAATCAGGAAAAGACGGAAGAGGGGCAGTCAATATCTAAGAGGTGGCTCAAGGGAAAATCGTGACGAAGTTCACTCGAAGGGAGAAGCGGGGGCCGGGGTGCAAGGCGGAGAAGAAAATGTCGAGAAAGGGGATAAAGGAAC
>Ga0179593_1501563_pt1 | contig 22090 bp, 35 predicted proteins | sample CZODoug2_1_08_16_FD_185931 | JGI IMG/M metagenome (GOLD analysis project Ga0179593, IMG submission 185931) | Vadose zone soil fungal communities from Angelo Coast Range Reserve, California, USA - CZODoug2_1_08_16fungal (PacBio error correction) | ecosystem: Environmental > Terrestrial > Soil >...
GACTAGAAAATGCTGGGGGATTTCTGGGGGAGATGGGAAAGGGGGGTGGGAAACAGATTTGAATGACTAGAACGACGAAGGACTCTGCCTCGTTTGCGAGGATAAAATCAAAACACTGGAGGGGTAGGTGTCAAAAGAGCGAAAGTGCTAGGAAAGAGAAAAGTCGAAACGCCGAAAATTACTTGCAAAGCCAGGGGGGCTTTCTTCACCGGGGGCAAATACAGAGAAAAGTCCTGCTGAAAAGAGAGAGCCACCAAACAGGGCGATCACAAAGGGTTACGAGGTTACCTTGGGGTCGTAGGCACCGAAACAATCAATGCTCAAAAGGAAAAACGGAGAAGAAAGAGAAAAGCCGCCCGAAAAAAAGAAGAGAAAACATAGCAAACGAAAGAACAAAAGGGGACTCTCGCCGCAAAAAAGCATTGAGGCTGCTTGGGAAGAGGCTGGGAAATTGGAAAAAGAACAAATACGAGCGCCAAAAAACCGAAGAGAAAGCCTCGGGGGAAAGAAGGGGAAGAAGCAGCCTCAACCAAGGCAGAGGGGGGGGGACACAAAAAAATGATGTAAGAAGTCTGGGAGGGGAGAATCCATAGAAAGAGTATGGAGGGGGGGAACTCTCCAAGGAAAAAGAAAGCAGGGGCAAAGCGGAGAGGAAGCGAAGACACGAGAGCAAACAAAGGAAGTAGTCGGAAGGAGGAAGCTTCACCTAGTAAGGGAGGGCAGACTCCACGACGCGTCAAAGGATAAAACGCCCCTTCGCAGAAAAAAAACGCCTGCCGATTCCAGGGAAAGGACCCGGAACTCGGAAACATTCTGGGGGGAGAGTCCTCCCATCGAAAAAGGGAAGTAAGGTGGAAAGGTAGAACTCCTGAGGAACAGCCTGACCCAAGAAACTCAAAGGGAGGAAAGACATGTGAAAAAAGCCATAAACAGAGCCGTCAGGCAGGTGAGGGAATTGAAGAAGGAAAAGAACAGTAGTGCAAAACATGAATGAAAGGATATGAAGGAAAAAATGTGGTGAAGAGGGGAAAGGGAAAAACGAATCACCTTGAAAAAGAACCGGCTATTCAGAGATGAAAGGAACAAAAAATGAGAATTACGGAAAGCTATAAGAAGGAGGCCAGGAGGGACCGCCGCGAAAATCAATTTCTGGCTTCAGCTAGAAAGGAACAGGAAGGCTAGACGAAAAAGATCCCTTGAGCTCCTAAGAGCTAACTTGAGGAAGAAGTGAAAGCAAGGGGGGAGAAAAGGGAACACATGCGTGAAGGGGGCGCATAATTCGATGAATTAAAAAAGAACTAAGCGAGCGGTGCCTATGAAGAGGGGCTCTTGAAAAGTCGTGGTGGGGGGGAAAATGCAGGGTGGTGAAAGCCTTAATGATCTGGAGGGAAACTCAAGGGAAGAAATGGTCCTAAAAAGAGGAAAGGCTCTCAGAGAGAGCAGTCCCCGCACAGAGAGAGGGATGAAAAATTGTTCTTTGGAGGAGAGTAAGAAGCTCCGGAGAGGGGACAGACCATCAAGGAAATCACTGAAGAGAAATACTCCTTTTCTTCATCGTGCGAACGAGAGGTCAAGAAAGGAAAAGGGGGGCTCCGAAATGTTCCGAAAGGTTCTGGGAAAAACCTGGGAAGGGAAGGGGAAGAGAACCGTTATCAAAAAAGGAGGGTCAGAAAAAAAAGGAGAAGAGTGGATTAGGAGTCGGGGAAAAAGCTCGAAATTGATCACGAAAGCAAAAGGCGGAGAAAATATGAAAAAGTGACAACTGATGGGAAAAGTCCGGGGAAACGAAAAGCAATTCTATCGTGAACGATTGGATAACAAAAAGTTTGGAAAAAAAGCGAAATTATCGAGAGGCGCAACAAAGAGAGCCGAAAGGCCGATCAAATGACTGCGAAAAAAGGCTAGTTGAGCTTGAAGTTGAAGACAAAATGGAAAAACGCAACGAGCATCCGACCTGCAATGAACTAAAACTGAAAAAAAAGAATATGCAATAAAGCCTGGAAATAAGAAGCTACAGTCCGATGAAAAGGAAAGGAGAAAAACTCGAGAAAAAGAAGTCGGAAAGACTACTGGGAAAAATCTCATCGAGGGAAAAAGTTTTGAAACAGATGCTTGAAAAAACCGTTTAGAAAAAAAAGGGATAGGAAAATGAAAAATCAAAGGGGGAAAGGGCGCGGAGATCTGCAGGAGGAGGGCTCCTGGGAAGACCATGGAAGAAACCTATCCGAAAGGGAATAGTCGAAAGTTAAGCGAAAAGAGATGGATCAAAAAGCTTCAAAAAAGGGAACTACTTGAGCCAATTACAAGGGGATCTTTACAAGAGGACATATAAATGAAAAAAAAATTGGAGAAGCCCCTTAGAGAGATCCCTGGAAGGGGCATTAAAAGAGTAGAGGGAAAAGAAAACCTCGAAGTTTTCTCTTAAAAATGGAAAGAAAATGGAAGAAGGAAAAACGAGAAAAGGGCATAAAATTCGATAAAAAAAAAACCCAACTGACTCCACAATCTTCCCGTCTGGAAAAATAACCGAAGAAGAGAGGGGAGGGTATGCCAAAAAGAAAACTCATCAGAAACTCAGAAGGGAAAAGTCGCGGAAAACTAACTTCTTCAGTAACGTTAAAAGAAAGAAGAGAAATCAAAAGGAGATAAGAGATCCAGGAAAAGAAGAAAGGTCGCTCAGGACCCCAAAAAGAAAGACTTCCTGGGGGGAAGTCTGCCATGCACGGAAGCGAAATAATGTTTGCAAAAGGGGGGTTGGGGGGGGGATCTGAAAAAGGGGAGCTGCAAGTTCGCAAAAAAACACTTCTCAAGCGAAAAGAGAAAGACGCCGAAACATGCAGAAATCTTCACAAAGTTTCAAAAGTCAGAGGGGGGGGGGTAGGAAGGGGGCGGAGGGGGGGGAGGAGCTCTACCGAAAGCCTGAAAAAAACCCCCCGCGTAAAGAATCAATCCGCCAGAACGTCACTACTTTAAAGAATTCAAAGGATGAGGAGAAAACAAACAACAGGAAAAGAGAGATACGAGAGCAGGAAAGGAGGTAAGGTTACCAGAAAGATCAGGGAGCAAAGGGGAAGAAGCTCCGGTGGTTCCAATGAAGGGGGGCGAGAAAAGGGGGGAATAGATTGGAAAAAACCAAAAAAAAGGAAAAAAGATCACGGAGTCCGGAGGAGTGTGAGCGCAAAACAAAGCGCCGCTGCAGGGAGACATAAAAGAAAAAAAGGCATTAGGGGGGGGGCAGAGCCACTTGGAAAACAGGAAATAACAGAGTAGGAAAAGAAAAAGGGAAAGCGAAGCGAGAAGTCAAAGGAAAAAAGCAGGTCAAAAGAGTTATGACGAGGAGAAGCTAAAAAAAACTATCATGAAGATTGGGGACGCGAACAAGAAGAAAAAGGGGGTAAAAAAAAAAAAAAATTTAAAAAACTTTGGGGAAGCATCCGAAATAGGGAAAGGTCAAAAGGGAACCTTCACCTCGGAAAATAGTCGAGAGAATCCCCAAGGAGGAGAAAAGGCCGGAAGGATCCTTCTACCTAGAAAGAAACAGTTGGGGGAACTTTCGGAGAAACTTGTCATTAGGATCGTGATGCGAAAGACCAAAGGGGGTCCTAAGAAAAGAAACCCTGAGGAGGGGGGGGTCAGATAGAAAAAATCCAGCAAAAAAAAAAAGGGTCTCGCGAAGGAAAACAAAGTCTTAACAGTCCGGAAAGATCAGAGGCCAGGAAAAAAAAAAATGCTGAAAAGAGGGCCAAAAAAGGAACCTGAAAGCTACATGACGCTGACCAAGGACATCTGGGGAAAGAAAAAATTAGCGGTTCAAGCCTGAAAGAGCGTAAGAGGGAAGCCTGGAACCGAAAATCCCTCCTATGAAGAAGAGGGGGGGGGAATTGATTTGAATTTACTAAAAAGAACAATGATAGACTAAGGGAAAAAGAATAATCATCCAAAGAAAAGACGGGAAAAGGAAAGAAATAGCAAAATCCCAAAAAAAACGCATGGGTCCAATAATTAAAGGAAGAACTGCAGAATTGAGGAAAGTGTGCCTAAAAGGAGGCATGATCAGGTAAGAAAAATTTCATGCCGAAGTGTGGAATTTAAAGAATTCAGGAAGTGTGGGGGAGCAAACAAGAAGGAGCTGGGAAGAAAGCCTTGGGGAAGGAAAAAGGAACCTCGAGTTCCAAATATCTGCGCAAAAGGGTCTACAGGAGGACATAGAAAAAAGAAACATCAGAAAGGGAAAGGTAGGAAGTCTCAACTGCTAACCTAGGGGAATTGAGGAGAGCTGGGGTCAGAGAAAATATTCGTGAGGAAGGTAAACCGAAGGGTTCTTGAGAAAACTAGAAGTCAATAAAGCGGATTTCCTTGAAAAAAAAAAAAAAAGGCGGGCCACGGGGGGGGTATAATTTCAAAAGAAAAAATTCTAAAACATGCACAAAGAAGACCGTTGAGAAAAGTCCCGGAGCAAAAAGAGGTTCATAACTTCACATAAAAAAGAAGGTAGGGCAGACGACAAGTTGCAAAAGATGGGGAAATAGACATCAAAAAGCTGGGCCAACATTTAAAGAAGAAAAAGAGGACCTGCAAGAAGGGACTGAAAGCCGCTTAGGCGGGAAGGGTTAGAAAAAGGTCGCTGAGGGGAAAAATCGCTTTGAACGGCAGGAGGGGGTCAAAAAAAAAGTCGGCAAAACTCGCTCAAATAGTCACAGCGAAGGAGGCCAAGGGGGAGGAAAGAGCACCCAACTCAAGTATCGGAAACAAGAGGGAGGCCAAGAGAGACCTACTGAAAATCTCTTCAAAGGGAATCGCTGAGCGGGATAGTAATAATGAAGCGGAAAAGGAAAATTAATAGAAGTAAAGTCAAGGAGAACTGCGGAAGCGAATTCATCAGAGAAAGTTGGATTGAGAGCGGGAAGATAAGGCTCGAGGGGAAAGGCTCAGGATATTGAAAAGGGGGGGACTACTTGAAAGAATAGAAAACCTGGGCTCGAAAAATCTAAAAAGCAAATTGACGGAGGGGGTGGAAAGAGGCTGAAAGAAAAAAATCTTAAAACATAAGGCCATAAGAACCGCGCAAGAGGGGTTCTTCAGGCACCAGCTCCAAGAGAGTGAAGAAACGTTGGTCAGGTATAGGAAGTCATGAGAAAGAAAAAGTACTCTCCGGGGCGAAAAAGACTTCTAAGTGCAAGAATCTTTCTACACCAAAAAAAGACAACGGGAGAAAAAGGGGGGACTCCGAAAGATATGGGAATCAGAAGAAGCCTCCTCAAGAAAATACCTGGGGAGGAACTCTTAAAGCGGTAAGCAACTATCATGCGTCGAAGGGGGAAGAAAAGGCCGCATAAGAAGCGGAGCTGAGGACTCCGCAAAATTACGAAGAAGGCATCGGGGGGACTTCGGACAAGGGAAAAAAAAAACTATAGAAAAAGGGAGCTCGCCATAGATCCTTCCTCGGAGGGGGTTACGAGAGAGAGGGGGTGTCCAAAGATGTTCAAAGGAGGGGAACCTCGAAAAAAGCCGTAAAAGAAGGGGCGAAGAAGAACATATGAAACGGGTTCTGGAAGGATGATGGGGAACTTCTGAAAAAATCGACCATGTCTAGGGGGAGTTCCAAAAAAAAGTGACTGCAAGTCCGCCACAGGAAACAAACCTAAGAAACATGAGGGATCTATTCTAGACAACAAAAAAGGATAGGGGGCTCTTCAGGAAAGGGGGGAGCGGGAAGAGGAGAGGTTGCAGCTGTCGAAGAAGGGAAACATTGTCCTAAAAGAAAGGAGAGGAAAAAAAACCTGTATAAAAAAAAAGAAAATGAATCACGAAAAACCCAAAAAAAGGGGTCAGAAAAAACCAACGCATATCGAGGAGTCAAGGATGGAAGAGTAAGAAAAAAAAAAGAGAAAAACACGAACAAGAAAAAAGCTAACAGAAAGGAAATCCAAAAAACGAATCCCTCTGAAAAGCAAAAGCAGGCCGGAACACCGGGACTTCACCACGAATAAGTAAGAGGAAAGATACTCTAAAAATTTTTATGAAGGGCACTACCTATAGAAGAAAGTGAAAAAATAGAATCCTGTGGAGAGGAGAGGTCTAGAAAGACATTGAAGCTCGACAGGGATTCTCTTGCCGCAGATGAGAAGAAAAAAAATCTGACAGTCGAAAAAGTCGGGAAAAAAAGTAAAGTCGGACCTCCGAATCTAGAAAGAAGCTACCGAGAAAGGAAGAACTTGTCGGCCAGAAAAAATAGGGGTAAGAGAACGACCGGAAGAGGGTTTGAAAGAAGGAACTCTCCAAAAGGGAATGTCGAGAAAAGAAATCCTTACAGGGGGGGAGCTCATTCCTGGAATCAGTTTTGAGAGAGGAACGAAAGGGGGAAAAAGAAAAGGTCTACGAACGGGGAAATCGGAATTCTAATCTGCTTAAAAAGGAGTCGGAAGGAAAAAAAAACGCAAAAAGGGAAGATCCGGCAAAGCGCCCTAAAAACTACTAAAGCCATGAGCCGGTGGAAAAAAATTTCTTGAGGAAGTGGATTCGAAAGAAATTAAGAAGGAGGTAGCAAAAAAAAAAAAAACCCTATTGCAAGTACGGGGAAAGAAACCTCCTCGAAGTAGCCCACATGGCAATCGGAAAATAGGGGTGATGACAAGAGAAAATGAAAAGCGTCCGGCGAGGAGAACCGTAGCGATCATTAAGGATATTCGTCAGAAGGTTCAGAACACCAAGGATGCAAGAGAAAAGAAGGGGGCGTAGGAACAAGACAGTCGAAAGGAGAAACTCAGCAGGAGGTTCAAAGGGTGGGATACCGCTGGGGCCGCAGAGGGAAAAGAAGATGTAGAAATGCCCGTCGTCAGCACCGTTCAAACGACGTGGAATATTAAAGGGGACTCAAAAAAGGGAGGTCCTAAGATCATAAGAAGTTCGGCAGAAAGGGGGGGGGCGTAATCAACGTCTAAAGGAAAAAAAAAAAGAAAGAAAAAAAAAGCATCTGGGGAACTAAAAAAGTAAGAAATCGCACGATAAAAAGTATGAGCGGTTTCTAAAACTAGGGGAGAAAAACCAAGGCTCAAAACATCAGAAAAAAAAAAAAGATTCAGTGAAAAAAACCGGAAAAAGCAAGAAAAAACAAAACTGAGGTCTAACCTACAAGAAGGGCCAAGGAAAAAACACGTCCGGAGGATTCGAAAAAACAAACACCTGGCTCAGGGGAGGGAAGTGCCTGGGGAAAAAATCTAGAAATTGAGGGGGTCTCCAAAAAAAAAGGGCGGTAGAAGTTTGAAAAAAAAAGTCCAATTCCGGTAGGTCAATCCCAGCAAAAAAAGAAAAGTAAAAGAGAAGAATAACCTGAAGCGACTCAGGGGGGGACTTCCGGAAAAAAAAAGAAAAAGACCCTTCGAAAAAAAATCAAGCCGGGAAAACAAAAAGGGGGGACGGGGCGCGAGAAAAGGTTCAAGGGAGGAAGAGAGGATAGGTACTCGCAGCTGGGTGGGGGGGGGGTGGGGGAATTATATGGGCAAGAGTCTTCAAAACATGCCTAGCGATAGGCGAGAGGAAGAAGTAGAAAGGTCGATCTCCAGGGGGTTCGCACAGGAAAAAAGATGGAAAGTTAGCAAGGGAAGCGTCTCCGAAGGGAAAACACTAAAGAAGAACATCGAAAAAAAAAGAATTCATGGAGGGAGGAACGCGGAAAGGAAAGAAAGTTTGCCTAAAAAAAGCATTTCAAAAAAGACGAATCTCTCCCTGGAGGGTGTCGGCTAAAAGGGGGCGCGAAATTTTAACCCAGAAGGACTCCGTGAAAAACATCTGCAAAAAAACAATTGCAGAGGGAAGGAAAAAAATCAACGCTCTGTTACACAATGAGGCTCAGAAAAAAAAAATAGGCATAAAGGGGGACAAAAAGAACTTTTAGAGAATTCAGAAGATACCGGGGGAGAAAGCAGACCGGAAAAAAAGAGGAAAGGGCCCGCCAGGAATCTGAGAAAAAAGGGAAGGGAATTACAAGAGAACTCCTGATTCGGGAAAATAATTAACCAGGGAGAATGCTGAAAAGAGAAGCAAACCCTGTGGGACGGAATGAGAAGGGACGGTTCAGCAAAACTGATGGCGCAGGGTTCGGCCTCGTGCTGGGTCATCGCGGGCGTTCCGCGTAAAAAAAAAAGAAACATTAATCAGAAAAAAAAGCAGAGAAAAAAGACGTTGTGGGGAGTCGAGCGGAAGGGCTGGGGGGGAAAAAACGTCGGCTGAAAAGGAATATACAACAAGATACGCATTGACAACCGGGCGAAAATTAAAGGAAAAATGGGAGTAGCTACCTGCGATGTCCCACAGGAAAAAAAAAAATCTTAAAATCGTACTAAAAGGGAGGACAGGAACTAACGTCAGGAGGTTCATGGGGGTGACCTGGAGATCGGTAAAAAGGGTAAGGGAAAGAAACGGGGAGAAAGGGGGGGTTCCAAAACGGCGCAAAAAATACATTTAGAACCGGCCCAGGTCATAGAGAAAGGAAAAATCAGCAAAAAGAAGAAAAACCAAGTTCTTTGGTCGGCAAAACCAACGAAAGAACATATTCTTTAGACAGATAAAGAATGCTTCCCTTCGGTCAGGAAAGAGACAGAGGTGCCGGGGCAAAAAGGGAACGAGGAGGGGATCATACTAAAAAACCTCTAAGAAAAAAGGAAAAGAACCATGGGGACCAATCTTGGAACAAGCAGAGGTCCGGGAGGGAAGAGGATCATGACGGAGCTCCAGCTCCTAAAGGGGAAAAGTGAAAGGAAAAGAAAACTCAGGGGAAAAAAAAACCTCTCGGGAATATTATCTGGGATCTCGCCAAGATTAGAAAGAGGCCTTCAAAAAATTCACCAGGAAAGGAGGGGGAATTTCGAAAACCCAGAGAAAAAAGAAAACGGCCGTCGAAGAAGAAAGTGGCAGCACAAAACAAATTGGGTGAAGCAGAAAAGCATATAGGAAGAGAAGAGATTTTCGGAACTATTCAAAAGGAGCTTCAGGAGGGAAGAAGAACAAGCTTAAACTCAGCGTGTTGGGACTGGGGTGACTAGGCAAAAAAGGGGGTACAGGTTATCCTTGTCCAAAAGGAAAGGGGTGGAACGCCAAAGAGGATTGAGGGAAAAAAAGGCCACGGGAAAGGGCCGAGGAAGTTCCTGAAAGGGGCAGAAAGAGACACCTCTAAAGTCAGAGAGGATCCGAGCGCCACTATCCAAAGACCCTAAGGTCCAGAGAGTCGGGGGAAGATCAGGAAAGGCCGGACACCTTTTAAGGGGGTCGCAAAAAAAAAATCGAAAAAGAGTGATCTCCCAAAAGAAAAGGAATTTTCAACTTGGGGAAAAAGGGACTATCAAAGGGGGTCGGGACAGAAAGATTGGAAGGTCTGCCAGGAAGCACTCCGGTATAAAAAGGAAACTCAGCCCTTGCCGACGATGTGGGGGATTAGAGGAAGGGTCAAAAAGACAAAGAAGCCAAAGAAACGAAAATAGATCAAACCGCATGGACCTCAGGACCCTCAGCGGAGTCTGTAGAGGAAGGTGGGGGAAAAAAAGACAGCTCAAGTCCATAGGGGGGTGTCGCAATTACGTTCGAATGAAAAAGGAGTACGGGGGGGCTGCGTCTCAGGGGTCGCTGGGGGGGAGGTGAAGAGAAGGAAAAACTCTTCGGAAAGGCTTGAGTCAGCACCGAAAATCCAAAAAGCAAGGGAAGAAGAGATCACAAAAGCAAATAGATAAGGAAAAGAAAACAAATGATAGAAGGAAGATTATTTCTGGAAAACGAACAGTGTTGAGAAACGGATCTACAACAACAAATCAGAAAGGACAGGCCTCCCTTCGGAAAGTCATTGTCCGTGACAGAAACTAAAAAACAGCCAGGAAGGACGGCGGAAAAAAAGGGACAAAACATTCGATCGGACAGGGAAAAATAAGAGAACATCGGGGAGGACTGCTAGAAAAAGGCTATGATAAAAAACTTCGGAAAAAAATGCGCAGAAGAGAAAACTCCATTAGGTGGGGGGGACAATAAAAAAGGGGGGGGAGGCCTAAACACGCTCAAAGCTGCACAAAAAGAAAATGTACCTCTTCAACGCTCTGGAAAAGAAGCTCACAGGGGACGACTAGGGAGAGAGACCGGGGAAAAAAAGGGTATCTCGAAACGTCAGAAAAAGGTTAGATAAAAAGGGGGAGGTAAGAAGAACATACCGCTAGGGAGGGTCTATTCATCGAAAGAGCTCAAGGACTATCTCAAGCTCAGAAAAAATACAGAAATCGCTATGCCTTTCTGAAAAAGGAGTCATCAAAGAAGTAACTTAGAAGGGAAGGTTTCAGAAAGAAAAAGAACCATGCAAAACTGCAAAAAGGACTGAAAAAAAAACAAAAAATCCGACATGGACCATGTAAGAAACAGGTGGACGAAAAAGGGTCAACACGCGGTTTTCAGAGAAAAAGTGCGTACCAACATGCCTGCAGGAAGGGGGGGGAACGAGAAAAAAGAGACAATGGAAAGAGCTTCAAAAAAACATTCTGGAAAAGAGAAGTCTTCCGGGAAGGGAGAACCTACGAAGGGGAGAGGGTTATGGGGTAACTCAGAATTAATTGAAAAAACTCATAAAGCTGTCTGAAAAAAAAAAGACAATAGGCGAATGGAAGAAGAAAAGGTCTGCCGGGGAAAACTCCTAAAGGGAAAAAATCCAAAAAAAAAAAGAGCTGTCAAAGGAAAAGGCTCTTGGGGAGGAGGGGGACACCCTGGGTGGGAAAGGAGAGCAGGCTTCGGGTTCGCTCGTCCCAGGAGGGAAAGATTTTCGAGAGGACGGGTGGTGAAAAAAAGGGTGGAGCCACCAAGGGAATTCCGAAAGGGGAAAGTACGCAGCGCCGCCATTCCGAGAAAAGGCGAGCTTCAGAAAAGATTGGTAGGGGAGCTTCGGAATTTTTTTCACTATAAAAAACTGCCTAAAGAAGGGCGCCGTTGTAGGGAAAAGGGGGGACTTTAGGACGTCGAGAAGTTGCTGCTAGGGGCACTTAAAAAAAGAAAAGCTCCAGAAAAAAAAGAAAAAAAAAAAAAAAAAAAAAAAAAAAAAAAAAAAAAAAAAAAAAGAAGAAAAAAAGGAAAGAAAAAAAAAGAAAAAAAAAAAAAAAAAAAAAAAAAAAAGAGAAAAAAAAAAAAAAAAAAAAAAAAAAAAAAAAAAGAAAAAAAAAAAAAGAGAGGAAAGAAAGAAAAAAAAAAGAAAAAAAAAGAAAAAGAAAGGAAAGAGAAAAAAGAAAAAAAAAAAAAAAAAAAAAAAAAAAAAAAAAAAAAACAAAAAAAAAAAAACAAGAGAAAGAACAAAAAAAAAAAAAGAAAAAAGAAAAACCAAAACCAACAACCCCCACAGAGCAACCCCAAACACCACGAAGACACAAACCAAAACACAAAACCAAAACGCGAGACCAAAACAACATACCGGAAACACCCCAAAAGACTTTCTAGACGCGTACTATATCCCCAACGTAAAAAGGGAACTCGGGAAACTAGGGGGAACCTGTGGAAGGGGAGTCTAACACGGCCTGCCGACTCCTGGGGAGAAGAAGGGGTTCGCCAGGGGCTGTAGAATTGGGTACCAGAAAGGTCCCACTGAAAGTTCAGTCTAAGAGAAGAGGAGAGAACACGGCATTTCGGAGGATCAGAAAGAGAAGATTAGGGCGAAAAAGGGGGAGTCTCCAAAACCACCGTCAATCGCCGAAGTCGGTACAAAACGCACGCGAATCCAAAAAAACACCAAAAAAGAATTCTTGGAAAGTTGCCTCAGAGGACTCAAGAAAGAAAAAGGGGAGGACGGATGGAGCGCCCGCGTGAAAGAAAAGCCGGGAAAAAAAAGTCTTGGAAGGGAGGATGGGGGTCTAGGATGCTATAGCCGGGGGGGGAGGAAGGTATTAAGGGTCGAGAGTCGTCAAAAAAGAGGAATCACAGGAGGAAGTGTTTTATCAAAGAAAACGAAATCGTGGAAACTCCATGAAGGGGGGTCCGGAGGAGTCAAAAAAATGGAGAAATATTCGGAAAGGGGGCGCTTCTGGGTGGAAGTTGCAGAAATGAAACAACGGCCGGCGAAAGTGGGTAGACAGAGGAGGCCCTCAGAAGACAGTTCAAAGAGGCTCTAGAGAACAGGCAACAGTTGCCAGAAGCCAGCCCGGAAAGAGGAACTAAAGATTAGAGGGGAAAAATCAGATGCCTAGGAGAAAAGACGGGTGAATCTCTGAGCCCGGTGAAAAACAGGGGCAAGTCCAAGAAGATCAAGGGGGTCCCTTACTTAGCAGGAAAATATCCACAGATGGCGCAAAAAAACGAAAAGAGGATTTGGACCTAATCATGAGGACCTAGAAAGAAAGAACCATCATCCGGAGAAGGAAAAAAGTCGACTGACGGTGTACAAGTGTTGAGGGCTTTGAGAACTAGTGTAAAGTTTGAAGGAAAAATTGTAACAGGAGGGAGGAGGCCTGATATATAGAAGGAAAGGAAGTCTCTCAGGGAATGCCGACGATGGGGGAATACAAGGGGAGATGGAATGCCATACTCCTTTGAAGGATAGACAGAGAATCTCCGGGAAACAATTCATCGGAGGCGGCGACATGGGATAGGCTAAAATTCATAAAAGGGGATCTACGGAAGGGGGCGAAAATCGGTTCGGGGGAAAAGACAAAATTAAGGGGATTCTACGGGAGTAGTCAGTTTTGCTCTGGGAAATTGGGGCCGGGACAGGGATACCGGAAGGGGTGGCTTTAAGCTAGAAAAGAAGATTCTCCAGAGTCCTGGAAAGCAAACAAAAAAGGGAAGATCTCTTTCAAAATCTTTGCTGACTTAGGAAACTGAAATCAACGGCCAAGGGGACTAACTTGAGAAATCGAAGGCGAAAAGGTTAATAAATCCAAGCAAAAGAGGAGGATCAAGGCACAACAATGGTCAGCAGCCTCTAGAAGGAAGAGAAACGACGGCAAGGGAGAAAACATTTACAATCGCCGTGTCTAGAGCTCAGGATATTCGGGGAAGGGGAGGACAACCCCACATTCGAGTCTTCCCCTCAACGTGGTGGGGAAACCCATCAATCCTGGGATTCAAATTAAAAGGGGAGAACCTTAAGCACGTAACGAGTGAAGCTCTGCTTCCTGAAAAAAGCTATCGCCCGGAAAAGGCATGTGGGCAGAAGAGCGAAACCGTTTTAGAAGGGGAAAAAATGCTGAAGAGTAACGTAAGCAGATCAGAGATCATCAGAAGACGTCACCAAGTGAGTCTATAAGAGAAAAAATCAGGGAGTGTTTAGGGAAAGAGTATGGGGGAAGCCGGCCGAGAACCGGTAGCGAAAACGGTGGAAAAACGGAAGCGTCCAAGAAGAGTCAAGAGGTCGACCCAGTCAAGCGTCGGCCGGAGGAAAGGAAAACATCAAGGTCTAAAACCTGAGCTGGACGGGGGGACTGCTCAAAACGAGAAGGAGGAATGGATTGGGGGTATCGATTTGGAAAAGGGACTTCAAACAGTCCTAGAAGATCAAAAAATGGATCCGGGGGACAGCAGTCTGTCAAGGAAAAAGAAAAGGGAGGAAAGAGATCTTAGCCAGCAAAAAAAGTTCTCAAAAGAAAAGGGATCAGACTGTGGGGCCGAGAGGACCTATTTGGAGGAAAAAACCTCTACAGAACGGCCATGCAGAAATAGAGCGGGGGACAACGAAGGAATGAACAAGGTCCTCCAAAGAAAAAAAATTAGCGATGCGGGGAGGAATCGATCAAACATCGCTGCGTAGTCAAAAGGGGGGCGGCAGACGCTGCAAAAAAAATCTTAAGGGAAAATCTTCGAAACTCGAGGGTGGTAGGGGTTTCAAGGAGGTCCGAAAGAAGAGCATATCAGATGAGCCTCGCCGCCGAATCTGGAGAAAAAAAAGGGCCAGAAGAGAGGATTCGTGCTGAGGATACCGGGGACCGCAGAAAAAAACATTTGGAGCCAAAGGGGGGGGGCGCAGTGAAAAAATAAAGCCTGTGAAGAATGAGGAACCACAGGTCAATTTCCTGAAAAGGGATATCTCGAAAAAAAAAGGGAAAGGGAGGAAAGAGAGAAGAAAAACACAGACCGGAATCTATTATGGGGAAAGGACCGGGAGGAAAAAAGGTAAGCAAGGTGGGGGCAGTCGTCCAATGGTGGAAAAGAGGGCCCCGGTAAGGAAGAAGGCACCAAGGCAGCAAAGAGCCCAAAGCAAAAGAAAAAAGACGTACGAGGAAATACTAAAGACCTTCAGAAGAAAAGAAGTATCAGAGAGGGAGGGAGGGACTTGCAAGTCGTTACAAGGGAAGAGTTGCAGTCTACAAAAAAAACCCGAAAGAAAGCGCAGAAAGCGCCCTCAGCAGAAAAAAGGAGGAAAGAGCTCTCAGGAAAAGGAAAGTGTCCAGTCCACCCCTCAAAAAAAGGATGAAAAAAGTCTTTGGAGCAGAAATGCCGGAAAAGTACAATGAGGGGGGGGCAACGAAGACCTCAGCTTGTCTCTAAAAAATGAAAAAGAACCCTCTGGAGCCTGGGAGGCTGATTCGGGGGAAGAAAAAATCTAGAAAGAGTTTTGGGGAAAAACTGGGGACTAAACCGAGGGGGCGCCCTCCAAGAAAAACTCAAAAAGAAAAGAATACATTCTAAGATCTTAAAGAATTCTTTGGGAGATGACCAAACTAGAAAAAAAAGACTGAAAGTATCCCAGAGAAACTTCAAAAAAGCGGAGGGTCAAGGGAAACTGAACCCAGTAAGGCCAGAGCATCAAAACGCTGGAATTGACGCCAGGGGACCGGAAGAACGGAAAAAAAAGACTCAAAGAAAGAACGGGAAGCCCTGGGAAAAGAAAGGTCGGTCAAAAAACTGACGAGGCAAACCAACCTTGTGGGGGGGGAAAGGGAAGTTAGACAAAGGACCTCGGGGGAAGGAAGAAAGACTCCACGGGTAAAAGGGGAAAAAAGTGTTCTTCTGACCAAAAGGCCGGACCGAACCGCTAACGGGAGAAGAAAAGCTCTAAAAAACGGGGACCTTGGGAAAGGGGCCTTGTAGGGAAGACCACAAAAAAAAAAGAAAAAAAGGAGGAGTTTGTTAGGGGAGGCAGGGTAAAAGAGATAGCAGGAGGGTACGATGGAGAGGAAGACGAGGTGAAGGGTGCATACGGCCCTTGCGGAAAAAAAGCGCAAAAAGGGGGGGAGGGGAAAAGAAAAAATTGGAATTCCAACTGATTCTAAAGAAAGGTCAGGGGAAGGCAGAGAGACTTAGACGACGGTAATTGTGGAAAAGCCTTAGGAAGGGTAGAGGAAGGAGAAAATCGCGGTTCGTGGGTAGAGGGGAAAAATGACCAAAGGATGAGGAGATGACCAAGGGAAGAGAGTTCGAGGGAGGCGGTCTGAAAAAAAGGAGTGAAAAAAAAAGGGGGGGGGCGTAGAACGGGTCAACCATTGATTTCAAGCAACACAACAGATTTCAAAGAAAAAAGAGGATGGTGATAACTAATGTGTTGAGGTTTCGAATCAAGAAGGAGCATCTTAAAACCCCAGAAAGGGGAGATCCGGGGGGGGAATGTACGGGTACATTCCAAAAAAAATTAGAAGGGGGAGCGATTGAGACAGTGGGAAAGTAGATAAATGCTGCAAAAAAAACAGGGGAAACGAAAAAAACGTCGCCGCAAGGAGGTCCTAAAGCTTCGAGGAAAAGGGAACGGTAGTCTTGAGGGAAAACCATCCAGGGGGGTACCTTCCTGAAAAGGGAACCTACAACTTCAAAAAAAGGAAGCCGAAAGAAAGAAGGAATATGCTAGAAGACCTGGATTCTTCGCAAAAAAAAGAGATCGGGGAAGGAAGATGCATCGAAAAGGAAGAGGACATCATCTCTATCGCGTCACCGGAAAAGGAACGCCCATAGTTAAAAAGGAAAGCCGTAGGAGAAAAAAGGAGATCGATTGCAAGGGAGGGGCCTGCGCGTGGGAAAGGCTAGATACTGGAGGGGGCTAAACCGGGATAGAGAAGCCTTAAAACTCGTCCTAAAGAGAATCCAAGGAAAAGCCTGCGAGAAAAGAATTAAGAAAGGCATCTAGATCTCACTAGAAATATTCTGAGTAAAAATGAGTAATATGCCACGGTTCGAACAAGTACTAGGAACAAATCAAAAATGGAATCCCTGGAGCTTTAAAGGGGGGATCTAAAAAAGACGTGAAATGTGCCTCGAGTGAAAAAGGAGAAAACCACTCATAAAGGAAAGCCGGCAAGGGGGAAAGACATTAGGGCTCCTGAAAGGGAGGAAACCAAAAGATGGCTCCAAAAAGGCGACGGAACTTGAAAAAAACCGACAAGGAGGTGAGAAAAGAAAATCCTTCAAAGAAGATACGAACGGAGAAGTTCGGGCGTCGTGGGAAAACAACATGACAATAAATAAGGACTCCAGGAAGAAAGCTTGAAGAAAGATGAAAGCGGCATCAGTCTGCAAAAAGGGCGCTGAGGGTCGGTTCGGCTCTGAGCTGAGAAAAAAGAGAAATTGTGGGGAAGTCTAGATCTGGAAACAGAGAAAAAGATGTAAAAAGAAAAACACGGAAAAAGATTGGGCTTCTCTGATCGTCATACGTGGAGGGGGAAGGAAGGGGCTTATGTAACTTAGTGCCGCCACAAAAAAAAGTGTCAGGAAAACCACACTAGGAAATCCAACCTGTCAACAGAAGAAGCCAAAAAAAGTCACCTACAGAAGTGAGGCTTTATCGAAAAAAAAACGGAGAGACTATCAGAAATGGGAAATGGGGTGCCCTTTTGCGAGAGGGGGGAGCCAAAGGAGGGAAGGGGGATACGCAAGAGAAAACGACAAAAAGGTTGTCGGACGCCACGGCATCAACAAACATCAAAAGACGGAAAGGGAAGTTTGGGGACTGGCTGCCGCGCACCAAAAGGGGCGCAGGGAGAGTGATGAGCCTTGCCGGAGTAAAGGAGAAAAAACGAGCTCGAGGGAAAAAAAAGGTCACAGGTATTGCAAAAATCAGAAGGGGACGAAGCTAAAAAAAAACGATCAAAATTGTACGGGCTTAGAGAGAATAGGCGAATATCAGTATCTAGAGAAGATATGTGCTGGAAAGGGCTCCTCATGAAAAAAGGGCAAGACTGCACTAGGTGGAATAGAGCTCATGGGGGAAAAGGACGCAAACGCCGTCTTGGGGGAGCTTACACCAAGAGGGCGGAGGAGAGGGAGTCTCTTCTCAAGTAAACACCTCGAAAGAAAAGGAGGGTCCTTTTGTAGGACTACAGAAGACGAATTGTTTTGTGGAGGTCAGAGAAAGACAGAACTTGTAAAGAGCTATAGTAAAAATAAAGGCCCTCGCCAGGAAAAGGCCATAGAAGGAAATCGAGAAGAGAGGTGTAGACTTCAAAGAAGAACGCAAGCGGCTAAAAAAGGGAAAGGATTGACGAGGGCCCATTCCTGGGAAGGAAATGAACGCAGGAGAACTGAGACCTCTAAGTTATAAGATGCGAGAGGGAAAGGGGCTACAGTAGGAGAAGGTGCCCCTGGGCTCTCTCCAAAAGAAATGAGGAAAGGGTCAAAGCGGAATATCGAAGGGAGGTTCCTCCAGCAATTACTAATGGGAGGGGAAAAAATGTCTTCGGAAGCCCGACAGCTCGCTAAAAAAAGCACTATAAAAAGGAGGAGCATAGCAAAAGAGGGGAGGGAAAGTAGTGGGTAACCCAAAAGGGGGATGGCAAAGGGTGGTAGAAAAAAAAAAAAAACGCCTGGCGAAGATCAAGGTCTGCCCTTGGGAGTTAACGTGGGACATACAAGGCACTTATGGAGAAAACAAAACCGGGGGAAAGAAAAGTCTGAGGAAAAAGACAAGGGCATTGAGAAAAAAGCTTCCTAAAGGGCGGTGAACATCTTTTGAACCTTCGGGCGTATATTAGGAAACGGGTCCGGGGGTATCTTAATGAAAAATAAGTCACAGTCTTTGTGGGAAATGACCAGGGAAAAAAAACGGAAGGGGACGAGATAACGTAAAAGAGAAACTTGTGAGGTGGGAGGAGGAAGAACTGGATGCAAATATCCCCCAGAGATGTATTAGGGCACAGAAAGGAAAGAATCCACGGAAAGGTAAGAGTGGGGGGAAGTACCAGTTCGGAACACACGACACAAGGCGTTCGAAAGCTAACGAAAGAAACAGACGAGGCTGGTCATAAAAAAACATGAAAGCAAGGAGGAAAGATCCAGGGTGCGACAAAACGCCGAGGGAAATAAGGAAGAAAGGCCCGACGGCGAGCCAACAGAAACCCGTCAAAAAAGGAAGTATTTGAGAGGACATGAGGGCCGGAGAAGGGACGAGGGAGGAGTTAGCCCAAGACGACCAAGGAGAACTCAAATGGGAGAAACCCATGGGGAGCCTATTCACAGAAAAAAAAAAAGGGCCGAAAAGAGAAAGGATCAAGATCGAACAGGAGGGGGATGAAACCTGCAAAAATCGCCTGTCAGCAAAAAATCTGCGCAAAGGGGAAATCCGCAAAAGATACAAGCCGGTGGAAAAAGGGTGAGTGTCAGAGAAAAGAAAGATTCTCGGGAAAAAAGAAGAAAATGAAAAAAGGGAAAGGATGACGTCGGAAAAGCGGAGGGGGAAGCTCTGGGGCATGGAAATTCGGGGAGAAGGCACTGGAAAAGGACGAGACATCAAAGGGAAATAAGAATATCGGAAGGACGGACGTCAAAATGAAAAAGAGTCCTACTGTCATACATCGGAAAGAGTATGGAGCTTGTGCAAGAAACAATCCAGTAAAGACCATGTAGAAAAAAAGGGACGGGGGAATACCTTAAACCGACGGGGATCTATCGGGGATAATTGGCCGTAAACAAATAAGAGTGCTCGGGGAAGCGTAAGGGCAGCTAAAAAAACGTAAACAAAAAGGAAAAGGGCGCCAAAAGGGTCGACGGCGGAGAAAAAAAAACTGGTGTCGGGGGTGGATGCCGTAGAAAAAAGGAAAAATCATCAAGGGGGTGAGCTGAAAAACTAGACCCTCGGAGAAAAGAGGCGCGCCAAGAGAATTCTGGAGGGGAACAAGAAGGTCAGGCTGACGTCAAAAAACTCCATGCCTCCTAGCGAAAAAAAAAAGAATTATCGCTAATCTTAAAATCGTTCAATGTCACAATGGGCGGAGAGGACTTCGAGGAAAAAACCGTTAATGGCCGTAGACTGACGAAAAGGAGAGCGGTAGAAGCTATCCGAAGCTGCAAAACCTCAGAGAGGGCCAGGCAAAAGAGACCGCTCCGACATAAGCTATAATCGTCGTGAAAAAGTCCGTGGAAGAGGATTTGGGGAGGGGGGAGGCTGAAAACCACAAAGAAGCCATTAAGGAGGGGGCCTTCTGCCGAAGAAATGGCTCAATGCATCCGCCCAGGTAAACAAAATCTTTTCGAAAAATAGGATAGAGAGCAACAACAAACATAAAGAATCATAAAGGTAGGGGGGTCGGTTGGAAAGGGGGGTGCAGACAAGTATACATCACCGCAAAAAAAAAGTTTTGAGAAAGCCAAGGAGATCGTCCTCAAAGGGACCAGTCACAAATTCACTACGGATTAAATCAGGGACAACCGTCCGAACTCTCAGAAAAAACGTCATGGCGAAACATCCGTGGGGAGAGTGTCCTTAAGGGGGAATGTTCAGGCGAAAACACAGCTGTCCACCCCAGAAAAGGATCCCGAAGAAAAAAACTCAGCAAAAACCTAAGAGAGAACTATGGGGAAAAAGAAAGAGGGGGCCATAAAAGAAGATTATACTAGGAGGATATTGGTAGGATCGAAGAAAGATAAGGATAATATGCCTGAAAAAAAAACCTGGTGTCCACGCTGTCAACGTCGCAGGGTCTTAGGAACGGAATGGATCCATAACCTCGGGGGAAAAGATCTGCAGAAAAAATCGGCCACGGAAGAAAGAAGCAGCGCCTAGTGACAATAGCATTGGGGGTTCTAAAAAAAACTTCTTTAGAGTATACAGGTCGCCACATTCGAGGGCACGTCAAGGACCGAAAGGGAGCCAAGAAAAAAGCTGTTTTGAATGTAGAAGTCCTCGCCAACAAAAGCTCGCGGGAAAAAAGGACATTTATTCCCAGGACTTTTCCCGAAGAAGACAGGCGTCCTGAATGAGTGGAGAGCCAGCCTCGGCGAAAAGGAGTCTGCAGTCCATGCCACGCGATGAAAAAAGGAAAAACTGAAGGAAAGTTCCGGCGTCCGGACTACCACCAGCGTCCCAAGAAAGGAAATCGCGAGAACATGTCCAAATAAAAGTATTCAGGGTATTTCCAGTGCCACTCTTGTTCCGGAACCCTCAAGGCGCTCAACATCCGGATCGTAACCTTGACAAAAAGTGTGCTAAGGGCGAGAAAACTGTCCTCGAAGAATGGATGCAAATCGTCTAGAGGGAGAGGATCTCAGTCGCGCAAGAAAAGGGTCGGAAAAATTGAGGCTGAAACCACCCTTTTCAAGAAAAATGGAGAAGGGATAACAGGAAGCTCGAAACGTCGATAGAAAACATTCACATCACATCAGAGAAAAGTTGGGGCTCGGGGAAGCAGAGAAAAAAATGGAAAAAAGCAAGCTAGGAAGATTCTGCCTTCGTTACGTCGGAAGTCAAAACGGTAGGGAAAAAAGCATGATCGTTTTGATCAAGAAGTTTCGGGGGACATATCAGGGCAACGAACTTATGCCCGAACGCCTTTGAAAAAAAGCCCCTGAACAGGAAAAGAAAGTGGATTTCAAAACAACAAACAAGAGAGCTAAGGTAAACGATTTCTTGTGATGTTATTCTGTTCTCGAAGTCACGAACCGCCGGGAAGGCATCCAAGGTTAGAAGAAAAAGATCTGAAAGCCTGACTGAAATCCTTAGCATTCACTACGAAAAAGCCAAGCCAGGTCAAAAGAAAACGGCGGCGGAAGGTTGGGTGGGTGGTGCGCGAAAAAGAATCATACGAAAAAAAATGTCTGCCGATCAAGAACCGAGGACTAGGGGGTGCGCGCAGGTCTCCATACGCAAAAGAAAAGCAAAGAAAGGGAACCTCATCGTGAAAAGGAGCAAGGGGGTGTCAAAAAACCAACTTCACCACGCAAGAGAAAGTTCCGAAGGGGAATCATCGGAAGGGCACTGCAAGGGAAAACCTCGAAAAGGTAGGTGCTGACGATAAAAAGGGTACTGCCCGCACAAGCTGGGATAGCGTCAAAACGGAGAAAACCGTTGGGGAGTCATTAAGGAGAACGGGGAAAAAGTGATAAAAGAAAAATCTTCTTCAGAGGGGATCGTCGGGCAGAAGTCTCTGCGGCAAGAGTAAGGGAGAATGGTCGTGGTGGAGAGCGTCAAAAGAAAGAAAAATCACCGACAGGGAAGAATCTCGGGAAAAAGCCGAAAATTGCCGGGAGGAAAAGAGATTCTTCAATCAAGGCCGTCTCGGAAAGAGGTGCTACAGGGAAATACTTCTAGCAGCCAATGGATTCCCATGATAAACCTGTCTTGAGGGGAGGGCTACACGAACTCGAGTGCAAAAAGATTTTCTAAAAACAAGCAAATGGATGGCCGAAAAAGTACGAGGCCTCTGATAGAAAGAAACCTCAGGAGAAAAATAGAACTGGCTTCGTACTGCGAAGGGTACGAAGGTTGCAGAGATATGATTCCTCATACCTGCGAATGGAAGACTTACGCGCCAAAAGAAAAATTCGAGAGGACCAAGAGGGCATTCAGATCGGAAAAGAAATTTAGGACGGGAGCAGACTCCAAAAATGGAATAATCCTTACATCCCTCCGCCGCATCGTGCTTGGGGAAACACCCTTGAAGATCGTACACATTGCGGGGGATTCGGCTGAAGGGGGGGGGTTTAGAAATCTTCATACTATGACACAGTACCTAAAGCATGCTTGCACGTCCTGAAAAAACTGCAAAAAATTTGGCGTCAAGAAAAACGGGGAAGGTTAAGTGAAGAGAAGGGGAGTATGGGGACAAGTGCGACAGACAAACAAAAGCGCTTGGAACTTTCTTTCGGCTAAGGGCTCGGCAAACTGCGTGAGAAAATTCAACAAAAAAAAAAAAACTATTTCCAGGAAAAAGCTTGCAGGAGGGGG
>Ga0179593_1442016_pt1 | contig 22089 bp, 22 predicted proteins | sample CZODoug2_1_08_16_FD_185931 | JGI IMG/M metagenome (GOLD analysis project Ga0179593, IMG submission 185931) | Vadose zone soil fungal communities from Angelo Coast Range Reserve, California, USA - CZODoug2_1_08_16fungal (PacBio error correction) | ecosystem: Environmental > Terrestrial > Soil >...
AGTTGTCAATCAAAAACATGAGGTATGATATGGTTCTAAATGGGGCATGTGTAGGCGGGGTAAGGGGTGCCTGGCTAAACCTGGTGCGCGTGGGGGACGCAGGAATACAAACAGAAAAACGAAGACAGGAGAGAAAAGATACCTGTAGCAACGGTCATAGGTGGGGGGGGGGGAAAAACCGGACAAGTGTCGAGCAGGGTGTGTAGGACATTGCGAAAACGACGAAGGGAGTATGGGGGACAAGCAAAAAAACGAACGGCAAGACAGAGACTCCGGTGAACAAATCAAAACGGAGGGCATCAACATCTCGATACGACAGGGCGTCCAGGTGGTACGTAGAACCTGCAGGGGCGAGGCAACGCCAGGGATCGACGCCATGAAGGACTCTCAGAGGTGCACAGCCGGCGAATTGCTGGGGGGCAAGATACAAACGGGAACGAAAAAACGCAGGCTAGATCACCAGTCAGAAAAGCAGGGCGCAAGATGGCATAAAGGTCAGTCTTGTGTGTCAGGAACGAAGACAACACGAAAGGGGGATCTGTGTACAAGAAATCAAGTCAAAGGATCGACAAAACCACGCAAAAGGGGAAGCAGACAGAGCACAAACCCGACAGGAGCAAGCACTTGCAAGACTTTTTTTAAAAGAAAAGATAACCTGAGCATGAGCCGGCGGACAAAAACATGGCAAGATAGGACTGGACTCACAAGGGGCTGTACACAAAACTAGGTGTGGAGCAAAACAGGCAACACCAAAATCAACACAGTGTAAGGTCAAATAAGCACCTTGCCCAATCTGTCGTGATCTACGCACAGCGTAGAGACCGATCGGGCAACAAGGGGGGTCCGGGGTGAACGTCGGGGGCGAGCAGGGACGTGAAAGAGAGAACACACACAGAGAGGGGGTAAAAGGGTTGGGGAGTCACTGGGCGGAAGGAGCACCGGCCCCATGACCCAATCATGTGTGCGTACTCAAAGGGGCTCGCGGGCCCCCGATGGTTATTCCGTGCCCGGTTAGAAACAGCATGAGTAGGGCATGGACGAAAGTTGACTAGGGACAAAAAAAAACCTGGGGACTGCGCAAAAAAATTGGAAGAAACGCGGTTCGAGTGTGGCCCCGAATGAAATGGGGGTTAAATAGATGTAGATGCACACGCAAGCGGGATCGGGGGTATTAACTGATTTGGAGGGCGGAAAATAATGAGTGGAGGAGACGGGGCGTGCGTGTGTGGTATTGGTTGGCTGGGCAAGGTACCACAAAAAATAAAAATCTTGCGTGTTTTTAAAAATTAAAAAAGGGGGACAGCGAGGGGAAAGTAAGCACCAATTGAACTGCCACGGGGTCCAGGGTCGGTGTGGGAACCAGTATGGTTTCTGGGCCATGCAAAACGAGATAACGGAAAAAAAGGAAATGTAACGCTGCTCCAACTTCGTCTCTGGGTCCCGCAGGTCAATCCAGGGAGGTGAAAAAGATCGCTTCGCAGTCCTCAAAAAAACGGTTACGGGGGGGACGGTCCGAGTTTTCCATTCAAAATTAAACACAAAGAAAAAGGATAAGAGTGTGGGGACCGTTGTAGCCGAGGGATGAAACGGGGGTAGAAATCAGTTTAGAGGGATAGAGGTCGGTCATGTGGGAAAGCATCCAAAAAATACCGAGACAAGGAAAAGTGAAATGATCATACGAGGAAACAGCAGGAGGGAAGGGAGTGAACGCAGGTGTACGGGAGGGTGAATCGCTGTCAAGCGGGAGGTGGTTCAGCCGACACACACACTGTGCCAAAAACGTTTTTGGGTGCGTAACGAACTAAGATCGATTATGGGTAGGTCAGCATGTAAAAGGTCCGGGGCAATGGACCGCTAAAATCGAGAAACAAAAACAACGGAGGAGGAGTCAAACGAGCGTATCAGCTGGGCGGGTTTAAACTAACGTATCGACCAATGCGGAAATCCGGTTTCAAAATCATCGCGCCGGTATAGAAAACAAGACTCAGTGCCGGGGGTACAGGGGGTTCTGTTGAAACGCAACAAAACGGAGTCACACAGAACTCTGACCCGCTCGGTGAGTGTCAGTGTGGGCCGCCTGGAATATCTCAGAAAGCGTGACCCACAATGCGAACGAGGTGAAAGTGACGGGGATAAAAAAGGGGGAACCGGCCGATCTGGGTGATGGGGGGTTTGTGCGGACGCCCATGAACAAGCCCGAAACACACTAGACAAAAACTACCAAAAAAACACAACAAACAAAAAAATACACACAACACAAAACGAACGAAAACAGAAATGGAAGAGAAATACAGCAAAACCACAAAATAAAGAAAGGACAACATACACAAAGAGGGAGAGACGCTCCCCAACCCAAAACACCCAACACAAAAAAAGCACACATACACAGGCTTCACAAAAGACACACAGCACCGAGACTGAAATCTTCAAATACCACCGGTAAGACATAAATAACTCCTCCACAAGAGAAGAGAGAAAAAGATAGCGGCCTAGGGTGAAAGGAAATTCGGGGGACGTGAATATACTAGTACACTTCGGCATAATTGGTGAATTTGGTGATTGTAAAATGGTGACAAGGCCGCAATCGAAGCGTTGATCAACTACAAGGACTATATTCACAGACTTGCCGTGAAGCACATTTACTCAAAGTGGGAAGCAACATCAAGAAACATAAACAATAAGGTGATAAAGTGATTTTTCGGATCACGTGTGTCGCACCATATATAAACAAACTCGGCGGGCAAAACAAAGCGAAAATGTGCACATGGGTCGGGTAAAAGGTGATGGCCGGAGGTTGGCGTCAAGAAAGGATTGAAGGGCAACTGTATGTGGTATGAATGTCGGTGCTCGGAAGCACGACACCGAGGGCGCGGGATCTCCAGGGAGAGGAGGGCAGCCATTGACAGAAAACAAAAGAATAGTACCAACCCAGGTTCCAGCGAAATAAACGCCATGGGTAAAGGGCTCAACGAGGAAGGGGGGGGGCAGGAACCGTTTTAACGAGTCTGCGGCTAGGGAGCATGCACGGGGGCATGGGCCGGCAAATGTTGTGGGTATAAGGGGGGGATTGTATTCTCTACAAAAAAAGGGACCGGAGACAGGAACGACAAAGGCTGGTGTCACACACACAAGTGGAGCGCATTAATGGGCTGAATGGGTTCTCCCAGGGGGAATTGTTAAACAAGTTCACCAAGTACACGTGCGAAACGTGAAAGTGCAAAGAGCTGACGACAAGTAAGCGAGGGAGATAGAGGTACAGATGGAGTGACCGAGGGGGTGACCAGGTGTCAGCGTTTCAAGGACGATTGCATCGGTGAGGAAGGGGCAATCCAAGACGGGGGATGGTAATTGGAGGACCCTCGTTCGACAGAACGACGGGCATTTCAGAACATGAAAAGTTGATGCGGGAAACAGTGGGAGGGGGTAGTCACATAGGCAAATGGGTGTGAATTCGTGGCATCATAGAATACATGCGCTGGCACAAGGCGAAAAAATGAAGGTCCTCAAGAAAATGAAGATGTAAGGCTGATGCCGGAAGAAATCATAAGTACAACAACATTGAGGTGTGCTGACAAACAGAACAAAGGGACATGGGAAAAGTGCTACGACATTCTCGAGGCGGCCAATGGGAGGCAGGGAGAGCTTCTGCTGTTTCGTTCATAACAAAGACGAAACCAAAATAATGCAGTGCGGGCGAATCGATCCATAACCCAAGAAAAGTTTAAAAAAAACTTGCAGAAGCAAAGTGGCGGGACGGCTGATCTACCGGAAGTTCAGAAAAAAAAAAAAACACTGATGAACAAGCAAGTTTGTAGCAAGAAAAAACGGAGGCACGATGGCAGCACTGCAGAGCACAGAACGAGAGACAAAAGAGAAAAATGCGGAGATGCCGCGTCTAAAAGGCTGGGCAAGACGGAAACGGCAGCGGAGTGATCGGGGAGTGTAAGGGGGAAAATCAATGGAGGACGAGTCGCCGGCGCATGTGGGCGGAGTCCAAAAAACTCCGGGGTGAAAACCCGTTGATACAGATACGGGGGGCGGAAATCAAGCGTCGCGAGAATTACGCGGCTCACATATTGGTGGAGCACGCGGGGGTGCAGCTTTAGGAACGAGACCTGGGACAAGAACGGTTGTACCGCGGGGGTGCCGGAGGCGGTGAGGAAGGATAGTCAGAAAGAAGTCTACAGCGCGTAAAAGCGGGAGGGAAGAGGCACTTAGCGCGAAGAAGGAGGTAGCATCGTAAGGTCTGCCAACGGTTGCGTGCGGGAAGTCTTGTCAGCGAAGGCGGACGTACGTGAACGGACAGGGAAACGTCAAACAAAATGCATCGACGGTATAATGTGGTGGCGCGGACTTCAAGCACAAAGTTGGAGTAGCCAAAAGTGGGCCAAGGTAAAGGGGATGAGCAGGAGCGGCACTTAGACACAGACAAACGCGGGGTTGAGCCAGTCTTAAACTGCCCACATGTGAAAGATAGTATGAAAGAGAAAAAAAGAAGTAGGGTGGGTAGGACCGGATTCAGAACAAAGCGCAAAGAGACGGCAACACACGCATTCAACAGACACCCCACAAGAGGCTATAGTCGAGGAGAAAAATCGCGTTTCATCGGGGGGAGAACCGGCGAGGTCTCCGGGGGCGAAGAATTTGGGGGTGGCAACAGATCGAGGAAACTTTAAACAAGCCGCTCTTGCACAATGTACGGCGGAACTTACCGGCAGGAGGTGGTACAAGTGGGCGGTACCGGCAATTGGGGATAACTTGCAGGAACGGAAGCCGAAAAAAAAAGCCTTGGCGGCACCGGAAACAGGCCCAATAGGGTCCGGGTCAAAAATATCCGCAAAACGAAATGGTGAGCATAAAAGGAGGAGCACAACGGGGAGTTGCTGAAAATCAGTACCAATGCAGCGCAATCGACGTTAGGAGAAAAAACTCCGGGGGGGGAAAGATCGTGCGCGCTGTTAAATAGGGTGGAGGGGACTAAGGGAGGGGAGCTCAATTTCCCGACAAACAAGGAACGAAAAGCTCCACGAAGGGAGGATGTCAAAGGAGAGCAGAGAAGGGGGGATGTGCGAATTAATCACCGGTCAACCCAACACAGGATACACACCCCAGATACCAGAGGGAAGCCACTGGGGACCTACTTGCTAAAAAAAGGAGAAAAAGGAAGGTTGACTCGCGGGAAAGAGGAAAAAAGACGACAAGACCATACACACTGGCATGAGGACAACACAGGATTGCCTGCAAGGGGTCTAAAATTGCTGAAGACGGGATCAAAGGGGCCGGAGCGAAAAAGGTTCGGGACGTCGGAGGCCATACGACAGGGAAAAATGTTTCCAGGGATACAACTAGGGTCAAGAGGGCATACAGCTTTAAGTGACCCAAGACCACGGAAAGTCGGAAGGATGCGGGTGCCAGTGGGAAATAAGGTTGGTACCGTGGGGGGCGGAGGGGTTAGTTCATACAGACGTGGTAGGGGTGTACTCGAAAGTAGGGGATCCGATAAAAGACGATCAGAAGCGAGGATAGACACACAGCTGAAAAGAAGGCGGCAAAGTAAAATAGTGGGGAAGGTGCTAATTAAATACTACTGAAACTTCGGGAAACCAATGCTAAACGGTAGTGGAAGGGTCTGGGATTGCCACGGCACCTCAAGAGTGTATGGGCTAAAAAAGTGATGGCAAACCAGCGGGATAAGAAATTGTCCAGCCGTTCTGCGAGAAGGGGTTGGGGCGGACTCATAGCGTGGGGTAGCACATCCAGAAGGAAGAGGGCCCTGCCTTGGCTACAGAGTCAGCAGGAATAGTGGCTGTGTCACCGAATAACAAATGCAGGACCCAAGGAGGAAAAGGGACAAAGGGAAACCAGGTACAAAAACACGCAGGTCGGGGCAGACATAGAAATCGGGTAGGTCAAGTCATACAATCACATGCACCGCTAGCAAGCCATATTAACGTGACATCTCATCATCTCACAATATGGAGTCAGGCCAAAAAACGTGAGTTGAGGGTAAATGACAAAGTTACACGCGGTAAGCGGAGCGGGTGGCCGATAACCCGCTCAATGGCACAGAGGGACCTCGCTCCCATGTCACAAATAAGGAGCACGGAAGGGGGAGGGAAAGAACGCGGGGGCAATCAGCGTCGGGATAAACCAAAAAAGAGGAAGGGACCTAGGGCCACGCCCCCATGGGAACAAGAAAATCAAGGGTTTGAACCCTGGTACAGTGTCCACACCCTACGGAGGAGATCCTCCAACAAAGCTCTTGAGCATTGTGAAGGCTGGACAGTAAAGAAACGATATCCACCAAGCAGCTTTCTGCTGCACACACCTGGGTACATAAGATGTAAAAAAGGAAGAAGGAACAAACCAACTTATAGTCAGAGAGGGAGAGTGAATAACAAGAGGGGGGGTGGTAGCGGGGGTTGCACGCCAAAACACTTATTTATGTCACGCAGAACACAAAGCTACACGAAGATCGAACATGCTTCAACAGAGGTCAAAGCCGAGGATCAAATATGCATATTAAAAAAAGAGTTGACGGTCATCGAACGGTGAAAAGAGCGGAAGGGGGGGGATACAACTCACATGCAAAAGTGCACAATGGATCCTGAGCAAATCCGGGTAGTGCGGGGGAAAAAACTGTGAGGCTAGCTGACGTACAAATGACCTGGGGGCGCAACAACGGAAACCAGTTTATCTCAAAGAAAAAAAGTCATGACCAATGAAAAAATGAGAATAGAACAAATTGCTGCCACCAACCCGACGTGCAACCAGATTGTAATTGTGTGGCACGGCGCATGTTCCAGGGAAAAAACCATGGACGCACGGGGATGAAAATTCACGCAATGGGGGGTTTGAGAAAGCTGGGGGAAGCCAAGGGGTGAACTTAGGTACGCAAAGATCACATATAAAAAGGAAAAATCCGTCAGCGCCTCTGTGGATAAACGAAAAGCCGGGACGGACACCGTGAGTCACCTTGGAAGACTAGAGGCATTGGCCTGGGGGAAAATCCGAAGGGGTAACAGAGTGCCGCCTGGGAATCCACTGGGGGCACGCGCCCACGATGGGACGAACAGGGACCAATCCAACGCCCGAAAAGACACAAGATTGGTCTAAACAGCCCACGTTTTGGTCGGCATACGGCGAAGGGAAGCCCAAAGATGGAAGAAAGAGTGAAGAGAGGAAGGAGCATCCAGGGGGGGTAAAAAGAGGAGCGTTCAATTGACTGAACCGGTCAAGGGGCGTGTAAACGCAAATCAGGGATCGGGGGGGGTGAAGGGTAGGCGGGTGTGGCGGGGTGGAGGAGGCAACGCATTGATAATGGTCTTAGTTGTGCGTCGACACAATGTTCTAAGTTCACAAGTCTAAAGGCAAAAATTAAGTAAGACGTCATTGGCACAGAACTTGTTTCGCGTAACGGCCGCAGGGGGCGCAAACTTGCCGGTGAACAGAAAGACAGGGATCAAAGAAAGAATTAGGGGATTTCAGGAACAACGGGGCTCGAAACAAAAAGAGGAAAAAGGCCTTCGGGGGACGGGCCTGCACATCCAAGGCCCACACCGACCCGGGGGACGGGGAAAAAGAGCATGAATGGGGTGACAGGACCGACAGTTGCCGGGGTTAATGACAGATACGGGAGCTTGAGTTCAGTGTGGGTGGGGGGGGCGACGTCGAGCGTAGGGGTACAACAAAAAAGTATCCTCGGGTACCGAGGACGTCCCCTGCACTAACAAAGGGTCACTGACTCACCATCTCAAATCTGACGCTTGGGGTGAAGGGACCAGTGGGGGAAATGGTACACGGCGGGACGACGCCCTATCAGTGTATACGAACGTAGTCCGGGAATAAAGAGGGACAAAAAAGGGGACACTTGAGCGGGGGCAAAGGGGGGGGGAATTACACGATATGGGAAACAATACCAATTCCGAATAAACAGGCCAATTAGCCCGAACACGCTGGGACGGGCGGATCAAATGTAACTCAGAGCAAAGATCAAATACAGGGCTAAGACCAAAAAAATAAAAAATCAAGACGGCGACGGGTAGTTCAAGGCAAGATCGACCACAAAAACGACACCGATTAGGCCTAAAACAACCTCGCCAAACCGGAAACCAGGGTTCAATCAAAGCACGGCTACAACCGAACGAAAGGGGGAAAGTCAGGGTACGGCGACCAGGCTGGGGCACCACGGGGAAAACCCCCCGTACGGCCAGGCCAGAAGGGTGTAAAGTGAGGCTAAAGTTGCTCTGGGAAAACACAACACGAACTACGCGCACTGGATCAAACAACGAAGAAAAAGGGGAAGGAGAAGGGGTAATAAAAGGGCACTCAGCAGGATGGGGCGAATAACACGAAGAATCAAGGCGACGCATCACGAGTCCAAGAATAAGAGAAAGCACTTCCTACAAACAATGGCTGCGATGGAGCGAACCAATCGACCACTGGAACACATTCGGGGGCACACGTCGCCTGGAGAAATCGGAAAATGGGGGACAGGATTTAACGACATCAGGCAGAAGCAACAACAATGCATAGGCGGCAACAAGACAATCAAAAAAGGAAGGAAGTGCGCGGGTGCGGATCGCATTTTGTCGAGGGGGGGTTGGGTGACTGTCAAGAAACCAGTCTGATCATCGCGTGGCACGTAGGGGGAGGGTATACAAACAAAAGGTGCGGTATGAAAATAATGCAGGGGTGAATTCCGGGGGGTCGGCGACCGAGGTAAAGGGAATAGGGTAAGAAAACAAAAGTTCCAGCTCATCAAATGTGATCTCAATGGGTGTGGAAGGGACGAGCAAACTTGGGTGGATCAAAATAAGGTCCTAGACTCTGGGGTGAAGTTAGGAACGGAAGGGAGTTCAAAAGGGAAGCGCGGTCATACATAAGGGATCGATGGTGTGTTGTGCGAGCATACAACCTGTTATGAGCAGGGAACGGATATAGCAGATTAAAAAAAAAGGTCGAAAACGACCGAAACGAAAGAAAACGGGGCGTGTCACGACAGGGGAGGACAACAAGAGCGATGACACGGGTGGCGAGGGGGACGGGAATAACACGGAGTTGACAATGCGACACAATCAGGGGGGACGGAAAAAAACAAATAAAAAGACGCAGTGCTAAAATGGGGGGAACATGTGTCTGGAGACTCTGATGATAATTAAACTAACCGGGCAAGTAGAGCGGGTGGGCGGCACGGGATGAGGCAGGAGGGACACAACGGTTAGGTATATCACAACGTGGGTGTGCGGGCGAGGGGGTGCGGGATGATGTGGTAAAAAGGATGGTCCAATAAAAAGCGGCGGGCTCCGGGTAGGGCAATTCAGTAGGAATGGATTTACAGGAGGAAGGGGAATTCCGACCATTTTCCCGAAAACGGACGGCGTGGGCGCGGGAAGGGACCAGCCAAAAGATGACATAGCCAAACAGGAGGGGCGGCAGATGAGTGCGAATGAATGGTCAAGTATGCAATAATGTACCGTGGGTCAAGGTCCTCGGAAAAAAACAGGGAATTCCAACAAATTTCTCCCTAATGGTACCCCGTGACACAAACAGGCGGGGGAACGAGAAAGAGCGTGCGCACCCGACGGAAACGGCTCATTCACAGGGCGGAAAGGAGAGGGGAGGGACGAATACACCCGAAACCAAGTCGTAAAGTGAACAACGGGAGCTGCGCGAGCACCAGCCTGCGCTGCACAGGGAGGAATAAAAAAATAGGAAGAGGTGCAGAGCGAGAAAAAGTTCGCAAGTATAAATGGGGGGTGCATGCCGATGTGGGTGGAAAACGTGGAGACTCCGAAAACAGGGGGTGACGTGTGAACCCGGCAACCTGCTGTGTCCCCACACGGGGGGGGGAGAAATGGCCGCGGGGATGACCGCCGCCCACCCGCGACATACAATGTGCAGGGGGGGCCCGTAAAAACGAAGGTGGAAAAAGAGCCCAGGGATCGCGAATTGGAACGGGGAAAAAGGAAGAACGTAAGGTCCTGTCTCGTCAGGGGGGTGACTGTCTTGGGGGGGGAAGATGACATAAAAGAAAAGGGGGGGGGTAGGACCCAATAGCTGGAGATAGTGAGAAAGAAAAATCAGGGGGGGGGAGTTTATTTAGTGCGCCAAAAAAAGAGAAAAGGTGGGAAGGAAAAAATTAAAAAGGGTATTGCCGCAGGATGTTTGAGAAAAAGGGTTACTGAGGGAACCAAGAAGGGAATAAAAGCCGCGTAATCAAAATCCTGAACAGGGGAGAAAAAATGGGTCAGAGAGGAAAGAAGGGGTTGGGACGGCTTCCACGTTGATCGCTTAGTTACACAGTTGTGTGTCGAGAGGAAAAAATAAAAGAATCGCCGAAGAATTCGGGAAACTTTGAAGAGAAGGACAAGTTGGCAAAAACGCTGTCAGTCTCTTGCGGGGGTAAGGTAAACACACCCTGGGAAAAACGGTTCTGAAGAACGAACTCGGTTTGGAAGGGACAGGGTCCAATCTCGCTAAAACACCAAATCACGGTATTGGACACACTCACATGCTAAAACGTGCCGTACGATCGGGCGAAACGAATATACAATAAGTACATACAACCAATGAATATATATGAATGAAAAAGAATGCTCAGGACCAGTGTGGGGGGTGTACTTACCAGCGCTGCAAAACGCACTGGAAAGCGGAGAAACATGGCCGGTATGATGTCAACAATGCGAGAAGAGATAAAACGAGAACGTTACCAATTCAATGGGGGAAAACCAAGACAAACGACCTAAGATGGTGTAAAAAAAGGCCGCAACCCAAAAAGCAACATGGAACGGATGCAAACGCGCTAAAAAGGGCGGGAAAATTGTTAAGAACACGGACGACGTACGGGCAAACCAGAAACGTTGTCGTCAGAGAATGCCTGCAGGGAAAGGAAAATCAATAAGGAGATGGGAAGGCAAGGGGAACGGAACGGAAACGCGTTCACGGTGCCACATAATTCAGGTGGAACAAAGGGTCTAGGGCCTACAGGGAGTAAAAAAAAAGAAAGAGGGTTTTGTCTCTACTCAATAATACAATTAGAACGAGTCTCAAGAAGACTACAGACAACAGACAGGCGCCTGGTAGGGGAATGAAAAAAAAGATACGACAAAAACCATAGGCAATCAGACAACGGTGTCAAGGGCAATGGGCCAATGCTTAAAAGACAGTAGGTTACTGGATACGAAGCCAGGTTCTTCGAGAAGGAAATCAATACAAACAACGGAGTGACAGAGAGATACTAGATGCACGGGGACTGGTAATCAGACATCCGAGTGCAGTCAAAACAGAGACGGAGCAATTGTGCGCCGGAGCACACCAACGGACCGTCGCTGGCTCATGATTCAAAACATCCAAATTCCCCTAAACCAAGTCACGGAGACCAGCAACGGAAATGTTCAACGAGGCGCAACCGACGGAATGTGAGCCGGAGGCTCATAGGGTTGACAGGAACGTGACTGAAGAGACTTGAGCTCCAGATGTCGAGTTGGAGGCATCAGCCGAAACAGGGAACGTGGGAAGCCTCTGCAAAAATCTTGTGCCAGAACGGTGGGTGACAAGGGTGGAAGGTTGAGACCAGAAAGGGGGTGATGGAGCTCTAATCCCGCCAAGGGCCTGAACGGGTCAGGTTAGGTAGAGATCTAGATAGTATATACACGGGGTGGTTGGGGCCAAGGAGGGGGAATATAATTTAGGGGCCCAAGGCAAAGAGGTACGCCAAAAATAGGGGGGGGGAGGGTAGGGAAGCGAAAGTATGTGGGAAAAGGGGAAGGGAGGAGAAAAGTCAAAGACACGCTCACTAAGGAGCCAGGACTGAAAATGCGGATGTGTGTATACCGGGGATAACATCTACAACTTCGCGGAGGCAACACTGTGTAGGTTACGAAACAGGAGCGAAGGCGAAAAAAGGACAGGCGGGCTGCAGGTCGGGGGCATCCGATCAAAAGGGAGACCAAAACGAAGGAACCTCGATCAAAGAAAAAAATCCAAGGCGAAACCAACATGGGCGGGCGGACAACCAGGGTCAATGGGAGGAAGAGATCAATAAAAAGGCAAAAGGTGTAGTTCCACACGGCATTTGGATCTACGGTGGGTCAAAAAAACAGACAACTTGGAAACCTCAACACTACGTGACTAACGGGAAAACTAAATTGCCAGCAGGGGGAAGACGCGAGGGGAGTACGGAGTGAGACAGTCGAAAAATCATACAAGAAAGGGAGAGTTTACAACTGGGGGACAAAAAGGGACACTAAAAAATCACAATTCATAAGACTGTTTCGTGAGTTTAGGGGGGGAGCCACAAGCGGTCGGTGGAAATTCGTGACCTAATTAGAGTATGGAAATGTCGTGGTGGGGGGTTACAGCGGGGGGGGGGGGGGGTGAGCAAAAAGGAAAGGAAGGACACGGGCGGGAGGGGGGGGCACGGGCCAGGGATTTTAGACGTGGACGCCGGGTTTGCATCGCGCCTCAGTACAGTGCGGGGGGGACATGTTGGGGAGCGAAAGTGTGGAGGGTCAACGGAGACAAAGGGCAAAGCCTGTGTCAATACTGTAAAATGGCGGTGAGGGCAAGACGTCACAAGACGGATGCAGTCGTTACGGCTCCTGGAAAATTTGAGGGTAATATAAATAGGCTGGTTCCGAAAAGGAACCGAAGAGAAACTCGTGGGAGACGCAAAAGGGGACACACCGAAAGCGGCACATCCTTCAAAAAAAAATAGTCGAGACTCGTAACCAAACTGCGAACTGATAAAGAGCGGGGGTAAAATAACGATTATTAGCCAAAGCACCTTTTTAACAAAGGGAGGCAAAACCACCAGCAACACAGGAAACGGCGAAGACAAAACGGAAGTCGGGGGAGGGCATGACTCAGCAGCGCTGGGCTAATGAGAACTGGGGAGAGGAAAACCCTGAAATGCCAAAGGCAAGATTCAGGAGTGAAGGGACCGTAGCGAACTCAGCTAAAAACGGGGAATAAAAGACAAACCAAATTATACCGAGGATAACAAGCGAAGCTTGCCTGCACACAAGTAATAGTGGGACACGAGGACCTTGACAGGCTCAAAAGATGGGTCATAGGAGACACATACAGAAAGAGGCGAAAAGAAGCACACCACATGTGGGGGGAACACATCAACAAAAAGGTCACCCAAGGCTCGAGAACGCAGGGAGACTAACGCAAAATCCCAGGGTTGAGAAACAAAAGAAGGCGCACAGATGGACGGACGTGGGACACAAGCGCACGCAAAAAGGTGGGCGTCAATGGAAAGGGAACGGGAAAGGGGGGGACCAGCTGCGGCAATTTGGCCCCTGTGGCTCGTACCGTGGAGAGGCTAACTGGGGAAAACTGGACTGGGCCAAGCGAAATGAGGAAAAGCAGAACAGTCACGAATGAAGGAACCCGGGCTTCTAAAACGCGACGTGGGGAAGGCGAGAAAGACGCAGAGAAGGGAAAAAGAGAAACTTCTCGCGGAAGTGGGGGCCGCCGAAAAGAAGAACAACTGTGGCAAATAACAAGAGGGTGGGACGATCGTCGGGGGATTGTCCTACAATCTATACTTCACAATGATGTGGCGTGAATGGGGGAGCCCCAAGGCTTGGAGGGGGGGAGGCTGTAAAGTGTGAACGCTTCAAAGGAAGGGGGCGGCCAGAGTACCAACCGGAAGACTCAGAAGGGGTTGGAGAAATTGAAAGAGGCGTGGCAGGGCGTTGGTCATGCTATGTATAGTTCGGCTTGACCGTGAACTCGGGCGGGCATTCAGAAACATGCCAGAGAGGGAGAAGTCTAAGGGGAGATGTAGGTGTGTCATTGGCGGACCGGGCAGTGTCGAAGAAATCTCGAGGGCGCTGGGGGGGGATCGGTTTCACAGCAAAAAACGGGGGACGCTGGGGAAAGGCTCAACGTAGATTTGGAATCTTATGCCACGCGGTCTGGGGCAACGGGGGGGGGAGAGAAAATATGACACGATACTAACCGGAGACGCAGCATTGAGGTTGGAAGTTAGATTTGCAGTGATCTAAACACCAAAGGGGTTGGAACATCGATATGGCACACCCGCTTAAATGGGCGAGGGGCAGGGGAACATTGGTCATGCAAATGATTGGAAAGGAGGGAGGCAAGTGGAAGGGACAGACGTGCGCCTTCGAGTTCTCTAAATCACCAGATGGCGGGGGGAAGGTAAAACAAGTCAAGTACCTTATGGAACGGGCATAAGCATTATGGAAAAGGGGGGGAAAACAGTCGTGGACGTGCCCGGTCTTATCGCGAAGGTGGGCTACGAATTCGTGGGGACATAACAAATAGTGGAGGGAGAGACAGAAGAGTGATACTCAGCCAAAGATGGGCGGCCGCCCGCCAGGTGGTGGGAAGAACGACCCGCAAAAGTCACTGGTCAGAGGGTTCTCGGATGTGCGTCGCACGAATGGACAGACGATCAAAGGTGGGGTGGAGGGCCTAGCAGGAACAAGAAGGAATATGGGGTTGAAGAGGGCACAAAAAAAGTAATCGTAATTTTGGAGAGGTCAATCAGCAGTTTCATGCGTGCAACAACAGGACTACAGGTAGGCCCGAACCTCAGCAAGACAATACATGGTGAAACAAAACGTAAGGATAATGACCGGTCAGTGTGGGCAGACGTCGTAGGGGCAATACAAGACACTAAGTCGTGATCGCAGGGCGGGTTAAAAAGATGTATCAAAAAAACGAAAAGAAAAGAATTGACACAAATTACAAAACGGGACTGTGGGGACCCTTTTTGGTTGCACAAATGATTAATCAAAAACGGGTAAGCAAATAAAGAACCGAAGAGGACCGGTAGAGGGAAAAAATTGAACCTGTGTGTCACAGTGCGCTCAGCAAGGTAGCATGTACACGCTAGAACTGGGCCAGCTAAGGCTGACGATTACAGAAATGATACATGTGGGAACAGTGTGTAGCTAGAAAACAAGGGGAAACGTGGGACAACAACAAAACAAAGGGGGTGGGGTGCGGATGCGGGAGGGGGTTTAGTTCAGTAGCCGGAATCCCGTGGGTCATGTGGAAAGCCGTGGGGGACCCAGGCGGCAGTCTCAACAGGCATTTACCGATCCGATCACAGAATGACGCACGGTAGGAAAAATGACAAGCAAAAGAGGGGGTAGAGAGAAGAAAGGTAGCAGGTCCAAACGCGCCACCAAAACGTGTGCATGAAATGAGTTGCTAGACAAGCAAAAGGGGCAGGTTCCTGTAGCTACACGTAGCACCATTGTGAGGGGGAACATTCAACGAGAAGGAGTATGGCACTTTGAAACTGCTAACGGTAGGCTGGGGGGGTAAAAAACGGGTCAGTTATCCAGACTTCCCGTACCGAATAGTAGCAGAGAGGATATGAAATTGCACGGAGCCGCTTAAGCGTGAAAACGGGAGAGATTGTGTCATGGGGGGGCGCACAAGCGAACGAGCAAGGGGCCGCCACCTGTAAGTTCCTGCGAAAGTGATTTTGGAACAACAGCACACAACAGAGTATCCCACTAGGGAGCGAGGGAACAAATAATAAGCAAACATCAAGGGGGGCGGCGATCTGGTAACAAACAAGAAGGACACAGGAAAGCAGGGGGCCATGGGGGGGCGTCGTCAAACTTCCGTCAGGTTCCTTAAACAAAGATTGGGGTCGCAGTGGGAAGGCATGCGAGTAGGTACCATGATTTCAGGAAACGCGCTGTGGTTGTCAGGGGGGGGGAGGGTATCAGGGGACGAGCTAAAGCCGGGGGGGCGGAAGGTAGGGTCTAATCATGGCCTCCCAGGGACTATTGTGGGAAGTAGGTCTCCAGCGCAAGGGTAATGTCTTGGGATCCGATCAGGGGAACGTCATTAGGGCCGGGGGGAGGAGGGAGGGGGGCTACGACCATGACCAGGCGGTGGGAAACGGGGCATAAACGAAATGCGGGCTCTATCCTACAAAGGGGGAAAAAGGTTGAAAACGAAAAGACAAAGAGGAAGGCATGAAAACTGGAAGGATACAGAAATCGAAACGAATTGAGATAGCCGCAGGAGAGGGGACAACTTATGAACAAAAAGATAGGTCACATGATACCAAGGGGGGTTTGGAGCGGGCAGGTAATAAAGTTCCGAAGAAACAGGAGCGCCCTGGGACAGTGGAAAGGGGAAATGGTGATCCCATAGGGAAAGTTCTGACGCAAGACCTATACGCAGTCAGTCTATGGCAACTACTGAAATTCCGCGGATATGATCTGAGACTAGATGAAGGGAAGGGGGGGGGGAGCAGTCGTTGGAAGGAAATCGGCCTAAACAACCCACTTCTTCCAGGAATTCCGTCTGGGGTGAGAAGGGGAAGGGGCGGTTCCAGAGGGGGGGGGGGGGGCGAGAGGGGGGGTAGAGGGAAGGGGCCAATTGTGTAAATCAAGGAATATCCCATTCATAAATCTACCTGTCAGGGGGAAAAATCCGTAACTCAGAAGACAGGGGGGACAGACACAGCTCTGGAGTTGTCGGTCTACGAAGGGACACGAAATGGGGGCTTCACGAAAAAAAAAATTCACAAGCTCCGAACAACCAAAGCGGTGGAGGGGGCTTGATTAACGCCTAGACAAGGTGATAACGGTAGGAGGAGGAGAATGGGACTAAAGACAGGATGGGGGGTGCGGAAGAAAAACAAGGCCGACGCCCCTTTATACAACGATAGGGACAGGAGGGGGAGGGGGAGGCGAGAGTTAAGAGAAAGGTATGAGCCACTGAAATGATATCACAGGGGCCACGGTCAATAAAGTCGGGAAGACATCAACTAAGCAGGACAAACCCATTTGTTCGACAGTTGTTTTTCTAGATCAAAGAATAGACGGATATCAAAAAAATGGGTTCTGGCGGAATGTATACCGGGATACAAATGCAAGTGATGAAAGTGAGGGTGGCTTGTGACCGTAGTGATGAGGTAAATGCGGTGAACGATAAACGCTGATGGGAAGGGACGAGTGGGGAGCACAATACATGTGTTGTGAAATGGAAGGCTGTGTACAAATCTCGAGCAAGGGCCTGAACAGCTGGTGCACAGGGATGGGGACTGGGGAATTTAAGGGAAATTTAATACACTGAAGCAGACAAAAAGGGATGGAAAATTCAGGCGCAAGGAGTCAACTCCGAGCCAGGAGGGTTGCAGCGGAAGAGAATTTGGTTAGATGTCTACATAAAAAGTCATACGAGCAGACCTGGGGGTGCGGGAGGGGGATTAGACAGTCGCTGGGGGGGCGGACAGGATGAGCGAAACCATAGAAAGAGGAAGACCAAAGGTTCGCTACAAAAGAGGGGGACAAAAGGAAGAGGCCCCGGGGGGGTTCGGAATGCCTAGGTGCGGATTGTCCCTATCCCAAGCACCGTCAAAGAGTGCACGATAACTGGGGCGAATATGGAAGGGTTAGTACAAAAACAGAGGGTACAAATGACACAGGAACGGCGGGACTGTGAGAAGGCATAGTAGAATGGGGCGAAGCCTGGGTCACAGACATCGGAAAGGAAAAGCGAGGACATTACAGGACTTGGGACGGGTAAACAAAAGGCTCAGTCTACCCGGCCGAAAGTCGATAGGGTCAGGTACTGAAAAGAACAGGATCCGAAGGGCAAAAAGGGGGACGAGAATACAGAAAAGGTCATACTGATCCAAAAATGGATGGAGGGGCAAGGGCTAAAAGAAAAGAACATCGTCGCATTCGGGGAACGTTCTAATAAAACAGGAAATCAAACGTAACTGAATCAGGAGGGATTCAACCTTTAAGTTTTCAGCTCAAGGGAAAGAGAGAGGGGGGAAGGGGGATTTGCTTTTAATAGAAAGATGTAAAAAGAAAGCCCTTGGTAGCACAACGGACCTCCAACGCAGCAGAGGGGGATGAGGGGCTATGACCGATCATGGTGTTTCTAATTCACCCGACAAAGGGTGGAGGGGGAACGCCACACAAACTGCAAGGCAGTGGGCCCTGCGCTGGGTGCTATACAACACAAAGACGGGTAGCACGCACGCATGGGGCAGGGCAGAAGGGGAGAGTTGTTTTGTCTACTACCACTAAGGTACTAATAGGTTGGTAGTAGGATGGCCAGAAAATGTGATGCTGATGGGAGGGGGAGGACAGCAAATACATAAACCGTACTGAAAGAATACGGACGGGCTGGGGTGTACGGTGGCAAAGGGGACAAACCAAAGAAATAAATTACGCCGTGTACCCATATGAACCGTATGTACGAAAGGCGGCGGAACAAGAAGGATATGGGGCTGAGAGAACATACACAGGTCAATTGGATGAGGGACGAAATAGAACCCTTGAGTACAAGACGTTTTCTCGATGTAAAAGGGACCATCCGGTAGTCGATAGCACAGGAACGCGATATGGGCAATGCGAAGTGGGAGCGATGGGGGAACTCGCAAACCTGGCAGAACAGAACTGACGTGATGGGAGATGTCAATACAAAGGCGCTTTAAATCCCGCGGGGGCCGGATGTGTGGGGGCGCAGTCGTGACTTGCAAAGTTAGTGGGCGAGGTACGGGTGTCACGTTCACGCGAAAGAAGGTTCACGACGAGTTGTGACGAAATAGGATCATGGGGAAAAGGCGTGCGACGGCAGTGATAGGCGCGAGAAAAACACAGAACGGGAAGAGAAAGAGAGAGAGATCGACGGTCACTAAGTTGACTAACCACAAGGTGACGGTTTCAATTGGTACGGGAAAAATCTTAGTCGGGGAGGACCATAGGGGTAAAGACGGAACAAAATCGAATAGGTACTCGGGGGAGTAGGCGCAACCAAAAGGGGTCGAAAGGGTGTACCTGCAAAGAAGAGGGCAACACAAGGTTTCCCTCGGGAAGGGTAAGAAGGGAGGAGGATCCAGGAGAGGGGGTGCGTACAAAGCAGCCGGATTGAAATCCTTATAATAAAAGGGGGAGGGCAATAGAAGTTCCAAAAGAACCGGGAAAAGCGCCGGAAAGGTGACGGAAGGGAACAAGTGAAAATGATGGAAGCAGGCACGAGGGCTAGAGTCGTCCGAAACGTTGCCTACAGTGTTGAAGGGGCAGACAAAGGCAGAAAACCGAAAACACCGAAAACACTCGAGAAAAACCGGGATTGAGGAGCAAAGTATTCTAGACGTATAGGAAATCAGAACAGGTGGTCGAACTCACCGAACATTCCAGGGCACAGTGAAAAACGGAGGTCCCTCTCACAGAAAGAAATTTAGGCCCTTCACCGAAACAACAGTACAGATGGAACGAGCATGCGGACTGTGGTGTAGTACTGAGCAAGGGAAAAAAAGGACCGGGAATTCCAACTATTGTAGAAACGCAATGTAGTTAAAGATAGTCATGCGGAAAAACGGGTCAAGAGCCCTCAGGGGCCGCCGGCGGGGAAATACAATAGAATCCACACAAGTTCACGGACAATTAGGGGAAAGGGGGTAGGTCTGAAAAACCTGCTCATAACAGTGGAATTGGGGAGTGTGCTGAATACCGCAGTTATGCGCGGGGGGGTGTCGCAGGGGTCGATCGGGAAAGGTTAGTGGGCTGAACCAGATCTCTAATGACGCGCTCTTGCCGGGCGAAGACTCCCGCTACAAAAGTGACAAAGGAATCCAGAAAGACCACGTACAATGCAAATAAAGACATACAATGAGAGGTAGTATCCATTATTGTATCCATTGGCAAGTTAACACACGTCAAGTGTCACACCAGTAGAGAAATGATGCGCCGAAAGGGGGGGGGAAAGAAGAACAGGGAAACTGTGGAGGGAAAGCCCAAAAAGTGGACATTCGCCCCGTCCACTATGTGCTGTGGCAAGAGAGCAAGTATGATGTCACGCATGAAAGGCCAGATGTAAAGAGACGTCGGCAGTGGGATGTGAGGGAGGGAAGGAAAGCATCTACACAGTGAGAGGGGTTCAAGGGCTACACCGACGCGTTGGTCCAAACGAAAAATCGAAGAGGGAGGAGATGTGGAAGGGAAAATCGAGAACGCCCGCAATGGAGGACTGACCGGCATAGTTCTTGGAAATGGCGATGGCGGTTGTCATGGTCGTAGTTAAATTCCTCAAAAAATAACGTCCGGGGCTTAAATAGTAACGCCAGGATTAACAGTTGTCACCAAAACAAAATGTAGTGGGTTGACCGAGGATTGGTACGGCCACGACCCTACGGCCACGCACTTCACAGAAACACGACTATAGCGGGGATAGCCCGGTCAGGAGGACGTACGGGAGGCTAGACCAAGTAGTAAGAAAAAGAAAAAAAAAGGGGACGTAATCGAATTTGTGCCCAAGGCTGAGGAAGAAGCGCAAAAAGTCCAAAACTTACACGTCACGAGCACAGTATGTGTACAGGGACCAGAAAAGGATGAATGACGAGACGACGATCGATGGGTAAGGAATGAATGACCTTGGACAAAATGGTGCACAAGCACTGCGGGAAAAAAAGAAAGGCATATCACAGAACAGCTTTTGCGGGTAGCGCACACTCAGCAAGAGGAAAGACCGGCGAGTCAAACGGTGGTCGCCAAATAAAAAAAAACAGGTATGTGGGACGCGGTCGCGAGTTTTGTAGGACTGGATTCTCAGGGTGCAAGAAGTAGGCGGGAATTTTTAAACACAAACCGGCGACCGCAGGGGTAAACCATACAGTACCATAATTTCAGCGACGTGCGATCAGGCACACCAGGTCCTGCAACAGAATAAAGGGAAACCGACCCATGGGATCTGAGTGCCGAGAAAACTTGTACGGCACATAAAGGCAGTGCGAGAGTCAGATTTGTGTCAAAACAACGTTGAGAAAAACAAGAAAATAAGGGCCTTATCGAGGGAGACACGTAAAAGCTCAAGGACGCTAGAAAACGTATGACTACGTTCATTATCAGCGGGCTAAAAAATGCGCACTGTTTGGGTGTGTCACCAATAGAAACGACTAAGACAAAGGAAGACACAATTCTGCAGTGTTGCTGCGCAAGGTACAAATTGGTGAAACGCACAGTGGACGAGCAGGACAGATGTATAGAACGCAACATTCGAACGCGTGAAAAAGATGGATATATGAGAAACAAAAGCCGACCACAAGACCGGGTGGGATTAGGGGATAATCTACGTGCGGAGCGCAGCCTTTGGGGGTGCCTAGTCGCGTTGGTGGCGGGGGATGGGTCTAAGCGTGCAGACGGTTTAGGGAGTTTGCCACGGGGAAATCAACACCTGGAGCCGGACGGCGGAGAGTCTGACGTACTACTACATCGGGAACGAAGCGGGGGATAAGGCGCTTGGAAAGGAAAAGGTCAAGGTTGCCGACGAAGTGCGGAACCTGGGGTGTCTGTGACACATATGGGTCGGGAACAACCGGGAGGGGTCTCGTTTTTAGCCAACTGTGTACCAAAAGTGAGTACGAAGGAGTATTAAAGCAAAAAAGATATAATCTCACAGATGAGGGGGACAAACGGGAACTGACGAACGTTAGGAAAAGCGCGGGGGGATGCAGGGCGCAACAAAATGATGGGGGGGGGAAACTGCAACACGGCGCGTTCGTTAGTAATCGTTTAGAGCACGAGGTATACCGAAGTAAAACAATCCCGGGACAGACTCCATCTTTCGGTAACACAGACAATACATTAAGTAGACAAAACGTGACCGGATCAACAAGCAGGGGACGGGGACATGGTACGGTGAGTATAAAACAGGGTGACCTTGATGGAGCAACGGGAACCAGCGGACAGCAAACTAATGAAGCCTGCGCGTGTGTCACAAGCAAGCTCACTGGTGTCAACTCCGCGCAAAAGTGGGAGCAACACGAAGACAAACAGGATTAGTATTAGAGGAACAGAGAGGAGGAGAGGAAAGAGAAGGACCGGGCAGGGGAGTGAAAGAGCCAGTTGGTCGGGAGACAAGGAAAGCAGATACACAACAAAAATCCACGAACGTGACGCGAACGGTGCACTACAGGACATCTGGGAACCAAACGGTACTCGCGTAAATGAAGACTGGATGAAAAGGGAAAGATCTGTCACGAGAAACAATTAGGTGTGACAAGCGCACAACACCTGAACACGAATTGTGCTGGTCAGAACAAGAGGAAACGGAACACACTCGGGG
>Ga0179593_1335417_pt1 | contig 22088 bp, 28 predicted proteins | sample CZODoug2_1_08_16_FD_185931 | JGI IMG/M metagenome (GOLD analysis project Ga0179593, IMG submission 185931) | Vadose zone soil fungal communities from Angelo Coast Range Reserve, California, USA - CZODoug2_1_08_16fungal (PacBio error correction) | ecosystem: Environmental > Terrestrial > Soil >...
CAAGTTACGACCGGAGGACTCAGTTGAAAGGAAAGACTAATAATAAGGGTTTCTAAGGACCCTCAAAACCTAAGAATTAAAAAGCCTCAGGGTCCAGCAGGAAGGAGAAAAAAGGGTGGCAAGGGGGAATTCTTCCGTACCAGGCTAACCACCTTCAAAGGGAGGTGCCGTAAAAATTCCGATAATCCCAGCTGTAATCCCTAGACAAAACAAAGAGAGGTGGCGTCTCGACGAACAGGCGCAGGCGTGACATTGAATTTCATATAAAATCTGGAAAAAAGGAGGTGCCAAAGCCATTTGAAAAAAAGCTAAGGAAGATACCGTAACGGTTTCACTTTTGACGGGGGGGGGGGGGGGGGGGTGGGGTGTGGGGGGGGGTGTTGGTGGCGAAGCCATCCGTGGGTCCGGAACTGTAGATAAGGGAATCGAAACTCACCACCCTCTAAAGGGATACCAGTTGGAGTTTCCGGCAGACGAAACACAAAACGCCGTGGAGCCAGGTCGGGGCCGAGGGCGACTGGTGAACTACATCGGAAGCAAATGGATCAGCCGGGCACGATACCCGATGTGCGTACATAAAGGAGCTGCCGAAACGGATAGGCCGCCCTGCCGGGAAACCTCACTCGCCCAAAGGGTTAACATAAAAAAGAGGACAGGAAATCAGTTGAGATTGCGGGAGGCAAGAAAACGGGAAGAGGACAAGACAAAGGTCACACATGCGCAGCGGAACAAAAGAGTCGGCGTGGGCGATGTCATTAGGAGCAAATCGGCCACGGCATTCACACACGGAGGGGGAGGAAGGGTCAGAGGCGGGGTTGGATGGACTTTAGAGGAGAAACGGCCGCCATAAGACCAGAGGGGACCCGGATTCCAAGCAAATAAAGGAGGTCCACAAGTTAGGAGGGCGAACATATTAGGCCGCGAGGAGCCCGGAAGGCTCTAGCCGGGGGAGGTGTGCCACATGTAGGGTTGTGAAAAAGGGCGCTAAAAAGGAGTGAAAAGAAAAGGCCTGACAGGACACCCAGGGGGGGCTTCCAGCAGCAGTGAATCCCCTTGCAGAAAGCTAAAAACAAAGCACCCAACAAAAGGACGGAAAAGGGGGGGGCGGGGAAGCCAGGGGATCAGAAACAAAAAAACATAATATATAGTCGGGTAGGCTCTTCACGAAATCGAGATGGGTGGAACACGACAAAGTGATCAAACAAAGTCGCAAAGCGCGGAAGCGGATAGCGGGCGATGTGACCCAATCCAAAGTGGAAAGGGTCTTGTTAAACATAAGAGGGAACATATGGGACCGTCCTGAAAGACCTCACGCTTGCCAGACCAGGCCTCCTGATCAAGGGGGGCCGAGACACCCGACCAAGACCCCTGCAACAAGTCAAAAAACTTTCTGGGGGGAGTGTACAACGGGGAGGGCGGGAACCTTGAAAGAAAAAAGACCAGGCGACGAGAATCCGGAGAGCTGGAGAAGGAAACACGAACCACGTCCGGTGGGAAATCGGTCAGCCCCTTCATCAATAAAGGTTGAAAACATAGGTGGGTTGACTACAAACGCCTTCGTATCAGAGCTAGAGAAACAACAAGGTGAAAATATGATCTGGCGAAGGAATGGGGAGGAAAGCACACTCAAGGGGACGTATTGGGCACCGGGTTAAAGGTTTGAACTAAAACGAGGAAGGCGGAAATGAGCGTGGCAACACCGGCTTAGCAAGGAGACGGCGCGAAAAGGAGAACATTCAGTTCATAAAGGATACACGAAAACCGTCGCCTTCAAAATGGTTTCTGATTATCCGGGCTGGGCAAGGGCGGGGACTTTGGAGAGGCAAGGTAATCACAATGAAGGAAATGGATGAAAAGAGCTCGGTCCTTGGAAGGGAAAAAAGAGGGGAGGACAAGACCGGAGGGAAAATTTTTTGGGTGTGCATAGAAAACGAGGAATCTTTACTGGTCTTACGAGGGGTTAGCGAAAAGGGGTGGGTGTTTTAAACACGAGGAGATGGCGGGGAAAGAGACAAACAGATATAGAGGGTGGAGGATTCATTGCCTTGCCTGAAAGAAGGGTGAGAACCCATCAGGGAGGATGGAAAGGAAAAACGTTTCGAGAGCGGAGGGCCTGCTGAGTTTAACCCCCCAGGCTTGACCGGTCAACAAAAAAGGGCGTTGCTATCAAAAAAAAAAGGTCCTTTGGGGGAGTCAAGGGGAATTCGAGAAAAACCCAGGGAAGGGAGCTGCCCGCCCTTATCGCGGAAGGGAGAGAGTCGCAGTAAAAAGGGAAAAAAAAAAGGCTTTGAGAGCGGCAAACACATTTTCTCGATGCAAGGGGGGCGTTGAAGAAGGATCCAGGGATCAAAAAACGGCACCGGGACGAAGAAGACAGCAAAGCCTCATTCAAGCCGGGGGTTGAAAGGAAAATAAAAACAAAGGCGAAAGATTTTTGTCTGTCCTGAGACATGGGTGCCGGGGAAAAGATGACTTCAGGAAAAAAACGAGAAAAAACCAGGATGGATATCGACGGGACAAGGAGCCTGTCTAGGGGTCGGGTAAACGCGAGAGGGAGTTGGACGCGTGGTCAAAAAAACTGAGCCGGGAAAAAAGCGAAGCGAATATACGGAATGGGTAAGCACAAAGTATAGGGAAAGCTGTAACCATGGATGTCGGGGGGGAAAAGCACTCGTGGACGAAGGGAAGGGTCGAGGCACCGAGATCGACCTGGAAAAAGCCACGGCCGTAAAATTCTTCGAAGGGCAAAACGTATCTTAGGAAATGGGGGGAGGGACACTGCTCAGAGGGGAGACAAAAAGGAGCCCGCGGTTGGGGATTCGAGTGAAAAAATAAGTTCGCGTTTCCTTAGAGATGAAAGCTTGGGGTGGCAAAGGCTGCTCATTGGGGAGGTCAACCTCGGCTAAGCAAATCGGGAGAAGAAAAAGTTCACTCTCGTGGGGGAGAGACGGGCAGCCAGGCTCAAAGAGTCAGTCTTCTATGCCGCGGGACATCGTCATGGGTAGATGAAAGGTGATCAAGACGGAAAAAAAATTTTGGTTCATCATTGGGACCAGAATTTGTTACTAGAAAAATCAAAAACAAGATCTAGTTTGGAAGGGGGGACAATGGGGCTTGGCGGAGATTCATCTTTAACCTTCTTGGGAGTGCGTCGCGATGAGATTTAAAGGGATTCTATTACGGAAAACTGACCGGCAATAGGAACTAAACTGGGGAGAAAAAAACATCTAGAAGACACAAAAAGGATTAAGATTGGTGAAGGAAAAAGAGAGTACATTTTACAGGCATAGCAATAAGAATTAGGGTGTTGCGGAACAAAAGAGGGGGTCCACGGGGGAAGACGGTCAGAACAGCTCACCAGGGAAAGGCACACCTGTAGTCGACCTTGGGGGGAGACAAATGAAACACAATGTGGAAACAGCGTTCGCGAATGTATAGAACCAAAAAAGCAGATGGCCCCAGGGGAAATAAAGGATCTACAAACTTGTTAGGGGGGAGCTAGAGCAAGCGCAGATGCGACGATCAGAAACGGACTAATGAATTTTAAAGAAGATGAGCATCTTAAAACAAAAGCGGAAAGTGCAGGCAGGAAAAACGCTAACGGTAGACATTTTGGAACAGACCATTAGGATGCACCTTCATGCTATCAGGGGAGCCAGAACACAAGAAAGGGAACAATTTGTGGAGGGGGGGAAAACGGCATACCACGCACGGCCAGGGAGGGGCAGTTTGGGTTGCACGCGAACGACGAAAGGGAATGGGATCAAAAAGGAGGGGGGGACATCATGTATCGCCCGAAGGGGATCGCGAAAGGTGGGGCTTACAGTCCGATTCGGGCGAAAAAGAAAAGACCTGGGCCGGGCAACGCAAAGTCATGCCACCTTGGGGGGTGACATACAGCGAAAAAGGTTACACTTAAATGAAAAACCGCGTTTTGACAAAGAAAAGGGGCCGGCACCCCAGGCTCTCGGCCAGCAAGGAAGGAAATTGTTTCAATCAAGGGGGGGTTAGAGGCGCAAACTGGAGAAACTAGCTGGGAATGAAGGACTTGGTCGGGACTGACATAAAGGAATGAGGGGATCGAAAACGCAAGTCCGACAATTCCAGATACTGTTGTGACCCTAGCATACGACGCACTTCCTCTTGCACAAGATGGGGAAGGAAGGGTAAGGGGACCCAGAGAAAAAAAAATCGTAGGGAAGAAGAGGACCAGGAGAGTGTACAAGGTAAAGAAAGAAGCAGAAGGAAAAAACTTTGCGCTGGTGAACGGGGAAGAACATGGCAAGCAAAACGTTAATGAAACGGTCGTAAAAAGAAGTGAAGCAAAGTAAAGAGAACCTTTCGCAAGAAAGAAAAGGAGTGTCAATGCAAATCTACCGAGGGAGGCAGAATCCCATAAGGTGGGATCAGGAGGCCGCCATACGAGCTGGGGGGTTGAATAGGGGAACGCCAGATCAACACTCAGCGCTTCCGAAAAAGATATGGGAAAATGAAGGTCTGGAGGAGATCTTGCTGGGGGGCCACTTCTTTTTCAAAGTACAAACCCCCGAAAGGGAAGAAGAAAAGAGGTGCAAAAATCAATTCTAGGGATCAAATGGGGAAAAAGATCCTCCCCAACAAGACTCCCTTCCTCAAGGATAGCATCACATGTGTCAGTGGTCGACCCTTTTGACGGATTACTGTAGGAAGCAGAAGGAGCAGCGAAGAGAAAGACGGAGAGCAGGGGAGCAGAAACGAGATAAAAGGAAAGCTTCACAGGGGCCCCTTCAAACACCTACCCCGGGACACAAAAGGGGTGGGCTCAGTTCTAGAAAAAAAAAGCCGAGCTCAGATCTCATCAAACCAAGATTATTAAGATAGATCGGAAAAGGACGCTGTGACAAATACATCGGGGGTAGTGGGGATGGACAAGGGGAGGTGTGCAGTGCCCAGTAATAGTACCTCCTTTGATAGGTGGACGAGAACTGAGCAGACGGGAGGCGGAAGTTTCAGCAGGACAAATAAGGGACACTCCAAAGGAGACGGGAGTAGAGGTTTGCCGGTGCGATCATTTACCGGAATGAGGAGGGTGCCAGTGCGAGGAAAAACAAGTTGATACATTACAACTGATTTTTCTGGGGGAAACAAAAGGTGAGGGGGGGGAACTTCTGACTCGGAAAAAGTTTGAAAGAAAGGAGGACAAGTACGGGAGTTAATTGGTGGATGTTGGGAAAGAGAGTAACTCTATCATTATAAAAAAAACACCGGAGCTTAACGAAGCTCGGGTCCGGTTGGAATCCAACAACAAACTCGTTTCGTTTAAAAGAACAGAATAATAGAGGGGTGCTTAAGCAGTTCCGGAAGAAGAGAAGGTTGGATCTTTGTGCAAACCCTTGCAAAAAGGGGGGCTTTAACGACCTTTAGAGCTGGGCAAGGTTCCATAAGGAAAAAGAACAAGGAAAAGTTGTAGGGTGCTTGGCACGGGATCTAGGAAAAAAGGCGTTGCAATTGTGGGAGGTAATGAGTCGAACCGCAACGGCTGGAAGGACCCAGAAAAGAGAAGTGGAGAGTCTCAATCTGATTCAGGAGACAAGGAAAAAGGCAAGTGGAAAAAAGGGAGATTATTTGGGAAAGAGTTACAAAGATACAGAAGGGAAAGGGAGTTGAGAATCGATACAACGAAATCAACATGCCTGAAACCATCCAGCAAGGTGAAGGAACGATTGCACGAGATACAGACCATTTAGAAAAAAAACATTGAATGACAAAAAACTGGTTTTCGGAGGGCGAGGTCCATTTGGGGGTGGACATTCCGAAAACCTGGCAAATGGGGAGAATTTTACCATGATGAAGTGGAATTGGAAGAAGTGGGGCCAGATTATTTTTGGGAATTCAATGTCCCCGGATAGCGCCGGGGTAGTAAGGAGTCGGAAATCACAGGCCTGCGGGGTGATCGGGCCCGGTCTAGAAAGTGAAATGGGGTGAAGCCCCTTTCACTCTTTTTCCGGGGGACAGGGAATTCGCTCGTTTAGAGAAATGAACACCCAAAGGAGGTTAAAGGGTTGGTCGTCTGTGCGGGAAAATACCGGAGTTTTCACGTTAGAGTTTCCTATTTGAGGAGACAGAAACGGACGAAAAAAAGGGAGAAAGGGGGGGGTCGAACGACTGGATGTAAAATGTATTTCGAGTCAAAGTATAGTCAGATCCTTGGTCCGCTGAGGGAAGGGGATAAGTGAGAATGGGCAACAAAGGTCATAAGCTGTCAAAGTGATAAAGAAAAGGGGAACCAAAGTTCGAAAGAGACTCCCAGGAAGGTTGGAAGTGGTTAGCTCGGGAGAGTAAGGGGAGGGCATCGTGTGGGGGTCGAAATTGTAATTCGAATAACAGGGGGGAGAATTTTTAATCAACTTATTGGGAAGAAAGAAGACACCAAAAACGGGAGATACAGATTTGGGGTGTCCTTGCAAGGGTGGGGAGGGGTGAAAATTCTAAGGGGGGGGGGGAGGGTGGTCGCACCAAAAAAGATTCTAGGAGATGAATGGAAATGTGCGATACGAAGTCCCAGACCAGGACTGTCTTGAAAGGAGCTGACTCACAAACTTAGGAGTGGCCAGAGTAAGACAGAAATCGGTAAAGGGGAAAATCCAGCCTAATATGTCTGGGGACACGGACAGTCAAAAGAAGCTGGGGTCAGAAGACTGGCATACGAAACGAACTCCCCGGGTCCCGACGGTGAAAGCCCGGGCTCGGTCAAGACCATTAAACCTGCGAAACAGGAGGGCGACCGATGAAATCCATAAAAAAGGCGATTGGGGGGAAAAAGCAAAGCCCAAGGGAGAAAAAGAGAGAACGAAAAAAACCCTTTCTCTTGGACGGACTAACCAAACTCGCAGATACATGGAAGGGACTATACAAACGGCAGGAAATGAATCAAGAGCAACGTAGCAAAATGGGGCAAAAAAAAGGGCAAATATCGACGAAATAGGTAAGTTATTTCATTGGATCCCTAACATTCATTCCAGGGGGAAAAGGGGGGTGCGATGATGAAGAGGTGCGAACGAAGGGAAAATCAAAAATGAGAAGAAAAAAAAGGTCGGGGCAAAGTGTCGTTTCACTTGGAAAGACACAAGACAAACGGGGGCTTTGGGGGGAAAACAGGGGGAAAAATAGCGAGGCCGGAGGGAAAAGATTTGCAAGTGGGGCTCAGAAAATGGATCGCGGATAAAGGAGAAAAGGGGGTGCGTACAGAAAGATGTGCGGTCAGCGCAGAGATGTAACGAAAAAGAAAGAAAAAAACTATATCGGAGGAACCTTTGGACGATAAATCGCGTCAGAAGTCAAATCAAAACCCCACGCCCCCCACCGGATGAGAGAAATGAAAGAGGTGGTGAGGAAAACCATAAATGTGACAGGTCAAACATGCTAAAAAGTCGCATCACAATGAGGGGCTGGGCGGGGTAATGATATCAGTCAACTCCCTGCAGTAAAAAGAACCAAATTCTAAGGTATCCGTGGGAAAGGGAAAGGGCTGGAAGATGACGCGGATCTAATCATGTCCAAATTCCAAGGGAGGGGAAACCAGCCCTTAAGCTAAAAAAAATGGGGAAAACTCCTAGAACGGAGAAAGCGAGACATCTATAAGGATAGACGATAAGGTAGAAAATAAAAATCCCAATTTCCACTTGCAGGGGTCAAAAAACATTGCACTAGCATGCAGTACAAACCCGGGGCTGGTTCAGAAAATTAAGACCTGCGAAGAGAAAAAGGGAGATGGCATAAAGAACCGGAGGTTTGTACGGGCTCTACCACTGAGGAAATTCAGCAATGCAAGAAAAAACATCTTAAGCTTCATCGCAATCGACTGGGTGGGTGGACGAGCACGCCACAGGAGTCTGAGGGAACGAAAAGACAGTGATATTTGATAGGAGGGCGATCAGGGAAATCCACAATGGGCATTTTCTGTCATAACGACCTCGGGAACACCTGCGAAGCCGCCAGAAGAAAGGGGAAAGAGTACAACTTGGAAGCCCGGAAAAACGAAAGGGGAAAGAAAGAGCCGCCCATCTAGAGCAAAAGTCTGGGATCGGGGAAGGTGGGCGGGACCCCTTGTACGTCCCTAAGATGCTGAAAAAAAAGATCGGAGAAGCAAGGGGCGGGAAAAGGGAAGCCAACTCAAGGAGTTACGCAAACGTCTGAAAAAAGTGAAAATCCAGGGCAGAACGGAACCAGAGTTGGAAGTAGGGGGGAAGAAAGCGCTCCTCCATATCTCAAAAAAAACAACGAGAGAAAAGTACGAAGAGAGTGTGAGGGCCACAGCAAAAAGGGGGGGACTTATTTAGACGGGTGAAGGGGGGAGGAAAGAAGAGGAAAAGGAACTGGGCGTAGAGAGGGAATGCAAGGCTGAGCCGCTTCGGCGGCACTGCTTCTGTTCATAAGGTCAAGATGAACTAAGGAAAGGGGCGTCCGCAAAAGGGGACCCTGGGGGAGGGAGAAAGAATAAGGAGGGCTCGGGGGAGGCAGATGCACAAGTTGATCAAAGAGCAGGGATTTCTGCAAAGGGAAGAACGAGGACGTCCCTAGTTTCCGAAAAAGACCGGATGGGAAGGGGGGTTTTTGAAAAAAAATGAGAAGAAGAGTCCCGGAGAGGCGGCCCAAAAAGCGGGGGGGGAAAGATGTGGTTTCAGAGTCCACAACAGCAAAGGGAGGGAGGCCGCGACCTATAATAAGTTGTTGACTGGATCGAAAGGAAAAAAGCGGGAAAGAAAAAAGGAAAGGGCGGGTTGACTTCGCGTCTGGAGAGGGGCTTGAACGTGCTATGGAAGTCCCCTTTCTGGGACGGAAAGGGGCTTCACAGTTAGCAACGAAAGGGAATTTGGGAAGAAGCTTAGGAGGAAAAAGATGCACGAGGGCGAGAATACGCGCAGGGTGTGGGGCTCTCGGCAGGAAAAAAGAAATTACTTGAAAATTTAAAAAGAGGTACGGAACGAGGGAAGACGGTTCAAACATCGGGGGGGAAGAGGGGGAGGAAAGGGGAATTTTGGAGGTAATAAAGCCTCAACTAATCCCTCTGAAACACAAACATAAAAAAGGAAAGCGTCTATGTGTTTAAAAAAAAGTTGAGAGGGACAACATTGAGACAACCAATGTACGGAAAAAGGGACTCTAGGGAATCATCATTTGTGGAGTGACTTTGAATGACAAAAAAGGGCAGACGAAGGGGGTATAGCGCTGGACACAGGCTTGTTGAGTGATCGGCAACGTTGCTGAAGGGTTAAAGGAGGTACCATTAAACTGCCGCACTACATCTAGGAAATTACTTCACCTTTCAGAGGGTGATCTTGAAGGGCCTGAATGATGCAGTGGGGAGCACATAAAAGAGTGAAAATATTCCTTCGATCGTAAACTCAGCAGGGTCAAGGAACACGAAATTTGAAAGGGGCGGGAGGACTGGACTACAAGGTAGAGGCAAGTGATTCCTTTTTTTGTCTGGAGAAACAAAACGGAAGGAGAAACGACCATTGCGAACCGCTGGATGTCAGGCAAAGGGAAAAAAGAAAAGTGTGGGGTCCTTTCGGGCTAGGGATTTCAAAGACGCTTTTTGGTGAAGAGACTCATGAAACTGGGGGGCAAGGGTGCAGCGGGTCGGATAGAACACAAAGATCAACTCTGAGAGAGTGGGGAAAGCGCGCAAGGGAACCGCGCCCGGGGGGGGAAAAAAAAGGGGGTTGGGTACCGGGGGAGGAAATAGGAAGGGGTTTTAAAAGCAGAGGGCAGAAAGAAGGGGTGTTTCGATTGGGTGTAAAGAGAGGGGGTACTATCACCACGTGATAAACTCTGGACATTGCTGGAGGGGATGTAGTGGGACCCGCGCTTTGAAAGAAGACAATCTATGAAGAGGAAAAGGGAAAGCAACGTCCGTAGAGAAGTATACAAGAATGGTTCAGTCACATCTCAAAATCAACAACCAAACTTATTATTAAAGATAAAGAGGGGTGGCGCAAAGTGTGGAAGAAGGAGAATACATGGGGAACAAAAAAGATAAAAGAATAGGGAAGAAAAAGAAAAAGAAAAGGAAAAGGGGATGCACTCTCCCATTTTCCAGGAACTTCGAACCTGGGTAGGAAAAATGACTCAACCCAATAAAAATTTTAGAGAAAGGAAAAATGGGAATCTACCCATGAATGGGGCCGAACTAGGTAAATAGAAATTAACACAAAAAAAAAAAGGGAGGTAGGGAAGGATATAAAAGAGGAGAAAGGACGGGAATACTGGGAAAGATATCCACGACATATAAATGACTTGTTCCAATAAAGGAAATCGGAAAGTTCAAAGAGGGAAATAGTGGTCTACGCTAAAGTTTTTTACCCCAAAAGACTGTGACTCGAATCCACATGATTCCAGTTTGCTGCACAAGAATAGCTGTACTACAGCATGAGACAGAAAGACACAAGAGGGATACACTTTTGGATGAAAGGTTTAAACGTTGACTTAAGACAAAAGGGTGAAAAGGAACGTGTCTTTTCAATTGGGGGAGATTCAATGCAAGAAAAGCGTCTAGGTGCAAGGGGCTCACGAGCCGAAGGATAGAACAGGGGCAAGAAAAAAGTAGGGTGTCATAAAGAAGATAATTCGCCTAATCAGATAAAAAAAGACCTTAAAATCTCTCCGCCCAATAACAGAAGAAAGGGCTTCATAGGGGAAAAAACTTCGGAGAGAACATTTAAAAATAGTCCAAGAAGTGGCAGGGTAATCAAACGCACCTTTTGCCGGACCCCGCGCAAAAAAAAAGAACAAGGATGGGGAGGAAGGGGGGGGACTTGTAAATGTATGGCAGAAGAGGAAGGATGAAAAACCGAGCTATGGATGATTCTGGTCAGTAGTGGCAAGGCTTTAGTTCCTGGGGAAGCGGGGACGCAGAGGAAAGACAGAGTACAAAAGCCAGACGATAAGTAACTTTGCCAAGGAAAAAAGGTCAGAGAGAAAAAAAAAGAGAAGGCACGAGGCAGAGGGAGGGACACTGAGACGACCGGGAGCGTTTTCTATTCCAAATAAAACTGAACAGGAATTGAAGAATAGAAAAAAGACAAGTTCACAAGAACCTCACGAAAGTGGGATTTAAACCCAGTGAAAGAAAAGAGCAAAGAGTAAAGGCAAGGCCCTACTCACAGGGGGGGGTGCGGTCGCACAAACGCCTGACAATAAAGCAACCAGAGGGAGGGTCTCTGAAAAAAAGAAACATGGTTGTGTGAGAGTCAACCCAACACGAACAAGCGTCGAGGACTAAAGGTAATATTATGAAAAGGCGGGGGGGGGGTGGGGGTTCTATCTTACGCCACAAGAAATCGCTGGGAAAAAAAGGTTATAGGGAAAAAGGGAAGCAAAGCCGCGGAACCAAAGATTGACAGAAACATTCAAACTCCGGATCATGTCATAAACAATCAAACGGAGGAAAATGAAATCAATATTCATTCGGCGAAGGGGAGGGTACCCTTGACGGGAAAAAAATTGCTGAAAAAAGAGAGGGAATTAAGAAACGAGAATGTGACTGAACGAGGCTCAAAAGAGCAGTCCTTTTCCCCTTCACACATACCCTTTTACCAGGACGGGAAGAAAGAGGGGGGAGAGGGATGTCAATCAAGACGATAAGAACCACTCACGGAGGGAAAAGGGAAGAAAAGGAAAGGATATTTAAGAAAAGGGGGCTCATCGGGAAAAAGAGGGGGAAGTGGTGCTACGGGCTGTGTGGAGGGGATGCCCGAGGAAGAGGACCTGAATGTCTCTTTGAGGAAGGAGAAAGCGAAAGGCTGCTCAAAAGAGTTTCCTCCTGGAAGGACTGAATCCGTACATTTCGTACAGAAACCGGTCGCCGTCAAAAAAAAGAGGAAGACTGGGGGACGGGAAGGGGGCGAAGGGTGGCCGTCCGGGGAGACAAGTTATCCAGAAAAAGGATTAAAGAAGTCTGGATCGCAGCGGCTGAACAAGGGACCAAAGGAGAGTAGGAAAAATGAAAGGGGGGGGGGGGATGGTTTGAAAGGAAGAGAAAGAGAGCAAAAAGATTCAAACTCTCGGAGGCCGAAACGCGGGGGGAGAAAGGTGGCGTTTCTAAAAACACAACAAGCTCAATATGGCGGGAAGGAAAGAGAAACACGGTTGAGGGAGGGGAAAGGGAGAATTCAAGCAGTAGCTTTGCAACGACCGAAGTGGTCTTTATTACAGCAGTGCCATCTCTCTGTGCATCAGATGGGTGAAAAAGGGAGGCATATAAAGGGCGTTGGGAAAGCAGAGGTTGAGGGGAACCTTTTTGCGAAAAAAACAAAGGGTGGAAAAGGGGGGAGGATGAAACACGAAAGAAGAAGGACCGCGTAGCCTGAATCTCTTGCAGAACGAAAAAAAGAAGAAATTCTAGAAAAGTAGTTTGAAAGGACGGAGAGGATTCCGTTTCAAACTATTAGATGGAGAAGGGGCGTTGGTGGGATCCAGGGAGAAAAGCCAGTGGAAAACTCCTTACACGACTCATCCATGAGGCACGGTGTTTAAGCAAAAGGGACTGTCTTTCGAAAGAAAATTGGCGAAGAGAAAGGTCAAGAAAAGACGTGTGGCGGAACGATTCTCAGGGGGGTGGTGGTTTGAACCCAGGTATAAACTCCAGACCGTCGGGACCGAAGAAGGAGGATACGTGACCAATGAAGGCCTTTTAATGAGGACGTGGAACAAAAAAAGTATTCTATATGATTGGACGGATCATAAGGAGCTCAAAACGAAGCAGAGGGAAGAGCAGATCTTTAAAATTACGGGGGATGGTGCCCCGATCCTTGAGGAGGGAAGGGATCCCATTTCAAAAGTGAAAGGGGGAAAGTTCGTCTCACCAGGAAAATGCAAAAACGTACATGCCCGTGAAGCTTCCGGAAAAGGAGAAATTTCTTCACAGTGGGATGGAGGCCAGTTGGGGGGAAGGAATCAAGAGTAAAAACCGCGAAAAAGAAAAGGGAGACCGGAGGAATTTAGTGAGGATTTTATAAAGGGAGAAGTTCAACGAAGCGTTCAGATGTGGCACCTTACCAGAAGGGTGATCTTGGTCAAGAAAGTTCTCCAGGGAGGAGGACAATAAAGAGGGAACCGCTAAGGACCGTTGTGTATCGGGGGGAAAAAAGGAAAAAAAAGAGGAACACCGGGTGGTGCGTCATGGCTACGGTCACCGAAGGGGAATAGGAAATGGGGGGGGGGAAAGAATGTTAAGCCGACGAACCCATGGGAGCTGGGGGTAAAGGGTATCATTGTAAGAGAACAACGGTCGCTACAGGATTGTGTCCTGGGAAAAGGGGGAGCGTGGCTGACAGGCACTGATGAGGAAAGGCTTGGAAGGTTTTTGTCTGAACCCAAGATGAGTATCTATTTACATATCGAAGTCCGGCCGAAGGACAGACGGGGGGGAGGAAACACAATATGCTCTTAAAACGACAAACCCAGGGGGAGGGGGGGAGGAAAGGTGCCGCAAGTGGGGACGTCAAAAGAGGGAATTTGTCAGTCAATAAATAAGTAACAATCGTAATCACAAGTCAAAAAGACCTTTAATTAATACTTTGCAACACTGAAAGTGTTCAAGCATGTAAGCCGTTTGCTCTTCAAAGATAAGGGGGAAAAGGGCAGAAAACGGAGTGGAGGGGCGAATGAGGTCCATCGACAAACACATAAAGGGACAGACCATCTATTATTACAGAAGAAAAAAAAAAGGGATATGTGTCGGAAGAAGATCAAAGCGGGAAGGATGTTCCCTGTTATCCGATAACGAAATGGAGGATCGTGCACAGGGAGGAAAGGAATAGTTAAGACAAAAAAAGCGGGGCAAGAGGAAGACAGAAGATGAAATTTGAAAGGACGAAAAGAAAAGTAAATTAAAGATTGGAGGAACAAGGTGAAGTCCTCTGAATCTGTCTACTAGTGACGGAAAGAAAAAAAAGGAGAAAAAGGTTCAATTTGCGTTGAGGGAGAATCAAGAACTGCAGGTGCATGGGGACGGGTTTCAATGGCCAATTCTCTTCAAATGCGGAAGTGGATTCTCACATCGAAATCATGAAAAAGTCAGGAAAAAGGGCGGATGGGAGACATCAAAGGATTTCTATCCTAAAAGTGAGAAGGGAACGAAATTCCAGACACTCAGGACGCAACGGATTGAAAACAATAAGACAAGAAGGCCAGTTGAAACGAGTCCAAGAAGCGTGAGGGGCCCCGGGGGGGTCATAGCCAACTCCCATGGCCCGGCACCCAATGCAGCACATCTAAGCATGAAATGGGGGTTGGGGTTCAAAACTCAAGTCTTGGGGAGAGATAACACAAACCTGAGGGGATTAGCGTATCCCGTGTAGGGGGGGGAGGGAAGGGTACATTTCAGAAGGGCCAGGCAAAAAGTTCCAGTAAGGGTTACAGGGAGAAAAACAGGGATCCTCGGTCACAAGGAGAAAAACCATGCTTCTATCTCGTAAAAACTCGAAGAAGCGGGCACAAGAAGAGTGGACGAATTCAAAGAAAATGCAACTTTGAGTGGGGGACAAGCACGCAAGGAAATACCGCGCAGGACAAGGGGGACGACTTGGCTTTTCAAAAAAAAATTCAGGGAAAAAGAGGCAAGATGCACAAGGGCACAATAAAGAAAGGCAGGTTCGGTCAAAAAAAAGGGGAACGCGCACTGCCGAAGAAAACAGAGCAGAGGAGTCAGGGGAAAAAGAGGGGAGCTTGGGTTTTAGGCAAACTCGAAAAACGGGTAGCTGGGCACTCTGGGGGAACGAGGAGATATGTGACACCAATCAGAAAGGGGGGAGCAGCAAGTGGTCATCTCGGGGCCTCTTTTACTACAGCCTGAAAAAAAGAAACGAGGTCATAAAGGGCCCAAAGAAATTGTTTCTCAAAGAAAAGCCAAAGATGAAGGAAACTAAAGGGGATCGAATGACAAACCGGAAAGGAGATGGCTACTGTTTTCTGGGACTCCCGGGAGCTTCCTCGCGAACCTCCGGCAACGTAGAAGAGAAGAAAAGAAGCGAGCTGGAAAGTCCAAACTCACGGAAGGGGGAGAGGGACTCAAGGGAAGGAACTACCCGTACATCAGGAAAGGAAAATTGTGAAAGACGCTGGAAAAAAAGTGAGAAAAGAATCGCTCAAAAACGTATTAGTAGAAAAGAGATATGAAGAAGGCGATGCTCAAAGAAAACAACGCTGGGGGTAAGGGGCTGGGGGACAAGGGGGGAAATTGGTGAAGGAAAAAAATAGAGTACCTGACGTGAGAGGGTGATTCCTTCTTCTCAGCCGCTGTCGGAGGAAGGCAGCTTAGGTCTCCAGAAGAGAAATCCGAATTAGTAAAAAAAAAGGGGTCGGCCAATAAGAAAAGGAAAGGAGGGGGGGTGCTATCACTTTTCAAGGGGAGTCGTGGTGAAGGTCTAGGAGGTGGTAGCCAAGGAAGAACGAGGGTTTTGAGCAGGAGGAGCCGCAGGCTGCACCGAGTACAAAACCCTATTTAAACAGGAGTTACAAATACCCAGTGCAAAATGGGGGGGGGGGGGTGCAAAGAGAATGCAGCATATTCAAGACGCTTGCGAAAGGGGGCGGGGGGGCTGTGTGAACTCAAAAAAAAAAAGCAAAGATTGAATCAAACGATCTACTAATAATGGCAGGAGGCAGAAGGTCAAGCCGGGTACTTTGGCACGGAAAAAAGCAGGGTGAGGAGCATAAAATTTTCACGAGGGACAGAGGGGCGAAATTGCTGTCTGAAAACCAATTTCTTTCAACATGGAGGGGATTGCACGGGGGTCTGCGAAAAAAGGAAAAGTGAATTTTTGGGGAGGGCCTTTGAGAGAAAGAAAACCGGGCGAGGAAGGACCAATCAATCTCGCGGGCATAGAAAATTCTGACTGGAGGGGGGAAAGGGCTCTTCTGCAATACGGTCAAGCAAATGGTCTGGGGGAAAGCTGCCGTGGGCAGGAGATCACCAGAAAACACTGGGGGGGCACGCCGGAAAAAGCATCATTAACAGTTCTCTCAGGGGTGCTAAAAAGGGGCAAGTATCAGACTGAATAAAAAAAACAATGGGAAGACACCTTTGGGGATTTAAGTGAGAAATGGGGGGGGGGCAGGCCAAGGGTGGATGAATCTTCAAAACAGATGGCTGGAGGAGTTTATACTTGAAAATCCGGTAGGAGGAGGTGCTTAGCAAAAGGGGGTATGTATTCTTTTGTAAAGAATGGGCGGTCACTGAAGCGGCGCGTTACAAGAATATAATGATCGGTTACGCCACTGCTGAGGGGGGATCTGCAACTCTCACCTTGAGGGGTGTATCCCCATGGAAACTCGAATATCAAGGGTGCACAAACGAGGACCATAAAGACAAATAACGGCCCAGTGTCTAGGACGGTGTCAGAAACGATTATGTGCTGAACATTTGGGGAGGGAGAGACACTGAGTAAAAAAAACAAGGGGAGACCCAACGGGGGGGGGGACCACAGAGTGGGAAGAAGGGGGGGAGTGAAAGTGGAACAAAGTGAAACTTTCTTCAGGAGGGGGACATATAAGCTGGGGGTTGGGGTCAACTATGCTAATTGGAAGAGGGCCACAAGGGACCCCTAGTCGTCTGTAAGTACGGGATGAATCAAGGGTAAAAATCGCGCCGCGTGTGATAGTTAGAATCAAAAGCAGGGTCGACCTTTGGGTAAAAATTACCTGGCTATTACAACGTGGATGTCCATACAGTGGGGGGTAGATGGTTCATGAACCCGGGGGGGGGGTCGCATGCGGAGATTGACGAACGGGCGCGACCCGGAGGGGGGGGTGCCTGCAAGGGGAGCGTGGTACATCTTCCAGTCGGACCTGGTCCAGCCTTGGAGAAAAAAGATTCGGGGGAGAGAAGGAAACCTGTAATCAGCCAGTCGCACAAGAGGGAAAAAAAACACAACAACAAAGGGGGATAGGAAACAGTAAAAGAGGAAGTTGGTGCCGCCGGTGAAAGAGCGTCTTCGGTGGCGGAAGGGACGAATAGGCGCACACGGCCCCCCGACGAGGGTCAAGAAATGGGGAACATCCAAGGGGGGCCATCACAAATAGTTATCAGGCCCAAGGGCGAAGGCCAAAAGTCTCTGAATGCAGGAGGAGGCGCAGGAAAAGGTCCATACCAAAGCAGGCAGAAAAGAAGGATATCCTTCGAAAGATAGAAACAGAAGTTAGGCTCTCACAACTAGATTAGGAAGGAATGGCTACCAATGGGCATATACAGACCGGAGGTAAAGTCGGGTGGAAACAAATAAGCCAAGGTGAGAGGGGAAAATCGAAATGCAAGATTCCAACTAAAAGAACTCTAACTTTCGGAATTTGACTCTACCAGAAGGATTCAGATTTAACTATTGTACTCTAAGAATGAGAGAGAATCCCACAATAGGGATAAACTGTGGAAGGTGGTGGGAAAGGGAATACAAAACAGAGTCTGTTTCTGTCCCGGGGGGCGTGACAAGAAAGATTAGGCTATTGAAGGGCATCAACATCTACAGAAAGAATGGGATCGGCAATAAAAATATCACCTCTGAAGGTCTGCAGATTCCGATAGTAAGGTCAGAGCAGATCAGTAAGGAACCCGTCAAATCAAGAGAGGACGACCCAATTTGGTACAGACAGCAACCAAAGAAAACAATAGGGAAAAAAATCCGGGCGGTCTACCCACGAATGGCGGCAGGACACAGACGGGGGTGCATAGTACAAATCCAATTGGAACCGCAATTGAAGAAGATGCAACATAAAAAGTCGGTTCAATTGGGGGGTTGTCGAAAGGGTATGTAAGGCAAAATCGCCGGGAAACACGATCTCACGTTAAGAAATACGTTTCATTGTGTAAAAGGGCTTTTGAGAATCGAAAAACCCCAAAGCCAGGTGGGGAAAAAAAGGAGCACTCCGAAAGAGATCCTGAAAGTCAGGGATAGAATAGAACGTAGACGCGGAAAGAAGGGCATGCTCGAACGTGGAGCGTTCGCAATTCCAGGAAGTCACACAGGGAAAATCTTGGGGAAAAAAACGCCATTTCAAAGCGATACGTAAAAAAGGTTTGACAAAGCAGCTAATGCCCACAACTATTTAGGGAAGCAACAAAAAATGCAGCAACTTTTTTTGAATGACAAAAAAGGATTTAATAAAGAGGGGGAAGACACACACCAGAAGGAGTAGCTAGAAACACAACATAGAGCACGTGGGGGTTTGAGAATCCGGGACAGAATAGCTCAACAGACTCTGGCTCAATACGTCTGGGAAAGGAGGATCTCGATCTGCCACACCAAATGAAATCCGGGGGATGTTTCCATACACAGGGAAAAGAGGGGAAAGTCACATGCGGGGAGACTCAAAAGCAAGTGAAGATCCGGGCCGTGTATCAACGTTTGCACGCCTTAAGAAAAAAAGACTGCTAAATCAGATGTGACGGAGAAGCGTGTAGAAATAGGAATCGGAAATGCGGCACAATCGCGCAACGAAAAAAAAGGGTATGATGGACCTAAAAAAGCTCACGGAAGAAGAGGACATCCCCATTCCCTCTAAATAAATCGGGAAAAGTGGTGACAAGAGCTCGAAGAACAACGAAACACAAAAAAAAGATGGAAAAGGGGAGAGGGGGAATCGGCGGGTTGAAACAGAGAGCAGCCATGTGACTATTGGGGGAGGGAATCGGGTTGGGGGGGCTTCCCTCTGAGAGGCGCTGGAGATAGGCAGGCTCAGAGGGAAATTATCTGGGAGAGGAGGGCGACATTCAAGACATAAGCCGACAAAAAAGGGAAAGAAAAAGACGAGAAAGGGTGGGCATGATCGAAAGTCCTTGCCAATGGATGTCTTGTGGCCGCAGTAGAAAGGACAATGGATAGTAACTGGATTAGGAAAAGAGGCATTAACCGCGACTGCTTCACCGAGGTTCTAGAGTGGGACAAGGAACAGAGTGACTTAGTTATTGGGAGCTTCTCCCGAAATCAAAAAAGGAAACTCCTGGAAAAAGCTAGTTTTATATCGTGGGGGGACTGTGAAAAGAAGACACAGATAGATGGGAGAAGAGGAAACGATCTAGGTGTGGAGTACAGGAGCAGTGAAAGGGGTCAAAAGGGGTCTCTTTTCACTACCAAAAAGGTTTCGGGGGGGGAAAGGCGGGCATCCAAGGCAGGGGGCTTGGGCTATTAAAAAGAAAACAGGCCGGGACCGGTCAGCTGGGAAGGTGCTTGACTGGCGGGGACCAGCAAAAAAAAGTGGGTATGTTTTAGAAGGGGAGCGAGAACCAGGGAGAAACGGCCCATCAAGAAGCAAGGGGGATCAGGAGCAGAGTGAGACCGGGAAGGTCCATTGGGAAGGGGAGTCGCGTAGGGGAAAGTGGTCAAACATGAAACAGCAGGGCTGTGTCTTTTACTGTCAAGCAAACCCAGGTCCACATCCAGAAAACCAATACAACAGAACAAAGTCGAGAGTTAGGAGGAAGGTTGCTCAGAGGGCATACAATTTACAAACCAACAGGGGGGGGAAGCCATCGGGGGAGGAATAGGGGGGTGGACGGCAAAAAATGTGGAGGGGGGGGGAGGCCACTGAAAAAAAGAGGGAAAGACGCAAAGTAGCGCTTTCCTGCAGACGAGTTCTTTTCCAAAAAAGGGGACGATGAGATGGAAGAGGCGTCAATAACTGATCAGCTAAACCTGATCTGTAGAAAACTTAGAGGGGGAAATGCCCGGAAAAGAAGGTTGCGATGTGAGCCAATGGGGAAGACGTAATGCTAGTGAGGGGAATGCACATCGACCAATGGACGAAACTTCCGTTGAACTTTCTCTTATCACGACACTGTCTAAGGGGTCCGTTGTGGCTTGAAAATTGTGGAGGAGAACTAACCAGAAGAAGGATGAAAGTGTACGACCGCTTAGGAAGGGGGGGGGCGTCCGGTCATTGAAGGCAGTTAGCCGATCAGTGGAAAAGCGTTGTCAAAGGAGAAGTGGACTATTTGGGAAAACATTTCACGAGGTCGGAGAATCCAGGATCAACCACGCGCAAGAGTTATGATAAGAAGGAAATCAAAGAAAACGCGCCCGGTTTCTTCTTTTCTCGGAGGAAGATGTTAGCAAGCTTGGTGGGTAGATGCCAGGAAAGGTCTAGGGAACGAGGTGGGAGGGGAATTGGGTAAATATCATGGGTATCAACAACCGTTCGCTAAAAGCTGTGTTCCGAGGGAAAAGCAGTGGGCGACAGGAGGAAAGTGAATAAAGGAGGGAGGGGGTCCCGGTGTTCGAAAAGAGGCGAGGGAAGAGAGTCTATGACTGGCAATGTAAGAGGGCAGCGTAAACGAGGGATGAAAAAGGAAGAAACAGGGAGGAAAAGAGAACTATATGGGGGGGGGGGGGCCGCCGTAGTTACGACGTCTAGGGGGTGTAAAAGGATACAGAAGGCATAATAAAAGTCTGTTTTCTCACACCCCCTAAAAGCAGGGGAACAATTAACTGGGAGAAAGAAAGACCCCAGGGAAGGACAAAAAAGAGGGGGGGCAGTCAAGGGGGGGGGGGAGTCCCGGCAAAAATACAAAGGCACCAACTTCTTCACGTAATGAAGTTGCCATAAAAACCGCCTATGTCATACAAGTAAGAAAAGAAGAACAGACTGCCCAAAGCTTCGATAAAAAAATAAAAAAAAGCGCTAGGAGGGGAGAAAGGTAATCTATCAGAGAGGAAGGAAGGGAAAAAGCCAATAATATCTTGGACCAAAATCGGGCATACCCTCGAAGGAAAAAAGATAATGGAATGTGAATCACCGCAATTCAAGGAAGATGGCTCATGTGCTAAGACTTAAGGGGAGACTCAAGTACGACCTCAAAAAATATTAATAACTGGGTAAGGGGGGACCGGTTGTGGGGTACGCGGACTCAAAAACTTGAAGCCTTGTTCTTGGATGGAATTTCAAAGGGAGACGGCCAGTCTTACTAAAATTTTCCAGCAAATAAATGTTATACGGACGAACGACCAAGGGGAGTGCGTAATATCGGTATTAAGAAGATAAAAAATCATACCTCCCTGCAAGGAAACATCTTCCTCAAAAAGTGGGACAAGCTAAGAAAAAGGGACTGGCTAGGTAGTGAGGAGCAAGCCGGGGGGCAGGAAGCACTGGTTCCTTAAAAACAAGAAGCTGCACAGATTCTGGCTTCAATGGGGGGGCGCAAAGGGTGTCTTTAAGAGGGGCAACACCAAAAAAAAAAAAGAGCCAATCAAACGCTTAAGTAGGGGGCTTGTAGATTGACAGGATTATCCCTGTTATCAACAAATTCAGAAAAATGCAGATCCAGTTGACCCGAAGAAGCGAAGAAAAAACTCTTTCAAAAAAGGAAAGATGAAGAATAAATAGAATGCGGCCAACTATCAAGTGCTTGCCTGCTCGAAAGGAAGGGAAGAGGGTCCGCTAATTCCATGGAGAAAACTTAAAGTGGATGTGGTGAAACGAGCACCGAGGAAGCACCGAGGGACTAGAGTCACGAATTTGCTTTGAATCGCATTGCAAAAACTCTGCAGTAAGGGAAAGTTGACATCTTCATACCTGGCACAAATGGGGGAGGGGGGCAAAATAAGGAGTGACGCCGTGCCGCAAGCAAAACTCTTGAAGGTGCGTCAAAAATCGGAGATTGGGGGTGTTACAATCGAAACCAAACAGTCAACTCGGGGCTTTGCAGAAAAGGTCTATGCAGGAGAGGGAGGGGACGACTGTTACGCCACAATGGTACACGGGTATTGTGTGAATAAGAAGGGACCCTCAGGGAGAAACAAGCTGGCAAAAACGAGGGAAGAAAAAATCCATGGAATCCAAATGGATCCCCTTTGGCATCGAAGTCCTCCATCTACTCCATTCTAAAGGGGAGAGAATCATTCAGGAAAGGGGGGAGGAGAAATGTGAGGTGTAAGAAAATTGGGTGATCAGGAAGAAGAAAAAATCTAAGCAGATAAGTCCTGGAAAGGGCCTGAGCCTGCATCCAAGATCTCACGGAGGTACTCTTCCTCGGGGGGGGGGGGGAAAAACGCCATCAAAGAAAAGAAAGGGGAATACTTCTCCCCAAAGGGGAGAGATGAGAACAAGCTAAAGAGAGG
>Ga0179593_1365769_pt1 | contig 22088 bp, 22 predicted proteins | sample CZODoug2_1_08_16_FD_185931 | JGI IMG/M metagenome (GOLD analysis project Ga0179593, IMG submission 185931) | Vadose zone soil fungal communities from Angelo Coast Range Reserve, California, USA - CZODoug2_1_08_16fungal (PacBio error correction) | ecosystem: Environmental > Terrestrial > Soil >...
GACGGGAGGGGAAGCGGGGGTATAGAAATCGCTTTTCGCGGACTCACAGGCAGAGAGAAAAGGGCAGCCAATTCCCTTTACCTCGGTGGGGGCGTTGAAATTGGGGGGGAGACATGTGGAAGGACCCTACGTTGCACGATTGGCTAATACGCGGTTTGGGAACCGGAAAGCGCAAATTTGTTCCAGGGGTCGCCTACTACAAAAGAAGAAAAAAACGATCGACGCCACTTCCTCGCGGCCTCCGGGAATTTCGCGAGTGTGCGTCAAAATGAGGCCATGGCTGGGAAATAGGGGGGAAACAACGGCATCCGTGGAAAACGCAACCGGCTTAATTTCATTGGGGGGGAAGAAAACCGGGGGGGGGGGATAAGATTCAACTCTACATGCAAACACCAGCTGAACCTGGTACCCAGGTATAAGCATGTCGGAAAAGATCAGGGATATACATCAAAAAAGTACCGATAAAAAAGCTTTGATGAAAAAGAAAAGTGGAGGAAGAGCTCCGAGACGGGGTCGGGGTTTACGCCTTAAGAGTCCACCAGAAAAACAGGTGAAGGCAACTAATCATCCGATTAATCGACAATTCAGGCAGGGGGGAAAACAGTCCTTGTTCCTTTGGGGGGAGGACAGATGCTGCTACATGTCAAGCTTTAAGAGGACGGTCAAGCGTCCTGCTCTGTTTCACCCCCCCCCCGGGAAGTCTATGATTATGGTGCAAAAACCTGACGAAAAATCTCTTAGAGGGGGTCACCTCAGGAGCGGTTAGGAAGAAAAGGAAAAAAACCACGGTTGTTTTTTGGTCCTCCGAATCTTTAACCGTCAGGGGAACAGTGGGCCGGGAAAAGACTCGGCTCTCACTACGGGCTTTCCGCCCCCAAACAATGGGGTCGAAAGGGAAGAATAAAAGGAAGGGGAGAATCTCAACAAAAAAAAGGGGTATTATTAAACTAGGAACCGGAGGGTGGCGGATGAGCCCAATCGACCATTTTGTGAATGATCCTCTATTTCTCCGTCAAAGGTATGAAATCAGAAGAGAAGACAGTAGAGAACCTTTGTCGGGAAGAAAGAAACGAGCACGTCGTCTCTAAAAAGTTGGAGGCAAGACCCATCACAATATGGCCAAAGCCGTACTCCTTAACGATGACGTAAAAAGCAGCGAAAAAGAGAAACACGGCGTTTTCACTAAAAGAATTGGGAATCAAAGAAAGCAATTTTTTCATAGAGCGGGTCGTTGTTTGGTCGAACCCCTGAGTGGACCTTTTATATAATGGATGAACGGACAGATAAGAAAAACTAAGCAAAGTCAGGGAGGTATGACGCCACTAGGGGAAGGGAACGTGTTTTAAGGAATAGGCACCTTAGAAAGAGGGGGAAAAGATTCTTGGTAATACCTGTGTAAGGTACAAGCCTGGGTGGGGGCATCGAGATTGCTGGAAATTCCAAAAGGCAGGAAGACAAAACGGAATTCCGTCCACTGCATAAGCGGCAAGAAAAGGCCATTTCTAAGGGAAAGACAATGATAAAGACTACTGACGCAAGCGCTCCCGCGAAACAAGCGCGATGGTTTATCTTCGGGGCTAGGAGAAAAAACTAGGAAAAAAACGATCTTTCAGCAATCAAAATCTTTATCCCTCGTTGAAACGGAGAACAAGAGAAAAGGGTACTCACCAACGATCACCAATTACAGGGGCGAAGAGGGCTTACGATGTCGTATTAAAACAAAGCCGAGAAAAGAGAACAAGTTCAAGGAAAAAAAAAAAGGAGACAAAAACATCGATAAAAGGTACTTGGGGTTGTAGCCTGAATTAAGTAGTCGCGGAAAAAAAAGACCGGGGTTAACCTGGAATAAAGATGCGTGGACCTCTCGGAGACCTAGAATTGAATTGATTGGCAGAAAAGTCCCCGATCTCTTCAAAGCTGCCAAAGAGGGCAGTGCGTTCGTGGAAATAGCAAACTTAAAAGGAAGTTGAGGTTCTTTCAAAATGGAAAGTGCGAAAAAAGGGGTCCGAGGCGTCGAAATTGCGGCGGAGGGACACCGGGGTAGGGTACGTTGGGGCGTGTAAGGACGCGATAGGTGGTAAAGACGGAAAAGTTTACGGCAAAAAACCGGATCGTTCCAGCGGAAGAGATCTCCTCCTTATGACAGCGTGATTAGGTTGAGAAGTGTGGTGTCGACGGGAAGAGGCTCTTGTTTACGAAAAAGGGGATAGGTCACCAGCCTTGGGGAGGTGGGGGAGGGGGGAACATGAGCTCAACATCGTTTGGCGGAGGGAGGGTCTTGGGAAGATAGTCATCCAAACGGAAGGGACTATTAAAGTACTTTCGATCAAAAAAGAAATGCCTGAAAGTCGCAAGACGCTGCATAAAAAGGGTTCAGATACTCCAATCGAGCAATCCCTAAGGGAAACAGAAAAAGCCATGGACGAATAAACAGTGAGGATCGAATGAAAATAAGAGAGATCGACAAAAAAAAAAAGGGAGGAGGATAGATTATGAGATTTTTCTGCAAGTAAAAGGCGGCGCTTATGAGTAAAGGGGTTTACTTAGGGTGGAAACCAAGGGATGAGCGAAAATTTGGTCTCTGCAATGACGCAGGACTGGGGTGAAGCAGTTGGGAAACTATTGGAAGTAGCAGAAGATCATGGGTGCCACCTCTGACATACTCTTCTCGAACGAAAGGAAAAAACGACACCGATGTTGACTGACAAAGGAATCCAAAAAGAAAAAGAAGAGGGGCGACGAGCGTAGAGCGGGGACACATCCGAATAGGAGGGCCGAAAAATGCAGCACGTGACGCCCACAAACAAACACACGGTAAAAAATTGGGTTAATTCGAAAGAATGCGTACGAAGCAGGAGGGAAGGCGAGGGGGTTAGACACATGTCTACGGCGGTGGGGGATACTCAGCAGCGGGGACTAACGTCAACGCAACCGGGGGATAAAACAAACAGCACAGCAGAAATGCTGCCTACCGGGCTCCGCATGACCGCGCAACCGACCCTACAAAGGTACACAAGCGGCGATAGTCCACGCACAAGACACAAGGAAACAGTGAAGAAATGGAGAACCAACGGAGTCAGCAATCAAATGTACACATAACTTGTAACAGAGAATTTTGTGCTGAAAGCTATGCGCTGACAAAAATCCCCGCAAAGCGTTTTATAAACACAGTGGAAACGGCAAGGTGCAACGGGAGTCGATTAATCAACGGAAAAACAACTGACAGAACAGACAGTGACACGGGACATGAAAGCAGCCGACGGACCGGCCGGATAGCAGAAGAACAAACATGTCAGGCGCGAGAGGAAAAAAACAGATGCTAAAAGACAACGCGGCGCGGGAAAAGTGACGATGGTCTGCTTCACACAAAGAAGAAATGACGGGGGAAAATCCCGACTCGGAGACGTTGCGGCGGGTGAGTGGGGTCCGCGCGGATTCTAGGGGTACCCACTAGACATAGGAATTACAGGTCCAATTACACCGTAATCGGGAAATGTTGTGCCAGGATTTGGAAAAAAAAATATCGCGAACTTCGGCTTGATGGGAATGTTGCAAAGGTAGCGTAGGGCACGGGAGGGGAACAGGGGCACGGGTGCAACGCAAAATCCAGACAAGAGTACCCTCCGTTGGCGGTCGGACCCATAGAAAGGGTGGGCGCAGGGGTGGGTAAGTGCACCGTGGCCATATTTCAACTCGACCTCCTGTAGGGCTGTGCGCCGTCACTAGCTCCAAGGCGACTTACGAGGGCAGAACAAAGCCTCTGACCAAAACGGCTGGGAAGTCAGATGTGAAAGGTGACAAAAAAAAGAAAAATCACAATGCGAATACAGGCCATGCGTAGCGAGATCACAATCCGCCAAGATACGGGACGTCTGGGCGAGGTCACGGAGGCTGGGAGGAGATACTAGGAATGGGAACTTTCAAGAGTAGGCTGCCCTTAAAGAAGCGTGCTGGACAGGAAGAGAAAACGGACGGCCACAGCGTACCGCGATGCGCGAAAGAGACGGGCAGCGCGCTGTGCAAGCCAACGAGGGTGAACAGGAAGGTATCACGTAGTGTGGAAAACATAGGGCGCCAACACATGCGCACCAACACAGATCGACCCAATCGACACAGAAGGAAACGGTAACTCAAAACAGACATAATCGGTGAAAGAGCTCAGGGTCAAAATATACGTGACAACACGTCAAAATAACAACCGCCACACTGATCCGAAAGGGCGCGGGGGCGGGGAAATAACAGCCCGAAAAAACATAGTTGAAGAAAAGGGAAATCTTTGAACTAGCCGCGAGAAAAACAGAGAGCAGTCAGATCCCGCCGGAAGCAGGAGGATACACAATGCAAAAAATCCCAGGGTCAAAGAAAAAAAGAGCAACCTAAAAACTAAATCGACAATAGCGAGCAAAGAAAATCCACAAAGTCCCTTAACAACAGGAAGAAAGAGGGGACTACAAACAAAAGGACGGAGGAGAGACTAAAAAACACACATTTAGACGCTTTACAGAAAAAAAAAAAAAAAAGGGGACAAAAAAGAAGAAAAAAAACAAAAACCACAACAACCCGCGCAGCCAGTTATCGACTCCAAATGTTCCTGCAATCTGAGGGAGAGGATCAAGTAAAGATGACATAGAAAAAGAAACACGATGAACAATAGCTTTATCGTGGCCTCCAATCTCGTCAGAAGAAATGGACGAAACCTGATGACGCACGCAAAAAAAAAAAGGCGTCCAAGGGCGAAAAGGCCAAAACACTATAGGAGCCGCAAAGAGTCCTGGAAAACAAGACTCCGACGGATACGAGTTGAATCCGTAGCGACCAACGCCCCATTCAAAGCGATATGCTAAACCAAAGAGTGCTGCACGTTGTTCGTCAAGCCCCGAAAAAGTGGGACACCATTACCCCGAAAAAAGAGGGTCCGGGTAACGCACAGGAGCATTAAAACCAGGGAGTACACCTCGATGGAAGAGGCTGCGAAAACTGAAGTCTGTCCGACTAAACCTGGCAATACGAAAGGACCCCTTGATGGGGAAAACGTAACGGCATGACTCGTACGGCCCGCGAGTAAAAACCTAAAATAGATTCGGGTAATTGAACAAGGAAAACGAGAGACTAAATGGAAGGGGGAACCCAGAGACTTGGCTGCTGGGAAGTTACAAGCGGCATCTTTGAACACAGCAACAGAGAACCCCTAACTACTGGGACGACAGAGGAAAAAGATTCTGCCAATCTTCTCTCTGGTTTTGCCGTCGGCCAAAAACTAAAGAAAGGCGACCAAGCGCGCGAGGGGGGGGGGGTGAAGAGTCCCCTGCTGGTCTGTTTCGCATGGGAACGATGGCGCAGCGAAAACTTGGATTTGATTTGCAGGGGGATGTCGGGCAGCTAGCCACCTCGGACTTAAATTGCTGCGATTCCTGTGGAAAAAAGCGGTGACGAAATTGGTGGGGCAAAAGAAAGAGGGTATTTTGAGTCAACCGGAGCGGACGCGGAATCAATAGAGTCGAATGGTCTTAGAACGGAGGGATTTAGCTACCGAAAGGGTGAACATACCTTCCGCTCGACCTTTACGAGCCTGCCTGCGGAAAAAGCGTGCAAAGGAAAAGAACTGTCCTGGCTGTCTATGAAAGAGAAGAAGCTCAAAAAAAAAAATGAAGGAAAAGAGAGAGGATAGAAGATCGACTGCAACTCATCCAGAACATATGAACGTCGAAAGTCGACAAACAAAATAAACGCAGAAGCGGGGCCGAAGGTGGACGAGCAGAAGTAAAAAGAAAAACTCGAGGAGAAGAAAGAAAAAGACTAGTAAGAAGGGGGAAAAGAGAAAGGGGACTGATTCCATGAGATCAGGGAAGTGGCCACCTGGGAGAAAAAACCATCGCTAACAGCACTCGCCTTTCCAGAAAAACCGAAGAAGGTAAACAATAAGAGAGGGAGAGACCGCGTCATCCCTGGAACAGAAAAAAAAAAAAAGTCAGCTTAGGCCCCAAAAAAAGGACCCATGACCAAATCAGCCAGTACGGACGGAAAAAGTCACACTCGATATGAGCCTAGGTCCAGGGCCGCTGCAAAAATAAAGCAGAAGATTTGCAGAAGATTTGACGGAAAAAGGAGAAAAGGAGAGGGGGGAACAGAAGGGGCTGCTTCTAGGCAGCGCGACCATAGCGATCCGTCACGTATTCAGGGAAGGGAACGGAGCATGGCTTGTAGTACTCTCTCGGGTTAAGCAGAAAAAAAACTATTGTTAGGGAGACCGCGAAGGAAGGAAAACAATCCGTCTTCCGCGGACCAAAATATACGGTACTAGGCGGAGCAGTCAAAAAGGGGGTGATGAAAACGAATTCAGTTTGTCAGAAAAGAGCGTCCCTAGATTTTTGAGATTTACCTGCTACTGAAAAGGAACAGGCAACTCGCGGCGCAGGGTAGTTTGAGGGGAAGTGAGAAAGGCTTAGCAACCTGGGCGTGGTTATCATATCGCCCGTGAATGGCGCTCAAAAGAAAAAGAGGACGAGGATCGGCGGAATCGTTGATAAAGACCGCGCTGAGCGGAGAAGATTGAGAGATGGCAGGGTCAGGGACCCTGGGATCCGGGGCATTTTGGCAGTGCGCCATGGAAGGAAAAAATGGCTGGATAGGGAAGGAAAAAAAGGAGGGTTTCATCGCGTACAGATAGAGATCGTGTGCATCGGCCATCATTTGGGCGCGGGAAACTGAACGCAAAAGGGGTACCAAAGAAACCGACGGGAAGGAAAAGGGAAAAAAGGATTGCGAACACGCGGGATTAAGCTACCTTCGTGGGCTGATTTCTTGACAAACGACGGTCGAGAAAGGCTAAAAGACCGCCAATTCATAAAGGGAGGGAGCTTCATTGCAAAGAACATGGCTGCAACATCAAAGATGATAGACATGCGGGTCCTTTCTTGTGGTCAAAACGGAAGCTAAGGGCTCAAAGACGGCGGTCACGCTCTTGCAGACGGATAATCGGTGGAAGCCTAGTCCGCCAAACTAAAAAGGCTGCAGCAAAAAAAAAAATCGACATGGGCAATGCCTTACACGGTGGGTGCATTAGAGTCGCTGGAAAAAGCGAGAACGGACCGGGGGGGGTGGTGATCCTTGGCAAGGACACGGGAAGCTGCGGCCATCGGACGCAATGGGAACCGCCGAGACGGTACACAAATATTAGAAGGGGAAAAAAAGAAATGGCAGAGACAAGAGCGGGGAACTGAGCAGCCATCCAAAGCCGATCTGTTTGCCAAACAGCGAAAAAGGAAGTCAGAGAAACAGCAAAGGGACTTCGCGCCTCCTACTAAGGGAGAGGAAAAAGGGAAGAAACCCGAAATTCAGGATTTGAAGTAAAAAAAAACGCGGGAAGATTATGGAGAAGGTGGAATGGGGGGCCGGGAAAGTTTACCAGAAATCGGCTTAGTCCTGAGACCATAGGGTCTATTCTTGTGGAAGTCTTGAAAAAAAAGGAAAAAGTGCAGGCTCGACGATCAAAAAGTGTCAAACACGTCAAAAGGTGGACGAAAAAAAAGGAAACGTCCGGAACGCCGTGTGATCCAAGTTGACAAACCGTTAGGATGTGCGGGCAAAACTTGTTAAAACATTAAGCAGGTCAGAGAGGTCAGTTCTTAGAGGAGATCGATGGCGGGGTCGGAAAAAAAAAACATCGCCCGCGAAGTCGGGGGAAAGGTGACTGTTGGCGCTTCGTGCCGAAACGATTGAAACGTGCGGGACCACTCGGGGCGCCCCCCCAAAAAAGAGGAGAAATGGGAAAAGAGTGGAATCTGCACGTGAAAAAAAGATGAAGAAGGCACGGAAAGCGCAAAAGAGCCGAGCTCGCAACGGCGAAGGATCGACCTAGGGGGAGGGACGGGAAACCGGGGGCCAAAGGAGAATGCGGCAAAGCAAAAACTATCTACGCGCTCCTACCTGAAAGAAGGCAAGAATACATCCTCAACGGTAAAAGATCCCAAGAATCTAACCTTGGAAAAGGGGGTTAGGCCCAAGGGGGGTTACGGGGGGGAAGAACAAAAAATCACGGTTTAGTCGCGCCACTTTCAAACGATCAAAAAGGCAAGAAAAAAAAGAGAACAATGAGGGCGAACGGCAGCTCGACGACGCCGGGGCTCTGGAAAGGGGGTCAAAGGAACCACGGAAAAGAGACACGAAGAGACGGGGCGTGCAAAGAGGGTGGGCTTTCAACAAAAGAATGCGGAAAAGAACGAAAAAAAGGAAGGGCCTGACGTATGAAAAAAATCAAAAAATACGCGAAAACGGACTGGGGAAAGTAGGGGGAAAAAAAAAAGGACTGTCGACTCGACGGATAAGGAAGAGAAGGGGCGGCGAATGAGGAGGGGGAAGAGAGCAGGAAAAGCAAAGGCAGGGAATTAACTCACGAAGGATCCGGAAAAAAAAACAAAAAAAAAAGCGTTCAAAGCGAGGGACCTCAAAGGGAAAAACATCGCAAAAGTTTACGGACAGCGAAAAGTGGTTGGGGGGGGGGGGATAAATAAGGTCAAAATGGGGGGCGTCTACAGTCCATTAAATTAGAAATCCACAGACCCGATTCGCGCAAAAAAAAAAAGGGAGTCGAATCAAAAAAAGCATGCTCAAAGCCACTGTAGTTGAAAAAAAGAATGGGTAGTGCAACTGCCGAGAAAAACCGCGGCAGTAGAATTAAGGGAAAGAAGTCATGAACGGTCTGGGGAAAACAAATGCTTGCGACAAGCGGATCAACAAAAAAAAGTGGTCTACAAAAAAAGTGAATTCCATAGCTTGAGGCGCCACGGCCAAGGGAAGGAAAAAAACTGGCAGTTAACAAGAGCTGAAGACGAAAAACTCTAAAAGAGCGGCCAATCGAAAATGATCGCAAAAATACAAGCAAAAGAATAGTCTTCAAAATTTCGAAGCCGAAAATCAGACCCCATGATCGACGCCGAGAAAAAAAAAAGCAACGATGAACGACTATCAGAGAGAAGGGGAAACACGCGGGAGATACCATAGCAAAAAGTTTGCCGGAGGGGCTGCAAAAAGACCAGGGGAAGTGGATTCCATCAGGTTAGCCAAGCGCCAGCCCGGGAAAAAAAACTGGAACCTCCAGTGAAAGGGGCCGGTCAGTCAGGGAGGAAAGGGAGAAAAATCTAGTTCAGATAGCTCTTAGAAACTGATTCTGAAAAAAAAAAAACGAATGATCCAAATGAAAGAGTTTATCAACCAATTAATAAGGATGTCAACGTAAGGAAAGCGGAGGGAAATAAAAGAGATGAAAGGGTAGAGGAAAGCAAGAGAAACCGAAAAAGAAAGTACAGAAAAAAAAGGAGCAGAATGAGAAGGCGGCGGGTCGTCCAAAAAAGCTTTGAAAGAAGGAGAGGAACTAGGGGCAAAAAGAAACTTGAGATAACTCTGCAAGGCGGAAAAGCAAGGTTTTGCCGGCGGGAAAGGGACCCGGAGATCGAAAAGAGCGGCTATAAGGAAATACTGGAAGATTGGGGGAGGGATATGGGGAAAGAAAGAAAAATGTTCTTTATGTCTTAAGAAGGGGGTACTGCGAAGAGGAATCCAAAACAAGTTGTGAATGAAGTGTGGAGGGAGGGAAATGCGGGTTCAGGCTATGGTCAAGTGTTGCGAACGACAAGAAAAAAAGATCGGGAACGCAATCCGCACGCGACTTCGTGAAGTTGACCCGAGAAGTGGGAGGGGGAGAACTCGCTTGGGTGACAAGCAAAACCACCACCAACCCCCTCCAACCAACCACAACAAAAAAAACCAACCAAACCAAAAAAACCCAACACCAAAACCAAAAAAAAACAAAAAAAACCCAAAAACACACACCAAAAAAAACAAAACAAAAAAAAAAACCAAAAAACCACAAACCAAAAAGGAAGCTAAACACCGTTGACGGCTACTCCGAAGCCGGGCGGAAAAAGGGAGAAGAACGGAAAGAGGGCAGGAGAGTGGAAAGAGGAAAAATCAGCGAAAAAACAACAACGGGAGGAGGGGGAGTGCGCGCAGCGCCGAACAAAAGACCCAGGGAGGCGTCTTCAGAAATGAGAAAAAAACATCTTCCCGCAGTCAGGCGGGGCCGAGCACAAGTAGGAAAGGTAGGCTAAAAAAAGAGGGGAAGGGGAAACGGGTACGAATGAGAGGCGGAGTCGAAAACCGATAAACGGGGAGACTCCGGTGGAAGTCGAGAAACAAACCATCGCGAAAAAGAAAGGAAACCAGGAACATGTCGCACCCCCCGCAGTCGAGGGGCTCGATGCCAGTACCACTTCGAACACGCCAAGTTCGCTTGGGAACCCCCATGTGGGAGGGGAAGACCATCAAAGCAGCCATAGACAGAGAAGCCGAAAACGGGGCTGCGATAGAGAAGAAAAGGGACTGCAGTCAAAACAGAAAAGCGGAAAAAAAAACAGAGAGTGGCATAGCAGGGTTTCCAATCGGAGAGCGCAAAAAGGAACACGAGAATAACAAGCATAGCAGGGAGCCGAGAAGTAAATTGTAGTACTAAGAGATGGTTCAACTGAGGCTAATTACCCGACAAAAGTGGGGGCGCGGGGCCGTACTACCAGCCTTCGAAAGGGGAATACAAGATACTGACTAGAGGAAGTCAATGAGGCAAAGGAAATTGGGAGCAAGAATAGAGTCCAGAATCGTGAAGGGTAGAAACGGAAGGAGTCGAAACGACGGCAAAAAGTGTGTCCAGGGCGGGCACTGGGATAAACTCGGAAAAGGGGAACATGGAGGGGTGGAGCAGAAAGAATTTGGCGAGATGTGAGAGACGGGCCGGAAAAAATCAAAAAACTCACTAAAGATTTGATCAGACTCGCGCAAAACGGACGAGATCATGGTCATTCAGCGGCCTGTACTACAGAGGGGGGGGGCTTTAGCAGACAGGCTGGGTAAGTAAATTGAGAATGAGAAGGGAGAGCGCACGGATAAGAGAGTGGGTCAAAAGGCACAGCGTTCGCGAAAATGGTACTTAGAAGAACAAATCTTGCAAGAAAAGGGGAGAGGAACCACGCGGGATTCAAAACACGAAGACACGCCAGGCGGGGCGCGTAAAACGACTGGAAGGGAAGTATCGAGAAGACCGCGGGAAGCCAGGACGGAACAGTTGCCAACCGGCGCGCGTCAGAAGAGTTTAGAAAGAGCGGGAAAAAGGGAGGTTGGGGGGGCAAAAATGCGATGGGACCGAAGAATAAAGCCGGCAGCGGGGATACGATCAAGAATATCCGTCCAAAAAAGAGTAAAACCGGAAATCCACCCACCAAATAGGAATTTCAACTGCCAAAAGCGGGAGCGCTCAAAACGGATGGATTCAAAGACGGAAAAAGGTCAGGGGTTTTTTTGATCTTGGTGAGCCGAAGAGGAAGCTGCGGCCAGTACATTCGAGGAAGGCAGGGAGGAAAAAAAGAGGAGACTACTCAAAAAGAGGGGGATGGCCATCCAAGATTTTGACCTTCAGAGAAGGTTTTAAAAACTACTGAAAGGGAAAAAATTAAATTTCGAGGAAGGAAAGAAAAGGACACAGATAACAAAGCGCCGAATGAAAGAGGGCAAGCATTAGGATGTGAACTCCAAAAAGTGTCCCAGGAGGAAGATTTCTGGGAGGAGGGGTAAAAAATGGGAGACCAGGAAAAGTGAATAGCCGTTGATAACATTGGAGACAGAGGGGGAAGGCTAGGTAAGTTACTCGACGAGACCCGTGAGTTTCCGTCAAACATTGCAAAAAATGTAAACGGAGGCAAAAACGAAAGGGTCCATTTTTTGACCGTTGGATTATCGTGCCTTCCAGGGGGAAGTGCTAGTAGGAGGAGGAGATTAGCGCGGAGAACTTGAGGGAGGAAAGACAAGCAAAAAAAAGGAGGCCCTTTTCTAAAGCAGTAGGAAAAAAAAAAAAACTGTTCTTGAGAGGCCCGAATAAACGAGTAAAAGTGCAATATACCAGGGATGGCGCAAGCGAGAAAAACAAAAAAATGGAGGAAAGGAGAAACAGGGCGAACACGGTAAAAACGTGGCAAAAAGACTGGTTATTGAGCAAGGAAAACAAAAAGTACGAGAGACGAATTGGCTGTACCGCCGGGGTTGCAGTTGAAAAAAAAACGGGTATCACTACTCAAGAAACTCTCTTACGAGGGAAGGAGAAGAAGCACAAACTACACAGAAAGTAAAAAATGTGGAGCAAAGAGGGCTTCGCCTAACTGGGAAAGGTTGTACGAGTGACTGGGGTAGGAAGCTTTTATCGGAAGCGAACTTTCACCTGCTGAAACGGAAAAAGAAAAAGGGCAATACCACGGAAGGAGAGAAGAAAAAGAAAGGGTACCTGGACAAAGCCAAGGAAAACATGCCATCAAAAACATGCGGGACCTCGGGGAAAGATGTCAGGACACAGAGGAAAAAAGGGGGGGGGGGGGGGGGCCGCTGAACGGAACGAGATTCATGTAGGAGGCTAGAAGATGACTGATGACCTCCTGAAGAAAGACGGGCTAATATTTCTCAAAGAGTTGTGTCGGCGGTTCAGAAAAATTGAGGCCATCAAAAGTTGTGGAGGGGAAATAGGGTAAAGGAATGAAAAAAAGCGAAACGGATGAACCAGAAAGTCCTAGCCTGCGCCAATATCCAAAAAAAAAAGAAAGTTAAAAAGAGGGTAGCCTCGAGAAACGAAGAGACAAAGGGCGGGAAGATGGAAAAGGAAGAGGGGGGGTGATTATGTAAGTTTTTGGGCAAGGCATACGGCGAAAAGTGTAAAAGCAGGGCCTAGCTGGAAGGGGGGGGAAAGCAAAAAAAGGCGCATCAGTTAGGAATGGAATAAGAATAAGTTAAAGGAAGAGCATAAAAACAACTTAGAAAGCAGAGGAAAAAGGGCGGGCACTGCCCGCAATCCCCGAAAAAAAGATGAAAGTCCATTTCCTAACCAGAAGGTTTAAAAAAAGAAGATCCCGCGGATCCTCTTTGAAAACAACTCAAAAAAAAGGGGGTCATTCCAGAGGAGGGAGTCAAGAGAAAAATTGACTGCTAAAACTGACTAGGGAAAAAAGAGATGACTGAGAGATCAAAAGAGAGAAGTGCAAATCTACCCCGAATCAAAAGCATGCTTCGCCAACTCAAGACCGCGGCGTAACAGTCAAAACAGAGACCAGGGACGAAGCCGCTCCTAAGTAAAGAAAAAAAAAGCGATCATGGGGAAGCCCAGGAGCAGAAAGCGCCGCCAGAAAACGATATGCTACCAAAAAGGTCCCGTTCTCACGACGGGTCTAACAAAAAACGAGCCCGTGACCAGCCCAAAGACTGAATCCGAAGGTGAAGAGGAAAACCGAAATAAAAAAACGGTTACGCGGTCTCGAATAAATGAAGTGGCCAGAACAAAAATTACGAAAAAGAAACTAGGCAATATCAGGGAGTAAACAACGGAGACGGCACCGCTTTCCCCCATAAAATAATTCTGGTATATAAGATGTCGAAACGAGAGAGGAAATAAAAAAAAGGCCCGGAATTCCCCGAAGGGCACTGTAATTGGGTCGCGCAGGAAAGACTTGCGGAAAAAAAATCAGACACAGCTTTGCAAAATAGAAGGAAAGAGAAAGTCAAATCACTAAATCACTTGCCGTGATCCATTGCCAACTGGGGAGCATAAAAGACCAGGGGAGAATGGAAAAAACACCTACTGGCTGGTTGCGGGGAGGGAATAGCCAGGGGGGGCTCAGCGGGACTGGCTGGGAGAAACTTTGGTTAAGAGCAGAGAAACGCCAGACTTGTGCAACTGTTGAATCAAGAGGAGGAGGGAGGCAAAAAAATTGTCGTGTTTCGAAAGAAAAAAGTCTCCCCGATGATGACGCGGAGCCGCCAATCGATTCGAGGGAAAGCGGGGCTTTCTTTCGAAAACCAAAAGTTTCCTAAAGTTAAGAGGAACAAGGCAAAAGGGAGCCGCCTTAATCGGAGGATACGCGTTGGAGACTGAAAAAAAAGGAATGGTCTTGCTGAGGGACACTGCAAAATCAAAAGACAACAACAACAAGGAGGAGGAGAAAGCGCGCAGCGGCCGGCACGAAAAAAAGAAAAAAATAGGAGGTCGGCGCATTAGACAAAGGCATCTCAAAAAAAAGATAGACGTCAGGCCAAGGTAGTAAACAAAATCAGAGAGAAAGTAAAGAAAAAAAAAAGGAAAGGACCGGAAGTCGCTGCGATTCCGCGTCTATCAGTGAGAATCCCCTTCAGAATAGAACCCGAAAAAAGGAAAGCTTTCCATCCCTAAACATGGGAAGAAGCAAACAGAAAGGCGACGCTGTACCAAGTCGTACTACATCCAGCACAAGGGACGAAAAAAACGGGACATGGCGATGAAAAGGAAAATCAGGAGGAAAGCTCAAACCGCAAGGGGATAAGATTCGAAAGGGAAAGGCCAGAAACCGCAAGCGAAAATAGTTTTAACCAGAAAGATTTGGGAGGAGATCCCGTGAAGGGGTAGCTGGTGACACCCTCTGGGAGGGGCAGAAAAAGCAATGCAGCTCAGGGAAGTGAACGCCGCAAGAAGCAGGGCTGAAGCGCCTTTCTTGTCTGTAAGAGAAAACGGTGACGGAGGAGCGAATCTCATTTTATGGGAGCCTCTGGAAGGAAAACTAAACCCTTCGGAAGGGGAATGAAAAACCTCAAGAAAGGGCTATAATGAGCAGCGAAGGTTGGGCAAAACTGGCCAGAAGAAGGGGGGACTCCGAGAAGATCTGAGCGGTGGTGAGTCCTCTTCCCATCTTCAATCAAGAAGGGAGGAAGTTCAAAAAAACGGATAGAGGGGGAACGCTGGAACAATGGTGACGGTTGTTAAGCATCTCGTCAGGAAAAGGGGCGGGAACGGGATTGAACACAGAAGAGGATCATCGGAGGGGGCATCTGGGAAGGACGCTGGCAGGGGTCGGCAGGTACCTCGATGGTTCGCCAAGGGCCGAAGAGATTGGGTGGATTCGAAGAAGTGAGATTGAAAAAGTATTTAATAGATTGGATAACTCCCTGAACGAGGGGGAAGAAAGACTTTTCAGGGAGATAGAGGGGACGGACGACCTCCCGCCAAAATGGCAGGGAAAATTTTCTTTGAGTTGGGGGGCGGACCACGTGAAAGAGTCACACTTACGGTCGTGGGAAAAAAAAAACGGTCCTGCCATGAGAAAAAGAAACGCAACTTCATGGCCAGGGAAAGAAGCGAAAGTTGCCCCCCCATGAAGCTTCTCAGAGGGGGGAGGAGCAGGTCTTTGAAGGGGGGGTCTGGGACCGAAAGATGAGAAATTTATGCTATTCGCGAATCGGGGTACGCGAGGCAGACGAGGGGGAAAGAAGGGAAAGAGAAGGGTAAAAAACTTAACTGCGAAAGCCAAAAGAAATTGAACGCTGAAAAAAATTGGCGATGGAGAAATCTGGGGAGGAAGAGCCGATCAAAGGGAGGGGTGTTATCGGGGACCGGAGCCGAAGCTGCGGCCGACGCTGATATTGGGCCTTCTATCTTTGAACCGAGATGAGACGCAAAAATCTGATGGAAGGCTCCAAGCCACCTTTTTCCTGCCAAAGATGAGGGAAGGAGGGGAAAAACGCCTTGCTATATTTCATATTTCGAGGGAGGGAACAGCAAAAGGCAGCCTCCTACGCAAGCGCTCTCAATCGACCCCAATAAGCGTGGAACGCCAGGTTAAAAGGCCGATTTCGTGGAGCAGTGGTTTTAAGAAGTGCACGAACATCGGCGAAAAATAATGCGGGATGACCCGATGTGCTCGTAAGAAGGCCTTGAAGCCCACGGAAGGGCGACTCCAACGAAACGCCGTGAAATGGTCAACCGTCAACCTTGGGGAAACGAAAAAAAATGTCAACGTGAGGAGAAGGCAGTGGGGTGAGCACATTCGAATGAGGAGTATTGAGATGTACCGGGGAATGGAGACGCGGAGACAGAAAGGAGGAAGAAAGGATAAAAAGGCTGCACGAAAAGAAAAAAGGAACCGAGCCATTCCCGTGAAGACGTCAATGAGGGACGCTTCAGGGGAAAAAAAGAAAAATGGTAAAGGCCGATAAACCAAGCTTAGCCCATCTCCTCTCCACAACACGTAGTAAGAGGGGGCGCACGCGGAGAGGGGCACGTGGAAAATAAGAACGGAAAAGCAAAAAGGGTCCGAAGATCGCAACGGAGAATGGAACGGCGCCATGAGTGGAGGAAAAAACCCTCCAGAAGGAGCCGAAAAAACTCTTGAAGCCTCCGAACTGAAACGGGAGGAAAACACATACATCCGCAACGGTCAAAAATGTGGAAAAACGCTGAGCAAAGGAGGGTGGGGAACGGAAAAAAAGTTTTAAGGTGAAAAAATTCAATTGAGTCGTCGAGCCACTAAAACCGGGAGGCCAGGACCTTCCACAAGAAAAAAAAGGAGGGGCAAAAAAATAGCAAAAAATTTCCTGAAAATTGCAAATGCAAACAATTAACTGCTCAAAAAAAAAAGCGCCGCACCTCTTTGGCGGCACAAAGAGGGGGGAAGTCCGCTCACGGCGCTTCCTGCAGTAGGAGGCTCCGAAAGTGAACGAATAAGCTAAAGAAGCAATTCTTTTTTGAAAGAAAGGAGGAGGAGAAGGAAGGGCCAATCCAGATTTTTGGAGTCGAAGTGGGAAGCAGAATTAAACCTCGAAGAAGCCAAAAAACCGGAGAAAAGCAAAACACCATACGTTCGATAACCACTAGCTGATCGAAAGAGAAAAAATGGGACGGCACGAATGCTCCGATTTGTGTTGGAGAACAATTCAGAGGGGGTCGTCAGAGGAGGGACATGACTAGTATCCAGACGGGAGAAGTAAAAGAATGAGGAGATAAAAATCTCGAGGCACAGAAATTAACCATAATGCTCAGCCAAAATCTATAAGAAAAATTGGGAGTGCCACTAGAGAGAAAAGACGGAAGTTACGCTAGGGAGATTCCTGGACGGGACCAGAAAGCGTTTGAAGAGCACACGCCCAGTCGTTACTCAGAAGAGAAGAAAGCGGGGGGGGAAAACGAACTCAATAACCGGGGAGGGCAAGAGGGGAGGAGGAAAGTAAAAAAGAGATTCCTCTAAATAATGGCCGATTAACACGAAGCTGAATAAAAAAAAAAAAAAATGCTAGGTCATTTAACTCTACTCCAAAGGGGAATAAAAACTAGGCGACAAACAAGCCCAGAAGCCTCATAAAGACAATTATAAAAAGGCTAGGCGGTTGGTATCAACTAGCTAAAAAAAACCAACGGTCGAAAAAATGGAGAGCACATCGACGTCCAGGCCAGAAAAGGATAAGAGAAAAAAAATGGAGTCTCTCCAAGCAAAAGGGGAACCAAAAAGGACCCTGAGAACCGAGTTGAAAAGCAAATCTGCAGTACAGCACCCCGAGCAGGGAACTAGTCTCGGCGAAAACTGAATTATGCCTCCAACCTGCGCAGGGAGAAGGAGAGGGGGGGAAGATCGCACAAGAAACGATTGTGCTTAAAAAAAAGGATGGGTCAACCCATAAAATTATGACGGGGAAAAAATAAAAGGCAACCCAAAAGAGTTAGCAGCCAAATGAAAGAAAAACGATAAGGGGAAGGAGGTAATTGTAGAAAAGCTTTGTCCGACAAAAAGGAGGAACCACAAGACTGAAAGAAAGAAAAGAGGATGCAATCTTCGCTTTAGTTGTTGGCCGCGGCCACAAAAAAGCTAGCGCTTGCGAGGGAGGCAGAAAATACTGGCAGTATTCACAAATAATCGCCCAGGGGGGCGCAGAGGAACCTAGGGAGGGATTATAAAAATTTTTAAGAACGCAACAAAAAAATCTTCGGGTTGTGCGATTCCTGGAGCTTGAAAACGGGCGTTTCTCAAGGGAATGGTGTTCGAGACAGGAAAAGGATGGAAAAAGCACGATCGACGCGAATCCGCACCGACTTAGGTACCCGGTCGGACTGGTTCTTTATGAGAAGAGGGGGGACTACACTTCCTGCTCTCACAGAGCGACTCCGCCTTCCTGCGGGAGGAGAAGACGAAGAGGAACTGTTCTGGAGAGGGGCAAAGAGAAAGAAAAAACAACAACACGGGAGAGGAAAATATGCGCGCAGCGGGAAGAAAACGCAACCATCCCCGGGGGGGGGAATCCAGTTAAAACGCGCATAGGACACCCGCCCTAGGCGGTAGTATCCGTCAAGGGGGTGACGAGAAAAGTATAAAACGCTAATCCGAAAAAAAAGGAGTCAAAAGGAAGAATCGAGGGGATTCCGCTCTCCGGTGGTCCCTGTAAAAGAGAACAAGAAAGCGAAAAACAAGGACAGAAACCAACAAGAAGGAACAAAAAAAAGGTTCGATGGTGGCGCGCTGCGCATACCACTTCGTAGACTCCAGCAACATGGGGATATGTCTGGCCCCACCAGAGGATGCCCATGAACTGAAAGAAGGAAACATTACGAAGCGCCCCGCTGCGATACTTCGAGGCCATGGCCGAGGCACAAACACCCAAGAGGAAGGAGGTACAGGGGTGCGAGTAGAAAAACCAGTCGTAGTGGGTCCCAACGGGGCGGGCGGTCGAAAAGATGCAAGCGCGACAGACCCGCCGCATGGGATTCCGGAAAGTTTCTTGGGGGGGTAGTACTCAGAGCGGGCGATTCTAATACCAAATCTAGGGGGGGGAAAAGGAAACGACAAAAGCACTGGCGGGAAGAAACAGATCCGGACCCTGCAGAAGTCAGGTTGACTCTTGGGGGAAGACGGTTTGCACCGAGCGTCCTCGAGGGGGAGCTGAAGGAAACGGGGGAAAGCACAGGCCAACCGACTGGGGGTGTCCAAGGGCGGACAGGGAAAACGACTTGAGCAAGGCATTTGCGGGTGAGCAAAATCGTGAGTGGATGCTATGTGCGAAAGATTCACACACTCTAACCGAAACAGCACGGAAGAAGAGACGGCAGAGGGAGGAGGAATTGGAAAATTAGCCGCGGCGTTTTACTGCGCAGCAAGGCAAAAGATTCCATGCGGGATCGTTTCCATTCCTAGAGGGGAGCAAAGCACGATCAAGGAGGGGGGGAACGTTATCGTCCAAAAGGAAAACGGAAGGAAGAGGGAGCGCCAAAACGCCGCTTGCAGGCACATGTGGATGGAGTTGGCGACCAACGCGGATCAAAAACGGAAAAACGCCTCGGGAGAGGAGGAAAAAAAAAGAACTGGAACCAGTACAAAAAATCCTCAATAAAGAAAAGGGATAAACAGGGGAAACAGAACCCTTGCGCAAAAGGCAGCACAAACTTTGGAGATGAGCAGCGTGAATTTCTTTGTGGGCCTCGAAATGCGATTTGCTCGAGCGCGGGAAAATCATCTTAAAAGGGAGCGAATCATTAAAACGGACGCAAAAATCTGAAGGCTAAAGGAACCACAATCTATCAGGGTCGAGGACAGTAAAGGAATGGACTAAAATTGCGTAAAATCCTCAAAAGTTCGGGGGGGGTTGGGGGGAGGGCAGACATCCGGGGAAGAGCCGGCCAAAAGCTAGGAGGGGTCCTGCCGAGACACCATCGCTAGAACAACGCAAAAACGCAGGGTGGCACGAACGAAAACTTTTCCTTCACAATAAATCGGCGCCGTAGGGGGGTAACAAACTCCATGGTCTCGAAGGGAGAGTTTGGAGAAAAGGGACAGACAGAAATACCAGGAAGCGCCGCGGAAAAAAAAAAAAGACAGGAAATGTTGAAAAACACTTGCCCGCGAACTTCGGTGAGCAGGGTTTCAAGGGGCATTGGCAAATTTTCCCAGAAAAGCAGAAAAAGCTCCGGGCTGCCCCTCTGGTGAGAGTCGGGGGGAGCTTGAAAGCACGGAGCCGACGACTCCGTGAAATGGGGAAACGTCAACCGGGGGAAAAGGGAAAGACGAAAAAACGATTGGGGCCACACATTTTTTGACAGGGGTGAGGAGTGCGTGCAGGACGGGGAAAACAGGTCGGCGCGACGAAGAGGGAGAGAGTCAACGGAAACGGCTTTCAGTGGAGAAGAGAAAAAGGATATAAGCCGTGGCAGATTCGGTAAAATTCCTTCCGGAAAAGAAAAAAAGGGCAAACGTGGAATAAAGGATAAGATAGAGAACACCCAGGGAGGAGGAAGATAGAGGTCCTCACGCGGTATCGGGGGGAAAACCAAAGGCAAATGAACTCAAAAGAAATTTAGGAAGCTCAGGAACGGCGAAGGGCGAGCCTTTCTTCAACCTCAACGAAAAACTAGAACTCATAGGGAAAAATCTCCTAAACAAGACCCACTCAGGCCTAAAGGCAAAAAAAAAGGGATCCCAAGGGCGGGGCTCAAAAGCCGACGTTTCTTGGTCTCACAATGTTTACGGAAACTTCAAAAAAGGATTTGATCAAAGAAAATTCCGGCGGACCGGCAAGCAAAAAATGGGAAAATAAAAAAGAGGAAAGCCGTATTTCCTAAAAAGGCAAAGTGAAAAACAGGACCTGCTCCAATCGGCCGGGGCACATCGTTTGTCGTTCCACATAAGAAAGGGAGGGGAGGGAAAATCGAAGGCCGGCAGGCGCGAAGCATGCTTATGACGAAAGGCGCAAGCAGGGGAAATACCTTCTCTGGAATGAAGAAAAGGCTGGCGGAAGGGCCATAAAGGGGGGTGAACACTCGATGGTGGTCCGCACGGGAAACAAAGAGGCTAGACGCACTTCCGGCTCCGGAAAAACAGGCACGTGATGGGGGGGAGTCAAAGGACATAAAGAGCTACTCTCAATTGGGTGGAAAGGAGACGGGGAAGGTAATGGGGTGGGGGTAATCAATAGAATTTTGGCGGCTACGCCGAGAACGTCTTCAAGGAGAGAAGGGAGGGATAAAAAAGAGCAACTTATAATTCACCAGAAAGGGAAAAAAGCAGTATATCAAAAAAAAAAGGCGGAGGAAGCGGAAACCATGGCGGCACTGAAAAAAACACTCTGCCAAAAGTGGAGGGAAATTAGAAGAACTGGCCTACCGTGAATCTCACAATTCAAAGCCTCGAGACAAAAGGGAAGAAAGAAGAAGAGAAGGTTGACCTTCACTCGCGGTAGCGCAATAGATTCCGCGAAAAGCTGCAGAAAAGCTGTCCGCGCTCATACAATCTAGAAAAAGGGGGCTAATACATGGAAAGACAAAGCATAATAAGAAAGAGGCAAAAAAAAAAGAGGCGGCCAAGATAAAAAAAAGAAAAAAAAAAGATCAAAACTCTCGCGGCCTGATCACGATCGCTAGCGCGTAAAAGGGTGAAGCCCGAGAACCCCAAGAGCTGCCATTCACTCAGGGAGGAGAGGATAACAACGCAAATGGGGGACCGGAAAGCAGCCAAGGAAACCCCCTTGACACAGTACCCAACTTGGGGGTGGGGAAAAAAACCCCCGCCGGAGTTGAAAGCCGCCGTGCAGGAAAAAAGGGCTACCCAGAGGAAGCGAGGACTGAGAACTAAAATCTGATTCTGGCAGAAACGGGATACTGCAATCCATAGATAACAGTAATGGGAGGGCACAAAGGGATACAGGTATTTTCTGAAGGGCCTCCGGGTTCCCCATAAATTATTCCTGTTAATGGAAAAGCATGGGAACCCGAGAGCTATTCCCTGAGCAGGAAAAGAGGGGCACGTAATTGGGGTCAAAAAACAGGGGAGGGGGCTGAAAATGGCAACAAAACGACTGGACCCTCTCGCAATGAAAGCAAATCTTCGAAGGCGTGTTCCGCATTTAAACCTAGGAGATCCAGAAAAGGAGCCCGAAAACTGGGAGGGTTCGGCGGAATGTGGGGAGGAAGCGAACCTGGGAGGGGGAGGTGAAAAAGTACGGCCATGCCCCCTCGAACTCACAACCTCTACGAGGTTGTGGAACGGATTCACGGTTTCGTCTAAAGTAGGGGATGGGTAATTGGGGGAAGAATAAAAAAAGGGAAAACCCATGATCAAAGAAGCACTAAAAGTACATGTCGGAATCGTCTGTGGAGGTAAGACTCGTTTGTACTACCTTCCCTCAGGGGAAAGGGAGGAGATAAATTACAGAGGGAGATGCCGTTGATTCCAAAAAAACCGTACGGGGCCTTGCGAGGGGGGGAAAAAAAAAGCAAGATA